>ENA-OQAX01000086-OQAX01000086.1-human-gut-metagenome-genome-assembly--contig:-NODE-86-length-18558-cov-2.713906_pt1 | contig 18558 bp, 34 predicted proteins | sample MGYA00242741_ERZ504539 | MGnify/ENA primary metagenome ERZ504539 (study PRJEB26092, sample SAMD00036277) | human gut metagenome | host: Homo sapiens | study: EMG produced TPA metagenomics assembly of... | reverse complement strand
AAATTTTTTACCATTTTCCTGGCGGGGCAAGATTCTCTTGACATTGTGGTTTTTGCTTTTTAGTCTACATCCACATCCTCGCACATATCCATCTAGTTTAACTGTACTTACATCTCCCGTCTGGGCATTATACCATAATCTTCTATTACACATTCCTCCTAATTTAGGAGTAAATAAGGGACATGTTTTACATATCTCTAGTCTCTTTTTTGAAATATCTTGTTTCAAATTGAGAACTTCATTTAAGTGTCCAGTTACAATATGTCCTACATTCATGTCTATAAATAAGGATATATTAATCCGTTCGAATCTCTATTACATTGCTTAACATTTAAAGCGTTATATAAGGCTTTAAAAATGCTCCTTAAATTTATTCTTCTCTACTAAGATTAATATTCTATCCTTTGTCTTTTAGCTCGTTGTTTTTCCTTAATCATGTTTTTCTTATGGAAGCTAAACATTCTCTCTACATCTTCTTTTAGATAATCGAGATTATATGTAGTTTCGTTGCCATCATGGTCATAATGCACTAATATTAATTGCTTTACTACAAACTCTGGATTTAATTGCTGTAACATATAAGCATAAGTACTTAATTGTAAAGTATAATGCATATAATTACAATCCATTAAATTAGTAAGTGGATAAAGCATAGTTGCATTTCTTTTTTGTTGTTGTGTCGAATCCAGATTTTTTGGTCAATCTTTTTGTTTGGTTTTATTAGTCCACAATATAGATGTCATTACCATCTTTTATTAATAAGTCTATCTGTCCAGCAATTTTTAACATCCCATCTTCTGATTCATATGATATTAGATATTCAGGATAAACTCCCTGTTTCATATCTAATTCTGTATACCCTTTCTTACACTCGAATTTACCTCCGAGTCCGTACTTTTTAAGGCTTATATCCTTCGGCTTCTTGTAATATTTGATTTTCTAATTCTGCATGAATTGCAGTACCTCGTTCACAAGAGTCTTTATTAGCCTTATCCCATTCGTCTAGTATATCTTGTTGCGTATCACTAAATACTCCAGCATCAATATTATATAAATTCAATATAGATGTATCAAATCTTTTAGTAGATAAAAGTGATTTCTTTTCTATTGCCCAATTTTCTTTTGGAATAAGTTTTTCTAATGCTTTATAGGCACTCCAAAAATTCCTTATCAAAAGGTTGAGTAAAAGAGTGTATTAGTGTAGTAACTGATATATATCTAGATTCATCATTTTCGTTCCAATAGATGTGTGCTTCATCATTGTAACATACATTACCATTTTTCTTATCGACTTGCATAATTCATTGTTTATTTTTGTACATTGTATTATAGTTTAATAGCGTGGAAAGTACTTGAATATAAGGGGCAATACATTCATTATAATATCCTAAATAATAGCGTTTTGGTTCGTCGTACATCACGACAATCATTCCAACAGGTTCTATAGAACCTTCACTATCAATACCCTCAATCGGGTAAAGTGCTGCGGCACAAGCTCCGCTCAATCTTAGTTTCTTGTATAACTGTGGAAACTTTTCCTTTGCAGATTCCAACGAGTCTATTCTTAAATAGCTAGCTCTTCTAATCTTTTCTACTTCGTCCGAGAACTGTAAATACGGAAGATTTGTCCATATGTCAAGGCAACTTTCATCATCTATACCCCTTGGAGAGTCAGTTAATGCCGTTAAATACATATAAGAAAAACCCTGTAAACTTTTCTTGGTATTGTGAAAAGATAATAGAAGAACGTTTGAAGCATCTTGTATCTTTGTTCCTAATGTTCTCTACTTGTTTCCTAATTTTGGGAGAGACTTTTAGAGAATACTCCTCAGATTTTCTGTTATTGTACTCAACAGACTCGATGTAGTCAGTTATAAATAGCCTACTTTGATTTACTAAACATACTTGTGTACACCAAACAGTAGTCCCATTATGATTATGGTTTTAACTGTAGGATTCAAGCCATTTATAAAATTGAACACCTTTTTAATAAAATCTAACATACTAATTGTTCTGTTTCTTTAAATTCTTAAATAGTTAAATAGTTTTAAAAATCTTTACTTAAATTTTCCACATTATTTCATATAATTCATACTTTCATTTGTTATTGTGCAAATTTAGCTATATTTTTGTAGTCTACAAAATGAAATAATTATTTTATTATACTATGGGAGAGAATAAACTTTATTGGACAGACTGCACAAAGCAGCCGTAGCCTATGTAAATTCACTTAGCTACGAACAAGCAGATTATTTTAAAAAGGGAGGTAGATTGATTCCGAAACATAAAAGTGGAAGTGGAATCCATATAAAACCTGAAAACAAAGGTAAGTTTACAGCATCAGCAAAGAAGGCAGGACAGAGTGTTCAAGAACATGCTAAGTCTGTACTCAACAATCCAAATGCAACTCCATTGCAAAAGAAAAGAGCTAATTTTGCTCGTAATGCAGCTAAGTGGAAACATGCAAAAGGAGGAGTTATTAAATCATTAGAAAACTTCGATGCTCAATCCTTTAGAAAATGGTTAGATGAAAATTACGGACAACCTAACTAAAATTTAAAGTATGAAATTCGTATGGGATAAGAAAAGAAAACTCTTATTCTTTATTAACAAGTTACTTCCTTTTAAGGGCTTCAAGTATTTTAATTTCTTTGGGATAATGGTCACTAGAATAAAGAATGTTCTAGAAAAATTTACTGATATGGCAGCCAGACATGAAGGAACTCATACAATACAAATGTTAGAAGTTGGAATACTTCCTTACTATCCTTTATATGTACTGGAGTTCCTTATTAAGTTAGTTATTTATAGAAATTGGAATACTGCATATAAAGCTGTATCTTTTGAAAGAGAAGCTAGAATGGCTCAATACGAGGTTGATTATTATGAAAGCAGAAAAGTCTTTCAGTATAAATGGATTAAAAGAATATGGCGATGAAATTTAAAGAGTCTCCGTTAGTAAAGAATCATAAAATTCTAACAGGGACTAAACGAGACATGAGAAAGAAAGTTGTTAAATCGACAACTCCCACATCTGATTTAAAAAAACCCACTACTCTTAAACGACAGTTAGGAGGAAATATATTTACTACATATAATAGTATAGCTCCTTATGAAGGCCCAGTATTTGAACAGCCTGTAGCTACTGTTGAAATTAAAGAACTTCCGATAAGTAGATTGGAAACTAATAGGCAGAATGTAATGGCTAAAGCAGAGGAGAAAAAAGAAGAGCCAGTTGTTGAAGAGAAGGTAAATACAGAACCTCTTCCCACTTCTAAGGAAGAAACTCCTGTTGTAGAAAATAAAGAATCTGCACCTATCAATATAAAGTCAAAGGATGAATTTATAAAGACAATGACTCCTGCATTTGAAGATGCACTTAAAGCTAGAGGTTTAGATACTAAATATGCAAAGTACTTAGTAGCCCAGTCAGCTTTGGAAAGTAATTGGGGAAAAAGTCAGTCAGGCAAATTCAACTTTGGAGGAATAAAGGGGAAAGGAACTACAAGGAGAACTAGAGAAGTAGTAAATGGTAAGAGTATTTACATTAATGACAGTTTTAGAGACTTTAAAGATATAGATGATTATGCTAATTATCATGTATCATTATTAAATAATAAAAGATATAATGCCTTCACTGGAGACTTTATTGATAGAGTAGTTAAAGGTGGATATGCAACTGACCCCAATTATAAGAAAGCATTATCTAATGTATATAATCAGATAGCTAAAGCCCAAGAAGGAATGAAGATTCCTAAATTAAAGGGTGCAGGAGAGTTAAGAGCTAGAATATTAAGACAGTTCAATAGAGAAAAAGCTGCCAACAGAAATGAAGAACAATTAATTGGCTTTGATTGGAGTAGATATAAATCTAATAAACCTAAGCCAGAAACTACACCTACTCAAAGTGAACAGTTAGAGAATGGTGGTATTATTAAAGCACAAGACGGAATAGTAACTCAAGCTATTAATAAAGTTAAGAGTTTTCTTCCTAAAGAAGAACCTAAGGAACCTATTAATGTTGTAGATATTATTAAAGAATATGCTCCTAGTGCTGCAACTTCATTCTTATCTGGAAGTGTTAATCCTTTTATCAATAAGCTATTAGAAGGAAAGAAGTCTTCTCTAGATTATTCCCATAAATTTGGAAGTACAGGGAATAAGTTTGAAGAGTTTGCAAGTGTAATGACTCCTATCTTTAAAGAAGCATTAGAAGAAAATGGATTACCCATTACTAATCTTAATAACTTAGTAAGGCAAGCGGCATTAGAAAGTAATTATGGATTAGACCCTAGAGGTGAAAGAGGGTTTAACTTAAGTGGAATTAAGCATCCAGGCGATTCAATAGCTCCCAAATATAAGAAGAGCAGATACAAAGACGGATTTGATTATATAGACTTTGATAATCTAAAAGACTATGCTAATTATAAAGTAAAAGTATTAAATGATAGATATAAAGCTCTAGATGCTAAAGATACTAATGACTTTATAGATAGATTACATGGAAATAATTCTGGAGGATATAATTATAGTGCAGATAAAGATTCTTACAGAAGAAATTTGAATGGAACTTTATCTCTCAATAAGTACTTAAAGAGAGGTGGGATATTGAAGTATCAGAACCCTTCTAGTGGGATTCAGAGGAGAGACGCCATTAAAGATTATAGACCTCAAATTCAAGAGCCTATAAAGCAACAATATACTCCAACTTATTCTGAAATAAGTCAAGATAATAGAAGTGAATGGGAGAAATCACAAAGTCGTGAGAAATCCGATAAAGCATATAAAGATTATATGCAAGCTAAGAATACAGAAGAAGGTTTGCATAATTTGAATGGATTCCTTACTTTTACAGATTATGTGGGCTTAGGTACTGGTGTTGGAAGTATTATTGGTAGAGGATTGAAATATGCTGGTAAGAGGATAGCAAAAAGTAACTGAAGATTTTATAAAGAATCAAAGACTGGGAGTTGTTTTCGCCACAGTTTAGACAATCTAACAAGTTTAAATCAGAACTAGACTGGTCTCCAAAATCATGGTTTGAAGAAGCAGGACAATGGAAAGATTATACTAAATCTGACATAGATGCTTTAAAATCACATATTCCTGAATATTACGAAATAGAAAGGGCTTCTAAAGCTAATGGAACATGGCTAAATCTTCCTAATGGAGGGAAGTGGAAAGGCGACCCAAGAACATGGGTGCAACTAATGAGTAAGGATGGACAAAAATTATTAATGCCCCACAAAGATTGGAGAGTTGGAGTAAAGCCGTGGGATTTAGATAAATCTGCCACCTACAACGGAAAAAGTTGGATGAGCGATAACCCAGAGGTATATAATAGTTTTGCGAATAAGAAAGGGTATGCTTATTATGACCCTAGTTTAGGTGAAGGAGAGGCTTTTGCATTGACCATTCCAAAGTCATCTAATGTGGCAACAGTTAATGCTAAAGGAAATGACTTTGCTCGTATACCTTTTGGAAATTCAACTATAGATTCTGACCAACTTGTGCACTGGAAACAGCAAGGAGGATATGATGCAACATTGATTAAAAGATGTAATAGAAGGTCCTCATTGTGAAGCAGAAAACAGTAAGTAATAATTTTATAATACATGAGGGTACACCTAGAAAATCTATTGTTGGCAACAATGGTAATTTTGATTTAAATAATAAAAAATATTTATAGAGGATTAATACCCTTTGGAGTAGCTGGAGGAATGAATTATGGAAATAAAATAGGGAACAAACTTTATCAATATTTTGTGAATTGGTAGATAGATTGCGTAGTAAACGAGAGTTTGAAATAATAGAAGCAACATATAGTAGATTACGCAAACATGGTTTTATATCTTCCGTCGAAGATTTTATAGACGGAAAACTTGTTGAAGGTAGTATAGAAGAGGCTCTTTTATTTAGATTTCATCTTGCATTTATGAAGAGTAGAACCGTAGATAATTTTCTAGAACCTGATGAGGTGAAAGGCACTCCTTGTACTTTGGAGGAGCTAATTAAACTATTTTAACATTGTCTATTTTGTTAAGTAACTGATTTTTAGTAACTTTGTAGAACTAAAAGTAGTCCAGTTCCCGCTAGAACCGTGAATAACTAATTAATCTCGTGGACTATTAATTATCTCATAATGTTTGCGAGGGGCTATGTTTATGATTATCTATGCAAAGATATGATTATTTTCTAAGATTAATAAAAAAGGTGGTATTGCAGTACCACCTTTACTGTTACATCTACTTGATTGAAATAATCTTGTAACTAAAAACCAACTAAATTTACCTACGAGGTAATCTTCTTCGATGTTCTCTCACGAACTCGACTTTGCCAAATCTTGTACGTTTGTATGCGTGTACAAGAACAGGCTTCTTCAAAATTGTTTGTAACGTATATTCCATTACTTTCCATTTAGAAGTTAATAACTAATTAATCTAGTAGATACTTGTTCAGTTATTACTTGATAGGAAGGTGGAGGTATACGTTACAAATATAAAAAATCAATAATTAAACAAATGAATTATGGAAAATGAAAAGGTTAAAACTTTGAACGATTTAGATTCTTACAAGTGGTTTATTTTCTATTTTGATGAAAACTCTATAAACTTGCAATTTGATTGCAATAAAATAGAGGAATCATTAAAGGCACAAAGAGACAAGATAAAACAATTCTGTATTGATACATTAACGGGAATAGAGCATTATGCTGATGGATTCTTATTTGACACTAATGCTCATATATTCTCTACTCCTAAAACTAGAGGACTGTTGTTCTCATACGAAGAATATCCCATTCTTGATACTGATACTACTAAAGTAGTTGACGGAAAGTACCCTTTAGACTATGCTACTGAAATAGTAGAATCTAATTTGGATGATATCATTGACTATATAGTACAATCGGGAACAGAAACATACAATGATAGAACCAGTAGAGGATTTGGGAATAGGTGGAGTCCTTATAATGAGGAGGAACGTAAACAAGTAATTAAACTGTTTAACTCTGGAACTTGGTATGATACACTTGGGTCCTTAAAGCATTTATATTATGAAAGAACCCCCAAAGGCTTAAGAATGTGTAACCTGACTGGCGAACCCTTACAAGCCAATGTTCTAGAACATATAGAAGATATTATTTTGAACATAAAAGACCGTTATGAAACATTTGCCGTTGTTCCTAGAGGTAAATCTAAATTACAAGTTTATATGACAATTAGCAATGGAACCAATGGGGCTGAAGGATGTATTATTAATTCTATGGAAGATGTTCTAAATGTGCTTAAAAACTTAAGGAAATATAAAGGAGTAAATTGGTCTCAATTATTAGAAGTTGGAATAGACAATGCAGATGATTTATATTGGTGGTATGTAACTTTTACACTTGATACAGCAGCTTTAAATTAAATGCTCATGAATAAATGAGATTCATAACTTTCGTAAGACAAATGTTTACTTCACATTCTGGAATCTCGTCTAAAAGAGTGTGTGGAGTAATAGGGTGGTTTGTTGCAGTTGCAGTACTTATATATTGTACTATAATGTGTATACAAGCACCATTAATGATAGATACATTTTTAATATGTGTTATGGCTTTATTAGGAATAGATTCAGTAACAGGTATTTGGAAAAAAATTTAGTAACAATGAAGGAAATTCTGAAGAAAATAGTAAACTTCCTAAAACAAAGTGATAAACTAAAACATTGTTTAGTTAATCTTTTAGTAATGTTAATTGCTGGAAGTATTAATATTTGGCTAGGTATAGGTCTAGCAGTAGGTTTATCATTAGGTAAAGAGTATGGAGATAGTAAAGCTCCGGGTAATAAGTGGGATTGGTATGACATCCTTGCAGATGCAATTGGAATAGTAACAGGACTTTTATTAGTTCTTATATAATAGAAAAGGCGAGTACCTATTTGGTGCCCGCCTTTATTTGTATCATCATTTTTTCTGCGCTTTCTCTAACCTCTCGTGCTGAATTCCTTCTTCCTATATAACCTATAGGTTCTGATTTATTAAATTCAGAAAATAGTTTTCCTGTATATCTACCAAGAAACATTATATCTTTCTCACATAATATAACAAGAAAATATGTAGGATATTTATCCTCAAATATTTTAGTTTCTCCTTCTAATTCATGAAGAATTTCAAATTCGCGTATATCATATTCCATTATTCTGTTACCTCAATGAATGCATCCCATGCCTTTCTAAAGCTATCTCCTGATACTGAAAATTCTTTTTCATGAGTTCCATCTTCCTTCTTATTATAAAGACACAGGGTAAATATATTTTCATATCTATTTTAATACTAATAACTGATTAGGATGTTTTTCATTCCATGTGTTTATTGCTTCGTTCATTCCCAATCAAGATTAAATGAGGGTGAATAGAAAAATATCTTTGCATGTAAGACTCCATTAATAGTTACACAAGGCATTAGTTTATGCCAAAGATTTGTATTCATGTAAGTACTCTTATATTGTTCTGGAAAGAATACTACTGAAATATGTCCTATATTTAAAGCTATTCTTGCTGGGTCTTTCTCAAAATCTTCTTCCTCTATAAAGACTCCCTGTATATTACTTATTGGATATTTTAATTCGAATACTTGCATAGTTTATAATTGTGTTACATGTAGAACTGAATCTTCCCATAATCCATTGTACTAATACACATTAATCCTTAGTTTTTACATAGAGTTGGCAATGGCAAGTTCCTTCTTCCATTTCCCTAAACTCTTTACACATACATACTGTATCATCTTCTCTTACTAAAGAACAAGGACAATACTTCTTACCATATTTATCCTTGTTCCTTTTAAGTCCTGCGAGAACTGTGTCTCTTATTTCTTTATTCGATGTTACTTTTATACTCATAATTACAAGTTTATAGATGGTAATCCCAATGTGCAGTTACATACTAACATTTTTTCCTGTCCGTAAAGATTCAAGATAGTTAGGACATTTACTACAAGGTGTTGGGACTTCTGGAAGTCTAATACATCCCGCAATAAGACTATTGCCATCAGATATTTTATATACATCTCCTTCTGCAACGTCCTCATCTGGAACATTTACTAAATCAGTTTCAGAGATATTTTGTAATAGTTTATTTAATACTTCTAATTCTTCTAATGCAGGTCTTTTTTCCTGTTGCATAGATTTCGTCATAATCATTTCCCTTGATTATTTCAGCAATTCTATTAAGTATAATTTCTCTTAAATTTTCTAATCATAATTTAAAAAATATTGTTTCCATGTCTGGAAGGTAATAAATCCATTCTTCTACTATGTATGCATCCATATATAAAGCTTCCTCAACTAGGTTGATTTCCTGATTCATCTTTCTCTAATTCTTTTATTTTATTCTTTAGTTCTTCGTTTTCCTTCTTTAAAGATTCATTCTCTTTTTTAAGAGTCTCTAATTCAGATGTTAATTGAATTATATTCTGTTCTTGAGATGCAAGGGCTGCATTTCTTTTATTAATGTCAGCCACTGCATATTCAATTCCTTGCTCAAGATTTTTTAATTCAATAATACACTTACGTATTCCTTCTACCATATATATTTAAGATTATCATGCTGGATATTTAAGTCTTCGAGGAATTGAGCAGCATCCTTAATTCCATGCTTTCCAAACATCCATTCTACTTCCATATCGTCTTCTGTAAGCTCAAGATTATGTACTATTTGTACCATAGTCTCCGCTAGTGCTTGAATCTTAGAGAGTTTAAGATTATTCATTTCTCTCGCTTCCGAGATAGTAATGGGCCAAGGAATGATAGAATAGATAAGTTCTTCTTTGAGTTTATAATAGTCTTCAATAAGCTCCTCTCCATTAATATCGTAGTCTTCATAATTCTTACTAAAGTCTATCGTATAAGTAGTATTGTCTACTTCAATTACTCTACTGGTATCCTCGCGATATTCTACCATTTGTTTTTCATGTCTAAAGCCTAATAGCCCTAGTATGTCTCTAACTTCTTGTAAAGATTCCTCTCTCACATAAATTGTTTTACCTTTAAGATAACCTTTTAATTCATCGAAATTGTCAAAAGTAAATTCTTGTTCTTCTATAAGGTCTACTTGCATAATTATAATTGGATTCATTAGTCTAAATCATTTATTGTTGTTTTATTATCTTTAGTAGTATCTATTACTCTTTTAACTCTATCTAATGTTTCTTGATTTAGAGGTATTCCACTATTTTTAAATACTTCTTTTAAATAATTATCTTGGCTTTTATAAAATCAGAGGTTATTTTTTGCATGAGTTTAATCATCATTTTATTAAGCTCGTTGGGAGTTTTAGATTTATCTTCCAGTCCTTTATAAATCTCTGCAATATCAGAGATATACTTTTTATAAATGGCTGTATAAATATTTTCATCTTCTTCCTTAAATTGATTTAGATTTCCTTCTAACAGGCTAATCAGATTTTTAGTAAGACTTCCTGCATCCAAAGTCTCAATCTTACTTATTGTTCCATCTTCGAGAACATATTTAAGATTTAGATTTCTATGTTTCAATTCTACTTTTTTCTTATCAGGAAAAACGAATATCATTAATACTCCTAAGTCAAGAAGTTCTTTAATTTCATTTTGAATATCAAATGCTGGATAACGAGTAAGAGTATCCTCTAGCATCCATCGTGTTAACTTTTCACTATAATTCATTATTAATATAAAAATGTAGTTTTTGTTTCTTTTAATATCTTATCTCTTGTCTTTGCATCTCCTTTCCAAACAGGAAGAGGATTTAGTAATATATATTCTGGAGTCCTTAATAAGAATTTACTTTGTTCTAAAAGACGCAAAGCGTTAGTAATTGCATTACTTTTTTATTCCTAATAAGGACATTAATTTTTTTTCTTTTCAACATTATTAAAAATATACTATCCTTCATTATATTCTGAAATACTATGTAAGTAAATTAATATATTATATGCTGTATTTGATTTTAACTTCTTCAACATCTTGAATCCAGAATCATATATCTTTTATATGTGCCAACAGCGAAGTTAAAGTTTGAATCTGTATAGTTAAGGAAATCGTTTACTATATCTTCTGAGTATAGAAACCATTCTCCCTTTACTTGTAAGTTTTTTAAATCTATTATGTAGGAAAGTTTCAAACTCTCTTGTTCCGTCTCGGATAGCTAATAATTCATAATTAGGATTATGTATGTTATAATTCTTTAACCGTTCTTCAATATTATTAGAATATCCGATTTTAAGTAGTTTCTATTCTTTATTAAATAAATCATATTTTTCATTTTGATGTTACAAAATTAATACTATTTTTTCACATTACCAAATGTGATGTATTTAAAATAGTTAAATAGATGTTAATTATATAATTAGGTACAGGCACGCGCGTACATTATATATAGGTACTTAAATATAGTCCCCCCCCCTATCTCAATCGAGGCTCAAATAATATATAGTGATGTATATAGAGAAATTTGGGAAATGATTTTTGGGTGACTAAGTATATTAACTATGCGAGCGAATGGACAGTACCCTCTAACGCCCCCCGAGGGTAGTTGGAGAAAAATGAAAATAATTTCATTCTTCCAAACGGAAAATTACTAATTTAAAAAGATTTACAATCATGGAAAAGATTAATTTAACAACAAACAAAAAAGTTAAGAAAGTCGCATACATTAAAAGCAATAACAGAGCAAAAAAAGAAATACGTGTACAGACTTTGAATTTGTTTTTAACACTGTAATAATGTGTAATGAACTTAACTACGGAATGTAAAAACATAAGGCGGTGAAATTCCGCCTAAACATAGAAATTTTTATTTAGTAACAATTTTAAACAAAAAAAAGATTATGAAAGCAAAATTAACAGTTGCAAATGCAAAGTCGTCAGAAATCAAAGAATTAATGGCAATAGCCGCAAGTGCTGGAAGTGATAACGGTTTAAGCCCTAATTACTTTTCTGTTCCGTCTCCTATCATTGACCTAAAACAATTCGCGGCGGTGCAAAACCGTATGCGGCTTTTGTTACTTTGTTGTTCAATCCTGAAACTTTGGAGTTCGTAAAATTGGTAGTGTTTCGGTACGTGGCGTACAAAGAACGGCAAATGTTTGTGAAAGTGATACTTTGCCCGAAAATTGTACGCTCGAAATGATTAGAAAAAAATGCCGCAGGTCGAAATTATTGCCGGCAGCTCACGCCAAAACGGAAAATCAGCTTATGAGACTATTGAAACATGGTGGAAAGAAAAACGGGTAATTGCACCAATTGAGCAAAAGAATTGCGTTAATATTGGCTTTGATGCAAACGGACAGCCCACAATGGAAGGCACAACAGTCCGTAAACGTTGGTTGTTTGAAGCAAAAGTAAACGAAAAGATTTACGAAAAAGTTGGCGAAGTATTGAGAGAATTATACGACGCTTCGCAAGACGAAAATCTAAAGTCACATTTTGACGCTGCAAATATAGATTTACCGTTTACCCGTTAATCTGTTAATCTGTAAACACATAGGATAGTCAGAAATGACTATCCTTTTTTATTATCCTTTATGTAGCACTCCTTTAATCTATAAGCAGCATGTAGCCATGTACACAGCAACGAAGCACTATGGAAAAAAAGACTGGACAGTTTAAAACTGTTCTAGGATATGTTACAGATGAAAAGGTTAAGCGGATTCGTGACATGCGGACAAATGAATATCTCCCTTGTTCACAATGTTATCCCACAACTCCCTTAATGTATTTACTTCTTTTTAAGCAAAGTAAAGCAACAGTTTGGGAAATAATTCGAGTCTTGCCGGTGTGAGGAGGATAGATAGGAGCGCGAGAGGACTCTGCTAATCGCCCACTATTTTCCCAATTTTTCCAATTTTCAAAAACTCACCAGAAATACAGTGGATGTAGTCAATTACAATTAATTCGCTCATTCTGTATTTTTTAACCCTATTTATATCCTATTTTTTATTTAACTAATAAACATAGATGAATATAATAAAGAATGTAGTGGCATTAATCTTAGTTGGGATTGTTTGCCTTGGTCTGTTAATCAGTGCCTTAATTCTGTTAGCTACAACTGGAGTTGCAATCAAGTATATTGCAGGCTACGAAATCACTCACTGGAATTGGGGTTTGTTCGATACTGTTTGTATGAACATACTTGCATTATCTCCAATTCTCCTATTCATTAACTATATCCGTAATAAATTCTTTAAACAATGCAAAGAAGAGTTATAACATCAGTATTTTTTTGCTCTTATCTTGGAAGGAGAACATCCTGAAGAAAGATTAGAGAAGTTGAACGAACGTCGCCGTAAACTCTTAGATTACTTAGAGAAGGCTGAACTCGCATGGGCTCAAGAGCCAACTGAAGAAAATCTTGCAATTGTCGAAAACTTCCGCGAATGTATTGACGATGTGCAGGATGAAATTACAGCATTAGTTAATGAACTGTAACACCGTTAAGATTCCATAAAGGATATTTATAGTCACTAATAGAGCTCAAATCTTAGAACAATATGAAATTGAAAGAACTTCCAGTAAATGCAGTGATTGAATCATTATCAGAAGAGGATAAGAAAATCTATCTTCCGGGTATTTTGTTTTCGGGTATAGTTGATACAGAAATGGAACTCGCCCAAGTCGACAACCCAAATGAACGCGATGAGTGTAAGAATTTGATTGACGAACTCTACCTCTGCGGCAGTAACAATGGTATTAACACATTTGACTTGCAACTCACTGTTGCACAGTCGTTGCCTATTGCTCTCGAAGCAGAAGGCATTTAAATCCAATCTTATGAATAATTGATTTTAGTCATATATTATATTTATTAATTGTGCCAATAAGGGAGTCAGGCCTTGTGTGGCTTCCAGTACGCTGTTGAGTGGTGCGCAACACTCTGATCAGAACTGACTATCATACTTTTTTAATAATACAGCCCGCTAAACAACGATGTTTATGGATGAAATGTGTTATGAAAGCAGTGTACTTAAATTATCCAAGATAGTGGTAATGAGAAAGGAATAATTGCTATATTCCAAGTAGTCGAAGGCCAAGACGAAATCCAGCCGGGTTGGTAACCATTACAACCATTTTTTATAAAACTAATATGACAAAAACGGGGAAATCCGCTGGTCGGGAATGTAGCTCAATTGGATTAGAGCATACCGCTACGAACGGTAAGGTTGAGAGTTCGAATCTCTTCATTCCCTCAAGAATTCATGTTGTTACTTCATTTTTTTAAATTAGTAAAGATTTGTCTTGTATGTGAATACAGGGCAAATCATTCGTTTAATGTAGCCATATCTTAGATATGAGAGTCCAAAGCCTCTATAAATAACAGATGGAACGAAGTAAAATTAAAAAACACAAGGAAATGAAAGAGAAGTTATTAAAAGACATTAGACGGATTACACTGTAAGTATGGCACAGTAGGTGACTATCCAAACTACTGTGTCTAAGCTTACTTTCTTTTAAGGGCCTGCATGGATTTGACAGCATCGAGAAGGTAATAGAACGTGTAGAGCGCAATCTCTTTAAACGAAGAAAAACAATAAATGCTGAAAGAAGCGACTACAGAATGGCAGCCTAAGCTGCTGGCTTATCTATTAAATTAGCTCTAAGTCGGGTCAATAGGAGAGACCTAGAAACAGAAGAGGTGTGGGAAGAAGCATATAGAGCAGCCCACTTAACTTGAAAGCCAAAGGTTAGTAAAGCTGAAATCTCCTAATGTCATAAAGCAGATGGAAGATGTGGTCCATGAGATGTGACGAATCTCTGAAATATCATCCGTTCTCCAACGTAAATGGAGTGGTGGAGCGACCGTTCGGTCAAGCCCAATTTGGTAGTTTGCTAATTAGTTAAGTGGGAAGGTGCTAGATGAGCCCACTTGTAAAGAATCTAGCTCTTCTAATAAAACTATCTACATGCTGAACTCAACAGCTGATGTAATAAAATAGAGACACACGTAAAATTCTATTATTGGACTTTGTTTGGACGAGAGTTCGATTCTCTCCAGGTCCACTTGAACTATAAAAACTTACCTTAGAGGTAAGTCAGCTATCGATAATATTAGCTGAAATAACTCTGAGGTAAGTTTTAGTTTGTTCATCACTCATGGAATTTTTCATGTAGTTAATAGGAGTTGAAATAAATTGTATGTTTCCAACTTCATATGGCTTACTTGAATCTATTCTATCTAGTGAAGCTCTTATTGATACATCTAATGTAGCTACATTACCATCTTCTGGCAATGTCAGCTTTAATTTAGTGTATGGACATACTCCTTGTTGGAGTTCCCATTGCTCTTGTAAATCTTCAAGAGTAAGTGTACACCCTTTATGTCTTCTTTTAGCACATCTAAGAGAGTATCTAAATGGTGTAAATTCATCTCTGTGATTATTAGAATATTGAGATATGCTATGATTAGAATTAGTTGACTTAGCTCTGTGTGAGTTGTTATACCTAGCTGCACAACTTCTACTACAAAAGTTTTTTCTTATCTAATCTGATGTTTCTCTCATACTCTGATTTGGCTTTAGTGGCTTCTTTACCACAGCAATCACAAATAAATTGGACTTGTGTTCGATGTTTCTGTCTGGCATAATTATTAATTTAATTATACAAAGATACGAAATTTTGTGGGAACGAACAAGCTAAATATTGTTAAGGGTTCGACTCCGCCCAGGTCCACAATCTTTAAATACATACAACAATGAAGAAATATATTGTAACTAATAATTTCTCTGTGTTATATGATACTAGAGAGGCGGCAGAAGCTGCGTTTGAAGCAGAAGTGGCTAAACTGGAATCAGCATTTGCAAGAAGTGTATTCAAGTTTGTATATACAGTAGCTCCTTACATAGTAAACTAACAATCTAAAATTTTAAATCATTTACATCATGATATACACATTCATTTCAAGTGGAACTGACAATGGTAAGCAGTTCCGCACTTCTGAAGAAGCTCTTGCATATTTACATCAAATTGCTGAGCATTCTAAGACTCATTTAGACGGGAAACTTGTAGACATAACTTGCACAGAAACAGAGTTTACTCTTCATATCGAAGAGTATAATTATTTCTTAGGTAAAGTCACTCGTACTTATAGTATTAAATCTTTATCTCCAGAAGAGAATAAAGAATTAGCTATGAAGTATAAAGAAATAAACAGAAGGCCAGCGCTGTAAAGACTGGCAACCGGGTTTAGCTCTTTTAAGTAGTTGCAAATCATTAGAAACCTTACATACAGAGAGATGAAAGATAAACTGTTAAAAGACGATTGAAAAGGCTTATCATAGCACTAAGAACTCTGCTAAGAAGATTACCTTAGCGAACTATTACAATACAGTTCAAGAGCAAGATGAAACATCAATCGACCATGAGTGGTATTATAAACAACTAAAGAGTTTTGGATTTTAAAACCTCGCACTGAATAGGTCAAGTGTATATAATCGTGAAGCAATACTTCTATTTAGTAACAGTGTTGATAGATGGAGAGCTGACTCCACTTAGAATCTTCTTGCAGTATAGATTAGCCATTAGATTCGGAAGAATTATGCAACCAAACACCCAGGTGCTTTAGTAGGTTTACATAAACAAGTAATCTCTAACAATGCAAACATTACCTGGATATGTAATTTATATCCTTGGGAAACTACAATTCCTGATGGAGATATATCTCCAGAAGAAATAGTGGAACTATGTAACATGGCGGATGCAGACATTGACAGACTAGTCAGTGGACACAGAGTTCCAAATCAACAATAAATCAATTCAATTATTAATAACTAAAATTTCAAGATTATGGGAAAGAAAAACGATGCAAAAGAGATTTGTAGAAAGTACAATGTGGCAAGAGACGAGAACAGAGGTAAAATCTTTACCCTTAGTGAACTTTCGACTTTGTTGAAGGGAATCCTGCCTGGTCTTCCTACATATTCCACAACTGCTCAAGAGTTTGGGCTGTTCGAAGCAACAAAATCAGGATACAAACTTCCAAACGACCCAGTTTACATTGGAAGAGTGGAGAACTATCTCAAAGAATACAGACAAAAAGCTAATGAGCTGAATAAGCGTAGTAGAGAAAAGAAGGCAGAAATGGCTGCTTCCGAAACTCCCACAAACACTCAACAATCTGAAATCATGGATGAAAGTGAATTGGTTGAATCAGCAATTGCTATCCTTAAGCAAGACCGGAAATTACAGAATCCTGAAGAAAGTTGTAACCATTACTTGGGAGGAAGTGTAAGTGAGTGTAATTCAGCAAGTTTATTTGCCAGATGCCAAGTACTCAATCTATATAAAGGGAATTAAACCAGATGAAGATAATCCTTTGTCTGGTGAAATTACTCTTAATGGAAATCCTACTCGGCTTGAAAGACATGAACGTTATCACTTTGATAAAGAGCGTGATATGTTTGTGACTGATAACTATGACATTCCTACATTCTTTATTACTAAGTTCTTGGAAGAGAACGATTGTATTATCGAAGAAGAGGGAAAATCATTTGTGTGCTTTAAAGAAGTTGTATTTAAATCCAATTACTAAATGTTATCAATATTATATTCTGATTTTAAACAGTTCGGTTGCCCAAATTGTGGATGTGATTCTGCTAAAGGGAGTTGTGTATCTGGTGGAGGATTATCCTCTGCAACTTGTAGACATTGTGGACTTAAATTCGAAGTAAGAGGTCATGTTTCTATGATTTGCAAATATGCAATCTATCCGGAAGACCCTGAGAATCCTCATTCTGAATATGTAATGGAACAGGCAATCCGTATTCCTCATCCAAGGATTGGTATTCCAAGCTGGCATTGGATGCCTAAGGACGAACGTCCAGAAGAAGGAGAATATTGGAACTCCAGAGGTGTTGGATATGATTTATCTGGATTCGTAAAAACTAAGAAAGCAGGTGAACGTATTCTTGCTATGGTACACGAGGTTCTTGGAACTACAGAATGTAAAACATTCTTGGATTACAGACCGAGTGAACCAACATGGATTCAATTCAAATTTCAAAAAGAGGAATTTGACCTTGATATGCTCGATGCTTTATCCAGAAAGAATAATGGAGTTATAACTAAAGAAATCATTGAAAGTTGTAAACTATGAACGGAATCATTGAACGAATGTTAGAGAATGCCCAAGAACATGGTTGTCTCAACGAAGTAGTGAAATCAGCCATTGAAATAGCTCAGAAAAATCCTGACTATGATATGGAACAAGTATGTGTATCAGCACAACTTGAAAAACGACATTTATTAATCCATAAAGCTATATTTAAAGATGAAGAAATTAGAATTTGCGAAGGTACAAGAAGGTGAAAATAAGTTGGCAATCGAAGTAAGCAACGACTCTCCGGTAGTGGCTGTTATATCACAGAACGGAATGCTCGAATGTATTTTGGTCAATGATTCATTTCCGGAAGTCTTTCTGATATTTGTGGCCACATCTCTTCTGAATTGGGAGTTGCTGCTGTAACAGTTGACACTGACCAATATGGTTGATGATATTACACCTATTGTTGTTGATTCTGACTGTGTAAGGTCAAATGTAGGAGTCGGTAG
>ENA-OQAX01000085-OQAX01000085.1-human-gut-metagenome-genome-assembly--contig:-NODE-85-length-18613-cov-2.363843_pt1 | contig 18613 bp, 21 predicted proteins | sample MGYA00242741_ERZ504539 | MGnify/ENA primary metagenome ERZ504539 (study PRJEB26092, sample SAMD00036277) | human gut metagenome | host: Homo sapiens | study: EMG produced TPA metagenomics assembly of... | reverse complement strand
CATCCAGAAGATTTTGTGAATGGAGTAACCCTCGGAGCAGAAATTGCTCCCCAATTATTCCGAAAACTAAAAAGTGTTGCTGCCTTGATTGATGCTGCTAAGGAAATAGAAGATTTTCAAGCAATAGGCGTCCAATGCAGGGAAACGCTAATTGAACTTGGAAACCACATTTACAAACCTGTAATGGCTGGGGACGAGGAGCAGCCCCAAGCATCAAACTTAAGCGCAAGGCAGAATTGTTTGTTCAGTTTTATTTGAAAGGATCAGAAAACTCTGATTACCGTAGCATCATTAAGAAGCTGACAGAGGCGACATGGGATTATGCAAACAAAATCACGCATTCACGAAGTGCTACATACTATGAAGCGTCAACTTGTGTTACTCTGTGCATCTCTCTTGTTGGTGCTTACGAAAACATTCTTCAAAAAGTATTTGACCCTCTCGCACAATATTACTGTTCCGTATGTAAGAGCAAGAAGCTCAGTATAGATGGCGATGATACAGATGCCGATGGTATGGTTGAAAAACTATATCTACATTGCGAAGAATGTGGTGCGACAACCGAAGTCCTCTTTGAAAAAGGCAATGGTGATAGAACATCATACATTACCGGCAAGGTGTAGAATGAGATATTAAAGCGAAAATCCCAGACTATCAGCAGGCATTGATAGTTTGGGATTCTGCTTTTGCAGCGATTTACTGTTTATAGGTGGCGGTGACCGTGAACCACAATCTTTTCAAAGTCCGGGTGCTCCGCCTGCCAAGAACGGTAGCCAGTCCAGCTCTGCCCGCTGTGCCGGGGTGTTGCCGTATTCGTCCTCCACGGCGATGCAGTCGATGGCAAGGGTAGTGCCATCCTCGAACCGGGCTTCCACCCGGTTGGTGTCCATATTGAAGCGGCAGGAAAGCAGTTTGTTCATGGTGAACCTCATTTCTATATCAAACGGTGTCTGTTCGGATGTCCTAAACCCTGCCATAAAACCGGTGGTTGATTTGTCCATTGGGCTTTGTTTTGCCCGTCTGCACATTTTTGCACACTTTTTGCACACCTGAATAGCTGGATAACGGTTGCAAAGCATTACACTGTATGCAAATAATGCGGTGTGTGCAAAGGCGTGTTTTGCGATGATACGATAAAAATAACGCTTCTTCGAACTTTTGAAATTTGACGAATGATGCACCTTGGATTCTTTTAATCAGAGGGCCAGGGATTCGAGTTCCCTCGAGCGCACCAAAATCCCACGAAGAGTCGTAAGATTCCTCGTGGGATTTTCTTTTATACGCCATTTGCACGGTCTCTGCACGGCCTCTGCACGGTCCGCATTTTTCGTGTCAGATGGAGTAAGTCTGTGAATTACTCTGCAATCCGTGCTATTTTTTGCAATTCAGGTCAGCAGAGCCAGGCGAAGCTGCGCTTTTACAGAGGGGTCTGCGTCCTTCAGAAGCTCCAAAAGTGCCGACACGGAGATGGCCGGTTCTGCTTCAACCGGGGCAGCCTGCACAGGTGTTGTTCCCTGTACGGCTTTCACATCACCGCCGGAGATCATCAGTTGGTAAGCAGAGCGCAGGCTGCGCGATGGAATCGCTGAATAGCACAAAAGCATGTTGGAGTCCAGATGTAAAGAAAAAACGGCAAAGCAGGTAAAATTCACTTTACCGTTTTTATAGCAATTCAACTTCTTCATGTAACAGCAACAGCGTTGAATTGCATATCGCAAATTGCTGTTTTAACGTTCCACTAATTTTTTTGCCTTGCGATCAAGAAAGCACTTACGATAAACGCTCTACATTTGAAAAATATAATCGTACACTGCTATAATAAAAATTGTGATATTATCACCAAAAAATTCGAGATGCAAAGCGTTTTGCGATTGGCAAACATTCAGGAGGAACGCATGGTAACAGGAGCCATTAAAAATAAGGTAGACAAAATCTGGACGGACATTTGGGCAGGCGGCATCACCAATCCGCTGACCGTCATTGAACAGCTGACCTATCTCATGTTCATCCGGTCACTGGACGAGAAAGAGCTTGCCACCGAAGATTTTGAGAACATGGCGGGCGAAAAGATGGAGCATATCTTCCCGGCCAGCGAAGCAGGACAATCTATGCGGTGGAGCCGCTTCAAGGACAAAGATTCCCGCGAGATTTTCCTGACCATGCAGCAGCGGGTGTTCCCTGCCATCAAAAAGATGAAATATGGCCGTCTGCCGGACTTTGACGCAAACGGCGAGCTGGTGGAGATCGCAGACGACCCCACCCGCCCCGGACGAGGGTAACACCGCCTTTGCGCGGTATATGGACGATGCCATGTTCCTGATCCCCACGCCGCAGGTGCTGCAAAAGATCATCACTGGGCTGGAGGATCTTTACACCCACGACATTGCCGACCTTGATATGCAGGGCGACCTGTACGAGTATATGCTGGGCAAACTGGCAACGGCGGGTCGGAACGGCCAGTTCCGCACGCCTCTGCATATCATTGATATGATGGTGGAGCTGGTGCAGCCCACGCCGGACGACTTTATCTGCGACCCCGCCTGCGGCACGGCGGGCTTTCTGGTGTCCAGCGCGCAGTACCTCCGCGCCCACTACGAGGACAGCATGACCTCGGAGCAGTGGCAGCATTTTGCCGGGCCGATGTTTGCAGGCTTTGACATGGACCGCACCATGCTGCGCATTTCGGCCATGAACCTGATGCTCCACTCCATCACGAACCCGGAGATCGACTACAAGGACAGCGTGTCGAAGCAAAACTCCATTTGCAGCAAGTATACCGTTTGCCTTGCGAACCCGCCGTTCAAGGGCACTGTGGATGCCGAGAGCATCAACGACGACCTGAAGGCTGTCACCAACACCAAAAAAACAGAATTGCTTTTCCTTGCGCTCTTCCTGCGGATGCTCAAAACCGGCGGACGCTGCGCCTGCATCGTGCCGGACGGCGTGCTGTTCGGTTCCAGCAAGGCGCACCAGAGCATCCGAAAGGAACTGATTGAAAACCATCAGCTGCGGGCGGTCATTTCCATGCCCTCCGGCGTGTTCAAGCCCTACGCAGGCGTGTCCACGGCGGTGCTGGTATTTACCAAAACCGGCGCGGGCGGCACCGATAAGGTGTGGTTCTACGATATGAAAGCCGACGGCCTCTCGCTGGACGACAAGCGCACCGAGGTGAAGGAAAACGACATCCCGGACATCATCGCCCGGTTCCAGAACCTTGATGCCGAAGCCGACCGCAAGCGCACCGAGCAGAGCTTCTTTGTGCCCAAAGAAGAAATTGCCGCCAACGGGTACGATTTATCCATCAATAAGTACAAAGAGACCGAGTATGTGCCGGTGGAGTATCCCTCGACTACGGAGATCCTTGCTGACCTGCATGAGCTGGAAATGGAGATCACCAAGGGTCTGGCAGAGCTGGAGGAGATGGTGTGATGGCGAAGTTGGGAGAGGTTTGTACTATTGTATCTGGTTCGACACCAAAAACATCTGTTACGTCCTACTGGGATGGCAACATCAAATGGATAACACCTGCTGAATTGAACGAAGATACTTTTTACATTATGGATTCAGTTCGGCACATTACTGAAGAGGGAAAAGAAAAAACAGGATTGTCTTATCTGCCGACAGGAACAGTCATTTTATCGTCTCGTGCGCCGATTGGCAAAACCGCAATTGCCGGTTGTAAAATGTGTTGCAATCAAGGATTTAAGAACCTTATTTGCTCAGATGCGATTTATAATGAATACCTCTATTTTTTCTTGAAATCAAAAACAGACTATCTCAATTCATTGGGACGTGGCGCAACTTTTTAAAGAAATTTCTAAATCCATCGTTGAAAATATTGAGATTCCGTTACCTGAAGTAAACCAGCAAAAAGAAATTGCAGAAAAATTCAAGAAGCTAGAGCAGTTGATTTCGCTCCGTAAGCAGCAGCTTGCCAAACTGGACGAACTGGTAAAGGCACGGTTTGTGGAGATGTTTGGGGATGAACAGGCATTTAATAAAGAACCGCTGAGCCAAAATGTTGAAGAAATGTTCATTGGGCCTTTTGGCAGTAGTTTGAAAAATGAAAACTTTGTTTCCAAAGAAAATGGTTACTGCATGGTATATGAACAAAAGCATGCTATTCGCAAAACTATGGATGTCGAAACTCGGTATATAGACAAACCGAAATATGAAGAACTTAAACGATTTTCAATTCATGGTGGCGATATTATTGTTAGTTGTCGAGGAACAATAGGCGAAACCTATATTGTCCCCTTAAATGCGCCGTTAGGCATTATGCACCCATCCATTATGAAAATTCGTGTGAAGGATTCTATTTACAACCGAGTTTTCTTTGACTTCTTACTACAAGAAAAGCTAAAGCAACATGAAGCACAAGCTAATGGAAGTGGCGTGAAAATGGCCGTAACGGCAAGTGCGCTGGGCAAAGAAGAGTTTATTGTTCCTTCAATTCCGTTTCAAAATCAGTTCGCCGCTTTTGTGGAGCGTGTAGACCAGCAGAAGCAGACTGTACAGCAGAGCCTTGAAAAGTTGGAATTGATGAAAAAGGCGCTGATGCAGGAATATTTTGGGTGAAATAGGAATGGTGAATTTAGAAACAAGCGGACAAACACAGATGAATAAAATTGAACCGAGGGGGAAAATTATGGAAGTGCCAGGAGAGAGCGTGGTAAACACCATTGTGGAAAAGGTTTCAGATGGTATTATTGCAAAAATGAATATCAATGAAGAACGCAGGAATCGTGAATTTACATATCAGTTGAAAGAGTTGGAATTTTATAAAAGTGGATATGATAAAGAACTTCGCTCTCTTTTTGATTATTGGACAGAACTTGTTTGGCTTGCACAATTTAAAGATAATGGCTGTTTAAGTCAATCGGAAAAGGAAAAATATAATAAACGGTATAATGAACTAATTCACATAGACAAAATTGCCAAAAACAAAATAAACACGATTAAATATGGAGGAAAAGAAACGGGAAGAGTTTTGGCGCTTCAATCAAAATTATCAGCAAGAAAAATATAAAGACCAGCCAACGCTGGTTATTGTTTACATGTGGTGCTCTGTTATTGCTGTATTAAAAAGGAGATTTTGGGACAATTCATTAGTACAACAGATATTATGCAGATACTAATCACAAATTTAGATGATAATATGGAGGAAATAAAAAAGGCAAAAGAGTACATTAAAAAAGTTTATAAGGAAACCTACAAAGAAAGAGCCATATTGGACTGAATAATATAACCGAAAAAATAGGATTGCAAATGAATATCGGGGAAGCATTATAAATCATCTAGTGAGCGATGGGGTAAATCTATCAAGAGAGCTGAACCTTTTCTTCGGCTGCTTGAAATAGTGGTTATGCTTTATAGTGCAATTGCTATTTCGGGGTATGCAAACCAATTAACAAAAAGTACAAGTTGAAATCGCAAGGGCTGATATACAGCCGGATTTTTCCATACAAGAAATAGCATACTCAATTGGCGGAAACGAAGAAGAAGGTTCTACTGTGGCTGTTCAAGTCGAAAATCTGGGTGGGCGGTGTAAAAATGTTTCTGTTAAGGTGTTATGTGGTATAGACTTTTCATATTGTGTGGATCATGATACAAAGTTTACGCCGTTTGAAAAAGTAAGGATATGGGTTCCGCAGTTTTTTTCTTCGTTCATGGAAACGGGTGCGAACGAGGGTCTTATCTTAACTACATTTTCTAAGAATAATCAAAAAGAATACTATGAAGCTGACAGAGAACTTCTATGGGGAAATAGCTATACGGATGTAGGGCTTCTCCAAAGAAATACATATGTTTGGATACAATATGATGATATTCTTAATGAACACCATGATTGTTATTTTCAAGTGAATAGTACCAGCCAAAGAAGTCTAAGTGTAAAAGATGGAAAAACTATCTTTGATGACTATTTTGAACAGTATGATGATCATTTTGAAGAAAAGAAAAAACGAAAAATGCTAGAGTTTTAATAGATGAGTTGACAGCAGAAAATATCTGTAAAACTGCTGGAATTAGAAAAAAGGAGCTGATTTTATGTCCAACTTCTCCTATCTCCTCCACCCGCCCCGAATACTCCCTCTTCGCCAATTCTGCCATCGAGGCCGAGAAAGTGTTCTCCACCTCCCCGGCGATGTGCGCGGTGGGGTGCCGGAAGGCGTTGGAGCTGGCGGTGAAGTGGGTGTATGCGGCAGACAAAACCATCACGATGCCCTACAAGGACAACCTGCAATCCTTGTTGCACGAGCCGAGTTTCCGGTTCGCGGTGGACCGCAATGTGTGGAGCGTGCTGCCCAGCATCGTGAAGGCGGGCAATCTGGCGGTACATACGGGGCACAGCGTGTCGGCGGCGGATGCAGTGTTCAGCCTGCGGGGGCTGTTCGATTTCATCCAGTGGGTGGATTACTGCTACGGCACGGACTATGTGGAGCGCTCCTTTGATGAAACAGCCATCCCCGGCGAAAAGGTAACACTGGACGAAAAGAAGATCCGGGAGCAGGAAAGTTTACTGTCCCAGAAGGATGCCGAGCTGGAAGCGTTGCGCAAGCAGGTGGAGAGCCTTTCGGCGGCGTACACAGCCAGCAAACAACAGAACCGGCAGAGCCGCAGTTTCACCGCCGCCGACCTGACCGAGGCCGAGACGCGGCAGAAGATCATCGACATCGATCTCAAGGCCATGGGCTGGAAATTCACCGGGCCGGATGCCGATGTGCGCACCGAGTACGAAGTGGACAACATGAACGGCGTGCTGGGGCAGAAGGGCTATGCGGACTATGTGCTGATGGGCAAGGACGGCTTGCCGCTGGCGGTCATTGAAGCCAAGCGCAGCACCAAAGACCCCAACATCGGGCGCAAGCAGGCTCAGCTTTATGCAGACTGTCTGGAACAGAAGTTTGGCCGCCGTCCGATGCTGTTTACCACCAACGGCTACACCACCTATTTCTGGGATGAGCAGAGCGGCCCGCAGCGTGCCGTGAGCGGGGTGTTCTGCAAGGACGACTTGCAGAAGCTGATGAACCGCCGCACCGAGAAAAAACCCCTGGACACCATCGAAATTGACGATAAAATCACCGACCGCTACTACCAGAAAAACGCCATCCGGGCAGTCTGCGCCCATATTACGCAGGGCTTCCGGCGCAATCTGCTGGTCATGGCAACGGGCACAGGCAAGACCCGCACCGCATCCAGCCTGACCGATGTGCTGAGCCGGGGCGTCACGTGACCAACGTGCTTTTTCTGGCCGACCGCACCGCGCTGGTCAAGCAGGCGAAGGACGACTTCAAGAAGTATCTGCCCGACCAGTCGCTGTGCAACCTCTGCTCCTCCAAGGACGATAAGGCCGCGCGCATCGTGTTTTCCACCTATCCCACCATGCTCAACGCCATCGACAACGCCAAGACCAAGGACGGCGTGCCGCTGTTTTCCCCCTGCGCATTTTTGACCTTATCATCGTAGACGAGAGCCACCGCAGCATTTTCAAGAAATACCGCGCCATTTTTGATTATTTCGATGCGGTTCTGGTGGGCCTGACCGCCACCCCGAAAACCGACGTAGACCGCAACACCTACGATTTTTTTCGAGATGGAACACGGCATCCCCACCTACGCCTACGATTACGACACGGCGGTCTACACCGACCATGTGCTGGTGCCTTACTACAACTACGAGGTCAAGACGAAATTCACAGAAGAGGGCATCCACTACGACCAGCTTTCACCGGAGGATAAGGCCCGCTACGAGGACGATTTTGCCGAGGACGACACCCTGCCCACCTTCATCCCGTCCGAAAAGCTAAACAAATTTATCTTCAACGCCAACACCGTGGACACGGTGCTGCAAGACCTGATGGAACGGGGCATCCAGACGGCAGGCGGCGACCGCATCGGCAAGACCATCATCTTTGCCCAGAACAAGCGCCACGCGGAGTTTATCCGGGAACGTTTTGGCAAGCTCTACCCGCAGCTGGAGACCCAGTACCCGGGATTCATCCAGCGGGTGGTCTGCGATGACGCCTATGCACAGTCTATCATTGACGACTTCAAACAGCCGGACAAGCCGCCGTTTATTGCGGTCTCGGTGGATATGATGGACACGGGCATTGATGTGCCGGAGTGCGCGAATCTGGTGTTCTTCAAAAAAGTACGCAGCAAAACGAAGTTCTGGCAGATGATCGGCCGTGGTACGCGGCTCTGCCCATCCCTTGCCTGCATGGATGCCATCGACGGCGAATATACGGGCAAACGGCGTTTTCTGATCTTCGACTACTGCGGCAACTTTGAATTTTTCCGTCAGAAACCCAACGGCTACGAGGGCACGGACACCAAAACCATGTCCGAGAGCATTTTCTGCAAGCAGGTGCGGATCGCCGCCGCGCTGCAGGATGGAGCCTATGGGGACGAAAACTACCAGAACTGGCGCAAGATCTTAACGGAGACCTGCGTGCCGAAGTGGGAGCGCTGAACCCGGAGCTGGTATCCGTGCGGCTGCACCGACAGGCCGTGGAACACTATCAAAAGCCGGAAGCCTTTGTCAGCCTGACCGAAACGGACAAGGGTACTCTGATGAAAGAGGTGGCACCGCTCATCTCGCTGGACGACAAAGATGAAGCCGCCAAGCGGTTCGATAACTTTGTGTATGGCTTGCTGCTCTGTGAACTGGAAGGTCTGCCGGGGCTGGGCCGCGCCCAGAAACAGCTGCGCAGTACAGCGGCAATGCTGGAAGGGAAGGCTACCATCCCGCAGGTGCAGGCAAAGCTGCCGCTCATCCGCGAGGTGCAGACAGACGAATTTTTGACCTCGCATGACCTTCTCCGCTTTGAGGAAATGCGGCAGGAGCTGCGGGAGCTCATCAAGTTTCTGGTGGACGGTGTAGAAGGGCAAAAGCCTGTCTACACGGCCCTTGCCGACCCGGTACTGGAACAGACCGAGGGCAAAACGCTGGATCCCTGCTATGATTTCGGCGAGTACCGGGAACGTGTGAACCGCTACATCATGGAGCACCGCAGCGATACGCTGGCCATCCACAAGCTGACCCAGAACATTCCGCTTTCCCGGGGCGACTATACCGAGCTGGAACATATCTTTACCTGTGAGCTGGGCAGCAAAGAGGACTATGCACGGGAGTTTCGGGATACACCCTTTGGTCTGCTGGTGCGTAAAGTGGCAAAGCTGGACCACGATGCTGCCATGCAGGCATTTTCCAAGTTCATCAACGACGAATCGCTGAATGCGAAGCAGATCGCGTTCGTGCAGAAGGTCATTCATTACATCGAGCAGAACGGTTATGTGGAAAGCAAAGCGGTTCTGATGAAACCACCCTTTGACCAACCCATCCTGTTTACCCGCCTGTTTGATGGCAAAACAGGGAGTGAACTGATGGATACGATCAATTTCGGTGAAAGAGAATGCCACCCATGTGACTGCATAAAGTAGTGGAATGTACTGATAAAAACGGTATAATTCAGGACTATCGAAAAATAATAATCCTGCAACGCAGTATGGCAAGTCAGGGAATTTTGAACGATACGCAAGGGACTCTGGCTGATTACCTGATGAGCATCGCACAAATTTCCGTGGAGGATGCCGGAGCGATTTATATCGAGTTGAGCAGCATCCGCGGAAATTTTATGGCAAACATCATTCTGCGCATGATTGAAAATTATCACTTCCTGCCCGATATGGCGCAGAAACTGAAAAACAAACAAGCACTGGTGGAAAGCGTAATTGCAAATGAACAGCTGGAGCCTTCCATTACGTCGCCCATCAAAGATGTGTATGATGACCTTGTCAACAGCAAACTGGATATGATCGAGGGCTTCGTGCCGATCTCTGCCATCCGGTATGATGCTAAGATGCAGGAAGCAGAAAGACTTTAAGGGGAGTGCGACTTGTAGGATTGCTTTAAATTATCGAGTTAATCCGCAGGCTGAATAGATTCACTCAAATCGAATGAAAACGAAAAAAATGCCCGCTCACCGTGGAGATCCGGCTCCATCGGTGGGCGGGCATATCCAATAAAACACCAGGATACTATTATGCTTTTCGTAGTTCAGCTGGGATCTTGTTCTGGCTCAGATATCCCACAGGGAGGGCGCAGAGGTGGAAACTGCGGCGGCACCTGCGCGCATGGCGGCCATGACGTCGGCTTTGTCCCGCAGCAGGCCGCCTGCAATGACAGGCACCTGTGTGCGGGCGCTGATCTCGGCGATGACCCGGGGCATGATGCCGGGAAGGATCTCGACAAAATCCGGCTTGCCCTGCTCCAGCTGACCGGGCAGGCTGGTCAGCGAGAGGGAATCCAGGATGAATGCCCGCTGGACGGTCAACAGGCCGCGGTGGCGCGCCCGGCGGATCAGAGTCGGGCGGGTGGAGATGATGCCGTCCGGGTGGCACAGGGCGTTGAGGGAGTCCACCGCGATCTCCCGCGACGAAAGACCGTCCACAAGGTCGATGTGAACCACGGCCAGTTTTCCGGCATCATGTATGCGGTGCACAAGCCCGTCTACGGTGAGCAGGGTGCTCGCCAGCAGAAAAACGGCGCTGCAGGGCGAAGCCAGCGCAGCAGTCAGGGCTTCGTCCGTTTTCACGGCGGCGATCACCGGTTCGTTCAACAAGTTCGGCAAGAGGATGCATTGGGTAAGACTCCTTTTTTATCAATTACTTGATTTATATTATTCTACAAAAAAAGCCGCCATGTAAATAAGTTACACGGCGGCTGTAATGTAAAATCTAGGTTTTATCAGAATGTGGTTGCAATCAGCTCACCGCCGCCCAGAATGGTAGTAGTATTGGAACAGCTGATCATTACAATAAACATTGCATTTATCAGACCTGCAATGTACGGATTGCGGGTGCGCTTGTAGATGATGCGGGACATGATGGGCGTGACAAACAGAAGAACCATACAGGGGAACAGCCAATGGGACCAATGCGCTGGCCTTCGGTCAAACCATAAAGCTGATAACCCGTTGCATAGAAGTAGATATATTGACTTGCAACCACAAAAATAGCACCAAGCGCATTAAAGAATGCAAAAATCAAGATGTTGCCATTTTTTCCGCCAATGGTGTTGTAGTTGAAGCAATTTGCCGAGATCGAGTTCATAACGTAGAACAGCAGGAAGAATGGCAGATAGCGAAGTGCGATCAGCACTTTATCAGCGCCGAAGGTTTTGAACGCAACGACATACATCCGATAATCAACTTGGAAGAAATAGTGTGCTGCAAAAACAAGGCCGAACGAAACAACGATCACGATAACAGCGAGGGCAATGGTCTTCCACAGCTGCTCCAGATTCAAATACAGACCCGCTCTTCGAGCACTCCAACCGTGTTTTTTTCCATAAGCACCGTAAAAAACAGCAGAGCAGAATATTGCAAAGATGCCGCAAAGAGCAGCCCATGTACCGATCGTCAGGGGGCCGGTCTGCACAAAGAAGTTTGTTGTCTTTGAGTAAACGGTATTCATGCAGAACAAAAAGCTTGAACCGGAAAAAACTGCACCGATAATCAGCAGAACCCAGTACCATGCCTTGGCTCCGCTGTCCTGCACAGGGGCTGGCTGTACAATTTCACCACTGCGGAGAGCGGAAAATACGGGAGTATCAAGCAGAACCAGCGTGAAACTGACCATGAAGATCAAAAGACCGATCACGCCGAGGCTGTTGAACACCGCTTTAATGGGCCAGATCTGATCGCTGGCAGGCAGGGGCTTTGGAGCGCCGAGCGTTGTATCAAAAAAATCAACGGCATAGCCGACACAAGTAGTAGAAAAAGCAACGAGAGGATGGATCATGTTCGGCCGATAAATCACGCGATAAGCGGTCTTTCCATCAAAATCGCGCGTATAATATTTGCCGCCTTCTGCGATACCGGCAAAGCCGTCCTCATTAAAAATTCAGGAATTTTTTTAGCACCATCTGTTTCCATGAAGGCTACCGGATTGGTCAGCATATTTCCAGCGTCATCATAGGTTCCAAAGTAAAAGTCATCATGGGTACTGGCAATAATGCCTACACTGCGTGAGCCGTAATCTCCGCTATGATCACCGCCGGTGTCATCCTGCCAGTCACCAGCCTGCTGCAGAACAGCAGCAATCAAAGGAGTTTCCCGGGAATTATCGATCTCTACCGCCATATTAGCAGCTGTACCGCCGCTGGAATGGCCTGTAACGCCAATACGAGCTGTGTCAACGTACGGAAGGCTTGCAATAAGCTGAACTGCACCATCGACGCCCACAGCACCATCGTAAAGTTCTGCAATCGACAGGCTTTCCGAGTCGCCATGACTGTGCAGATCAAGTGCCAGCACCACATATCCCCGGCGAGCCAGCTCAATACTATACAAGTCCTGCATTTCTTTGTTGTTATACCATCCTTCGATTGTAACAACACCCGCGCGGTGTGTCTTTGGTTGCATTCTGTGGAATGTAAAGGTATGCGGCCAGCTGGTGTCCAGAGGGACTTTCCCAGCTCATTTCCTTGATCCTGATCCCACCAGAAGTTTGTACAGCGGACGCTACGATGGCACTTACAAGGCAAAGAATCAGTGACAGGCACAACCAGAATTTGCTGTTTTTCAACCTACCTTTTTGATGCGACATGCTTGGGACCTCCTTTTTGAATCTGATTTTTCCGTAATAAAAATGGGGACACACTGCATCTGGACGATACAGTGCATCCCCATCTCACTTCTCTTGGGATGATTCTAGTATAGCGCTTTGTAACAAAAATGTCAATAGAAAATAAACAATTAAAAAAATATTTGTGCGTGAATCATAAAGTTGGGCGAAAACAATCAATGCTCTGCCCAGTCGCAGCTGCGGCCCACAGCCTTGTGCCAGCCGGCCAGCAGACGGGTGCGCTCGGCCTCGTCCATCTGCGGGGCAAAGGTCATATTGCAGTGCCACAGGCTGCGGATCTCGTCCCGGTCCTTCCATACGCCGGTGGCAAGGCCCGCCAGATAGGCAGCGCCCAGAGCGGTCGTCTCCCGGATGGCCGGGCGCAGCACGGTCTTGTTCAGGATGTCGGCCTGGAACTGCATCAGGAACTGGTCACGGGATGCACCGCCGTCCACCTTCAACGAGGTGATGGGCACGCCGGTGTCCTTTTCCATAGCAGCCACGAGGTCTGCGCTCTGGTAGGCAATGGACTCCTCTGCCGCGCGGATGATATGGTTCTGGGTGGTGCCGCGGGTAATGCCCACAATGGCACCGCGGGCGTACATATCCCAGTACGGTGCACCCAGACCAGTAAAGGCCGGCACGATGTAAATGCCGCCGTTATCCGGCACCTTCTGGGCGTAGTATTCCGCATCGCGGCTTTCCTGGATCATGCGCAGGCCGTCGCGCACCCACTGGATGACGGCACCGCCCACAAAGACGCTGCCCTCCAGCGCGTACTCCACCTTACCGTTCAGGCTGATGGCAATGGTAGAGATCAGCCGTTCCGGCTGCGGCAGATGGTGTCGCCGGTGTTCATCAGCAAAAAGCAGCCGGTGCCGTAGGTGTTCTTGGCCTCGCCCTTGCGAAAGCAGCTCTGTCCGAACAGCGCAGCCTGCTGGTCACCGGCAATGCCGGCCACCGGGATCTGCACACCGCACAGATCGGTGGTGCCGTAGACCTCGCTGGAATCCGTCACGCGGGGCAGGATGCAGCGCGGGATATCCAGCGCTTTGAGCAGGGTGTCGTCCCAGTCCAGCGTGCGGATGTTATACAGCATGGTGCGGCTGGCGTTGGTGCGGTCGGTGACATGCACTCTGCCGCCGGTCAGCTTCCAGACCAGCCATGTGTCCACAGTGCCGAACAGGATCTCCCCTCCTCGCGCGCTCCCGCGCACCGGGCACATTGTCCAGGATCCACTTGATCTTCGTTGCGGAGAAATAGGCATCGGGCATCAGCCGGTGTTCTCCCGGATGTAGTCTGCCATGCCGGGCTGCTGCAGCAGTTCATCCACCAGCGGTGCCGTGCGGCGGCACTGCCAGACGATGGCATTGTAGATGGGGCGGCCGGTGGCCTTTTCCCACAGGATGGTGGTCTCCCGCTGGTTGGTGATGCCAATGGCGGCGATATCGTGGGCATCGACACCGCTCTGGGCCACCACCTCGTTCATGACTCCATACTGGGTGGACCAGATCTCCATAGGGTTGTGCTCCACCCAGCCCTGCTGCGGATAGATCTGCTCAAACTCGCGCTGCTGCACCGCAATGATATTCTGCTCATTGTCGAACAGGATGGCACGCTGCTGGTGGTTCCCTGATCCAGCGCCAGAACATATTTTGTACTCATGCTTTTTGCTTCCTCCGTATCGTTTCAGGAGTGTGTATCACAGATTTCGCGTCGCCACAACGTCCACGCCGGTGCCGCACACATCTGCCAGCACCACCTGTCCGGTGCGGACGGGGGCGTGCAGGGTGACGCGGTCCAGCGCAGCCATGACCTCGGTCATCTTCTCTTTGGGTACAGCCTGCGCAGTCTTTACCGGGCAGCGCGGGTACAGCCCGCCCTCCGCCCGCACCGTGCTGGTGATGATGCGAGTGGGATGGGTCAGCTCTTCCCTGCCGTAGGCGGCACCGTTGGGGCAGGCGTTTCCAGTTACATTATAATCATTTTCCGGGTCCACCTGCAAGTGGCAGCCGCAGGGACAGCAGATGCAAATGACTTCTTTGATGCTGCTCATTCTGCAATAACCTCCTCTACCGCAACGGTCAGCGGGCCGTCTGCTTTTTCCAGCAGGACTTTGGGCAGTGCGATGTGCTCCATCTCGCCGGGAGCCATGCGCTGGCGCTTGAACCGGGCCAGCTGCCTGCCGCCGCAGGTCACGGTGATCTGGCTGGGACCGTAGTTCTGCCGCACACGGAAGGAGATGTTCACGCTCCTGTCCACATCAGCGGGGCGCACCCGCTGCGGCACGGTGTAGCCCAAGCCATTGCCCGGAATAAGGTCAAGCACAACCGTATCGGAGGCTTCGCCCTTCAAAACATAGGCCGCCGCAGAAGCACCGGCAAGGTCGCTTTCGCCCGAAACGAAGTCCACCAGATCATGCACGTGCACCACGTTGCCGCAGGCGAACACGCCGGGGATGCCGGTCTCCATATTCTCGTAGACCACTGCGCCCTTGGTGTGGGGGTCCATGGGGATGCCCGCCTGCCGGGTCAGCTCATTTTCCGGGATCAGGCCGACGCTGAGCAGGATGGTGTCCACATCAAATTCTATCTCGGTGCCCGGGATGGGGCGGCGGTTTTCGTCCACCTTGGCAACGGTGGCCTTTTCCACGCGGGCCTTGCCCTGAATATCCACGATGGTATGGGACAGATACAGGGGGATGTCGAAGTCCTGCAGGCACTGCACGATGTTGCGGGTCAGGCCGCCGGAATACGGCATGACCTCCACGCAGGCCAGTACTTTGGCACCTTCCAGCGTCATGCGGCGGGCCATGATCAGGCCGATGTCGCCGCTGCCGAGGATGAGCACCCGCTTGCCTACCAGATAGCCCTCCATGTTGACATAGCGCTGGGCCGCACCGGCGGTGTAGATGCCGGCGGGGCGCTGCCCGGAATGCCGATGGCACCGCGGGTGCGTTCCCGGCAGCCCATGCAGAGGATGATGCTTCTGGCTTCCAAAATCTGATAGCCCTTTTCCCGGCTGACGCAGTGGATCTTTTTGTCCGGGGTGACGTCCAGCACCATCGTGCCCAGCTCCACCCGGACACCGGTGGAGCGCAGCAGTTCAATGCAGCGGCCTGCGTATTCCGGGCCGGTGAGCTGCTCGCCAAAGCGGTGCAGGCCGAAGCCGTTGTGGATGCACTGGTTCAGGATGCCGCCCAGCTCGTTGTCGCGCTCTAAGATAAGGATATCGCGCAGACCATGCTGCCATGCGCTGTAAGCTGCGGCAAGGCCTGCAGGGCCGCCGCCGACGATGACCAGATCAATCATGGTGCTCTCCCTCCTGCTTGGTTTCGCACAGTAAGACGTTGGTGCCGGCCTTATCCTGCAGCACGTCCAGCGGACTGATGCCCAGCGTTTTGCTGATCAGTTCCAGCACCCGCGGCCCGCAAAAGCCGCCCTGACAGCGGCCCATACCGGCACCGCAGCGGCGCTTGACACCGTCAATGGTGGTGGCGGGGATCTCTTCGTGCAGAGCGTCCAGAATTTCGCCCTCGGTGATCGTCTCGCAGCGGCAGATCACGCGGCCATAGGCGGGTTCCTTTGCAATGAGCCGGGCTTTTTCTTCGGGCGGAAGCTCCTTGAAGCGCACCCGGGTGCGGCCATCCCTGTAATCCGCCTTGGGGGCGGGCAGATCGCCGTGAGCTTCCAGAATTTTGACGGCTTCTCTGGCAACGGCCGGTGCACTGGAAAGGCCGGGCGATTTCATACCCGCCAGATCAATGAAACCGGGCGCGCCCTCTGCTTCGCCGATAACGAAGTCGCCCGTGTCCACATTGGCACGGACACCCGCAAAATTGCGGATGGACTCGCTGAAGCGGATGTTCGGCACGCTGCGGCGCACTGCGGCGCTGACGAAGGCCAGCCCGGCGGCGGTGCAGGCGGTATCGTCCCCTTCCACGGGGTCGGCGTTCGGGCCGACGATCAGGTTGCCGTGGACGGTGGGGGCCACCAGAACGCCCTTGCCGTTTTCGTTGGGGCACTGGAAGATGACGTGGTGCACACGGCTGCCCTCGGATTTATCCAGCAGGTAGTATTCGCCCCGGGTGGGCTGGATGGTAAATTTGTGGGGTGCGGCCATATCGTGCACGGCCTGCGCCGAGATGCCTGCCGCATTGATGATATAGCGCGTTTCCACAATTCCGGAGGGGGTGGTCAGCGCCCAGCCGCCGGCGGTCTTTTCGATGCGGGTCACAGGGCAGCTGCGGTGCAGCTCCACGCCGTTGCGCACAGCCACTTCTGCCATTGCCAGCGCAAACTCCCACGGGCTGACGATGGCGGCGCTGGGCGCATACAGCGCGCCAACGACAGTGGGGGCCAGATTCGGTTCCATGGCAAACGTTTCCTCTGCGGAAAGCAGCCGGATGCCCGGCACGCCGTTGGCGATGCCGTTCTCATACAGTTTCTGCAGGTGGGGCAGCTCTTCCGGGCTGAGGGCCAGCACCAGACTGCCGCACTGCAGGTACGGCACATCCAGCCGGGCGCAGATCTCCTTGGCCAGTGCGGACCCCTCCACGTTGAGCCGCGCCATCCGGGTGCCGGTTCGGGGTCGTAGCCAGCGTGCAGAATGGCACTGTTGGCCTTGGTGGTGCAGTCTGCCACGTCATTTTCAGCCTCGAAAATGGCGGTCTGCAGCGGGTAATGGGACAGCTCATAGGCGGCTGCCGCACCAATGACACCGCAGCCGATAATTGCTACATCCAGCATAAAAACCTCCTGATCGCTCCGTTTGCCGAATAAAAGAAAAAGAGCAGGACAAACAAAAGGGCCTTTCGACTCTCCCCTTGCTTGTTCTGCTCAATCCTCTGAACAAACCTTTATTGTCTTTATGATAATGCGATCTGCACAAGATGTCAAGCTTTTGTTGAAAATTTAAAGCTCATTTTTACCTGTGCGGCTTTTTCCTGCTCTTTGCGGGCGCGGGGGCTTTTGGCAGAGCACGGCCTGCTGCAGCATGGCCTGCAGCGCTGCGCCCGGCCACAAGGCCGGAGCCGAACGCCCAGTGCAGGTTGAAACCGCCGCAGCTGCCCGCGCAGTCCAGCGTTTCGCCCACAAAGTAAAGGCCCGGACAGCCCTTGAACTGGAAGTGCTGATCCACCTCCCGCAGGGCCAGCCCGCCGCCGGTGGTCTGGGCCTGCTTCCAGCTGCAGGGGGTCAGCCCCTCAAAGCGCCAGTGCTTGGCGGTGTGGGCCAGCTTCTGCCACTGTGCGGCGGTGAGCACGGCAGGCGCGTCGCTGTCCTGCAGCCCGGCGGCAGACCACACAGTACGGCCCAGCTTCTGGTTCAGCAGGCCCAGCCAGAAGTCAGCGGCGCTGCCCCCTGCCGTCTGGGCGGCGTGGGCCGCAAACAGGCTGGCAAGTGCGGTTTCGTCCACTGCCGGGAAGAGGTCCAGCTCCACAGCAGGAGCCTTGGGGCCGCGGCCCGGGGCCAGCAGGCCGGACAGCTGCATGATGCAGATGCCGGAAAGGCCGTAATCGGTGAACTGTACCTCGCCGTTCTCGCAGGCAAGCACACGGGCACCGTCCAGCAGGGATGCTGCTGCCTTGGCACGGATGCCAGCCAGCGCTTTGCGGGGCTTTGCGCACTGCAGGGCGGTCAGGCAGGGGTACAGCGGCTCCACCCTGCCGCCGCACTGGGCGGCGAACCGGGTGCCAAAGCCGTCGGTGCCGAACTGCGGCCCTGCCTCGCCGCCCATGGCGCAGATGACGGCATCGGCGCGCAGGGTCTCGGTGCTGCCCTCTGCCGTCTCGAACTGCACGGCGTAGCCGCTGCGGCTCTGGCTCAGGGTGCGCACGGTGCAGCCGGTGCGCAGCTGCACATGGTGCTGTGCAAGGTGATGCTCCAGCAGGGCCAGCACGTCCGCCGCCTGATTGGAGTACGGATACACCCGGCCCGCTTCGTCGGTGCGGGTATAAAGCCCCAGCGCACGGAACCAGCGCAGCG
>ENA-OQAX01000084-OQAX01000084.1-human-gut-metagenome-genome-assembly--contig:-NODE-84-length-18715-cov-2.626049_pt1 | contig 18715 bp, 24 predicted proteins | sample MGYA00242741_ERZ504539 | MGnify/ENA primary metagenome ERZ504539 (study PRJEB26092, sample SAMD00036277) | human gut metagenome | host: Homo sapiens | study: EMG produced TPA metagenomics assembly of... | reverse complement strand
TTTCCAATCAGTTCTGCGGCATCAGCGTGCAGACGAATGGTGCCATCGACAGCTACCCCACACTCAGCCAGATGCAGTAAAACATACAATATGCCCTACGTCACAGAACCGCAGGGCTTCTTATTCATTTACAATTTGTAGTATTGCGTCGCTATATTCCAGGTTTGTCCTGTTTCCGACATCTTTTCTGCCGGTTTAAGATTTGTTTATCCTTTGTACAAGCCTTGTTTTTATTCTCTGCCCGGTTCCATGATACCATAAGGGCAAGAACAACAAGCAGGGAGGCTTTATCCATGTCCTTTGAATTTACCCTTCTGGATGCCTTGCAGGCTCTGCGCTGTCCGGTGCTGGATGCACTGGCGGTGTTTTCGATCAGGCCGGTGCCCACGGCGAGATCTGGATCGCATTTACAGTGGTGCTGCTGGCGTTCCGGCGCACCCGCCGGGCCGGGCTGGCCATGGCGCTGGCGCTGGGCCTTTATATGCTGGCGGGCCACTGCGCCTTAAAGCCGCTGTTCGCACGCCCGCGCCCCTGCGACCTCCGGCCGGAGATGCTCACGCTGGTGGCCCGGCCCCATGGCTGGTCCTTCCCTTCCGGACACACATCCTCCGCCTTTGCCGCTGCCTTTGCGCTCTGGCTGCAGAACCGCAGGCTCGGCATCCCGGCTCTTGTGCTGGCCGGGTTCATCGGCTTCACGCGGATGTACCTGTATGTGCATTTCCCCACCGACATTCTGGGCGGCGTGGCACTGGGCCTTGCATTGGGGGCCTGCGGCTCCCTGCTGGCAGATAAGATCAGCAACAAATGGGCGAAACGCAGTGAAGTAAAACGAACTGTATAAACCAATTTCGTCTCGCACTCGTTCTCGCTTTGCTTTTTACATTCAGATGAAGTATATCGCTTCGATTCTATTCGTGAAAAAGAGCCTCGGAAAAATCCGCAGATTTTCGAGGCTCAACGAATTATAATAGAATTTCCGCTAAAACAGCCAAAGCGCACGCGGCGGCTATTCCCAATCGTTCTCTTGCATTCAGGTAAAAACAAAAGCAGCCAGCACCGTGGAAAGGAGGATAAAGCGGTGCTGCTGCGGTATGAGACTCCCGAACTTTGCGGCGGATCAGGAGGGATTTGGTAGTCTGTCCGCCGTCGTTGGCGATTGCCTGGCATAGGCGGGGGACAGTGTTTTAATAAGTACCTGCTGGGCTGTGCCAGATGCACCAGCCCCCGCAGGTGAAAGCCCTTGTCGGCTTTGGGGAGATGTCTTTGCATCTCCCTGACTGCACCCTTATACTACCAGACAATCGTGGCATTTCTTTGTGGAGTTTTTGAACAATTTGCAAATAGATTTTCAGGTGTTTTCAAAGGAGGCCCCAGCTTACCGGGGCGGCGGGCCGAAGTTTCTCCGAAGACCGTCCGCTGGGGTGGGACTGGAGTCCCGGGCTGTTCGCGGAGAAAGCTTCCTACTGGCCTGCATTCATGCTTTTACTGCGCCCCGAAAAATTCCTTGGCGATGTCCGCGCTGCGCTTGGCATCCTTGGCGTACCAGTCCGCGCCGATCTTCTCGGCATATTCCGGCGTGAGCACCGCACCGCCCACCATGATCTTGCAGTCCAAGCCCGCTTCGTGCAGGGCGGCAATGGTTTCCTCCATGCTCTTGAGGGTAGTGGTCATCAGGCGGAAAGGCCCACCAGATGCACATTCTTTTCCCGCACGGTGTTCACCACCGTCTCCACCGGCACATCACGGCCCAGGTCGATCACCTCAAAGCCGTAGTTTTCCAGAATGACCTTGACGATGTTCTTGCCGATGTCGTGCACGTCGCCCTTGACGGTGGCCAGCACGATGCGGCCCTTGCTGGCGCTGCCCTCGCCCTTCTGGGCAATGACGTTCTTGATCTCCTCAAAGGCGCTCTGGGCCGCACTTGCGGCCTGCAGCAGCTGCGGCAGGAACAGCGTGCCCTTCTCGTACTTGGCACCCACGATGTCCAGCGCCGGGATCAGCGCTTCGTCCACCACTTCCAGCGGCTGCTTTTCGGCCAGCAGTGCCTTGGTCTGGGCGGCGGCATCACCCTTCAGGCCCTTTTCCACTGCCTTCATCAGTGGAGCGTAAGGGCCGGTAAGCTCTGCGCTCTCACCGGATGCCGAAGCCGCAGGCACCGCCTGCGCGGCCTGCCGGATGGCTGCGGATGCAGGCACACGGTCGGCATACCGCTCAATGTACTTGGTGCTCTGCGGATCGCGGTTGGTCAGCACGTTGTAAGCATACACCGCCGCCATCATCTCCTCGCTGGAAGGGTTCATAATGGCGAGGTCAAGGCCCGCATACATCGCCATGGTGAGGAAGGTGGTGTTCAGATAGGGGCGGCAGGGCAGGCCAAAGCTGATGTTGGACACGCCCAGAATGGTGCGCACCCCCAGCTCTTTTTGCAGGCTCCAGTGCCTGCACGGTGGCCAGAACGTCCTTCTGCTGGGCGCTGGCGGTCAGGGTCAGGCAGTCGATGTAGATGTCCTCCCGCGGGATGCCGACGGCAAGGGCCGCCTCCGTGATGCGGCGGGCAATGGCCACCCGGTCCTCGGCGGCGGGCAGAATGCCCCGCTCATCGATGGCAAGACCCACGATGGCCGCACCGTACTTTTTGCACAGGGGCAGGATCGCGTCCAGCTTTTCCTGCTCGCCGTTGGTAGAGTTGACGATGGGCTTGCCGTTGTACACGCGCAGACCGTTTTCCAGCGCCTCCACATTGGAGGAATCCAGCTGCAGCGGCAGGCTGGTGACGCTCTGCAGGGCCTTGACCACCTTGGGCATCAGGGCAGGCTCGTCCACGCCGGGTGCACCCACGTTCACGTCCAGCACCTGAGCACCGGCTTCCACCTGACTGACCGCCTGCTCCAGAACGTAGTTCATATCCTCTTCCCGCAGTGCCTGCTGGAAGCGCTTTTTGCCGGTGGGGTTGATGCGCTCACCCACACCGTGATGCCGTCCACGTTGACGAAATCCACCGGCGTACACAGCACCGAGGGCATTTTGTGGGCCGGACGGCCGGGTACGCAGCCTGCAAAAACGCTGTTCAGCAGCTTGATAAACTCCGGTGTGGTGCCGCAGCAGCCGCCCGCCGCGAACAGATGCAGTTCCCGGTAGGGCTTCATTTCCATGGCGAAGAGCTGCGGGGTGATATCGTAGCCGCTGCCGTCGGCCCGGGGCAGGCCCGCATTGGGCTTGACGAACACCGGAAAGTCGCCGGGCACAGCCTCTGCCAGACGCTTTGCCATGGGGAAGATCTCCTTGGGGCCCAGTGAGCAGTTGATGCCCACCGCGTTGGCACCCAGGCCACGGGCGGTCACGCCGAAGCTTTCCACCGTGCAGCCGGTAAAGGTGCGCCCGCCGGCTTCAAAGCTCATGCTGGCTAAGATAGGCAGGCCGCTGTTTTCCTTTGCGGCCAGCAGAGCGGCTTTCAGCTCGTACAGATCGGTAAAGGTCTCAAAGAAATGAGGTCGGCCCCGGCGGCAGCGCCTGCCCGGACGATGCGCGCATACTCGCTCACCGCATCCTCAAAGGCCAGCGTTCCGCTGGGTTCCAGCAGTTCTCCCAGCGGGCCGACATCCAGCGCGGTCAGGGCACCGTAGGGCGCACAGGCGCGCTTGCAGTTGGCGATGCCCGCCGCAATGATTTCTTCCAGACTGTAGGCGCTGCCCGCCAGCTTGTGGGCCGATGCGCCAAAGGTGTTGGCGTTGACGATGCGGCTGCCCGCAGCGGCATACTTGGCATGGATGCTCTCGATCAGCTCCGGATTGGTGATGTTCAGCTCCTCCGGCTTTGCACCCAGCTTCAGGCCCGAAGCCTGCAGCATGGTGCCCATGCCGCCGTCCAGCAGGACGGTATTGCTCTGCTTGAAAAGTTCACTCGCTTGCACAGGTCTTTCCCCCTCTTTCTATACTCACACCGGGTGCGCAGCACGCAGTGGCCGCACCGGCCAGTTTCCCTTTACCGGGTGGCCGCTGACCCCCAGAATGGCCGTCACGCTCTTGCGCGGGGTCATCAGGTTGGTATCGGTCACACACAGGCCCGCCCGGCGCACCGTATCCAGCGCGTTTGCCACCAGCGGCTGTACTGCAATATCCCAGTCACCGTAGCCGGGCGAAAACCGCCCGGTCAAATACTTTCCCTCTTTTGCGGCCCACTGGCGCAGCTCTGCTTCGGCTGCGTCTGCGGCCTGCTCGGCCAGCGCGCTGCCCAGTGCGTCGGACGCAACGCCCGCCGCGATATCTCCCACACCGGCACGGCGGATCTGTGCATCCACGCCGGGGCCAAGGGTCACGGCCAGCAGCACCGCCTGCGGGCAGTTTTCCAGATGCTTCATCACATCCCCACCCCGCAGGATGCCTGCTTCGGCAGCAGCCGTGTCCGCTTCCAGCCAGACCGCCCGGGGCGTTGCCGCCGCCAGCAGCGGCATGGCGCATGTTTCCAACAGGGTCATGGTGCGGTCGTCCGGTTCCCCTCTGGCCCCGAAATACCGCGCTGCCTGTGCTGTATCGATCGCCGCCGGTTTTGCCAGCACCAGCGGCTGCGGTGCACCGATCATCCGCCGCACCTCCTTGCTTTTTTGAAATAAAGTGGTCTTAAGTATACCGCACCTGTGGGATTTTATCAATCCCGCAGAGCGGCGGATAAAAGAAAACTCCCTCAGTCACAGCTCACGCCGTGCCAGCTCCCTCAAGGAGGGAGCCTCTGTCGAAAAGGTAAGCTTTTCGGTTTTGCCAAAAGGCCCCATCCCAGAGGGGGGCTGTCTGTGAAGCAGACTGGGAGAGTTCGTTCTTTATTTGATGCAGCTGGAACAGGGCGTATAGCCTGCTTCCACGGCTTCCTGATAGCTGGAGAAGAGGATCTGGTTCTTCTCTGCCGGCAGGTTCGGGCAGGTAGGCAGATGGAACTTTTTGCTGTTCACATTGCCAATGTACGCCTGCTGGGCCGTGCTGGATGCCGCCGGGTCGGTGGGGTTCAGCGCGGAATCTGCCGCAAAGTGCTCGGTGCCCACGGTGTAGTTCTGGCCGTCACTGCCAATGGTGATGGTGCCCTGCAGGTCGGTGCGGTACACATCCACCCTGGCATCCCGCAGGATGCTCAGCGTTTCCTCGTGCGGGTGGCCGTACTTGTTGTTCACGCCGCAGGAGATGATGCCCATTTCCGGCAGCACCGCGTTCAGGAAGAGGTAGCTGGTGGAGGTGCTGGAACGTGGTGGCCCACCTGCAGCACATCGGCCCTGAGGTTCGCGCCGCTGTTCACAAGGTCGGTCTCCGCAGTCTTTTCCATGTCGCCGGTCAGCAGGAAACTGGTGGAGCCGTAGTCGATGCGCAGCACAATGGAGGTATCGTTGGTGTCGCTGTACTGTGCCACCGGGCCAAGCATGGTCACGGTAGCGCCGCCCAGCGGCCACATCGTGCCCACGGCGGGCACCTCTACCTGCAGGCCCTGCTGTTGGGTGTACTTGACAAAATCCTGAAAGCACTTGGTGGAGGCATCGGCCACCGGGCTGTACACATGGTACGCCGGGAAGTAGGCCAGTGCGGCAGCCAGACCGCCCACATGATCCTCGTGCGCGTGGGAGCAGAACACATATTCCAGCTGTTCCACCCCCTGACTCTGCAGGTAAGAGACAATGAGACTGCGTCGTCCACATTGCCGCCGTCGTAGAGCATGAACTGTCCGTCGCATTCCACCAGCACACTCAGCGCCTGACCCACATCAATGAAATGCACCTCCAAGGGTGCGTCCACTGTATCCACAGCCGCCGCAGCAGAAGCGGACGGGTTCGGCACTACATCGGCGCTTCCGCCCGGGACGGACGGCAGCCCGCTGCAGCCCGCAAGGCTCAGCACCAGTGCGGCGGCAGCGGCCAACGCAGCAAGGCGCTGCCACAGGCCTTTCTTAGGCGCGTTTACTTTTTCTTCTTTCCAGTTTTCCACGTTGTGTTCTCTTTCTGTTGATCGTTTTTTGGCTTGCGCGCGGGTGCCGAATGGGGCGCAAAGCGTGCGCCGGGGCTGGGCGCACGGCCTGTCGGTGCAGCGGCACGGCTCTGGCCGTGGGCAGGCTTGCCGTTATGGCCCTTCTGGTTCGGGCGCACCGTATAGGTGCCGTCATTGTGGATCGTCACATCGGCGGCTTCGGCCCGGCGGGCAGAGCGCTGCACGGCGCGGCGGCCTACGGCGGGCACCAGCAGGGGGATCAGGTCCTCCCGGTGGGTCATCTTCAGCGCCTTGACTACCTTCTCGGCGTTGCGAGGCTCGTAGTATTGCAGCAGCGCCCGCTGCAGCGCCTTGCCCTCGGGGGTCTTTTCCACAAACACCGGCTTCAGGGTGTAGGGGTCAAGGCCGGTGTAGAACATGCAGGTGCTCACAGTGCCGGGGGTGGGGTAAAAATCCTGCACCTGTTCCGGGCGCATGTGGTTTTTATAAAGATATTCTGCCAGATAGACCGCATCCTTGAGGGTGCTGCCCGGGTGACTGGACATCAGATAGGGCACCAGATACTGCTTTTTGCCGGCCTTTTTGCTCAGCTCATAGAATTTATCCTTGAACTTGTTGAAGGTCTCGATGGGCGGCTTGCCCATGTAGGCCAGCGTGTTGGGGGCACAGTGCTCCGGAGCCACCTTCAGCTGGCCGGACACATGGTACTCTACCAGTCCTTGAAGAAGGTGTCGTCCGGGTCGGCCATCAGGTAGTCGAACCGGATACCGCTGCGGATGAACACCTTTTTCACGCCCGGCAGCTCCCGCACCCGGCGCAGGATCTTCAGGTAGTCGCTGTGGTCCACGATCATGTGGGAGCAGGTGGTGGGGGCAAGACAGTGCTTGCCGCCGGTGCACATGCCCCGCAGCATCTGCTCCCGGCAGGAGGGAAAGCGGAAGTTTGCGGTGGGGCCGCCCACATCGTGGATGTAGCCCTTGAAATCCGGCTCGTGGGTCATGCGCTCGGCTTCTGCCACGATGCTGTCCGCGCTGCGGCTGGTGACACGCCGCCCCTGATGCAGCTGGATGGCGCAGAAGTTGCACCCGCCGAAGCAGCCGCGGTTCTGGATGATGGAGAACTGCACCTCCCGGATGGCGGGCACTCCGCCCATGCTCTCGTAGATGGGGTGGTAACGGCGGGTGTAGGGCAGGGCGTAGACCTTATCCAGCTCCCCGCGCACCAGCGGCTTTGCGGGGATGTTCTGCACCAGATACTTTTCGCTCTGCTTCTGCACGATGATCTGGCCGCTGACTACGTCCTGATTGTCCATCTGGATGCGGCAGGCCTTGGCATACGCCGTCTTATCCGACGCCACCTTTTTAAGCCTGCGCACTCCACGTAGCGCTCGGGCAGATGGTCGAAGTCGGTCATGTAACAGGTGCCGTCCACGTCCGTGATGTTCTCCACCGGTTCCCCGGCGGGCAAGGCGGCGGGCGATCTCCACGGTCTGGTGCTCGCCCATGCCAAAGCTGATGATGTCCGCGCCGGAATCCTCGGCGATGCTGGGCAGCACGGTGTCCAGCCAGTAATCGTAGTGGGCAAAGCGGCGCAGAGAAGCTTCCAGACCGCCCAGGATCACCGGCAGGTCGGGGATAGGCCTGCTTGGCAAGGCGGGTGTACACGGTGGCGCTGCGGTCCGGGCGTGCGCCGCCCTTGCCGCCGGGGGAATATTCGTCCTCGGCGCGGGGGATCTTTGCCACGGAATAGTGGCTGACCATGCTGTCCACGTTGCCGCCGCCGATGAAGAAGCCGTACTTCGGCTTGCCGAATCGCTTGAAGTCCTCGCAGTCGGTGTAGCGTGGCTGGGCCAGCACGCCGATCTTATAGCCCTCGGCTTCCAGCAGGCGGCTGATGATGGCAGTGCCAAAGCTGGGGTGGTCCACATAGGCGTCGCCGCCCACCACCACAAAGTCCAGCTGCTCCCACCCGCGGGCCTCCATATCGGCCCGGCTGATGGGAAGAAATTCGGTGTAGATCTTTGGGGAAGAGTTATCCATAATGCTCCTTTTATTGTTAAACCCTCTCAGGCAACGCCTTGCGGCGTTGCCAGCTCCCCCGATGGGGGAGCTTTTTGCATCTTTTCATCCAGTTTTTCTTTGAAGGCAGACGATATCTTACCCACTCATAAAGCTCGCCCTTCGGGAGAGCTGGCGCGTCAGCGCCTGAGAGGGTCATTCCTCCGGTTGGTTCATCTGCATTTCCAGCCACTGCTGGCGGCTGATAAGCACAGCGCGGGGCTTGGCACCCTCGTAGGGTCCGATGATGCCTTTTTGTTCCATCTCGTCCATGATACGGGCCGCGCGGGCGTAGCCCAGCTTGCAGCGGCGCTGCAGCAGGCTGGTGGAGGCCTGACCGGCATCGATGACCACCTCCACGGCCTGCTTGAACATCGGGTCGGTATCGGGATCCTCGTCGGAGTCCGCGCCGCCGCTGCCCTTCTTGCCGTCCTGAATGGCGTGCTTTTCCATGGCTTCGATCATGGCTTCGTCATACTGCACGGTGCCGCTCTGCTTGATGAAGTCCAGCACACGGCTGATCTCCTCATCCCGCACGAAAGTGCCCTGAATACGGGTAGGCTTGGGCGCACCCACGGGCATGAACAGCATATCACCCATGCCCAGCAGCTTTTCGGCACCGGAGCCGTCCAGAATAGTGCGGCTGTCCACCTGACTGGACACTGCAAATGCGATGCGGCTGGGGATGTTGGCCTTGATCAGGCCGGTGATCACGTCCACGCTGGGGCGCTGGGTGGCTACGATCAGGTGCATACCGGCGGCGCGGGCCTCTGGCGATGCGGCAGATAGAATCCTCCACATCCTTGCCCACCACCATCATCAGATCGGCCAGCTCGTCGATGATAATGGCGATGTAGGGCATCTTTTCCAGATCAGGCCGTTCTGCGGCCAGCTTGTTGAAAGACTTGATGTCGCGCACATTGTTCTCTGCAAACAGATGATAGCGGCGCTCCATCTCCTGCACCGCGCTGCCAAGGGCACCTGCGGCCTTTTTCGGCTCGGTGACCACCGGCATCAGCAGGTGGGGAATGCCGTTGTACTCGGCCAGCTCCACCACCTTGGGGTCGATCAGCAGCAGCTTCACGTCCTCCGGGCTGGAGCGGAACAGCAGGCTCATGATGATGCTGTTCACGCACACGGATTTACCGCTGCCGGTGCTGCCTGCAATGAGCAGATGGGGCATCTTGCACAGGTCTGCCACCTGTGCCACACCGGCAATGTCCTTGCCAAGCGCAATGCCCAGAGGTGAGGTCATGCGCAAAAAGCTCTGACTCTCGAACACGCTGCGGATATACACCGGGGTCTTTTTTGTGGTTGGGCACCTCAATGCCCACGGCAGGCTTGCCGGGGATGGGCGCTTCCATACGCACATCTGCCACCGCAAGGTTCAGGGCGATATCGTCTGCCAGCGAGGTGATTCGGCTGATCTTGACACCCGCCATGGGCTGCACCTCGTACCGGGTGACGGAGGGCCCCGGGAGATATCCAGCACACGGGTGCGCACGCCAAAGCTTTCCAGCGTATCCACCAGCTTCTGGGCGTGGCTTTCAGCTCTTCCTGCGCGCCGGGGTCGGTCTCGTCCTGCGATTTTTCAAACAGCTCAATGGGCGGATACTGGTACTGATAAGTATCCACCGGTTCGGTCTCGTCCACAGGGGCCGCTGCCGCGGCCTGCTCGGAAGCGGCAGGCTTTTCCATTGCCGCTGCCACCAGCGTGCTGATATCCTTTTCCTCCACCGGTTCGCTGGTAATGCTGATCCAGCCGTCCTCGTCGGGTGTGCCGCGCATGGCAACGGCGTTTTTCGGCGCTCACCCGGGCGGGTGCCGCCGGGACTGCGGGCTGGATGGGCACGGCGGGCATCTCCGGCGTGACTGCCGCTGCCGGGCTTTCCGGCTGGGCCGTCGGCATTGCCGGGGTCATGACCGGAGTATCAAGCTTTCCGCTGCCGCAGGCTGCACCGGCTGTGCAGCCTTTGCAAAGAAATCGGATGCATCGGTCTCCACTGCGTCCTGTACGATGGGCTGCGTGGCAGGTCTGGGGGCCGGGCGCAGCGGGTTCTGCCCAAAGGTGCCGCCCGGGCCCACGATGAGCGGCTCGATGGGTTCGCTGCCGCCCTCCTTCACCTCAGTGTGGTCGGGGCCAAGGTCTACGTCAAAGGAAGCCCGGGGCCGGGATACCCGTACCTGCACCGGCGTGATGGCCGGGGCGGCAGGCTCCGGCTGGGCAAGCGGCTGGCCGGAAGTATCTGCGGGCGGCTCCGGCTGCGGGGCGGCCTCCGGCTCCTCCGCCTCCATCTCTTCGGTCACCTTGTGGCCCCAGTGGCGGATGCCGTTCAGCCAGTCCGGCACACCGATGCGGAAAGCCGGAGTTTCCATCTCCTCTTCGGCATCTTCCTCATCCCGGTATTCATCTTCTGCTTCGTCGTAGTCTTCCTCAGCCTCGGCTTCTGCCGCGCGGGCAGCGGCACGTTCAGCGCGGCGGGCTGCGCTCTGCTGCGCCATGGCCGCACCCTTTGCGTGCACGCCGCCAAACGCAGCGCACAGCCATTGCCACACCTCTGCCGGGGTCAGATCAAAAATGTACAGGCTGACACACAGTGCCAGCACGATCATGATAAGGGTTGCCGCAGGCCGTCCGCACAGCAGCAGCAGGCTGCCGCCCAGCAGTGCGCCCAGCGCACCGCCGCCGATCCATGCATTCACGCCGTTTGCGTAGCAGGCAGCCGTCATCTGAAATGCCGACATGCCCTGCGGCTGGATATCGGAAAAAACGATCACCGTGCCGCAGGCAAACACCAGCCCCAGAACCAGCTTGAAGATCTTGGGCAGAAGGTCTTCGCCCCGGGTATACTGCACAGCAAGGCAGCACACTGCCGCGCCCAGTACAAAGCTGCCGCAGCCAAAAAGTCCGAACAGCACATCGTGCAGGGCCTTCCATGCCGAATCTCCCTCCACAAAGGCCAGCACCACCAGCAAAAGGCCTGCAAACAGGGTGCCAAGCCCCGCCGGAAGCCGCTGTTCTGCGCGTTTTTTGCGCGATGCTGCGCGCCGTGTTGTCGTTTTACGTTTTTTTTGTTGCCATGTTTCTTTGTTCCCCGCGTTTGTAGTAGACACACTATTTGATTTTATTATTGTACCACGCAGGGAAGAAATTGGCAAACCTATTGTTGTACAAAATCGGCCTTCATTTGCGTTCAATCTCTTTATACAACCACGCCAGCGCATCCGAAAGCCCGCCCAGCCTCGTCGATGAGCTTTTCCTTCACGGCCCGGCGTCCATCCAGCACGGTGCCCATGTCCATCACCAGCTCGCCGGTGTGGAGCATCAGGTCGGTGTAGCGTTTTTCGGTCATGCCGCTGTGGGCCGCTACGAAGCCGGTGATGCGCTGCTGCATCTGCTCAAAGCTGCGCATGGTCTGCGGCACCCCCAGAATGACGCCGGAATGCCGCACCGGGTGCACGGTCATGGTGGCTGTGGGCACGATGAAGCTGCGCCGGGCGCTGACGGCAAGCGGGATACCGATGGAGTGCCCGCCGCCCAGCACAAGCGTTGCACTGGGTTTGGACACGCTGGCGATCAGCTCCGCCAGCGCAAGGCCCGCTTCCACATCACCGCCTACCGTGTTCAGCAGCACCAGCAGGCCTTCGATGCGAGGATCCTCCTGCGCGGCCACCAGCTGCGGGATGACATGCTCATACTTCGTGGTCTTCTGCCTTGCGGCGCTTCCGAATGGCCTTCGATCTGGCCGATGACGGTCAGGCAGTGGATCACATGCTCCCCGCGGGCCAGCGTGACCGTGCCCAGATCCTCGATCTCTTCTTTTTTCCAGCCGACGCGCATCGGTCTGCTGCGTTTCATCGTTTCATATGCTTTTCCTCCTGCGTTTTTTTTGTCAGCATTCCCCCAGCCTGTGCCGGGCTATGCAGACCCGCTGCAGCAAAAAAAGCGGTAACATTTCATAAAAATTTTTTTTTGAGAATGATTTTGACATTCTCCATCGGTGCAGTATACTTTTAAATAATTGACTGTAATATCTGCAATATGAACCCGTAAACGGATCGGGGTTTCTCTGTGCCGCATCTGTAAAGCAGGCAGCTGCGGCAAGTACTGCAATAGAGCGAAAGGAGAAAGTATTCTATGAACACTCCTGCAAGGGCTTCGCTTCCCGTTATCAAGCGTCTTCCCAAATATTACCGCTATCTGTGCTCTCTGCAGGCGGACGGCATCAACAGCATTTCCTCCCGCGAGCTGGCTGCTCAGATGGGCACCACCGCTTCGCAGGTACGGCAGGACTTCAACTGCATCGGCGATGTGAATGGCCGGCAGGGCATCGGCTACTCGGTGGAAAACCTGCTCTCCATTCTGGAAGGCCTGCTGTTCGGCAACGGCGACCGCCTGCCCACCATCCTGATCGGCTGCGGCCGTCTGGGCAAGGCAGTGAGCCGCTTTATCACCACCGACACCAACGGCTACCGCCTGATCGCCGCCTTTGATGTGGCACAGAGCGAGGTGGGCAAGGAGATCAGCGGCATCCAGATCCGCCATATCGACGAGCTGGAGTCTTTCTGTGCCGAGCATCACCCCAAGGTCGCAGTGCTCTGTGTGCCCCGCGACGGTGCGGAACAGGTCAGCGGCCGTCTGGTGGATCTGGGCATCGAGGGCTTCTGGAACTTCTCCCACTATGACCTCTCTGTGCCGTATCCCGATGTGGTGGTGGAGAACGTCCATCTGGGCGACAGCCTGATGAGCCTTGCTACCGCCTGCGCAATCAGGACTGAACGTACCTATTGTAAGTAATAAGAGAACCCTCTCAGTCAAAGCCTGAGATGCCGCTGAACCCTCTCAGTCTCGCATACGCTCGACAGCTCCCCCGAAAGGGGAGCTTTATGAGTGGGGACGGGAAAGTTCTGCTTCTCCGGCGAAGGACAGCCTGCCCGGAAGATGCAGAAAAGCTCCCCCATCGGGGGAGCTGGCAAAGCCGTCAGGCTTTGGCTGAGAGGGTTCTTTCTGTAAGGAGAGTTTTTCAAATGGCAAAACTGTATTTCCGTTACGGCGCGATGAACAGCGGCAAGAGCACCGCCCTGATGCAGGTAGCCCACAACTACGAAGAACAGGGGATGCGGGTGCTGATCCTCAAGCCACAGGTGGACACCAAGGGCGGCGGTGAGCTGGTGAGCCGTCTGGGCGTGCGCCGCAAGGCTGATCTGCTGATCCCGCCGGAGACGGACGTGTTCGAGGCCGTGCGCACGGCCAACGCTGACGGTGCGCCGCTGGCCTGCGTGCTGTGCGACGAGAGCCAGTTTTTCACTGCGCAGCAGGCAGAACAGCTGTTCATGGTAACGGTGGACCTGAACATTCCGGTGATCTGCTACGGCCTGCGGGCAGATTTTTCGCTTAAGGGCTTTCCCGGCTCTACCCGCCTGCTGGAGCTGGCCCACACCATCGAGGAGATGAAGACTATCTGCACCTGCGGCCGCAAGGCCATCTGCAACTGCCGCAGAGTGAACGGCAGATTCGTCTTTGAGGGCGAGCAGGTGGCCATCGATCTGGAAAACGATGTGCAGTACGTGAGCATGTGCCCCCAGTGCTATTTCAAGGCAAAGCGCGCGTCTACGCCGAAAAAGCTGCTTCGCGGGTTGAATAAACTTGTATACAAGGCTGCTGTGTTCAACGACACGGCAGCCTTTCTTTTTTATTCCCGGCCCACAGGCGCAGTCCACACAACAGCGCAAAATATGTCGCTGTCGGTGCTTCTTCACCCCCCCAAAGGGCGAAAAAGCACCGATTTCCATGCCCGAAGACCGGTGCCGGATGCCCGCCGCAAACAATTGATATATCAGAGTGCACATTTTTTGCGCTATTGATATATCAGTTCAAAGACTCCCATCCGGGCTTTTTAAGCTGTTGTTCGTCCACAATGTATGCAACGTTTCCACGTTCTGAAACGGAATGTTTACAAAATTATTGCAAAATTCGACGTTCCTCCTATGATGCATCCCAGTTTTCTATGCAAAATAGCGAAGTATACATGTTGCACAGTTTTTCGAGCCAAGTTTATTCATTTCAGCGAAGGCGTCAATTCTTGCGCGGGAACAAGAGCAATATTTGTACGTTTTTTGTTTTAGATATCTGCAATTTGCGTCTTTCTTTTTTGGTTGTTGTTTTGTTATCATAATTGTATACAACGGGGTATGTGCAGAACCCCCGTTCGAGATGATGTTTTCTGTATTTAGGAGGAGAACAAAAATGAGCAAGGCAATTTCTCGTCGTGATTTTATGAAGGTCACCGGCGCTGTGGGCGCTGCCGGCCTTCTGGCTGCCTGCGGCGGCAACTCTGCTGCATCCAGCTCTGCTGCTTCCACCGCTTCTTCCGCTCCCGCTGCTTCTGCAGACGAGAGCCTGGCACTGTCTGACGGCCCTGTTTCCATGACCATCAGCTGGTGGGGCGGCGACAGCCGTCACGAGGCTTACCAGAACGCCATCAAGGAGTTCCAGGCTGAGCACACCAACATCACCATCGAGCCCACCTTCGCCGCATGGTCCGGCTGGGAAGAGAAGATGGCAGCTGCCTTCATCGCTGGCAACGCACAGGATGTGTGCCAGGTGAACTGGAACTGGCTGTACAACTACTCTGCTGATGGCAGCAAGTTCGTGGACCTGAACACTGTTTCCAAGTTCCTGGATCTGACCCAGTGGGATGACGCTGCCATGGACGCCTGCTACGTTGCAAACAGCCAGCAGTGCGTGCCCGTTTCCATGACCGGCCGTATCTTCTTCTGGAACATGACCACCTTCAACAAGGCTGGCATCACCGAAGTTCCCAAGTCTCTGGATGATCTGATGGCTGCCGGCAAGGCATTCAAGGAGAAGCTGGGCGACGATTACTACCCCATGCATCTGGGCGCATACGACCGTATGATCCTGATGGTCTTCTACCTCGAGTCCAAGTACGGCAAGGACTGGGCTGACCCCGTCACCTCTACCCTGAACTACACCGAGGACGAGATCGCTGAGGGCATCGACTTCATCAAGAGCCTGGTGGATGGCCACGTCATGATGAACCTGAAGACCTACTACTCTGCAAACTCTGATACCGCTACCCACCAGTCCAACGAGTGGATCACCGGTAAGATTGCAGGTATCTTCGAGTGGGATTCCGCTGCTTCCAAGTACTCCTCCGCTCTGGATGATGCCAACAAGGACGGCTTCACCGTTGGCGAGGAGATCAAGTTCGGCGACAACAACGGCGGCTTCTCCAAGGTCTCCATGGGTCTGGCCATCACCAAGACCAGCAAGTGCGTTGCCGAGGCTGCTACCCTGATCGACTTCCTGCTGAACAACGGCAAGGGCGCTGCCATCATGGGTTCCGAGTGCGGCATCCCCGCTTCCAAGGCTGGTCTGGCTGCTGCTCAGGAAGCCGGCGCTGTCAAGGATCTGGTGCTGAGGCAAATGCAAAGGTCATGGCCTTCACCACCAACAAGCTGGATCCCCTGTTCGAGAACAACGACCTGAAGGCTTCCGGCACCGGCATCTATCAGGAAGTGTTCGACACCGTTGACTACGACGGCGTTTCCGGTGCAGACGTTGTTGACACCCTGCTGGACGGCATGGAGTCTGTTGGTTACACCATCGGCTAAGTTTTTCTTCAGAGTGCCGCTGTGTGCGGTAACGTACATATAAAGGGCACCCTTTGGCTAATACGGAGGGGCACCTGCCGCCCGACCGGCAGATGCCCCCTTTTTTGTCAGAGATATGTTACAAATTTCTGACAAAGCTGTATCCAGTCTGTTACCCCTTCGTCCGTCTCATGCTCCGAAATTCCTTAAAAAGGAGGATTTCCCAGATGAAAGAAAGCAATGCTCCCGCCATCGGGCGCACCCCGTTCCAGAAATGGCTGGACAAATATCAGGGTCTGTTTTATCTGATCCCCTGGATCATCGGCTTCGTCGTCTTTAAGGCAGTTCCCTTCGGTCAGTCGCTGTACTACAGCTTCACCGATATGAACTTCTTCAAGAGCGGCACCCAGTTCGTTGGTCTGGCCAACTACATCACGGCCTTTACCACCACCAAGATCACCAAGGCACTGCTCATCACCTTCAAGTACGCTTTCATCACCGTGCCTCTGAAGCTGGTCTTTGCGCTGTTCATCGCATACATCCTGAACTTCAAGATCGCATGCGTCAACCTGTTCCGCACGGTGTACTACATTCCCTCCATTCTGGGCGCTCTGTTGCAATCGCCGTTCTGTGGAAGGCTGTGTTCAGCGTGGACGGCCTGCTCAACACCGTGCTGCGCGCTGTCACCTTTGGTCTGGTGCAGGGCCCCGAGTGGCTGTCTGACCCCAGCTACGCGCTGTGGATCATCTGCTTCCTGCGTATCTGGCAGTTTGGTTCCGCCATGGTGCTGTTCCTGGCCGCTCTGAAGGGCGTGCCTGCAGACCTGTACGAAGCCGCTACCATTGATGGTGCCGGCAAGTGGCGTCAGTTCTTCTCCATTACCGTTCCGATGATCACCCCCATCATCTTCTACAATCTGGTCACTCAGATCTGCCAGGCTTTCCAGGAGTTCAATGGCCCCTACATCATCACCAACGGCGGCCCCCGTGGTTCCACCACGCTGATCTCTCTGCTGGTTTACAACTACGCATTCAAGTCTTATGACATGGGTATGGCATCCGCTCTGGCATGGATCATGTTCATCATCGTCTGCATCCTGACGATCATTGCATTCACCAGCCAGAAGAAGTGGGTCTACTACTCTGACGAAAGGTAAGGTGACCAGTATGGGAATGAAAGCATCGAACAAAATCGCGACCTTCTTCAAGTATTTCGTCCTGATCCTGGTCGGCGTCATCATGATCTATCCCCTGCTGTGGATGATCAGCGCTACCTTTAAGGACAACAGCGAGATCTTTGCAGGCATCAGCCTGTGGATCAAGCACCCCACTCTGGATGGCTACCGCGGCGCACTGAACAACTTTGGCGGTTCCATCAACATCCTGCAGGCCATGCTGAACACCTACAGCTACGTCATCCCCAAGGTGATCTGCACGGTGGTCTCCGCCTGTGTGGCTGCCTACGGCTTTGGCCGCTTCGATTTCCCCGGCCGTAAGCTGATGTTCAACATCATGCTGGCCACCCTGTTCCTGCCGCAGGTCGTTCTGAATGTGCCGCAGTACCTGCTGTACAACAAGTTCGGCTGGCTGGACAGCCCCTTCTATCTGGCTATCTGGGTGCACTGCGCATTTGCGACCGAGACCTACTTCGTCTACCAGCTGGTGCAGTTCATGCGCAATGTCCCCCGTGATCTGGACGAAGCCGCTGCCATCGACGGCTGCTCCTCCTTCCAGACCCTGTACAAGGTCATCGTGCCCATGCTTGGCCCCGCTCTGGTGTCCTGCGCACTGTTCCAGTTCATGTGGAGCTGCAACGACTTCATGGGTCCGCTGCTTTACGTCAGCACTCCCGGTAAGTACCCGATGTCCCTGTTCGTCAAGCTGTCCATGGACGGTGATACCGGTTTCGCATGGAACAAGATCCTGCTCTGTCCCTCATCTCCATCCTGCCGCAGCTGATCGTCTTCTTCTGTGCACAGGACCAGTTCGTTGAAGGTATCTCTGCCGGTGCCGTCAAGGGCTAAGCCCTTTCCCCGCACAGCATAAGATTATCTGATACAAACAAACACCCCCTGTGCCGTTCCCGTAGATGGCGCAGGGGGTGTTTCTTATTTCTTATGTCCTTTGCGGTACTGCAGTGGGCCAGTACCCATCACCTCGCGGAACACCCGGCGGAAATGGGCGGCGCTGGCAAAGCCGGTCTGCTCGGCCACCGCACTGATGGAAAGCTCAGTCGTTTCCAGCAGCTTCTGGGCCGCTTCGATGCGGCGGTTGTTGATGTAATCCACGATGGACTGGCCCGTTACCCGCCGGAACAAACGGCTCAGGTAGTAGGGCGAAAGATAAAACTGCGCCGCCACCTCGGTGAGGGAAAACTTCTGCCGGTAATTGGCCGCAAGGTAGGCGCAGATCTGCTCCACCGTTTCGTTGTGGGGACGCGCCACGGCGCTGCTCTCGGCAATGCACTCCTGCTCCACATAGTGCAGGATCAGCAGCAGGTACAGCGGGCCGGGGTAATCCTGCTCGGTGCTGGCGCTGGCCATCATTTCCAGCAGGGTACGGATGCGGCTCTGCCACTGCACCGGTGCATACAGCACTGTGTGCTCCCCGGGCGCAAACAGGCGGCCGAAATCCCGCCCGGCTGTGTTTTTCAAATCATGCAGCATCCCCAGCGGAAAGTGGCACCCCACGATCTGCGGCACGGCGCTGCCGGTCTGTGCAAAGCGGCAGCCGCCGGGGCCAAGCAGCACGGCGCTGCCGGGGTTTACCAGCACATTCCCGCCCTCGTATTCCAGCGTGACGCTGCCCTCCGACACCAGCAGCAGATAGCAGGTGTCCTCATCCGGCGGCAGCTCGTAGCGGTTCGCATTCAGCCGCAGGGTGGCAGCGGCCACCTTGCCGGTGATCTTTTCACGTTCTGATCTCATAGGTAACTCCTTCAGTCGCGGCTGATGCCGCGCCAGCTCCCTCAAAGAGGGAGCCTCTGGCGAATAGGAAAAAGCTTTCCGGTATGCCAAAGCCTCCATCGACGGATGGAAGTGCAAACCCGCGAGGGTTCGACGGAAGGGGTTCCCTTCATTCT
>ENA-OQAX01000083-OQAX01000083.1-human-gut-metagenome-genome-assembly--contig:-NODE-83-length-18793-cov-2.572110_pt1 | contig 18793 bp, 23 predicted proteins | sample MGYA00242741_ERZ504539 | MGnify/ENA primary metagenome ERZ504539 (study PRJEB26092, sample SAMD00036277) | human gut metagenome | host: Homo sapiens | study: EMG produced TPA metagenomics assembly of... | reverse complement strand
TGCACGCGGCGGTAACGCGCCGCAAAGCCGACCTTTTCCTCCAGCTCCTTCAGCGCGTTCTCGCCATGCTTGATGGCATCCCGCGCACCCTGACGGGTGATGCCGAGTTCTCGCCGATCTCGCTCAGCGAAGGTCATCGTTGTAATACTGGCGCAGCATTTCGCGCTGTTTCTCGGTGAGCACCTCGCCGTAAAAGTCCAGCAGATAGCCCATTTCCAGATCTTTTGCCATCCTCTGATCCCCCGGTTTTGTGCCTGTACTTTCGAGAAGTGATGTAAAGTTCATTTGCTTTACGGATGAAGTATAGCAGATGCACCGCATCCTGTCAAGAGCCTTTCGGAGATTTTTCCAGAAAATCCGCCAAAAATTCGCCGTTTTTGCTAAAACGCATCTTGACGCGCGCAGTCCTTTTGCGTTAGGATAATATTGTTGTATCCCATGAAAGGAGGGTCTTCGTGCCGATCTACCCCAATTTTTACCAGACGCTCAGCGCCTGCCCATCGTGGAGCTGCGCGGCTATGCTGCCGCCTGCGGGCTGAAGGGACGGCTGTATGCCTATCTGGACTTTGCAGGCCCCACCGGGCACGGCCCGGGACGGCCTTGCCGAAGGGATGCTGGCCCTTGCCATTGAAAAAAAGAAGCTGATCTCCGGTCAGCCCATCATTGAAGCGGCCTCCGGCCCGTTTGCCGTTGCGCTCACGCTGGCGGGCCTGACCGCCGGTCATCCGGTGGTTCTGGTGATGCCGGAGGATGCCCCCGCCCTGCGGCAGGAGACCCTGCTGCGGCTGGGTGCGCAGATCCGCCACAGCCCGGCCCGCAGCGGTGTGAACGGTGCACGCCGTCTGGCGGCACAGACCGCCGCCGCCAACGGCTGGTACTACATGGACTGGCTTGCCAACGATGATAACCCGGAGTACCACCGCCGCGTTACCGGCCCTGCCATTGTGCAGAGCATCGCGCGGGAGGGCAAAAGCGCCGTGGACGCTATCGTGATCGGCGTGGGCAGCGGCGGCACCGTGACCGGTGTGGGCGAGACCATCAAGGCATGGACGAACGATGTGCGCATCGCCGCCGTGGAGCCTTACGAATCGCAGGCGCTGGGCGGCGGCCTGACCGGCCCCCACGGCATCAGCGATCTGGGCTACGGCTTTGTGCCGGAAAACTTCAACGCCTATGTGGTGGACAACGTGGTGGCGGTGAACACCACCGACGCGCAGCGGGCCGCGCAAAAGGTGCTGCGCACCGATGCCATCCCGGCTTCGGTGGCATCCGGTGCCGTTTTGCAGGCGGCCGCACAGCTCATCCATGTAGGAGCCAGCCGCTCTGCCCTTGCCATCCTGCCCGGACGGCAGATCGTAAATACATTATAAGGAGAAATCATAGAGTTCCCATGACAAACGACATGACAAAGGGAGCCATTACACCGCTCCTGATCCGTTTTACCATTCCGCTGGTACTTGGCAACCTGTTCCAGCTCACCTACACGCCGCCGACAGCATCATCGTGGGCAAGTTCGTGGGCGAGGAAGCTCTTGCCGCCGTCGGCACCTCCAACCCGCTCATGACTCTGGCCATCCTGTTTATCAACGGCATGTGTCTGGGTGCCGGCATTCTGGTCAGTACCGCATTCGGTGCCGGTAATACCCAGCTGATGGAGCATCAGGTGTCCACCACCGCCATTGCAGGCACCGTGTTCTCGCTGGCATTCTCGGCGCTGTGCGTCATTCTGGCCACGCCCCTGCTGCAGCTGATGCAGGTGCCCGCCGATATCCTGCCCATTGCGGTCAGCTACTTGCGCATCGTGTTTGCAGGCCTGATCTTCACCTTCTTCTATAACTTCCTTGCCGCCACCATGCGTGCACTGGGCGACAGCAAGAGTGCCCTGTATTTCCTGATGATCAGCTCTGTGCTGAACATCGGCGGCGACCTGTTCTTTGTGCAGGTGCTGAACTGGGGCAGCAACGGCTGCGCCCTTTCCACCGTGGTCAGCGAAGCACTGTGCTGCGTGCTGTGCGTACTGTACATCCGCTGGAAGGTGCCCATCCTGCAGCTGGGCAGGCGCTGGCTGGTGTTTGACGGCAAGCTGCTGCGCAAAACGGTCAGCTACGGCTGGGCCAGCGCCATGCAGCAAGCCACCGTGCAGCTTGGCAAGATCGCGTGCAGGCCATCGTGAACACCATGGGTGTCAACGCCATGGCCGCCTTTACCGCTGCTTCCCGCATTGACGACTTTGCCTATACCCCGCAGCAGAACATCGGCCACGCCATGACCACCCTCATGGCGCAGAACCGGGGTGCCGGCAAGCACGACCGTGTGAAGCAGGCTTCCACTGCGGTATGCGCATCGAGGCCGCTTACGGCGTGCTGATCGCCGTTGTATGCTTTGCCGGTGCGCCCTTTATCATGAAGCTGTTCGTCACCGACCCGGAGGTCATCCATCTGGGCGTGCGCTTCCTGCGCACCGTGTCCCTGTTCTACCTGATGCCCGCAGCCACCAATGGCATTCAGGGCTTCTTCCGCGGCATTGGCGATCTGAAGGTCACGCTGGTGTCCAGCACCTTCAACATGGTGTTCCGTGCGGCGGCAGCTGCGGTGTTCGTGCTGGTGTGGAAAATGGAGATCGAAGCTCTGCCTTACAGCTATGCGGTGGGCTGGGTCGTCATGCTGCTCTACGAGCTGCCCATGCTGGTTCGGTATCTGCGCAGCCATGGAGACGAATTATAATCGTTTTATTTGATTTGTGATACGCAAAAGGCTCTGCATCGCAGGATGCAGAGCTTTTTCGTATTAAACTTACTTGCGGCTTGCCAGCAGGTTCTCGATCTTCTTCAGCGGGTCGATAATGCTGGAAACAGACATGTCGTGGTTCAGAGCCACCACAAAGTATGCAGCGTACTTGGAAACATCCACATCCACATACCAGTCGCGGGTGAGCAGCTCAGGCATACGGTAGGTCAGGTTGGTGCCCACAACATAGGTCAGCTTGCCCTCGGCCACAGCCTTGTCGAACTTCTCCAGACCGCTGGTGAACAGGGGGAAGGTGGCGTTGGCGATGATGTTGGCAGCGCCGCGCTCCTTCAGGTTGCTGGCGACCTCCAGCATGCTCTCGCCGGAAGCAATGATATCGTCTGCGATAAAGACGGTCTTGCCTTCCACGCTCTCGCCCAGATACTCGTGGGCAACGATGGGGTTGCGGCCATTCACCACGCGGGTGTAATCGCGGCGCTTGTAGAACATGCCCAGATTGCAGCCCAGCACACTGGAGAAGTACATGTTGCGGTTCATGGCGCCCTCGTCCGGGCTGACCACGGTAAACTTGCTCTTATCAAAGGACAGGTCCGGGTCCTTCTTCAGCAGGCTCTTCAGCACCTGATAGGTGGGCATTGCGTTATCAAAGCTCATCAGCGGCACAGCGTTCTGCACGCGGGGGTCATGAGCATCAAAGGTGATGATGTTGCGCACACCCATGGTCTGCAGCTCCTGCAGGGCCACAGCGCAGTCCAGACTTTCGCGCACCACACGGCGATGCTGACGGCCGCCGTACAGGCTGGGCATAATGACCGACACACGGTGTGCCTTGCCGGCCACTGCCTGGATCAAGCGCTTCAGGTTGGCGAAGTGATCGTCCGGAGACATGTGGTTCTCGTAGTTGAACAGCTTGTAGGTCACACTGTAGTTGCCGGGATCGACCACGATGAAGATATCGTCGCCGCGCACCGACTCCTTCACCAGACCCTTGGCATCGCCACTCTGGAAGCGGGGGCAGTCGCAAGGAATAATGAAGGTCTCTTTGTCAATTCCGGCAGCCTTGGCCCAGCGGACCAGATGCTTGTCGATCAGGCCGGTCAGTTCCTCTGCACCGGGGCAGGAGATCAGCCGCATATCTGCCACGCTGGGCTGCTCAAAGAACGACTTCGGGGAAATTTCAATAGACATAGTCATAACTCCTTATTGCTGTTTACGATCCGTATCATGCACACAAGAGCGCATATCTGGTTTTATTTTATCACATTTCGTCGATTCTGCCATATCAATTTGTTTCATGTCAGGATTTTCTGCGCCTTGCACAGCTGTTTTTCTTTTTTCTCTCAAAGAGAATGTGTGTTTTCGACAAAAAAGACAGCCGATTCTTTGCCATTTCGCAAAATTTCGGCCGATTTTCGTGGAAAAGTAAGACTTTTCTTTGTCTGAGCAGTCTGCCGGGATCGCTCTTCCGGGAGATAAAAATGCAGTGTGCCGGGCAGCGGAGATGCTGCTGTTTTCGCTCGTTCGCCCTCCCCGGCAGAGCCGCAAAAACAAAGGCATCTGCAACAAATTTGCTGAGCTTCAGAAGCTCAGAAGCGATCGTTGCAGATGCCTTCTTATTTTATATGATTGCGATAGGTGCTTTGTGTTCCGCTTACAAGGCAGCGACCGCAGCCTTCAGGGCATCCACGCGGTCGGTGTTCTCCCACTTCACGCCCAGATCCTCGCGGCCCATGTGGCCGTATGCGGCCAGCTTGCGGTAGATGGGCTTGCGCAGGTCGAGTTCGCGGATGATGGCGGCGGGGGTCAGGTCGAACACCTTCTCCACAGCCTGCTCGATCTTCTCATCCGAGACGGTGCCGGTGCCGAAGGTGTCCACCATGATGGACACAGGCTTTGCCACGCCAATGGCGTAGGCCACCTGCACTTCGCACTGCTTGGCAAGACCTGCAGCCACGATGTTCTTTGCCACCCAGCGGGTCGCATAGGCAGCGCTGCGGTCCACCTTGCTGGGGTCCTTGCCGGAGAAGGCACCGCCGCCGTGACGGGCATAGCCGCCGTAGGTGTCTACGATGATCTTGCGGCCGGTCAGGCCGGTGTCACCCTGCGGGCCGCCCACAACGAAGCGGCCGGTGGGGTTGATGTAGTACTTGGTGTTCTCATCCAGCAGCTCGGCGGGGATGGTGGCCTTGATGACCTTTTCCATCACGTCTGCACGCAGCTGTTCCATGCTGACGCTGTCGCTGTGCTGGCTGGAGATGACCACAGCATCCACACGCACGGGCTTGTTGTTCTCATCGTACTCCACAGTGACCTGGCTCTTGCCATCCGGACGCAGATAGTCCATCTCGCCGTTCTTGCGCACCTCGGTCAGGCGCTTTGCCAGCTTGTGAGCCAGACTGATGGGCATAGGCATCAGCTCCGGGGTCTCATCGCAGGCATAACCGAACATCATGCCCTGATCGCCTGCACCGCCCACCTGATCGTTGGTGCCCAGTGCGATGTCGGGGCTCTGGCCGTCGATGTTGGAGATGACGGCACAGGTGTCGGCATCAAAGCCGAACTTTGCGCGGGTGTAGCCGATATCTGCCACCACCTCGCGGACGACCTTCTGGAAATCCACATAGCAGTTGGTGGTGATCTCGCCCATGATGTGCACAAGGCCCGTGGATGCACAGGTCTCGCAGGCCACACGGGCATCGGGGTCGTGGGTCAGGATCTCGTCCAAGATCGCATCCGAGATCTGGTCGCAGATCTTGTCGGGATGTCCTTCGGTGACGGACTCAGAAGTAAACAGGTGTCTTGCCATTTGTTTTGCCTCCTAAAGTTTTTACAGCAGGGTGTGTATTTCTTGCTCCAACATTCCGTTCAAGCTTTTTTGCGCGAAAAATAAAAGCGCCCAGAGCCCGAAAGCTCTGAGCGTTGCACTCTTATCTCTCGGTTTCCCGCAGGATTTGGCACCTTGCGCTCACGCGCAGGTTGTCGGGCTTCACAGGGCCTGTCCCCTCAGCCGCTCTTGATAAGTCGGTATTCAGTTGGTACGTTCAGTATTCTATCATTGCTTCGTCAGATTGTCAAGAAGAGTATCACTCTTTTTAGACATTATTCTGAAATTGATGGAGCGTTCCCCTGCTCCGGTACGGCATGGCCGTTCCGGGCGGCGTGGAAAGCGCGCTTTTCCGCATACATCCGCTCGTCCAGTTCCACCAGAAATTTCTCCACGCTGCCGCCCTCATACTTTGCCACACCGGTGGAGAAAGACAGCTGAAAACTGCCCGCCGGGGCGGCGGCGTTATAGCGCTGCACCCGCTGCTCGATGGCGGCACAGATCTTATTCAGGATCTCCTCCGAGCCGTGCCGGATCAGCACCATGAACTCATCGCCGCTTATGCGGATAGCTACCGAGTTTGCCGCCAGCGCTCCGGACAGGATGTGACCGATCTCCTGAATGGCGCGGTCGCCCGCACCATGACCGTAGGTGTCGTTGATCTCCTTGAAGCAGTTCACGTCCATCATGATGCCGTAAATATCCTTTTCCTGCGTGGCGTGGATGCGCTCCAGACAGTAGTTCATGTACTTGCGGCCAAACAGGCCGGACAGCTCGTCGATATAGCTGCGCAGACTGCGGAGCTGACTGTCCACAAACACAAAGGCGATGGCCACCGACAGCCAGCCGAAGGCCATACCGTAGAACGCACCCTGCAGCACCGTGCCCACCGCACAGGTGATCACAAAGTAGTACACCGAGAAAAACTCCACCGTAACGCCATCGCGCTTGGCCTTATGCACCTGCCACACGCTCTCGGCATAATAGCCGAACAGCAGCAGGTAAAGCAAACTGTTCAGCGGACCGCGATGGTAAAACGTTGTCCGCGGAGATGGTAAAGATCCATCCTGTGCCGAAAAGGTTCGCCACCAGCAGCGCCAGAACAGCCAGCAGCGGCGCGCCCAGAAGCAGATGTCTTCTGCGCAGGCGTCCGGTGCTGCGGTAGACCCGGAAGTCCACATACAAACACCACGCAAAGCCCACGCTCACGGCAGCGCCGGTGCAGACGGTGTTCATGAGGTACAGCCAGAACCGGCTTGCCGCGCCGGGCACGCCGTCCAGCAGAAAGCTGATTGTCTCTGTCGCCTGTGCCAGCAGAGTCACCACCAGCATCTGGCAGAACAGCTCACTTCCAACACTGTTTTTACTCTCGCCGCGCACCCGCAGCAGAAACAGAAAGCATACCAGCACCGCCCCTGTGCCATTGGCCACAAGGATCTCGGGTATATTCATTGCATTTCCTCCCCTGCCCGCCTTATCCCATAAGGCAGACAGCCCCTGTTTTTATACAGTATCTATCTGTATTATATACCCTGCCGCGCCCTGCTTGCAAGGCTTGGCATCAAAAAGGGCCGCTGCACAGCAATTTGTGCAGCGGCCCTTGGGAAACCAGACGATCCAGAACAGCCTTCGCGTGCGCTCTGGTTCTGTTCTGCGGAAATATTATTTATAATTGCATTTTTCGCAGAAAGATCAATAGCCCTTTGCCTGCTCGCCGTTCAGAATTTGACAGCGCGGGAGGTGCCCAGACGGTCAGCACCCAGCGCAAGGAAGGTCTCCATGTCCTCCACGGTAGAAATGCCGCCGGCAGCCTTGACCTTGCAGCGGCCATGCACGCCCTTGACCATCAGCTCCACATCGTGGAAGTTTGCGCCTGCGGTGGAGAAGCCGGTGCTGGTCTTGATGTAGTCCGCGCCTGCCTCGCAGACGATATCGCACATCTTTTCCTTTTCCTCGTCGGTCAGCAGGCAGGTCTCGATGATGACCTTCAGGACCTTGTCGCCCACCGCCTGCTTCACGGGCGCGGATGTCCTCGCGCACGGCATCGTACTCCTTGTTCTTCAGGCGACCGATGTTGATAACCATATCCACCTCGGCGGCACCATTCTCAATGGCAGTCTTGGCTTCAAACGCCTTGCTGGCGGTATCCATGGCACCCAGAGGGAAGCCTACCACGCAGCATACCGGGATGCGGCCCGCCATATACTCCACCGCCTGCCTGACGTAGCAGGTGTTGATGCAGATGGATGCGGTGTGGTTTGCAATGGCTTCGTCACACAGGGTCTGGATCTGGGGCCAGGTGGCCTCCGGCTTCAGCAGGGGTGTGATCGACATGGGAGAGAATTTCTTCACGAGTCATGTTTGTTTCTCCTTTTTACTTGCTGGCACGGCGCACCTTTGCCATGCCGACAGCACTCAGGGCAATTGCAGTTGCTGAGACCGTTGCACCAATGATGCCCAGCACCAGACCGGAGACCAGAAATGCAAAACCTTTCAGACCACGCTTCATAAAACCGTACCTCCTAAATTATATTGGATATTTTCTCCGCCTGCGGCGGAGAGAATATCTCACTTGCGATTTTTTAAAGATGATCAGCTTGCTGAACACATAGTTCAGCACGATCACCAGTACATTGGAAAAGATCTTCACGGCAAGGCCCCACAGTGCCTGCGCATCGTAGCGGCTGGTAACGAAGATCGCCGTGGGGCCGTCTGCACCGCCGATGACGGCAATAGCGGCAGAGCCATCCGTGACCCCCGCCGGTGTGCCGGCATAGGAGGCTGCCATCTGGATGGCCGTATCCGGGCCAAGCCAGTGGGCCACCACGCTCAGCACCCCCTGCATCAGCTCGTCCATCAGCGCTGCACCCTGCGCAGCCAGCAGATTGCCCAGCACCAGCATAATTGCAGTGTCCAGCAGCATTGTACCCAGACGACAGGTGACGAATGCACCAAATTCTCTCGCCATGGCCTTGCCCTGCGTTTTGCTGCGGAACACAAAGGCGCGGTTGGTGCAGTAGGCAAACAGGATGCAGATGATGTTATCCAGTACATTGCCCCAGCTGTTGGCGGCTGTATAGCCAAACAGCTTGTTGAACAGCGCATACAGCACAATGTTCAGCAGGGTGCACAGCACGCCGAAAACCAGATAGCTCAGCACTTCCCAGTGTTTCTTGAAAAAATTTATCATAGTTCGTCAAACCCTCTCCGTCCGCTCGCGCTGCTCGCGTCCACCTCTCCCGAAGGGCGAGGTTTTATTGCGGGCGCGGCGAGCCTGCCCTCTTTTGCCAAAAGCTCTCCCCTTCGGGGGAGCTGTCACCGCAGGTGACTGAGAGGGTTCTCTCCTTAACAAAAACAGCCCCGCCGCCGTTTTCCCGGCAACGGGGCTGTTGATCGCATTGTGTCAGAAGCTTTTCTTCCGAACGAAAGGCTGATTACTCAGCGTCGTCGTTCAGCAGGGCCTTCATAGACAGGCTGATGCGCTTCTTGTCGAAGTCGACATCCAGCAGCTTCACATCGACCATATCGCCGACCTTCAGTACGTCAGAGACCTTCTCAACGCGGTCATTGCTGATCTCGCTGATGTGGACCAGACCATCAACACCCGGCAGGATGCGGACGAATGCACCGAACTTGGTCAGAGAGACGACCGGAGCATGGAAGGTGCTGCCGATGGGGTAGTTGTTCTTCAGCTGCTCCCAGGGGTTGTCCTCGGCCTTCTTGTAGCCCAGAGAGACCTTGTGGTTCTCGGTGTCGATGTCCTTCACATACACCTCGATGGTATCGCCAACGGAGACGACCTCGGAGGGATGCTTGATGCGGTTCCAGCTCAGCTCGCTGATGTGGCACAGACCGTCCACACCGCCGATATCGACGAATGCACCGTAAGAAGTCAGGCTCTTGACAACGCCGGTGTAGGTCTTGCCCACCTCAACGTTTGCCCAGAACTCTTCACGCTTTGCCTTGTTCTGCTCAGCGGTCACCTTGTTGATGCTGCCGACGATCTTGCGGCCGGAGCACTCGGTGACAACCAGCTGAACGTGCTGGCCAACCAGAGCGGTGTAGTCCTCATCACGGCGCATAGTAGCCTGAGAACGAGGAACGAACACCTTGACGCCCTTGACGTTGACCACAACGCCGCCCTTGTTGAACTCGGTGACATCGCCTTCGACGACCTCGCCGGACTCAGCGGCCTTAGCGATCTCTTCCATGCCCTTGCGAGATGCGAGCTTCTTGCGGGAGAGCTGGATGACGCCATCCTGATCCATAACCTTCTCGACGATGAGGTCCAGCTCATCGCCAACCTTCACCAGGTCTTCGACCTTGGCGGAGGAATCATCGGTCAGCTCGCTCAGCTTGACAAAGCCGGTCTGCTTCGCTCCGATATCCACCTGGATCTCGTTGGCAGAGATGCTGGTCACGATTCCTTTCACAATACTGCCTGCATGAACACGCTTTTCCTCGGATGCATTCAGCATCTCCTCAAAGCTCATGCTGTCATTGATTTCTGCGCTCATACTGTTAAGTACCTCCTCAATAATAGACGATGGCGTTGAAGCCCCGGCTGTCACGCCCGCCACTTTAACATCTGCAAACCATTCCGGCCGAAGTTCGCTCGCTGTCTCGACCGTTACGGCACGCGTGTGTTTTGCGGCGACCTGTACCAGCTTTTGGGTATTGGAAGAATGATGACCGCCAATGACAACAATGATGTCGCATTTTTGGCTGAGGTCTTCCGCTTCCTGTTGCCTCGCCCACGTCGCATTACATATTGTATCAAATTCGGGCGTTTGTATAGGCTTTTTTGAGAAACTCCGAACTTTCTTGCCATTTTGTAACCTGAAATGTGGTCTGTGCAACTGCAAACAGGGGTTTTTGCGGGTCAGAGGGGCCTTTCCATGCCTTCAACTCGGCCAGATCGGCAAAAACGAACACCTCTCCGCGGGTGTGGCCCACGATTCCCTGCACCTCCGGATGGGTCTTGTCGCCTGCCACAAGCAGCACTGCCCCCGCCTTTTCGGCCTCGGCGGCAATGCGCTGGATCTTCTGCACGAAGGGACAGGTGGCATCATGGTAGGTGATGCCGCGCGCATCCAGCTCGTCGTACACGGTGCGCGGCACGCCGTGACTGCGGATGACCACCTCGTACCCGGCGGGCACATCGGCGATGGCATCCGCCACAAGGGCACCCTTTTTCTGCATATCCTCCACAGCCTGCGGGTTATGGATCAGCGGGCCGAGGGTGGCCACCTTGCAGCCTTCGTTCAGCAGGCCATAGGTCAGGTCCACCGCCCGCTTGACACCAAAGCAGAACCCCGCCGTTTTGGCAACTCGGATCTCCATCTTTTACGCCCCCATCTTTTCCCACGCATCCAGCAGGGCCTGCTTGTTGGCACGCAGCTTTTTGGTGTCGCGGCGGCTCTCCATGGCAAACTGCTCTGCAGGCATCGGCTCGCCGTAGATCACCCGTACTTTGCAGAACAGGTGCATTTTTCCATCCGGCGTATCGTACAGGATGCGGCAGGGCACTACGTCCACCCCGGCCCCCGCCGCAATGACGAACAGTCCGCTCTTGGGCGGCAGAAGCTTCCCGTCCTTTTCGCGGGTGCTCGGAGATGAGCAGTGTTTCGCCGTTTCTGCACTTTTCTACGGTCTGCTCAATGGCAGCCATTTCATCCTTTGTGCCGCGCACGCACACCGCGCCGCAGCAGCGGAAGAACCATGTGAGCAGGGCGTTGATCTCGAACAGTTCCTTCTTGGCGAACACGATCATCCGCCTACCCCACCGGGTGACCACGATGAACACCGGGTCGATGGCGGAGACATGGGTGGGTGCAAGGATGCAGCCCTTTGTCTGCACCTTTTTCAGGTTTTCGCGCCCTCTACATGGATGCGGAAGCCGATATGCCACAAAAGCCACGCAAAGGGCACTAAGATGTAATATAATATCATTTTATCGTTTATTCACTTCTCCGCAATGATCTTCTTCATTGCAGCAAGGCTCTGTTCAAATCCAGCTCCGAAGTGTCCAGCAGCACGGCATCGTCCGCCTGCTTCAGGGGTGCAGCGGCACGGTGGGTGTCCTGATAGTCCCGCTGCTTCACGTCGGCCAGCACCTCTTCATAGGGAGTATCGATGCCTTTGGCTGATACTCTTTCCACCTGCGTGTGCGCGGGCTTCCGGCGTGGCGGTGAGGAAGATCTTCACCGTGGCATCCGGCAGCACCACCGTGCCGATGTCGCGGCCGTCCATCAGCACGTCCTGCTTTTTGGCCATATCCCGCTGCAGTTCCAGCAGAAAGGCGCGCACAGTCGGGTTTGCGCCCACGGCAGAGGCAGCCATACCTGCGGCCTCGGTGCGGATGGCGGTGCTCACATCCTCTTCCTTTAAATAAATGTGCTGTTCGCCCTCAATGGAGGCCAGCCGCAGCTCGATCTGGGGAAGCAGCGCGTTCGACTGCGTCGTTGTCCTTAGGGTCCTTGCCTGCGCGCAGGGCATACAGGCCGATGGCGCGGTACATGGCACCGGTATCCACATAAATATAGCCCATTTCAGCCGCCAAACGGCGTGCCAGCGTAGATTTGCCTGCACCTGCAGGCCCGTCGATCGCAACAGATACCATTTTATATCTTCTCCTTTTTAAACTGAACGATTTAAAATGGCCTCCGCATTCGCTGTGGCCATCTTCAGCGGAAAATCATTTTAATATTTTTGCGCTCTGCGGAGCGCTCCAAACACATTTTCACCGGATGGGGTCGTAACGGAGAACTGCATTGCTGCTCGTTCTTCGGGAACAGTTGCGCAGCGGTCTGTGAGACTATCCCGGCAACAACCCTTTTTGTGAAAACATATTTTGAAAAACGACCACAGTCGTTTTCAAAATACAAATCAAAAAAATCTATTCCTATAAATATGCCCAGAGCAGCGCGGAGGGCATTTAAAATTGTTTTATCTGTAATTACAGATGATTTGCAAAGCTCTGTGCGGTGCAGAAGGCGATCTGCAGGTTGTAGCCGCCGGTATAGGCATCCACATCCAGCACTTCGCCTGCAAAGTAAAGGCCCATCGCCTTTTTGCTCTGCATGGTTTTGGGGTCCACCTCCCGCACGGACACGCCGCCGCTGGTGATCACCGCGTGGGCCAGATCGCCCCGGGCATCAATGGACACCCGCCAGTGCTTCATCAGCTGCACCAGCTCTCTCTTCTGCTCCCGGGTGATCTGGTTTGCCCTGGTAGCCGGGTCGATGCCCCAGCGCGCCACCATCACCGGCTGCATACTGGACGGCAAAAGCTTGACCAGTGCGCCCTGCGCCGCGTGGTTTGCCAGCAGGGCAAAATCCCGCGTGATGCGGTCATAAAGCTGCTCCTCGCTGAGAGCGGGCTTGAGGTCGATCTCCGCATGATACTTGTGTTTTTTCATGTCGCCCAGATGGCTGGATGCGCTCAAAGTCAGCGGGCCGCTGATGCCAAAATGAGTGAACAGCATTTCGCCCTGCTCGTCAAAAAATGGCCTTGCTGTCCTCGAACAGGGTCAGGGTGACGTTTTTTCAGCGCCAAGCCCATCATCTTTTTGCAGTCCGCGTCATGGCTCACAAGACTGACCAGACTGGGCACCGGCTCGATGAGGGTGTGCCCGGCCTGCTGGGCCAGTTTGTAGCGTCGCCGGTAGAGCCGGTGGTGGGGTAGCTCACGCCGCCGGTGGCCACCAGCACGGCATCCGCCCGGTACTCCCGGCCGGAGGTGCCCCGCACACCGATGCACCGCAGTGCCGGGCCTGCCTTTTTCTTTTTGGGGTGGCGCGGGTTTTCCGGTGCGGCGGGAGCTGCTTCCGGCTCCGGTGTTACCTCTTCCAATAGCAGCTTTTTCGCGCCGTCATGCACGAGTTCAGCATCCTGCGCATAGCGCAAAAGAGCCTGCCGGATCTCCTCGGCCTTGTCCGATACTGGGAACACCCGGCGTCCGCGCTCCACCTTCAGCTCCACGCCAAGGCCCTCGAACAGTTCCATGGTCTTTGCCGGTGGAAAGGCCCCCAGCGACGAATACAGAAAGCGCGGGTTCGTGCGCACATGGCGTAGAAATTCCTCTGCCGGGCAGTCGTTGGTCACATTGCAGCGGCCCTTGCCGGTGACAAGGATCTTCTGGCCGGGCTTGTCCATGTGTTCCAATACCGTCACCTGATGCCCCTGCCGCACGGCGGCACCCGCCGCCATCAGTCCTGCCGCGCCTGCGCCGACGATCAATACTTTCGCCATCCGTTTTCTCTCCCATCGCCTAATAATACGAGTATATCATACCAGAATCGACACGCAAAAGCAATGTTCTGCCGTATTTCTGCCAATTACAACAGCTGGGCAAGGATGCTGTTCTGCACGATGAGACCCGCCGGGGTCAGGGCAAGGGTGCGGCCGTCAAAGCTTGCATAGCCCGCCCGGACGCAGTTTTGCACAAAGGCCAGCTGTGCGGTGGAAAATTCTTTCCCGTAAAGTTTTTTGTACGCATCCAGCGAAAGGCCTTTGCGCAGACGCAGCTGTAAAATAAGGTAGTCCTCTGCGCCGCAGCTGCCGTCCATCACCGGGGCGCGGCATCGTTCAGGAAAGCGGCGGTGTCCGGCGGGTAGTAGAACCGTCTGCCGCCCATGCAGGAGTGCGCCGCCGGGCCAAGGCCCAGATAGTCGCCGCAGTCCCAGTAGATGAGGTTGTGTCTGCCCTCATAGCCGGGCTTTGCAAAGTTGGAGATCTCGTACTGTTTGTAGCCGTGGTGTTCCAGCTGTTCCACTGCATAAAGGTAAAAATCGGCGGCTTCATCGCCGGTGGGCAGGCCTTCGGGCGGATGTTTACCAAAGGCCGAATCCGGCTCGATCTTCAGCAGATATGCCGAAATATGGGTAGCCCCACCACCCTCGATCAGTTCCAGCGTTTCGTCAAACTCGGCTTCGGTGTAGTGCGGCAGTGCCAGCATGATGTCGCCGCTGATGTTCGTAAACCCTGCGCGCTGCGCGGCGGCAAATGCAGCCCGCGCCTGCTTTGCCGTGTGCGGTCTGCCCAGTGTGCGCAGCTGGGTATGCCCGGGCAGACTGCCACCCCGAAAGAGATGCGGTTCACGCCCGCCTCCCGGAAGCCTGCAAGGCTTTCTTCCGTCACCGTCTCCGGGTTTGCTTCCAGTGTGATCTCGGCCCCCGGCATCGGCCGGGCCGCATCGATCAGCCGTTTTGCCTGCTCCGGGCGCAGCAGGCTGGGCGTGCCGCCGCCAAAATAAAGGGTGTCCGGCTGCAGAGGTGCTTCCGGCGCAAAGCGGGAAGCTCCCGCAAAAGAGCCTCCACATAGGCATCCGGCACGCCGCGCTCACCGGGATGGGAATAGAAATCGCAGTATCTGCATTTGGAAAAACAGTAGGGTATGTGTAAATAAAGCCCAAGAGACATACAATATCACAGCCTTTTTCATGAAACGTTCATTTCTATGCAGTATACTATATTCCGTAGACCGGAGCAAGGAAAAAGTGTTCCGGCAGAAAGAGACTGGAGGAGTCCCATATGGATTACAATTACAATGGTTACGATCGAGGCTACACGGAGCCTGCCATGACCTCGGCTGACTATATGAACCGCACCTACCGCTGGATGGCGGTAGGCCTGCTCATCACCTTTGCAGCGGCGTTCGTTACAGCCGCTACCCCGCTGCTGTACGTCGTCAACTCGCTGTATCTGGTGTTCACCATCGCAGAGCTGGTGCTGGTATATGTGCTCAGCTCCCGCGTGCAGAACATGTCGGTGGGCGGTGCAAGAGCTACCTTCTTTGCCTATGCACTGCTCAACGGCATGGTGCTGAGCTACTACTTCCTGATATTTGATCTGGGCACTCTGGTGCTGGCCTTCCTTGCCACCTCGCTGTACTTCGGCCTGATGGCGGTCTACGGCACTACTACCCACAAGGATCTGTCCGGCTGGGGTCCCAAGCTGATGATGGGCCTGTTCGCGCTCATCATCACCGGCTTTGTGGGCATGCTGTTCGGCATGAGCTTCCTTACCACGGTGCTGTACAGCGCTGTCGGTCTGGTGGTGTTCATGCTGCTGACCGCCTACGACACCCAGAAGCTGAGCCAGATGTTCTCCTACTACGCCTATGACGGTGAGCTGGCCGAGAAGGCTTCCATTTACGGTGCACTGACGTTGTATCTGGACTTCATCAACATCTTCCTGTATGTTGTGCGCCTGCTGGGCATGAACAGCCGCCGCCGCAACTGATTTTTGATCCGCAAAGGCTCTCCCGAAAAGGGAGGGCCTTTTTGTTTGGTAATATCATTTAGAATATCCTCGCTTCACTCTGGGTATCAGCACAGAAGGCCACAGAGGGAAGATGCATTTTCCGGCTGCGGCCCTTCCCGTGAAAGTGCAGGCCAGCCAGACCCGCAGGTCTGGCTGGGCTGCTATATTACAAAATATCATTTCCTCTAAATATGCCCAGAGCAACGCGGAGGGCATTTAAATAAAAGAATGCATAAAACCTGCCCTGCTGTCCCACACTAAGCCCAGAAGCAATGCGTACACAATGCAGCAGATGGGAGTAACGACAATGGAGCAGATCAAAAAGTTTTTGCGCAGCAGGGGCTTTACACTGGCACTGCTGGCCTGTCTCGTCGCAGCCGCAGCGGCGGGCGTGTGGGCAGTGCGCACCGTGCGGGATGAACTGAAAAAGAGCTACGACGACCTGACGGCCCCGCAGGAAGAACCTGCCCCGGAGCCGCAGTTCACCCTTGACCCACAGGAGGACGATGTATGGCAGCAGCCCGTGACCGACGCCGCAGAATCTGCGGCAAATGTACCCAAGCCCGCATCCTCTGCGTCCTCTTCTGGGGCGCAGTCTGGCTCTGGTTTGGTGCACGAACCCTCCGCACTGCAGGGCGCATCCTCGCCTGCCAGCAGTTCAGCTGCGCCTGCCTCCACGCAGCCCGTCTCGGGCAGGGTCTTGAACGCCTACAGCGGCGATGAGCTGGTGTACAGCAGCACCCTTGGCGACTGGCGCACCCACAACGGTGTGGACTACGCCTGTGCGCAGGATGCGCAGGTGTGTGCTCCCGCCGCCGGTAAGGTGACCGCCGTGGACACCGATAGCCGCTGGGGCAGTGTGGTGTGCATCGAGGACAGCGCCGGGCACCTGTGGCGGGTGTGCGGCACTGCCGGCCCACGGTGCAGACCGGCGATGAAGTGAGTGTGGGCCAGATACTTGGCCGTGCAGGCAGCATTCCCAACGAATGCGCCGAGGAGACGCATATCCATCTGGAAGTACTGCAGGGTGAGCAGTACCTTGACCCGGCAAAGCTGCTGAACTGATGCAGTTCGCCGTATCCCCTGCGTATTTTTCAGTAAAATATTCCAAGCAGCAAAAAATCGGAAAGGCGTTCTGGTCTTTCGATTTTTCATTCTATAGGATCGATGCAGGCTCAGGCATTTTCCAGCTCAACCACCGGCCAGCCCAGAAGGCGGATGGCTTCGCGGTCGTGGGTAGCCAGCAAGACAGGCTTTTCTCCGCAGCGCTCCCGCAACAGCGCCGCAGCGGCGGCAAGGGTGTCCGGGTCCATGCCGGTGAAGGGTTCGTCCAATAGCAGGGTGTCGCTGGGTGCCCACAGGGCCCGCAACAGGGCGGTGCGCCGCTTCTGCCCGCCGGAAAGCCGTGCTGCAGGTAGAGTCAGCGCCGCATCATCCATGCCAAGCTGTTGAAAATCCGATTTAATTTGCTCTTTGTATTGTTTTTCACTGCCGGGCAGCACCAGCGTCACGTTCTGGAGCGCCGTCAGCTGCGGGCAGAGCCTGTCCTCCTGAAACACTGCCGCGGCCCGGCCCACGCCCCGCACCCGGCCTGCAGTGGGCGTGTCCAGCCCCATGAGGATGCGCAGCAGGGTGGTCTTGCCCCAGCCGCTGGGGGCCCACAGCACCGCCGGGCCGTCCACCGTGAGGCAGAGGTCCCGGAAGAGCGTTTTCTCCCCGAACTGTTTTGTCAGATGCTCGATGGTCAGCATTGCGGCACCTCCCCGGTCACAGCGCGGGTCACGCGGTCCAGAAGCAGCAGAAACAGCTTTTCAAACCCGGCGCTGAGCAGGATGATCACAAATGTCCATGCAAACAGCTCCCCGGTGGAAAGGGTGATCTTGGCCCGGTAGAGTGCATCGCCGATGCTGCCATTGGGCAGGCCGATCACCTCAGCGGCTACGCCGCTCTTCCAGCAGATGCCAAGGGCCACACTGCACCCCTGCCGGAAAGCCGGCAGCACCGCAGGCAGCCACACAGCCCGCAAGCGGCGGGCAAACGGCATGCGGAACACTTTTGCCATTTCCAGCAGCTGAGGGTCTGCGCTCCGGATGCCGGTGCGCACCGCGCCGTACAGCACCGGCAGCACCATCAGAAAGCTGATGAGCACCGAAAGCGATGCTCCCCGCACCCACACCAGCGCCAGAATGATGAAGCTTGCCACCGGCGTGGCTTTGACCAGCTGCAGCACCGGAGCAAGCAGCACATCTGCCGTGTGCCACGCCTGTGCGGCCACAGCCAGCACGATGCTTACGGCCACGCCCAGCCCAAAACCCAGCAGAATGCGCCCGGAGCTGAAACCCACCCGCTGCCAGAACTCTGCCTGCGGCAAAAGCTGCAAAAGAGTGCGCACCGCCTGCACCGGCGAAACAAGGAACACCTCCTGTCCCACCGCCATGGCGGCGCACTGCCACACCGCCAGCCAGAAGGCCGCAGCGCCCAGCCGCTGAAAAAAATTGTTTATGTCGCTTCATAAACTTACCTGCTCCTGATTACAAATAAATGCAGGACGGCAGGGTATTTCTTCAGCGAATGATCCGAGGATAGGACCCTGTTGCCATAAGGCAACAGGGCGGGAGTTGGAAGCCCCGAATTTCGCGGAGAAAGCGCCCTGATGGCCTGCCCAGTTCTACATTATACATTATAATACCATATCTCTTTCCAAACTCCAATGACCCGTGCATCATGATGCATAAGAGCTTATCATGCCTGTCATTACTTTTCTTCACGTTTTTCTTTCTTGACATGAAATCAATAAAACGATAAACTGAACTGTATAAATCTCTGTCATCTTTGATGCAAGAAAGAAATGAGGTGTCTGTCCTATGCAGAAGCTCTCCGGCAAAGCCTGCTTTTGGTCAGTTTTACGCTATTTTCCATGTTTTTCGGAGCTGGGAACCTGATCTTCCCGCCGCATCTG
>ENA-OQAX01000082-OQAX01000082.1-human-gut-metagenome-genome-assembly--contig:-NODE-82-length-18826-cov-2.487941_pt1 | contig 18826 bp, 22 predicted proteins | sample MGYA00242741_ERZ504539 | MGnify/ENA primary metagenome ERZ504539 (study PRJEB26092, sample SAMD00036277) | human gut metagenome | host: Homo sapiens | study: EMG produced TPA metagenomics assembly of... | reverse complement strand
GCCGGGCCATAGCCCGGGCCGTATCCGGGACCAAAGCCGGGGCCCGGAGGAGGCGGCGGGCCGGGACGATAATGCCGACGGGCCGAGCCTGCCATGTAGCCCCATGCGAAGGGGCCCCAGTTCCAGCCCACTGCATGGCCGATGGGTGCAATGAACACCCGGAACACGAACAGTACGATGATCAGCATCACCATCAGGGACATGAACAGGATCACGATACCCAGAACGATATCCCCAAAGGTGGTGGGGCCGTCGTCCGGCTCCGCGTAGCCGCCATCGTCATAGCTGCCATTGTTCAGATTTACCCCATAAACACTTGCAATGGTGTCGGCCACATTGTTGGCACAGGTGATTACTGCATCGCTGTAATCGCGGTTAACAAAATCACCTTCCATGGTCTGGGCGAGGGCGCTGGCCTGACTTTCCAGCGTGGTGTTGCGGAAGCCGTCGCCGTAGGTCACGTAGTAATCGCCATCCTCGTAGATGGGCGATTCCATCACCAGCAGGATCAGCACACCGTTGTTCTCGGAAGCCGAGCCGATGCCCCAGGCGTTGAAGGCCTGTGTTGCATAATCCTCAGTAGAATAATTGCCCGTATAATCTACAGTCAGTACGCCGATCTGTGCCCCGTTGCAGCTTTGTTCCAGCTGGGCATTCAGGTCGATGATGGTCTGGGTAGTGCTGTCGCTCAGGATGTTGGCATCATCCACCACACATTCGTCTTTGGGCAGGTCCGGCAGGCTGGCGGCGGCAAGGGCCGCCGGGCACAGGGCCGCTGCGCCCACCACAAGGGCCAGCACCAGAGCGCTTACGCGTTTTGCAAAAATTTTTCATGCGAAGGGTTCAACCTCCTTTACACCGGCAATGGCTCCCAGCACGCTGGCCGGGAAGCCGCCGGTCTCTTTCTGGTAGTCGTAAACGGCATCGTTGTATTTCAGGGTGCCGATGATGGTAGCCGCACTGTTGAACTGGCCGTACTGGCCCTGCACCGCGCCATCTTCATGGGGTCTGCGGCCTGCTCCTGCAGCTTTGCGTAGAGCTGGTCGATCCGCGACCCCAGCACCTCGTTGGCCTGATACAGCGCATGCATCGTGCTGCCCTGATAATAGGGCAGCGAGGTGAGTGCCTGACTTTTGCCGCCGTTCTGCACGGCTTCCAGACAGGCGGTAAAATCGCTCAGCGCGCTCTGTGCGGCCTGCACCTCGGCACTGTCCGCTCCCAGCGTGCTGCTGGCGGTAGTGATGATGTTTGCCGCCGTGTTCATGCGGGTGGTCAGCTCCTCGTTGAGGTTATAGCCGTTGTCTGCCGCCACACCCACCGTGTACCATTTGCGGACTTCGTTGTACCGGCTGCGCAGCTTGGCGCTGCCAAAGCCCAAAAAGGCCGCCAGCATCACCACCACGCTCAGCGCCAGTGCAGCTGCGCGGGTGGAAAGGGCTGCGGGCAGCTTTGCTTCCAGCCCTGTCAGCTTCTGCTGCAGAGGTGTCAGCGGCACGGCCTGCTCCGGCTGCTTTTGTTCGCGGTAGCTGCCCGCGTCAAAACCGCCGGAAGTGCTGTTCTGTTTTTGCGAAAAATCTGCGTTTGCCATCTCAGCTCCGGATCTCCATCATTTTTGCTTTCAGTTCGTCCTCGATGCGGTTCAGCTCCTGCTCGGCGGCAGCGCGCTTTGCGCGGCCCTCGCTCTGGATCTTGTTCAGCTCGTCCAGCGTCTCGATCAGGCTCTTGTTGGTCTGCTGCAGGGTCTCGATGTCCACCACACCGCGCTGGCTCTCCTTTGCGGTCTCGATGGTACCCATCTTCAGGGCCTCGGCGTTCTTCTTGAGCAGGTCGTTGGTCATGTCGGTCACGGCACGCTCGGCCTGCATGGCCTGCTGGCTGTGGGCCAGACCCAGTGCCAGCACCATCTGGTTCTTCCACAGCGGGATGGTGTTGACGATGGTGGACTGGATCTTTTCTGCCATCATGGTATTGTTGTTCTGCAAAAGGCGGATCTGCGGCCCCATCTGCAGGCTGATGTTGCGGGTCAGCTCCAGATCATAGAGCTTCTTCTCAAAGCGTTCGCACTGGTCGGCCAGATCGCGGGCAGCCTGTGCATCCTCCGGCAGGCCGGAAACCTTGGCCTTATCCATGGCCTGCTGCAGCTCGTTTGCGCGCACATCGGCCAGCTTCTTTTTGCCGGCAAGGATATACATGCTCAGCTCCTTGAAGTAGGCCATGTTCAGATCATACATCTTATCCAGCATGGCGATGTCCTTGAGCAGCTGCACCTGATGGCCCTCCAGCATGGACTGGATCTTTTCCACGTTGGTCTCGGCCTTGTTGTACTTCATCTTCATGGCATCCAGCTGGTCGCCCTTCTTCTTGAAGAAGCCGAGGATGCCCTTTTTTTCCTCCTCACCGGCATCAAAGCTCTTCAGCTCACCGATCAGGCTGGTGATCATATCGCCCACTTCGCCCAGATCCTTGGTGGCCACCTTGGAAAGGGCGGCCTCGGAGAAATCGCCGATCTTCTTCTGACAGGCGGAGCCGTACTGCAGCACCTGCTGGCTGTTGGTAATGTCGATCTTTTCGGCAAACTGATCCACCATGGCCTGTTCTTCCGGGGTCAGGTTCACCTGCGGCTGCTCCGGTGCGGCAGCTTCCTGCTGGGCGGGTGCTGCCTTTTCCTCTTCTGCCGGGGTGGGGTCCAGCGTCAGGGTGGGTACTGCGGGTGCATCGAGGTCAAAGTTGAATGTATTATCAGCCATAAGAGATTCCTTCCTTTCCAAATACCATTTACCTTTTTTCTTAGCTCAGGCCCTGCCCTTTGAGCATGTTCTGCAGCACCGTGATATCTGCAGAAAGGTCCATGCTCTCGGCGGCGTACAGGGCATCCAGCTGGTTTTCAAACGCCGTGGCAATGGAAGCAGCATTGTGCTCCACCTCGGTACGGATGGCTGCGGCATTCTCGCCGCGCACGCCCTGCTTTGCCAGCTTTGCATACTGCTGCAGAACGTTCACCGCATCCGGCAGGTAATAGTTTGCGAACCTGCGCACCTGCTTTGCCTTTTCCGGGTTTGCTTCCACCGCTTCCACAATGGAGCGGCCCGCCTTTTCCATGCGGGTCATGGCGGCAGAGAGCTGCGGGTCCGGCAGCTGCTCGTTGAGGGTGTGCAGGGTATCCAGTTTCTGCTGAATGTCGGTCAGCATCGCGTCCACATCCTCCACACCGGTGTGGAAAGGCACTTCGTGCTCCACCACCCGGGGCGGGCAGACCTTCTGTGCCGCACCAAAGGCCACAAATGCACCGCCCAGCGCCGCCAGCAGCGCCCACAGCTTATACACCGGCAGTACCGCGCACAATACCAAAAAGACCAGTGCCATTGCATAAAATGGCAGAACGCTGGGCTTTCTGGTGCGGATGATCTTGCTCATGTTTCTTCTCCTTGTCCGGGGCATTGCCCCTTATGTTACCCATAATACCGCACCCCGCGAAAAACGCAAGTCTTTCACGGATAATTTACAACCTGGCCATCATTTGTTGATCCACGGCAAGAGAGCCGCGCCCCAGATTTCGCGCAGCTTTTCCGGGCGGCAGGCAGCGTTTGCCGGGCTGGTGCTGGGCAGCTTTACCGCTGCAATGCCGGACACGGCTGCAGATACTTTGTATAGATCCGGTATGCGGTGGCTCCGTTGCAGAATACTGCTTCGATGGGTGCCTTTTCCAGCAGAGCGGCAATATCATTCGGCACTGCATCCTTGATGGAAGCATCCGCTGCGCCGGTGATGGTGCAGCGTTCCAGCGTGTCCCAGAGGGCCAGCCCATGGCGCAGGATGATCTGCTTTTTGGCTTCAATGTCCTCACGGGCAGGCACCGGCTCACCGGTCAGCGCGGCCATCATGGGCCAGAAGCGGTTCTGCGGGTGGCCGTAGTAAAAGGCCATCTCCCGGCTTTTGGGGCTGGGCCATGTGCCAAGGATCAGCGCCCGGCTGTGTTCGTTATACACCGGTTCAAAGCTCATTGTCCGCCTGCACTTTCAATTTTATCCCAAGGCGAGCCAAGGTCGCGGCCGGACGGCTCTGCTCTGGGGCCGTCGAACCACAGCTCATCGATCAGGTCGGCAAGGCCGTCCTCCCGCACATCGCCAATGATGCGGTCGGCGGCAGCCTTTGCGTCCGGCGTGCCGTTTGCCATGCAGCAGCCAAGGCCCGCTGCCTTCAGCATGGCCACATCGTTGGCAGAATCGCCTGCCGCCACGGCATCGGCCAGTGTCAGGCCCATCTTTTCGCACAGGTCGGCAAGGCCCACGCCCTTGTCCATTCCACCGCGCACGATGTCGTAGTAGCACAGGCCGTCGGCATTCTGCGCGCCCACCTGCATCCAGTGCAGGCCCAGATGGCCGTACTTTGCCGCAAAATCTGCCACGTGCTCCGGCGGCACTGCCGCAAAGGCCGCGTGGGGCATATCGATCAGGTGGCGGTCCTGATCTTCGCCATCCACGCAGTCCAGCCCGATGCTGTTCATCTGCTGATAGCCCCTGTGCAGATATTCATACTCGCAGTAGGCGTAGCAGGCATCCCTGAAATTGAACTGCAGCGGATAGTTATAATCCTCGCAGAAATCCACCAGTGCGTACATTTCCTCAGCGGTGAGCGGGTGCTCGGCCACGATGCGGCCCTCGCGGTCCACCACACAGGCACCGTTGCAGGTGATGGCATAATCGAACCGGATGCCGCCCAGCTGGCCTTTGAGGTTGATGCACGGATACGCACGTCCGGTGCTGAGCACGAATCTGCCGCCTGCGGCCTGCAGCTTTTTGATGGCTTTTACCACCTTCTGACGCGGCTTGCCCTCGCCAAAGGGCACCAGTGTGTTGTCGTAATCGCTTGCCAGAATCTTATATTGCATTCTATTCTCCCCTATGGAACTGAGTTTTTGTACCAGTATACCATACTTTTTTTAAAATTGGGGTGCATTTGGGCATAAAAATAAGGCTACTGCACAGAATTCCATGCAATAGCCTTTATTTTTGTTTCACGATGCCGTTTTTCTTTGCAGCTTCTTCTCGGGATCACGCAAACACGGCCACGACCACCTGCATTGCCACGCCGAGGAATGCGCCTGCACCCCATGTCAGGCCGGTGATGAACAAGTTCTGCTTCCACGAAGGATTGGTGCGCCACAGCACCGCAAGGCCCACGCCTGCACCGGTGCAAAGGCCCGCTACCAGACTGGAAAAGCGCAGAGCACCCTCCACATACAGCTGGGTCAGCAGCACGCTGGCGGCGCAGTTGGGGATCAGGCCCACCAGTGCGGCCACTACCGGCTGGAAGAAGCCCATGCTGCCCAGAAGGTCTGCAAACACATCTTCGCCCACGCCTTCCACGATCAGGCCGAACACCAGACTGAACGCCAAAATGAACACAAAAATCTCCAGCGTGTGGCGCAGGGCCGCTTTCCAGATGGGGGCGGGCTTGCCCTCTTCGTCGTTGTGCTCCTCGTGACAGTCCACCTCGTCGGCATGGCCGGTGTAGCCGCCGCGCAGCGATTTGGGCAGCACGCCGCGCAGCACAAAATCCAGCACAAAGCCACCACAATGGCGTATACCACCTTGATGACCATGAGCACAGCCAGCTTATTCCAGTAGGCCGGCATGGATACCAGCAGCGGGATGGCTTCGTCGCTGGTGGCAAGGTAGACGGCCATCAGGGTGCCCAGCGTGATGACGCGGGAGGAGTAGAAGTTGGACGCAATGGCCGAGAAGCCGCACTGCGGCACACAGCCCAGCACCGCGCCCGGAATCGCGCCCCAGCGCCCGCCGCCTGCCAGCAGTGCTTCAATGCGCTCACCGTGGCGGGTCTCGATATACTCGATCAGAAGATAAGCCAGAAACAGGAAGGGCAGCATCTTGGCGGTATCCACCAGAGATTCGCCCAGAACATCCAGAAACAGTTCCATATACGCTCCTAAAAACGACCGTTCGTCGCTTCATTTTAGTAAATTGCAAATTGGTTGCATTTTTGAACAGGGATGATTATACACGATATTCTCTCCAATTGCAATACCAAATTGCAAATTGATTGCAAATTTATATTATGGAACGCTGCATCGCAAAAATACGATTCAAATGGTCTCCGCTGATGCTCTGACCATTTTCAGCGGAATTATTATTTTATTTCGCAATTCTGGAAAATCTGCGGATTTTCCAGAATTGCCTTTTCACGGGAGGAGTCATAACCGAAAGCGGAAGCTGCCGCGCTGGTTTTCTGCGGAAACATTCACGCGGCGGAATTAACGTTCTGCCCGCAAGCACAAGCCTTTCCTCCACGACCCCCGCCCATGAAATGGGTCAGAAACACCCGCAGGCGTTTCTGGACCCCAAAATCAAAAATATAATTTCCTTAGCTTATGCGCAAAGCAACGCGGAGCGCATTCAAAATCGTCCCACACAGCAGGAGTCTGCCTTTTGTTTTACCCCTTCATTGGCACAAAGCCCACAAGGTCTTTTACCACCTCGCCGCCGATGATCAGGCCGGCCACCGAGGGCACAAAGGCATTGGAGCCCGGCACCGAACGGCGCTGGGTGCACTTGCGCTGGGTGCCCGGAGGGCAGATGCAGTGATACTTGCAGCTGATGTCGTCATCCTCGATGGGGGTCATGGCAGGCTCCTTGGAGTAGACCACCTTCAGGTGCTTGATTTTGCGCTTGCGGCACTCGGTGCGCATCACCTTGGCCAGCGGGCAGACCGAGGTCTTGTAGATATCGGTCACTTCAAAGCGGGTCGGGTCCATCTTGTTGCCTGCGCCCATGGAGCAGATGATGGGGGTGCCCACCTCCTTGCACTTCATCACCAGCGCCAGCTTTCCGGTAACGGTGTCAATGGCATCCACCACATAGTCGTACTGGGTAAAGTCGAACTGGTCCTGTGTTTCCGGGCCAAAGAAGCACCGGTGGGTGGTCACCCTGATGTCCGGGTCAATGTCGTGGATGCGCTGCGCAGCCACATCTACCTTATATTGCCCTACCGTGCTGCGGGTGGCGATGATCTGGCGGTTGAGGTTGGTCAGGCAGACCTTATCATCATCGATCAGATCCAGTGCCCCCACGCCGCTGCGCGCCAGCGCTTCCACCGTGTAGCCGCCCACGCCGCCGATGCCGAACACCGCCACGCGGGAATTGTGCAGTTTTTCCATAGCTTCCGCGCCCAGCAGCAACTGCGTGCGGGAATACTGATTTTGCATTTTGTTCTCCTTGTTACTTTTCCACTCTCGTAATGGTGCCGCCGCCCAGCACGGTGTCGCCCTGATACAGCACCACGGCCTGACCGGGCGTAGGGGCGCGCTGGGGCTGGTCAAATTCCAGCCGGAAGCCGCACTCCGCCGGGTAGACGGTGGCGGCCTGCTCCACCTGATGGTACCGGGTGCGGGCTGTGACCCGCAGCGGCCCGGTCAGCTCCGGAATGGCGATCCAGTTCACCTCGTCCGCATACACGATGCGGTCGAACAGCATCTCCTCCGGCCCTACCGTGACGGTGTTTGCCTGCATGTCCTTGCCGCAGACGTACACAGGTGCCCCCATGGCAAGGCCCAGCCCCTTGCGCTGGCCGATGGTGTACCGCACCGCGCCGTTGTGGGTGCCCACCACCCTGCCGCTCTCGTCCAGAAAATCACCTGCCGGGTAGTGTTTGCCGGTGAAGTCCTCCATAAAGCGGGCATAGTCGCCATCCGGCACGAAGCAGATGTCCTGACTGTCGTGCTTGCGGGCATTGACAAATTTGTGCTGCTCCGCGATCTCGCGCACCTCAGTCTTGTGCAGGCCGCCCAGCGGCAGACGGATATGCGCCAGCTGCTCCTGAGTGAGGTTGTAGAGCACGTAGCTCTGGTCCTTGCCCTCGTCCAGCCCCTTTTTGAGCAGGAAACGGCCGGTGGCCTCGTCCTGCTCCACCCGGGCATAGTGGCCCGTGACCACATACTCCATGCCGTGTGCCCGGGCCCAGTCCAGCAGATGGCGGAACTTCATATATTTATTGCAGTCGATGCAGGGGTTCGGCGTGCCGCCCGCCTCATACACGCGGACGAATTTTTCAATGATCTGTTCCCGGAAGTCAGCCGTGAAATCCAGCACCTCGTACGGGATATCCATGGCATACGCCACCTCTGCCGCGTCCTCGATGTCCTTTTCCGAGCAGCAGGTGTGAAAGCCGGACTGTCCCAGCGTTTCGTTGCGGGTGAGCCGCATGGTGATGCCGGTGCAGTCATAGCCTGCCTGCTGCATGAGCCATGCCGCCACCGAGCTGTCCACGCCGCCGCTCATGGCAATGAGGGCACGCGGCTTTGAATCAGGGGTCTGTGTGGTCATAAGTTCTCCTTTGGTGCATTCAACACACTAAAACAGTAGTATAATAGTAACTCTGAAAAAAGAGCTTGTCAAGACGCAGCGAGCTGCTGCACTGCGGCCAGCAGGGCTTGCCGCTCGTTGGGATATTCTTCCCGGATCACACCGTCCAGCAGCGCTTCCAGCACTTTGCGGATGCCCGGCCCCGCCGGGACGCCTGCCGCCATCAGGTCGCGGCCATTCACAGCCAGCTGGCTGACGCGGCAGCATACGCCGTCCGCGTCCAATTGTTCGGCCAATTCGGAAAGTGCAGCAAAATCAGCCGCCCGTTCCGGCTGCAGGGCTGTGCCCAGTGCAGCAATGCGCTGCACGGTACACAAGTTATATTTGCCCAGTAGTCGGCGGGCGTAGATAGTAAAGTCGGGTGTGACGGTAGTTTCTCTGAGGACCGTCCGGCTGGGGTGGGACCCTGTTGCCAGAGCAATAGCTGGCGATGGAATGGCCTGCAACAGCAACGACCGCCGCCAGTGGCGGAAACAGGAAGTTGCTGTTGGGACAGCGGCCAGCAGGATGCGAGTGCTGCTCAAAGCACGAAGCATCCGCTGGGTGCCGCAACCCGTACTCGTGTCCGAAGAGAAAGCTACCGTCACGCCTTCTGGCTTCCCGCACCAGCACCGCCGTTTCCTCAATACAGGCATTGGAGCAGCGCAGGCGCTGAGGGTGCGGCGGGTGCCGTCCTCGCCAAGGCTCAGCAGCAGCGCCGCCAGACGGACGGGCAGAGCCTGCTCCCCCGCCGGGCAGGCATCCACCACCGGCTTTGCCGCCGCCAGTGCCTCCGATGAAAGCTCCGGCAGAATAACAAGCAGTATTTTTTTGTCAAGATATGCCGCAGGGGCCGGGTGGCGGCCAGCAGTTTAGCAAGCTCTTCCTCGATGCCGCTCCACCGATACGCAGTCCAGATGGGCACACAGCTCCTGTGCCGCCTGCGCCGTGGGCGGGTCGATGGCAAAGCCAAACCGGGCTGCGAAGCGGTACAGCCGCAGGATGCGCAGCGCGTCCTCGGTGAACCGCTGGCGGGGCACCACCCACCGCCCGTACGATGCCGCTTTGCAGGTCCGGCCTGGCCCGCCAAAGGGGTCCACAAGGCCCTCTTTTTCATTGTAGGCCATGGCGTTGATGGTAAGATCCCGCCGGGCCAGATCCTCCCGCACATCCGGCACAAAGTGCACCTCGTCCGGGTGGCGGCCATCTGTGTAGGTGCCTTCTGTACGGAAGGTGGTGATCTCGTAAAGGGCACCGCTCTGCTTCACCGTTATCGTGCCGTGCTGCAGGCCGGTGGGGATGCACCGCTGCGCGCCGAACAGCTCCATCACCTGCTGCGGCAGAGCACTGGTGCACAGGTCCCAGTCGTGCGGTGTAAGGCCCAGCAGACTGTCCCGCACGCAGCCGCCCACCACGTAGGCTGCATAGCCCGCCCTGTGCAGGGTGTCCAGCAGCTCTGCCGCACCCTCGTCCATCCGGATGGTCATGGCTGTGCCTCCTCGTACTGCAGGGTGATGCTTTTGCCGTCAAAGCCGCACTCCGCCGCCGGGAAGATGCTCTGTGCCTGCGCGGCATATTCCTCCGGGTCGGTGATCATGGGGGAATAATGGGTCAGCCAAAGGCGCTTTGCCCTCGCCTGCGCGGCAAGGGATGCGCTCTGCCCAAAGGTGCTGTGCCCCCACTGACGGGCCTGGTCTTCCTGCTCCGGAAGGGCATAGGTGGCATCGCATATCAGCAGGTCTGCGTCATGCGCCGCCTGCAAATAATACGGGCAGGGGGCCGTATCGCCGGAAAATACCCACGCTCAACCCCTTGCGTGGGGCGCCCAGCACCTGCGCAGGCTGCACCGTTCTGCCCTCCACGGCAACGCTCTGCCCTTTCTGCAGCAGCTTCCATTGCTGCACCGGCACCCCCAGCGCCCGGGCCTGCTCCGGCGAGAATTTGCCTGCACGGGGCAGCTCCAGCCGGTAGCCAAGCTTTTTACCCGGTGCTTTGTGGCAAACGGCACCAGCCGCGCACCGGCAGGCCAGCCCTCGCTCAGCGCATCCAGCGCCAGCGGCTGGCCCGGCATAAGCACCTGCGGCTTCACCGGATAGGGCAGCGGGCCGGTCAGTGCCCGCACCGCCGCCCAGATATCCGGCAGGCCCTCCGGACCCAGCAGCGCAAGCGGCCTTGTGCGGCCCTGCGCCCCCAGAGTCTGCAAAAGGCCCGGCAGACCAAAGATGTGGTCGCCATGGTAGTGGGTCAGGCAGATGGCATCTGCCCGCATCAGGTTCACGCCCGCACGGCGCGCTGCCGCCTGCGTGCCCTCGCCGCAGTCCCACAGCAGGCCGTGACCGCCGCAGGCAGCAAACGCCGCCGAGAGTGCCCGGTCCGGCAGTGGCATGGTAGCCGCAGTGCCCAGCAGTGTAATGGTCAGCATAAAATCGTTCTCCCTGCACAATGTATCTCTTAAGGTTTTATTGTACCACAGCCGGGCCGGTTGCACAATCGGTGCCTGCGGCGCATAGGATGGCCCAGCACAGCAAAAAGGGGGCAGCTGGATGAGACGCAAAAAGGGGATCCTTTTCCGGCAGCCGCACAGCGGCCTTGGATGGGTGCTGCTGCTCGCCGCACTGGCCCTGTTTCTGCTGGCCGGTGCGCCCGGCTGCATGGCCCAGCGGATGGCGTGGTCTGCCCGGGGAACGATGATCTTTCTGCCCAGCGGGTTTTGAAAAAATGGGAGCATCCTGCTGCACAGAACACTCCCATTTTTCTTTTTATTTTCCATCCGAATAGGGCAGCTGGCCGGTCAGGGTCAGCGTTTCGGCAAGCTCGTCCTCCGAGCGGAACCGCCACGCCGCCGCTCCCACGGCCACATAGCAGGCATCGGCACGACCCTCCGGTGTAACGGCAAGGATCATCGTTTCACCGTCGCCCACCGCCGTTACCATGCCATCCGCACTCACAGTTGCCACGCCCGGATTGCTGCTGATCCATGTCATCGTTCCGTTTTTGGCGCCTGCAGCCTGCGCGGTCAGCTTCTGACTGGCTCCCACTGCCTGCAGCAACATGGCATTTTTGCTCATCTGCACCCGTCCGATCTCCGATGTGACCGTTACCGTGCAGCGCAGCACCTGCCCGGCTGTGGTCAGTGCGCTGATGACGGCCTTGCCGGACCCTGCGCCTTTACGGTACCGTTTGTGCTTACCGATGCCACCGCCGGGTTGCTGCTGACCCACTGCCGCACATAGGTAAACCCGCCTTTGTTCTGTTCCAGCTTCAGCTGTTTCGTCGGGGCAGGCTCCTGCTCTGTAATGGTAAGCGTCAGATCGCTGGTGTTCAGCACCAGGCGGCTGGCTGTGCTTTTGCGCACCGTGATGGTACAGGTGGTCTTTTCGCCGCGCTCATTGCGGGCCGTGACGGCCGCAGTGCCCTCGGCATGGCCGGTCACCTTGCCAGTGCCGTCCACCGATGCCACTGCCGGATCACTGGAAGTCCAGATCAGAAAGAAGTAGTCGTTGGGTGCCTGCACATTCAGGTAGGCCACCGGGGCCGGGTCTCCTTCGGTGATATCCAGCGTCAGTTCGGCAGTGTCCAATGTCATGCCGCTGTCCGGCAGCGGCTGCTCCTGCGCAGCATAGGCCGACAAGGCCCCGGCTGCAAACAGTTCTGCGCACAGCACCACTGCACAAACACACGCTTTGAACCCCTGCTTCATGGGCTTTGCCCTCCCCGCCTGCTTTGCTGCAAGATCCTTTAAATATTCCTGTCTCCGTATTATTTTACACGCAGTGCAAAACCGGGTCAAGTTTTTTGCCCATTCTGCCGGGCAGCTGAGCCTTATTTTGTGGAGAATAATAAAATCCGCTTTTCAATTTTGTACAAAAACGCCGCCGCACCCGGCAAACCGGATGCGGCGGCGCTGTTCTGCTTTTGAATTTTCCGCTTAGTAGTTGATCTTTTTCAGCTCAAAGTAGCTCTGCGGATGTGCGCACACCGGGCACTTGAGCGGTGCGGACTTGCCGATATATGTGTAGCCGCAGTTCCGGCACTGCCATACCTGCTGCTCCTCGCGGGCAAAGACCTTGTTGTTTTTCAGGTTTTCGGCCAGCGCACGGTAGCGCTCCTCGTGCTCCTTCTCGATCTGTGCCACCATGGTGAACAGTGCTGCGATCTGAGGGAAGCCCTCTTCTTTGGCCTCCTTGGCCATGCGGGGGTACATCTCGGTCCACTCGTCGTGCTCACCGCCTGCTGCCATGTCCAGACAAGTCAGGGTATCGGGGATCGCGCCGCCGCACAGCAGCTTGAACCAGATCTTTGCGTGCTCCTTCTCATTGCCGGCGGTCTCCTCAAAGATCGCGGCCAGCTGCTCGTAGCCTTCTTTTTTTGCCATGCTGGCAAAGAAGGTGTACTTGTTGCGTGCCTGGCTCTCGCCTGCAAACGCTTCCATCAGATTTTTCTCGGTTTTGGTACCCTTCAGTTCCATGATGCTCTCCTTTCAAAAACGGATCTTCTGTCAGGATCGACCGATCCTGGCTCTATCATTCAGCCCGGCGGTAATTTTTTCGCCTGCGGCTCAGGTTCTGAACAGAGTATACCATATTTTTTGATGGAAATCAAGAATAATTCCTATTTATTATGAGAACATTTCTCAGTTATGCTGTTTCAGTGCACACACAGCAATGCTCAGGGCGCTCCACGCTGCCTGATACATCAGCACCGTTGCCACCGAAAGCTCCCAGATGCTGCCTGCACTGGTGAGCAGCGCTGCAATGATAATGGAGAACAGCACCGAGACCATCTGTACCGTGGTGGCGCTGCTCTCGGCGTTCTGGGCCTGATCCGCAGCCTGCAGGCCGCCGGTCAGGCTGGCAAACGCCTTGAGATGGATCATGCAGCAGGTGTCCTCCGGGTCTTCCGGTGCGGCCTTGATGGCGTTGCACTGCTCCTGATCCAGCACGGTGATCATGCCTTCCGGCAGGCGGTATGCTTCGGTAATGTGGTGTGCAGTCAGACTGGGGTCCTGGCATGTGACCAGCAGGCGGATGTTCTCCTTTTGCAGCACGGCAAGGCCGCGGGCCACATTGCGCCCGCCCACATATTTCAGCACGAACATAGCGTGCAGATTGCCGGACACAGCCAGATACAAAATTTGCAGCTCGCCGTTCTTCGAGTGCTGCATCTCGTATTCCTCGTCCGGCAGCGGCACGCCCTCCTGCTCCAGATAGCGGCGGGTACCAATGAGGATGCGGTTGTTATCGCACCAGGCGGAAAAGCCCAGCCCATGGTGCTGCTCCAGATCCTTGACCGGGAACAGGATGTCTGTGCGTTCCTCAACGATCTGGCGGAACAGCCCCTTCAGGGTGCCGTGGCTCTCGTTCAACACGCTGGCCGCGTACAGGATGGCGCGGTCGATGCGGCCGCCCTTGAAGATGCGGATATCCTCCAGCTGTGCGCTGTCGGCGGTGAACAGGTCGTCTGCATCGATCTGCAGCGTATCAATGCCGCCCAGCTGCTCAATGGCCTGCCAACCGGGCACGACTGCGCCCACAGCCGCAGCCGCACGCTGCAGCCGTAGCGAGGCAACGCCCGCAATCAGGGTAGAAGAAAGCGGTGCGCCCATGCACAGCACAGCTGCCATGGCAGCCGCAGCTTTGTTCCAGCCGGCACCTGCCAGCAGGAACAGCACGCCGCTGAGCAGGGCAACGCCCAGCAGGATGTACGAAACTTTGCGTGCACGGCGCTCGCTTGCGCGCTCGCTCAAGCTCTGCTCCACAAAGCCGTCAGCTCCTTCATCGGGCGGCTCAGCAGCACCCAGGGGTCCTTCTGTTCCAGATCCCGTGCAGGCACGCAGCAGGTCTTTGTCCTTGGCGCGGTAGGCGCCCTCGAACTCCACACCATTGGTCACCAGCTCATAGCCGCCCTTGACAGCAGCCAGCATCACCCGGCTGCCCAGCAGCGCAAGGAACAGCCCCAGCGCGGCCATGCCGCTGAGCAGCGAGATGCCGGTGGTGCCGCGGTAAACATTTGCGTTCAGCATGGCTGTAACCGCCTGCACCAGCGCTGCTACTGCGGCCAGCGCCGGCATCGTCTCGGAAGAAGACCGTCCGCGCAGGCCGTTCAGGCCGTCGCGCAGCACCGGGAAGCCCACGCACAGGCTTGCAGCCAGCAGCAGCAGGTTTGCACCATAGAATGCCGCCGGGGCAGCGTCCGGGTCCAGCGCCGCCATGGCGGGCAGCAGCCCATCCGACACCAACCAAATGCAGCAGCACCACAGCCAGAATGCCGCCCAGCACGCAGCGCAGCGTCAGCTCTGCACTCATACGGTGCAGCTTATCCACCGTAGCCTCCGGCTCGGGCAGCTCCGTTTCGGCATGTTCCTCCGGAGACACCGCGTCCTCCGCCTCAGCTTTCAGTTCCGGCTGTGGCGCAGCGGGTGCTTCTCCGGTGCCTGCTGCGGCTCTTCACCGTCCAGCGGCAGCAGCGGCAGGCTCATGGTGTCCTCTTTGCGGCAGGCTCCTCTGCCGGGGCCGAAGGTGCCTGCGGTGCGTCCTCGCTCTGCACCTTGCCAAACGAATCGACCACCGGCTGCTTTTCCGGCTGCTCCGTTTTTCGGCTGCGGCACAGGTTCCGGCTGCAGCTCCGGTGCCGTCTCCTTTACCGCTGCAAACACAGCCGCGGGCAGCGGTGCACCGGACGGTTTCTTTTTGCTTTCAGCCGGTTCAGTTTCTGCTGCCGGGGCTGCTTCGGCCCTCGGTGCAGGCTTTTCCGGCTTCTGGTCGCTCAGGCCGTTGATCATCGCCTTGAGCTGTGCCATCTCCTGCTGCTCCTGCTCTTCCTGCGGCAGCAGCACCTCCGGCGCATTCTTGGGGTGCCGGAGAGGCTTTGCCGTGCTGTGCTGCTCTGCGGGTCTTGCCGCCGGGACAGCGCTCTGCCGGGGTGTTTCCGGCTTCACTGCCGCCGGGGGTTCCGCCGTTTGCGGTGCAGATTTTTCCTCCGGCTTTTTGGCGGGTGCTTCCGGCTGTGCATCCTCTGCTTCCTTCTCCAGAAAAGGCCACGGGGCCAGTTCCTGTTCCGGGTCTGCCTCCGGCCTCAGCATCAGTTCCAGATCCGCTTCCGGTTCCGGCTGCGCATCCTCACCCAGCCGCACCTCACCGGTAGGCATTTCCTGCGGCTGCTCTGCTGCAGCTTCGTCAGTCTCCTGCTTTTTCCTTACCACGGCCAAACAGGCCAAACCGTTTCTGCGGCTTTTCCTCCGGCTGGTTTTCGTCTCTCCGGGTCATCTCCTCCGGGATATCCACCGCCGTGGTGCTGAAAAAGGAGCGGAACTTTTCATCCGGGGTCATTTCCCGGCCATTATTTTTATCTTTCGGCATTCTAGTCCCTCCTGTAATTCAAATTGAGGTTCCGGCCCGAATGCCGGATCATGCCTGCTGTGCTGCGCGCTGGGACTGGATCTCGTACAGAATAATGCCCGCAGCCACCGACACGTTGTAGCTGTCCACACCGGTGCCCGGTGCTGCCATATCCAGCCGCACCACGCCGTCGCACAGCTTTTTCACCAGCTGCGAAACACCGCTGCCCTCGCTGCCCAGCACCAGTGCAATGGGGCCGGTCAGGTTGTTCCTGCGCAGAGACACGCCGTCCATATCGGCGCAGTAGACGAACACACCCTGCTCCTTCAGGCGGCGGATGGTCTCGCCGATGTTGGCCACACGAGCCACCGGCAGGCGTTCTGCGGCACCTGCGCTGGACTTGATGACGGTAGGCGTGACCGATGCGCGCCGCGCTTTGGGATCACGATGCCATGCGCACCGCACAGCAGAGCACTGCGCATCACGGCACCCAGATTGTGCGGGTCTTCAATGCCATCGCTCAGCACCAGAAAGGTGCCTCGCCCTTGTCCTTGGCTGCTGCCATCAGGTCGTCTACCGTCACGTATTCGATCTCGCTGGCAAATGCCGCCACACCCTGATGGCTCTCGGTGCCGGTCATCAGGCGCAGCTTGTTAGGGTGCACCCGCTTCACCGTGGCACCCGCTTCCTTTGCCAATGCGGTATAGTAAGCCGCCACGGCCGGAGCCATGCCCTCAGCAATGAGCACGGTGTCCACGCCGGAACCGCTTTTCAGCAGTTCGGTCACCGGATTTTTGCCATAAACAAGGCTCTCGTTCTTCTGCAGCGGCTCTTCCGGGCTGCGGCGCGGACGGCGCGGCTGGTTCTTTTCTTCCATGATGATTTTCTCCTTCCGTTGTATCACCGGAAGGTGCTGTGCACACCCTCCAAAAGGCGCGCCGCACTCTGGGCCGCGCACCGGTATGATCTGAAGATGATAACTCATCTTGAAGTATAGCATAAGCCAACCTTGTTTGCCAGCAAATTACCGTTTTTATCCGCGTCCTGCAAAAGTTTTTCTGTTCGTGGTGCCGGAGACCGTTTCCTCTTTTTTGCAGAAATGTTCTGCCGCCCTGCATCAGCTTTACCCGGCTGCTGGGTAGATATCCCTCTGTTTTGCCGGAGAAAAAAGTTTTCCACAAAAACGCGGTATACAATCCGTAGAAGAGCGATTATTTTTCCACATGTTGAAAACCCTGTGGAGAAAGTTCAAAAGTCCAGCTTTAAAGCCTGTTTTGCCTGTGGAATTCCACACTTTCCACAAGGTTTTCCACTTTTTGGTTCGACCTTTTTTGATTTCCTGCGTACAATTTGTAGAATACAAGTCGGAAATATGACAATTTTTTGAACTGCATCCTGTCCGCTTTTGCCAAATTGCCCAATATCATTTTGACGAATGTGGATCTGTGTTGAAAATCCGTCCTTCATCAAGCTTTCTGTCTTTCGGCCGCTCGTTGCGCATTATATGGAAATTTGTTGCATTCTATCGAATATACGCGCTTCTGGCAGTAACCCCCTGCACCCTGCCAGAAACAGAATCCCCGCATTGTTACAGGAAAAACACCGGTTTGGATTGATTTTGGCCGCTGTTTGGGGTATACTAATTCTGTAGGTTCGTTAAACCGTGCACAAAGCGGATATGAAACGAGCAAGACCCCAATGATTTTGTGGAGGTAATGAATAATGTTGGTAAATGCAACCGAAATGCTGATCAAAGCACGTGATGGCCACTACGGTGTGCCTCAGTTCAACATCAACAATCTGGAGTGGACCAAGTCCGTTCTGACCGCCTGCGAGGAAATGAAGAGCCCTGTGATTCTTGGTGTTTCCGAGGGTGCCGGCAAGTACATGACCGGTTTCAAGACCGTCGCTGCCATGGTCAGCGCAATGGTCGATTCCATGGGCATCACCGTTCCTGTTGCCCTGCATCTGGATCACGGCACCTATGAGGGCTGCAAGGCCTGCATCGAGGCCGGCTTCTCTTCCATCATGTTCGATGGCAGCCACTACTCCATCGAGGAGAATGTGGAAAAGACCAAGGAGCTGGTTGCTCTGGCACACGCTAAGGGCCTGAGCATCGAGGCCGAGGTCGGTTCCATCGGCGGTGTCGAGGACGGCGTTGTGGGTGCCGGCGAGATCGCAGACCCCGAGGAGTGCGCAAAGATCACCGCTCTGGGCATTGACTTCCTGGCTGCCGGCATCGGCAACATCCATGGTGTCTACCCGGCAAACTGGAAGGGTCTGGACTTCGAGGCTCTGGACCGCATCCACAAGGCCACCAATAACATTCCTCTGGTCCTGCACGGCGGCACCGGCATCCCCGACGAGATGATCGCAAAGGCAATCAGCCTGGGCGTTTCCAAGATCAACATCAACACCGAGTGCCAGCTGGTGTTTGCTGAGGCCACCCGCAAGTACATCGAAGAGGGCAAGGATCAGCAGGGCAAGGGCTTCGACCCCCGCAAGCTGCTGGCTCCCGGCGCAAAGGCCATCGAGGCCAAGTGCAAGGAGAAGATTGAGCTGTTCGGCTGCGCAGGCAAGGGCTAAGCAGAAGCTCGTATCGTAACCGGTACACCACCCAATAAAGTATGCGCCCCCGCTGCACCGTTATGCACAGTGCAGCGGGGCGCTTTTTACTTTATATGCGAGCACTCAGACGCGGGTCTTTTCCATATCTCCAAAAATGTATTGCATACAGTCCTGCACCCAGAAGCAGGCAAAAAATCGAATAGCTAAGGATCGGAAGCCGCAGCAGTACGATCTTACCCGCGATCTGGGTAAAGAACCAGCCCGTTCCATACAGAGTCACGATATAAAGCACCAGCATGTAGCATATTTCAGCCAATGCTCTCGTGGCGGAAAGCCTACCTGCTCCATCATCCGGCGGAACAGTGCGCAAAAACCGTCACTGCAACAACAAGCTGCATCAGATAGCCTACAGAAAGTTCAAAAACCCAATCACCAATACCGGGTAAAGCAGCAGCCCTTCCACGCCCCACTCCAAAAAGAAATACAGCGGTGCAACAAACCAGAAGTAATCCCCAGCCCCCAGTGTTTCAAGCTGGGCTTACTTCCTCCACAAAGGTCTTTGCG
>ENA-OQAX01000081-OQAX01000081.1-human-gut-metagenome-genome-assembly--contig:-NODE-81-length-18974-cov-2.176951_pt1 | contig 18974 bp, 29 predicted proteins | sample MGYA00242741_ERZ504539 | MGnify/ENA primary metagenome ERZ504539 (study PRJEB26092, sample SAMD00036277) | human gut metagenome | host: Homo sapiens | study: EMG produced TPA metagenomics assembly of... | reverse complement strand
CAGAGGACTATTTGGAACGAATAACAGATATTGCCAACGAATATAGGATAACCCACTGGAAACCCATAAACAAACCGAAAGGAGTTGAAGAATGAAAGAGAAGATATTGAAAAGTGGCAGATGAATTTGCCAATAAGAGTACGAGATAAGCGATATTGACAGAATTCCTCTGTACAAAGGATTTTATCACGGTGCAGAATGGCGCATTAACAGCGTGTGGCATAATTCAAAAACGGAAGTTCCAGATGTAAATACTATTGTATTAGTTGAAAAAGAAGATGGTAGTATTTGGCAGTATAAAAGTATTTGCAAAAAGTCAAATGCTGGGCTGGAAAAGATGGGCTTATATCAAAGACTTAATACCCAATGAGTAAGTGCCATTACATATACGATAAGCAAGCTGGCAAAGTCTTAATACCTTGTTGTTGGGCTGTTGTTTTAAGCAATGATATACGGGATTGTACTTGTAGGAATGAGGATCTTACGTTTGCTCAATTTGAACGTGAACGATATAACAAAGAACTTGAAAAGCGTAATTCTATCATAAAAAGAGCTACAGAGCGAAAACAAGTATCTACATAAAGAACTAAAAACGGCACGTTACTTTACTAAGTAAAAAAGAAGTAGTATTTTATTTGTTATACTTAATAGAATAAACTATATTTGTATTTGACATGAGAATAATTAGAACACATTCAGGAAAGGAAGTCAAGATCTTTGCTGAAACTTTTTGAGAACGAAGCATACGATCAGATTAAGAGGCTGGCTAATTATCCTGCCTATGAAAACTCTATTATACGAATAATGCCGGATAGCCATGCTGGTAAGGGGTGTACTGTAGGTACTACAATGACAATAACCGATAAAGTAACGCCAAACTTGGTAGGTGTTGATATTGGTTGCGGTATGCTTACTGTAGAATTGGCAGATCAATATATAGACTGTGAGAAATTGGATTCCGTTATAAGGGAAATGGTTCCCAATTGGGTTTAATATACATGATAACTCAAAAGGCAAATTTTTGATTTTTTCAAACCTACGATGTGCGAAGCAAGTAGATTTAAATAGAGCTTATCTCTCACTCGGTACACTTGGAGGCGGTAATCATTTTATAGAGGTGGACTATTCAGAAAGAAACCATAGGTACTATTTGGTTATTCACTCTGGTAGTAGAAAGTTGGGAGGCGATGTTTGTAAACACTATCAAAATTTGGCTGCAAATACAGAAAGCGATCGGGCGATTGAAGTACGCAATACTATTGCCAGATTGAAAGCAGAAGGCAGGGAAAGGGATATTCAGGAAGCGATTAAGAATATTTCAATTCCTGGTAAGGACAAAGAGTTGGCACATCTTTCAGGTGGTGATTTTCGCGACTATATTAATGACATGGCAATAGTGCAACGTTTTGCTGTACTTAATCGTGCTACTATGGCAGCGATTATCATTAATGGGATGGGATTTACTGAGGTAAATAGATTTGAAACCATACACAACTATATTGATTTTAGCCGTATGATCCTTAGAAAAGGTGCTGTGAGTGCTGAATTAGGCGAGAAGCTATTAATACCTATAAATATGCGTGATGGTTCCCTTATCTGTGTTGGGAAAGGAAACCCGGACTGGAACTATTCAGCCCCACATGGAGCCGGACGTTTGATGAGTAGGAGTAAAGCAAAGGAGTTGCTTAGTATGGAGGAATACCAAGAATCTATGAACGGAATATATACCACTTCTGTAAGTAGAGCGACAATAGATGAAGCCCCACAAGCGTATAAGTCTATGGAAGAGATTAAAAATGCTATCACTGATACAGTTGAGATCATTGATACGATAAAGCCAATATATAATTTTTAAAGCATCAGATTAGAAACGCTTTAATAAATGGAATGGATTATGAAGTTACCGAAAGTTATTCATGTAGAATTGAGAGAGCCGTACAATGGAAAAAGACACTTCTATTTCGGATCTATTGCTGCGATCTTTGACGAGCTTTCAGAGGAACAAATAGGTATCAAGAAAGAAAGTCTTTGGAATGTAGATCTAAGTCGGGTTGAGTATCAAAACAAGTATTGTATAATCCGTATGGGCGTGCTTATAAGGAAGAAAACATTTAGAGGTAATACTAAAATTGGAGGTTAATATGTTAGGTGCAATAATAGGCGATATTGTAGGCTCACGGTTTGAGTTTAACAATACAGATAACTATAACTTTGAGTTGTTTACGGAAGAAAGCACTTTTACAGATGATACGATTTGTACTATTGCTATTGCGGACGCTATCAACAATGGGGAACACTACGAAGATACGTTACTGAAATGGTGTAGAAAGTATCCAAACCCTAAAGGAGCATACGGAAGCAGTTTTGCACGTTGGATAGCCTCAGATACACCACAACCATATAATAGCTTCGGTAACGGTTCTGCAATGAGGGTTAGCCCCGTAGCTTGGTTCTTTGACGACTTATATAGAGTGAAGAAAGAAGCGGAAGAAACCGCTATCGTAACCCATAACCACCCGGAAGGCATAAAAGGAGCTGTAGCGATTGCGCACGCTATTTACTATTTGCGCACTACCAAAAACCTATCCGGGCTTGAAAACGAAATGCAAACGTACTATCCTATGTTTATGATCGGAAACTATTACACTGGGGTATTTGATGAAACTTGCCAGGGAACTGTACCTATTTGCCTGAAAATTATCATTTCCAGTAATTCTTTTGAGGATGCAATAAGGAAGGCTATTTCGTGGGGGAGGTGATAGCGACACTATCGGTGCTATTGTAGGATCTATGGCAGCAGCTATCTATGAGATCCCTAAAGAATAGTAGATCATGTATTCAATTTGTTGCCTACTGATATGCTTGATGTTATAGGTAACTTCTATCATAACTTAAAACAATAAAATAAGATGGCTGATAACTGGAACAAAAGCCGATTTTTTTTTTTCTGGCATAACGGAAAGATTATTCAAAATTACCATTGGTACAAAGGAGAAAAAAGAGAATCCGTATAAAAAGTGATACTTTTTCACCCTTTGGCAGCTTCTTTTTTGGGAGTATGAGAAGGAGTTTCATTATTCCTACTTGATGCTTGCGACACAAAAAAAGCCTTAGATGAAGCGTACAAGGAATGGAAAGAGCAACTATTATCAGAGCATTTACCAAGTAAAAGCCCGAATCCAGAAGGAGATACAACCAACTGGGAAAAATCGTTTGAAACAGGTAAGAGGGAGGTGTAAAGCCTTCCTCTTTTTTTTGTGTCGTGCCTAAATTAATAACATAAACGGATTAATTTTCTCATAAATAGCACTATATTTGCAGTTAGAAATAAAAATATGAACTAATATAGCATTGGCTATTGTTGCGAGGATCAAGAAAACGACCAAAATTTCAAACAGCCCTCAGAAACAATGTGCTAATGCCTGCGCTATGGCGTGGGCATTACTCTTGTATGGGCTGTTGGGTACTTGGTCGTCCCTCTTGATCGTGCAGAGTTAAGCCCACTGTTTTTGTGGGTTTATGGGTAGCCAATTTTAATAGGTTATTAACCTCTAAATTGCACGATATGAAAAATTTATTCTTATTTTTAATGTGTCTTATAACTTGTAACTCTATTCATGCTCAAAAAATTGTCAAAGACGAAATAGATGAGTTTACAGGTAATCGAATAACTGAAACAAATTACATTAGCTTTAGTGATGGTTTTACTTGCGCTTTGCATAAAGTTAATAATACAATACTTTTAAAGACTACCTATAATTGCGGTGATAAAGTTTATAGCATGGAAAAAGGAGCCGATTTAATGCTCAAATTAGAAAACGATAGTATCATTACATTAAACAACGAAGAGGATGCCGTTGCTGAATATTGGAGTCTAAATCTTGGAAAAACCTTTATTGAGCATTTTAATCTTAAAACAAGATATATTATTCCAGATGAAGTATATACTTTGTTGAAAACGAATAAAATTCGGACGGTTAGATTTTACACTACAGATGGCTATATAACTGAAACTGTATCAGAAAAACGAGCAAAAAAAATACTGAAGCTATTTAGTTTGTTGAAGTAAAATTGTATGTTTTCATCTGTTGAGAGCTGATGATAGCTGCTTTAGGGCAGTTCAGAGCCATTGCCAGCGTTGGTAATGGCTCTTTCTTATATCTCTTCCAGCTCAACTACCCAGCCTTTTCCAAAGCCGTATTTTCGTGTTTCTTCCTGATAAACATTCAGCACCTTAAAACGGGATCCGGCACGAAACACAATTTCATCTTCACTTGCATAATGGGAAATGGCTTTTACATCTACACCCTTCTTACTTTTGATAACCAGCATTAGGTTATCTCCAAAGATAGCAGTTCTATCAATATTAGTAGTAGAGGACATGAAGGCTTTGTTTACATAGGGTTGCCCGGATGATAGACACGCTTTCATTTCTTGAATATACTTATCCAGCTTCATTGCGTCAAAGCTGATCCCTGAGAATACAGTACCATTATAGCGAGGCATTTTTTCTAAGGCAGCATTACAAGCCGGATAATATTTTTGGCATAATCCCCCATAATCTTGTATTTTGCCAAAGTACGGATCTACAATACCATAACCGTAATTATTACACCACTTGGAACCGTATGTATAGCGATTTATCAAAGCAAGCTCATCTACGGATATACCCGTTTTTTGCTATAACGCTCCATTGCTCCTGCTTCACTACTATAGTTCTGCCAGCGTCCACCGATGGCGTTATTAGCACTATGATTAACTGGCGCATTTATATACTCTTCCAGTGCTTTTTTTGCCAATTCCTCAGTTTCTCCATTCAGCTTAACCAGCTTGCCTTGTTTTGACACATATTTTTAAAGCCAACTCCTTTTTTTATAATCAGCAAGCCGGACATAACAAGCACTTACTTCACTATTCCACTGACTGCCGTATAGATCCATAGCCTTATCATATTCAGATTGGAGCCTTGCTATTTCCAGCTTTTCTTTTTCTGTTGCGTAAAGATCCAAAGTGGATCCGTCTGCACCTTGTTTAATCAGCTTTGCGAGCCGAGCCTTTTCTATCTCTTGTATTTTGGCAGTTTGCTTTTGCTGTCAAGGCTTGTATCTCATTTGCAGTAGCTTCATTGGCTATAGCCTCATTCAATTCTGCCAGAATCGAGTTTAACGGTTTACTCTTGCTTTATAGTTCAAAATAGGCTTGGCAGCATTTACGGCTTGTTGGTATTGAAATTTTGCCTCAACTATAGCCAGCTCTTTTTTAAGCATTTTCACCATTTCGGGAGAAGTCGGGAATTTATTCTTTTCCTCAACCCAATTAGCCTCAAACTTTAGCTTCTTGATTTGGTACTCCAAATCACCAGTAGAGATTTTGGCTTTGAAAGAATCGAAAGCCTCATATAGCTTTTGTACGTTTTCTTCCCCATATTGAGCAACCAGCCCTTTGTAGTGTTTTTGCTCAGGTGTGAGAGGATGCAAGATTTCTTCTATATCCGTATAGTTATCCTTGACGAAATAGGGTAGAGTGCCTTTTGTTTTGGCTTCATTCATGCGATCTTCGTTATCCTTTACCCATTGCACAAATTCATCTGGAACTCCGTTATTTGCCCTTTCTTGTTTATTTCTTCATCTTCTCCAGCCAGGATCTTGTTAAGCATATCCTCTATATCATCTTCACCAGCTAAAATAGGGATCATGTAGCACCGACAATTCGGATCACCAACGTCCATTTTAAACGTTTTGGGATATTTGCCAGCAAGCTCATCGCAAATATCATGGCATGGGTGGTTGTTTGACAGCTTGATTTCATAGCCAATTATAAAATCTAATTGCCCCCATCGTTCAAAATCAGCAGTTCTGTAGGCTATATTGGTTTCTGTACGTGCCAAAAACGTTGGGCATTACGGTATGAAGATCTATATACACCACGTCCAGGATGATATTTCTTTGGGTTATCATCTACCCATTTATAACTTTCGGTTTCTTTGTCATATACCCTACGTTTCCATACACGACCATACACAGTATTTCCGTTTTCATCCTCACCGACCTTTATTCTGAATCTTCTGTAAAAGCGATCAGGATCTTGTAGGTAGGTCTGTATTTTGGAAGCTAACTTGTTGGCTCCTGTACCCTCTCCTATAGCCAAATCCAAGCAGTTTTCAAGCTCTTCTTTAAATTGTCCTGTGTACCTCCATACCTTTTGTGATAGGCTTAGCCCTTCTTCTCCAGTTTTCCGAGCAAAGAAAGCGTCCATAGCCTCCATATTGCGCTTAAAGAATCGGGCAAAGTGGTTATCATTGATAGAGTTTTCACCGAACACACTTTTTACCAGCTCATCGTTATGTTGGTTGGAAAGCAGCCATTCACTTTGCACGTCATTCCTTATCTCTTGATACAAACGGCTGTACATTTCTCTAAATATGGCTGTAGCCTCATCACTATAGCCATATTCGGAGAAAGAGAACGGTTTACCTTCTTCCAACTCCGTACCTTTTACCAGGTTAATAATCTGGAGTAAGTAGTTTTGATAAATCGCACGTACATTAGCTGCGTACCCTTCTGTACGTTTAAACAGCTCTTTTTGTAGCTGCGTGGAATTGACGTATTTAGTTTTTGCCATTGCGCTTTAACTCAAAGTGTTCACAGTGATCTTTGTTTAAGAATTTAGAGTATTTGAAGAAAGGACACCGACAAAGGAAGAACTCACCTTTATAATCTTTCTCGTGCCAGTCGTAAGAGTGCTTGCAATCCCTACAATGGTACTTTGTTTCTGATAGTTTTACTTTCTTTGCCATTATTCACCTCCACCGAACACATCTATTTTGTTTAACTCCTGCTGTTTAGCTATAGCTTCTAAATCTTCCTGCTTCAAACGCTCAATTTCCGTTTTTGCATCTTTGATAAGGTAGCTCATTTCCACATAAGTTTGTCGGCTCATCGCTCCATCGTTATACTGCTTTGATATATCAGCAAGAATATCGCTCACATCTTCACCGAATGGCTCTTGAAACTCATGCCCTAACTGTAATGCTTCATATTCGGCTTTGTGCTGGTAGTCCAAAACATTACCCAGAATAGCACGTAGCAAATTACCCGTTCTATTCATGTAATTATCGTGGGTTTCCTTTCGTTTCTCAGCCTTAATCACTGCAAGCAGCATTACTTTTCTGATAGCTTTAGCAGATAGGTTGCCTAAACTCTTCATATTGTCAAAATCTATGTTAGGAGTGAAAGATTTTGAAAGAATATGCTTATCCAGCCGTTCATATTCATTTGCCTTGCTTTGTGAAGCCTGATCCCATGTAAGATATTCAACCTTGCCACCCTCCTTTAGAATGAATAGTTTTGCCTCTTCTTCTGCTTTAGGCAAGCTGTTAAGCACTTCTGCGGTTGCTACCATTGCCGGGTTAGCAAATCTATCATTTACATCTGCATCTGTTGATTCCATACTTTCTACACGGTGTATCATGGGCTGTGTTCCTTCATGCTCTAACTCTTGTTCAAAGAGGATAACGGGAATTTTCCCTATCACATTAGGGATTGCCTTCACTTCCCAACCTACACTAACACGCTTACAGTAGTAAACCGTATCATCTTTGTAAATATCCACATGGTAGATGCTCCGATTGCCGGATTCATTCAGATAATACCCCCAAGCAAAAGCAGTCATACGCTTATACTGATCTTTGATAAGGTAAATATCATCACCGTTTTGTTTAGATAACACATTCAATAATACATCTGGTTTTCCTTCTTTATTTCGGAACACATGAAATAGCATAGCGGAAGTACCCTCAGCACCAGCAACACGTTTAGCCTCTCTTACATTGGCGTTGAAGCGTAAATGCTCCAGCAGTTTTATATATTGCTCAAAAGCATAATCAGTACCTTTGCTTCTTTGCGTCCATTTTACGGGTCTGCCATATAAGAAAACAAGCGCAATTTCATTGATGAAAGACTGATAGGGGATAGGAATTTTCCAAACGCTTTTGCCATCTAAGAAAATTCCCTTTCTTATCATAAACGGCTTTATCCTGCCTTTTCATAACCTCATGGTTTTCTACCTTGTACTCCAGCAAGGCTTTTTCAGCAAAGCCGGAACGATCTTGCATATAGTTCAAGGCTCTTGAAATATCCTTAGCCTCCAACAAAGACGTAAAATTTTTGCTGATAGCCTACAGCAGCTTTTACCTCATTCTTGATAACATTAAAAAATCCCATAATTCAAATTTTTAAATAACTCCTAATCTTGCTTCTATATCATCTGGTATATCATACTCGTTATAGTCAAACCAACAGCGCATTAAAAACACATCTCGCCAGTCTGGAGAACATCTAATTTCCTGCTTGATTTCCTCTTTCGGTTTAGCTTTAATTTGCCTTCTTCCGTCCACATCCCATGTTTGCAACTGCTCCAGTTCAAGGATAATTTGCTCTTTGTCTGCCGAGCTTAACAGTTCCTCATTGATCCCAATCTCTGAGGCGTTTATGTGTTCTGCCAGCTTGTAAACCGCATTGTGTTTTGCAAGTTTTGGTAGTTTCTCATCCTTTTAAAAGCACGACTGTTATTTTACAAAAGCCTTGTATGTCGCAAATTATCCACCACGCCACCGCCTACACCGTCCTCATCAGCGATACACCGCCATTTAGGTATTCTGTATTTTTTTTCTGGAAGTGTTGAATACATTTTCTGTATGTCCGTAGTTTTTACTTAGTGGAAAGCATTTTTAAGTCTATGATCGTATAACCATCCCAAACGCAAATCCGGGCGTAATCAGATCCAAATCGGGCTATATCTGCTGTTATATAGTTCTTCCCAGTGGTTATTGATAGCAGATTATTAAAAATGGCTGTAATCGCATCGTGAGAACAAAGCGCATTGGGGTTGTCGTCATACTCCCAATTACCTTTTAGCAAACGCTCTCTTTTAACCTTATCTTTGGTTGTTCTCAAACCTTCTATGTAGTCTGGATCTATGAAGGGGTTTTCTTGTACCAAACAACCCAGATAGTACATATACTCAGGCAATATACCTTTCTTGAATGGAGTGTAAAAGGTATCATACATCCAGTTCTTTTTAGGGTTACACGTGATAAACAACTTTTCGTTTTAACCCTAACTCATTATTCAAGTGGCGACCTACACGAGTTTTTAAGAGTGTCATAAGCACCGAAGTTTACTTCTCCACCTTCTTCTATCCAACCGCCAGTATATTCTATAGATCCGTATCTTTCATAAAAAGGATCTCCAGGCTTATACATCAAATCCAGCAAATCTATACGGGATCCGTTGTAAAACTCTATATAGTTATACTGCCCATTATATTTGTACAAAGTATCTTCTACTCCGTATTGGTTACAAACCTTATAGAACGTTATTAAGGTAGATTGGGTAATACGCTTTAACTCAGCTCGACCAATAAACCATTTGGAACCTGGATAACAAAGGCACATAAAAAAGAAGCCAGGCAGCACCAGTCCACGACTTAGCACCACCAGCACCACCACCATACAAAAACTCTGCGTGCTCATTGTCTGTAAGGATCTGCAAAGCCTTTTCCTGCTTTTCGTGCTTCTTTCCATCCTTAACAGTAATGAAGTCAAAACAGCCACGTTTTAAACAGCTCTATTTTGACTGCAAGAGCATTGGTATTTGTATGTTTTTATTTTTGCCATTCATCTTTTCTAATAGTCCATGATAAACCAAAAGATCTTCGGTTGAAAGTTTGGATAGATCCGGCTCCAGTCCACCAGACACATTAGCGTTTATATCCCCTTCTATCGGTTGGGCTGCTTTGCCAAAAATTCTATCGAATATCATTTCAACCGTTGAAGTCCGACCAAAGCGAATATCTGTGAAGATTGCACTGATAATATTGCACACCCAAATAGGAGTAGTGCTATCTTCTCTGTTTGCGTCAGCCATGATTTTATTTAGCTCTCCTTTGGAGCGTTCAAGAAGAAACCGAATTGTTTTATAATAGTCCTCTTTGCTCAGCTCATAATCTACTTTTTTACCTGTAAGCTCTTTGAGCTGTTTATACATTGAGGGCTTCCGACCATTTTTCTTTTGGCTGGTTTTCGCTTGTGAATCTATTCCCTATGTTATTGCCTTTCTCAAAGAGTGCCATTCCGTTGTTTATTCGTTGTTTTTGGTGTACATATACACCAATTAAGGAAAGAAAAATCAGATAGGGACTCCCACCTGATTAATTCTTTACCTGGTTAATTTATCATTGTTCCTTTTGTTCCTGCTCTTGGTACTTTGCCCAAAACCAGGCTATCATATCACCGTTGTAGTTGTCTATGTAATCATCTACAGCGTCCAACTCATCCGATAATGCTTCGGCTTTGTCTATTACGTCATTGAAGGCTTCTTGTTCTTCTTCCGTAGCCATAAACGGATCGTACTTTTCATTTAGCTGCTTTTGAATAAGCCGCTTTTGCAAATCGGTTAATTCTATTTTATCCATAGCTCAATATTTTATTGCATTTTCCGCAAATATACGTTATAATTTATACTTCTTGATTATATCTTTAGCTGCTTTTGTGTACTTATCTGCCTTACCATGAACGGCTTTTGTACATACTTCTGCCCAGAACTCGTTTACATTGGTTTTGGCATATTTACCATAACCTTGTTTCGACTTATCATTACCCCATTTCTTATAAAGACTGTTTATGCTTTTACTTGCTGCCTTTGCATTGGGGCTTGTTAAATGGTTGTTCCAAGTTGCGTGCGCCAGCTCGTGAGTAACAATATGTGCTACTGGCTTGTTGGTTTTCGTCAAGTGTCCGCTTTTGTAGCCTTTTTCAGCCCATTTAGCAACGCTTTGGGTTGTGGTGTTTTCCCATTGAAAACGGATTTATTCAAAACGACTTGTTTAGATACTCCATTTTGGGAAATATGCACTCCACCCGTACCAGCCTCCAGTTGTCCGATCTTAATATCTTTCTGTCTTACTCCCAAAACAGAGTGAAAAACGTGAGATACTTTCTTTTACAGTCTTGTACACCTTCGGGTTCTTAATTGAAGCCAAAGGTTCCAGTTTGCCTACCTTACCTTTGTAGTTTGAATCGCCATTCGGCAAACCTCCATTACTTCCGCTTGTTTTTGCCATCTTTTTTTGAACTTTTATCGTTAATAAAGTCCTGGACGTAAACCAGGCTGTTATCTATGCAAAACTTTCTGATCTCATCACCACCGCCATACACAAGCAAGTTAGGAGTTTGCAAGCCGGATATTTCTTTGGCTACTTCAAGCTCTCCTTTCAGATATTCCAACCGACCAGCATAGCCACGAGTGAAAAAAGCGTTATACCCTTTTGGTAAGCCCAGTTTATTATACTCTTTGAACTTCACAGAAACATTCAGATCTGCGTACACCTTGATACCGCACTCTTGAAAGTATCGGCTTATCCAACGTTTCTTGTAAATCTGTTGTAAACCGTAAGCTATCGGGGTTGTATCGTAAACGGAAAGGTTCGGCTCTACCAACGCTTTTACACCACTGATTAGCACCTTAATCGGATCTTTCCAAATAGCTTCAAAGCGATAATCATCTACATAGAAGTGGTAAGTAGCAACATCTTTCCTTAATCGGCTATCAGCTCCCCAGGGGGCAAAAGGCAAAAGAAGTTTTCCGGCTTGTTCTTCCAGCAACAAATTAGGAATGTCAAACTCATTATTGCTCTCATACAAACAATCGTTAAGCATGGAACTGTAAAAATCCTCTTTTTCATCCGCTATCGGATCATCTTCTGATCCTTCCTCTTTCTCGTTGTCCTCTTGCTCTTCATCGGCTGCTTCCTCATCTTCCGGCTGTTTATCCTCTACTGGAATATCTAACCGATAAAAGAGAAATCAGCCTTGTTGCTCCAATCTCCAAGCTGTAGCTTTTCAAAATCCCATTCACCGTTGTTGATGTTATCCCTTAGAACTATATCCGCTTCCTGCTCTTCGGTCAGGTTGTGGTACAAGATTGTCGGCACTTCCGATATTTTCAGCTTCTTTGCAGCCTTTATCCGTTGGTGTCCTGCCAGTACATATAACTTTCCTTCACGCTCAGATAAGGCAATAGGGCGGTGCTTCCAGAAACCATTTATGCGGATGGAATCTACCAAACGCTCTAAATCTCTCTTGCTTATCTTTCGTGGGTTATCATCCAACAGAGTTAGATCCGAGATTTTACGGTAAACAATCTCTATCTCTTCCATGTTAAACCTCCTTTTCAAATTCAGGAATACGGGCAATCTTTCTGAAAGCCTCCACAAAGCGCATCAACAGATAAAGTTTCCGCTTCCCTAAAAACATAACCTTATGCCCGTCCGTCATTCTGCCTACAGCGTAAAATTTTCCTCTATAATGCAATGGCAACGGGAATTTATCATATACATAGATACAACCGTTCTCTATACTCGTGATCGTTGCCACCCTATTAAACTTACCATCCAGATATACGGTAATAGATTTACCTGGTGTAATCGGATCATACGGTAGGAAAAGATTTGCAAAGTGCATAGCGGTAATGAATACCGCTAAAGCACCTGCTACTATAAAGATAGTTGTCGTAATAGTCATAATATCAATGTTATCAATTAATGCAAAGATATAAATTTTGGTGTATATATACACCAACAAAGAGCAAAAACATCTAAAAGCCAAATACTAACATGGCAGCATCCCTACTATGCTCGTTGGTTTGCTTTTTCCATCCCGTAAGCTGCTTGAAATATTCCCGGCTCATCTTTGTTATATTCCGTTTAGGAGCAACCATTTCAAACTCAACACCAAGTTCGGTAAGGTAATCTTCCCAAATTGTAGCATCACGTTTTACGGATCCTACACCTTGTAGCCTCTTCCGTTCCTCTTCACGTGTCATTCTCTCTGTACCAAACCAGGTGCGTTGTCGTGGATCTTCCACTCTTACTATGATTTTATCGCCTACACCCGTCTTTTTGCATATCCGCATAAGACTGAACAACCGCCATAGCCCTATGAATAGGCATTTGTTTTACCATTTCCAAAGAACGCTTTCGGTTATCCCAGATAGCAATCCCGGTATGTACACCTGTATCAATCCCTATATAGATCATTCTTTCCCTTCCTCAAATTCAACATCTGTCGTATCGCTAAAAGATCCTGGAATCTGATAAAGCACTACGGTATTATTGCTAATCTGCTGTTCCCTTGAAGGCATTAGCATTGTCATAAGACAATTATTCGGAGCGTATTTATAGCGAATCTCCTTAATCATTGGCAAACCTATAGGGTGTTGGCTGTGAATAGCAACGCTCAGAAGGTTATCAGTCATTTCAACTTTGACAATAGCGCAACCATGAAGAAATGTACCAAACCGATATTCCCCGAACTCATCTTTTGTAAACGGATCGCTTTTTGCAGTTGATTCAAGTTCTTTTATAAACTCCGGGTTAAGTTTCTTCTTTTTCCAATACTGAGGAAGTTGAATATTAATCTTTTCCATAACATTACATTTTATATGGTGAAACAATATCGTAAATAGATTTGCATACTTGAATGTCATATAAGGCATCATGTAGTCGGCTTTCGTCTATTTCTATACCGAGTGCCTTTGCTACAGTTCCTTGCTTGAAATTTTCCATCTGTGAGCGTTGAGAAGCCAGATAAGGAGTTGCCAAAACCATTACATCTATAGAATTACTCCAGAAGTAAGAACCGAAATATTTATCCCCATTCTGTAAAAACCATGCACGGAGAAACTGGTTATCAAATGAAGCATTATTATAACCAGCAAGGAAAAACTTATCCTGCTTATTGTACTTATCCACGTATTTGTTCAAAATAGCCGTAAATTGTCCGTACACATACCCCATTGCCGGATAAGATAGAATCTGCTCTTTGGTTACACCAGCCACATCTAAAGCCTCTTGCACTATTTCCGCTTTAGGGTTAGGCTGTACCTTGAAATCAAAGGTTTCTTTTACTTCACCGTCTATAACGATCATACCGCTAATTTGGTGGATCCCATGTTTGTTTACTAACGTTCCTGTAGTTCCAGGTCAAAAAACACTACTTTCATTTACTCAATTTTTTATATTGTTTCATTGCATTACTCAAACTCTCTGTTTTATCCAGAAGGATAGCCAGCTTATCCACATCTACCATAACACCGCCATCCAGATAAGCCCACACCTTACGGAGTGCCTGAGCTATCTCTTTGGCTTCCTTAGCCTCTTTCTGTACAGCGTTAATCTCTTTATTGGTAACAGTCCTTTTCCCTTGCTTTTCGGCTAATTCTACGGCTTTTCTCGTGGCGTTTACTTGTTCCTCTTCCGTATCGTAATTGGCTACAATGTCCTTAGCAGCAGAAGCCGATATTTGTTTGTTTATAATACGTTCCTGAATCTCTATAGGGAGATCCATTAGGGATAAACATTTACTCACAAAAGCCGGAGATTTTTTAAACTTTTCAGCTATCTCATTTTGGGTATATCCGAACTCTTCTTTAAAGCGTTTGAACATGATACCGCACTCATATTCAGAAAAACGCTTTCCCTCATTTCTCATCATTTGCTCGATTAGAAGCTCTTCCGTACTTGTGTCTTTAGGCAGCTTCAAAGCCTTAATGTAAGGAATGTTTGTACCCTCTTCAATCGCAAGCATGGTAGCCCGATAGCGTCTTTCACCATCCACCAGCTTGTACCGTTCTATACCGTCCTCATCTTTGAAAGGAAGTACGGTAATAGGGTTAAGAACTCCTTTAGCCTTGATTTGCTCCTTTAATTCCTCTAAATCGAAATCTCTACGAGCATTGAAATCATCCATTACCACTATGTTACGTGGATCTATCTGGAAAATATCAGTTCTTTTTGTTGCATTAGTTTCCATTATTTCGTTGTTTTTTCGTAAAACTTACATGGCTTCTTTCTTGCAGTTATCCTCTTAGAAAGTTTACATCAATACATCTGACCGACTTTTGGATTACTCCAGAAATGCTTACACTCGCTACAATGCCTATCGTCATTCATCACAATACTTTGAAAAACGTGGAACACAAGCGAACCACCACACATTTGAAAAAGTTCCTATGTATTCCAGCCTATCACTGTCTGGAACATTATGCCCTGTGCCATGCACTCTGATATGCACATTCTCTTTTTCCGAATTAGGATCTACCATAGCCCATATACAAGGAACTCCGTTCTGATTCTGTACTGTCAGGATCTTAGCACCAACTGGCATTACAATATCCTGATCGTCTGTTATTTCAATCGCATATTTATAAATCTTCTTCATAGCTTTAGTATCTAAATCCTGTAAAATGAATAACTACACCTTCAAAAACATTCTCTTTGTTGTTCCCGAAAAACCATTCTACAAAGTCCTCTACGCTCAGACCATCATTTTTCGCTACTTCATGGATTGAAACTTTCTTGTTGTCTATCCATATTTCAGGGTAAGCATCCTCAGAGCTATATGTCATGGTTACGTGTTGCAGTCCGATTTTGGGTAATTGGGCTATTTCCTTTTGCTCCGAATTATACGGTCTGCCAGTCCATTCACGTATTGAAAGATATTTTTTACCAGAAACAATATCTTTATACCGTCCATCCCATACATTTTTTTGCGTTGTATCGGATTGTATGGATCTTACTTTTGTCTTTCAACTTCTTTTCAAAGTCTGTAGCTTCGCCAGCTTTGCTATGAGTTACGGGGAAAGACTTGCATAAGGTCAATATTACTTTTTTCTTTTCCATCTTAATTGTTGAGTTTTATATATTTACCAGGTATATTAGAATATTCCAGTATTTTTGCGTTTTTCCTCACCAAAGGCTATAAGAACGCTACCGCACCCTGGGCTATCTCCTTGCGTACCATCTGGTCGATAGAATTTTTTATTCTACCCTTCACAAACATTATTTGCACTTGCATTTTGGGAAAAATGAGATCTTGAAACATCTTGCTATCACAGCGATTAAAAAGCAATGCTATACCGTTGTTGTTCCTTACCATCTTTTCCACAAATCGCTCAATAAGAGGACGTGAATACGGAGGATTTAACCATACTCTTACCCCCCCCCCCATTCAGTTTTTTAAACCATCCTCAGAAGGCGTTATATGTCTTTTTGGCGGTGTTCCACAAACGGTTTTCAGGAGCGCATGGATCAAGATCAAAACTCCCTAAAGCGTCCACTATCCATTTGGGAGTGTACCACTCATCCGTTGTCTGCTTACTTCGTTCAAAACTCGTATTCATAATGTTTACTTGGTAAATTTTAATATTCCTTTCCGTGTTTATTTTCCCTGCCTTCGTTGTAATACATCTTTTGCTCAATATGCCACAGTAAGTTAATTTTGAGAATTTCGGATAATCTTCGTATCTGGTGAAGAGCATAGTTAATCTGTTCTTCCCGAGAATATTTATAGTTCACCAAATCTTTTACGATAGCATATATTATTTTCTGTAAAACTTTTTTTTAGGAGTAACTACGTGTTGCAAACAGAATCTATTTAAATTCAGATTATTTGCTCCGGCAAGATCCAGTAATCGAATAGCAGCATCCGCTAATTCATCTTCTACTGTATCTTTCACATACTCTTCAAAGTTTTCTCTGAAATACTTGTTTTCATGGTGGAAAGTACGATCATCGAATATTGTTTCTTTTCTGTTGGCTGGTACTCTTGCAAACTTATTTCTTCTATGGGCGTTCACAGCTTCCATAAGCTCCGAAATAACCAGGCAAAGAAAGTGCTTATCGCTTGGTCTGCCTTCCCAAAATCCATGTTTTACAGCGTTGGAATGGGCTTTGTCTTTTAACTCGTTCAATTTATCTCACTCATTTTCTATAACTCTTGTTTGGTAATAAATACGTTCAAACATTTCTTCCATCCGATCAGCTATTCTTATACCGTAACGTTCCCCAAAATCGGAATCTTTGAGATTGGAAGTTGCGATAGTGAATAACTGTCTATCATATCTGGCATAAAGCAGTTCTACCACTGGTGAGAACTCGTTACCCCAACTTTTTTACACTTGCTGGTTCAGTTCCTATATCATCAATAAAAAAGCAGTTCTTGATTTTTGAGCTTATTGAAGTACATAGGATCATTAGCCACATTTTTTTGCCAAATCCAAAGCTGAAACCCGGAATACACCTTTTCGCTCACTGGATATGGAGCTATTGTGTAGAATACCGATAAGGTTACAAATCGCCTTGCCTAAAGTAGATTTGCCGGATCCTACTATTCCATATAGCAGCAATCCTACTTTATAATCGCCAGTAAGCCATTTTGCAGCCTTTTCTATTTTCTCCAGTGTTCCTTTATCTTCCTGAAACGGAATACGCCTTTTGCGCACCTCATGCTGATAGCACATAAGCAGCATTTCCTGAACCGTTTCCTTAGAATATCCTTCTATTCTAAATCGTGTTTCTGTAGTCGTTTCCAGTTGCCGATCCAGGATCTTTTGAAGCTGATTCTTTATGTTTATATCCATACTTTTGTATTTCTTCGTTATATCTATTTACTACCCAGTTTTAGTATCGCTCTATAGTCAGAACTATACTTTTTTCCCTTTTGATCCTTTATAGTTATCAAGTATTTCAATCATCCGTTTGGCTCCTTCCTCAGAATATTCAGCGCATAACTTAGCGTATTCATCCCTTGTTAGTGTTACGAACTCAGCATACTTGTATTTTTTGCCTTCTCAGCCTTTTTTTGCTGCTCTGGCGTTAAAGGTGGTGGGCTTTCTTGTGGAAACAGTAAAACTTCCTGTTGCGGTTGTTGGGGCTGCTCTTGTAGGATCGTTTCTGCTTCTGCTTTTGGAATGAAAACCCTTGCCTTAGTGATCTCACCCCCTTTCTTACCAGCCAGCCTTCTTTTCTTACTTATCAGGTTGTCTTTTACCATACGCCTACTATAAATAGCTCCATCTTCCCGAACTTCACACACCTTGTTTTCTATCAAAGAATCTACCCATTTAGAAGATCCTGAGCAATCCGTACCTATTATACGGGCTATATCTTCTTTCGTACAAGGCTGTCCGTTTGGCATAACCATAACACCACGTTCTACACTTTCCCACATATAGCATAACATATCCATCCACAAACCCCTAACGTCTGGTGGAAGTACCCTTAATTCAGGACACCTCAACCAATCGCCAACATAGAAAGGCATAGGAGTTTCTTGTTTTCTTGCCATAGAGAGAATTTTTAAGGAAGCCGGGATAATTCCCAGCTTTCCTATAATCATGTTTGAACGGTTACACTTCCAGAATTGCAATATCGGGGGCAATATCCTTGATCTTATCCAGCACTTCATCAATACACTTATCTCTGTAACTTTCCATCACTTCATTTGCTCCTGGCGAAACAAGTTGCAAAAAACACTTCTCCATTTGTCAGATAATGATCGAACTCTATTTCGATAGGCTGTTTTGCAGTTCCCTTGAAGATAGCCATGTTTACGGTAAAGCTCTTCGGTAAATTACTTTCTACCTGGCAACGGTAAACATCAGCAACGGAGCCAGAAGGATCTCTTTGTTTCTCAATCTCTGCCTTTGCTTTTGCATTGAAGTTTTTTGAGATTGGAAACAAGTACCATGCACTTTTTCTTTATCTTCAAACAAACCACGATTCAGACGCAAGAATTGTCCTAATTTGGCAGGGATCCAGCCCTTTTCACCATCATTAATACCGAACTTCTCAAATGTTTCAGATACTTCAACCGTACCAGTGAACGTGTTTTTATTGTAATAATCATCTTCGTTTACAGTGAGCTGAATTGTCATTTTCTCACGATTCACAACGACATTTGCACGTTTCTGATCTACAGTATCTATTCGCTTGGAAAGCCATTCATACGGAGTGGAGATAGTGCCGGAAACACTGATCTTTTCCGGGGCTTTGGTTGCAAGCGGTTGTTGTGCTTGCGCTGCGTCACCAAGTCTATAAACTACTTCAATAGGTTTCTCTCCAGTGTAATGTTCGAT
>ENA-OQAX01000080-OQAX01000080.1-human-gut-metagenome-genome-assembly--contig:-NODE-80-length-18997-cov-2.154796_pt1 | contig 18997 bp, 25 predicted proteins | sample MGYA00242741_ERZ504539 | MGnify/ENA primary metagenome ERZ504539 (study PRJEB26092, sample SAMD00036277) | human gut metagenome | host: Homo sapiens | study: EMG produced TPA metagenomics assembly of... | reverse complement strand
CCCACACGACGGGTCGGTCTGACCCGGTCCCGGAAAAACCGTCAGCGCACGAGAGAAACTTCTCTTGCGGTGACGGTTTTCTTTTTGTCGGCATTGCCGCCCATGGCAAGGCGGCGACGCATGAGTCGTGTTCACTTTTCCGGCAATACCGCATTTTCAACTGGCGCAAACTGAAGGACGGAACGCCGGTCTTTGGCTACCAGTGCAATATGCGAACCGTCAACCCGACCCGTTCCTTCGTTCTGGAGCACAACATGACCCAGCAGCTCAGTTGCGACGCCATTTCCATCCCGGAGTGGAAGCTGGAACTGATGGCGAAGAAGATATTTGAAAAGGTCTGGGGCAATCAGAATAAAGCCATCCTTCGTGCCTGCAAGATGATTGAAAGCTGTCAGAACGGAAAAGCCGCCACACGAATGTCTGCTGCACCGATCAGGGCCAGATCGAAAAAATCAAAAAACGCAAGCTGAACTACGCTGCCATGCGTGCAGACGGCGAACTGCCACGGGAAGAATATCAAGCCCTTTGCAAACAGGCAGATGACGAGATTGTCCGCTTGGAGCAGGAACTGAAAGCCCTCTCCCCTGCGCCCGAACCGCAGACGGTTTCCTCGGACATGAAAGTAATCTACGATTTTCTCTCTCAGAAGGTCGATGTGCACGGTGCCCGTCTTGCTCCCGAATTGATTGAGCAGTTCGTTGAAGTGGTCACCCCCTTTGCCGATTACGCCTACCGCTGGAAGCTGAACACCGGCTGCAAGAAGTCCAAAGAGGAGCGCACTGATCTGATGGCTGTATCGGAAAAGCCCATCCTTACCTTCACCATCGACTTTGAAACCGCCAAGCGTTACCGGGAAGCCAACAAGATGCCCCACCAGTTCCGCCGTGCAGCGTGGACCGACCTGACTGTGGAGGTGTATCTGTGATGCTTCTGGGAAGCAGCTCTATGTTAAACGCAATTCATCTCATACATGAGCGAACAAATAAAGCCCACCGCCAAAATTGACGGTGAGCCTTATTTTACGCTTGATTTTTAACGATAATTCGCTATAAGGTCCTTATGCTCTCGGGTTTTTAATAGCAGCCTGAGCGGCAGCCAAAAATTGCAGAGCGTTCACGGCAACGGTGTGCTTTTTCTTTTAGCACGCTGTATCTCCAAAAGAACGGCTTCACTGTACTAAGAGAAACTCCGTTCCGCTTTGCCTTTTCCTGCTCATAGGTCACACGAGTAGCTTCTTCAATAAAAGCTCTGACTTCCGGAGTTGCTGTTGACCATGTGACATTAAAGCGTCTGCAAATTTGATAAAAATGTGCGATAAAATGCATCACGCTCTGCATCACGCTGAAAATATTCTTTTGCACTCATCAAACACACCTCATTTCAAGTAAGTTACAAAGATGTTCATTGCTGCCTCACCAGAGAGTTCATAACGCGGTGCTCCGCCAAAACTCGGCAATGGACAAGCTCCATAGTCCCGGACATAATGCTCTGCCAGCTCCGGAACCTTTGCCTCGAACGTGACCGTCCCGCCGCATTCATGGTCAATCGACAGCTTGATTCCGTACGCAATCAACACCCGGCCAATGCTGATACTTTTTTAGAATGCCCGACAATTGTCGGATTGCTTTCCGGCTGGCTCTCAATGTAGGTAATGTGAACCATCACGTCATTTTTCCAATATTTTCGTATGCAGCCAGCGCAACTAATTCGCCATCACTCGTCTTTAAGGCATACTTTTCAAAGGCATCATCCTGAATATAATCTGACAACCAGCTTGTTTGCCAGACGGGTTCTTTTTTCAGTCTGTACCGCGTCAGACTTTTTTCATGCGCACGATTTTCACACTGATATTCTGACTGCCGTCTGTTTTTATGATAAATGGTACAAACCTTGCCATATAGACCCCTTTTCAAGCTGAAGTGTCGTTCTCCTTATTATTATACTCATCCATTCGTAATTTTTCAAGCTACACAAAAAGCCCCTCGGCCTTCCATTACAGAAAGCGATGGGCTTGATTTGCTTTTGAACTGTTTTATCTCGTTGGAAAGATTTTATCTTCTCAGGTTTTTGATTGCAGTTCGGATAGCTGTCAAAATTGCTGATCCTTCAAAATCAATCCAGTTCTTCTCCATTGGTTTTAATCACATGCTGATACCAGTAAAATGATTTTTTACGGGAACGCTTCAATGTGCCATGGCCTTTGTCGTCCATATCCACATAGATCATACCATAGCGCTTTGCCATTTCGCCGGTGCCTGCCGAAACGATATCAATGCATCCCCAGGGCGTATAGCCCATTACCGGCACATGGTCCTTTTCAATGGCTTCCTTGATGGCACGGATATGGCCGCGCAGGTAGTCGATGCGGTAGTCGTCCTCAATGGTACCGTCCGCATTGACCGTATCCTTTGCACCCATGCCGTTCTCTACAATAAACAGCGGCTTCTGGTAACGGTCGTACAGCTCGTTCAGCACATAGCGCAAGCCGTCCGGGTCGATGGGCCAGCCCCATGCCGTGGTTTGCAGGTAGGGGTTGGGCGCGCCTTGCTGGCCGCCGGTGGTCGTGGTGTTGGCCGAGAAGCGGTCAAACACGGTGGTTCGGTAATAGGAAAAGGCTAGGAAATCCGAGGGATACGCTTTTAAAATTTCTGCATCCCCCTGCTCCATTTTTAACGTAAAGCCATATTCGTCAAAAATCGACTGTGCATAGTTGGGATACTCACCATGGAACAATACATCCGAAAACAGCAGCGCCTTGCGCCGGAACGCATAGGCTCCAAACACATCTTCCGGGTGGCAGGTGGCCGGATAAATGCCGGACAGCGCCAGCATCGCGCCCATCTGGAATCCGGGTTGATGATCTTTGCCGCTTTGTTTGCCAATGCCGAAGCTACCATCAAATGATGCAGTGCCTGGAATTTCAGCCCTGCCTCTGCATCCGGCGTTTCGCCCTGATTATACGATTTTTTGCTTCCGGCCTCCGATGCTGCATCGTTGGAAAGGCCCAGTGTCCAGTAACCACCCAGCACGTTCACCTCGTTCACGGTGACCCAGTATTTGACCTTATTGCGGTAACGCTGGAACACTGTGCTGGCATAGCGCAGATAGAAATCGATCAGCTCCGGTTTGCCCAGCCGCCATAGGCCGTGGCTAGGTGCACCGGCATATCAAAGTGCAGGATGGTGACCAGCGGCTCAATGCCATGAGTCAGCATTTCGTCAAACACTTTATCGTAGAATGCAAGGCCTGCCTCGTTGGGCTGTTGGTCGTCTCCGTTCGGGAAGATTCGTGTCCAGGAAATGGAGAGCCGCAGCACCTTGAAACCCATTTCTGCAAACAGAGCAATGTCTTCTTTGTAGTGGTGGTAGAAGTCGGTGGCCACATGGCTGGGATAGTAATAGTCATCCTTCAGGATGCCCTGTGCACCCGCCGGGATGCATTCGCCCAGCCCGATCGTTCCCTCACGTCCATCCGGGAAACGGTAGAAGATCCGGCGCGGCTGTTCCTTGTTGCCATCGGTAATAAGATCCGCGACTGCAAGGCCTTTTCCGTCCTCCGCGTAGCCACCCTCATACTGGTTGGCTGCTGTGGCACCGCCCCAGAGAAAATTCTGCGGAAATCCCATTTCGTTCTCCTTTGCTTACTGCTCTTTCTGTGCTTCTTTTTCCGCCATGCGGTTGGACATCAGCACGAACGGGATGTAGGTCAGGGTGCCCACGATCAGGATCACCAGCTGCACAATGGCACCATGCCAGCCATAGGAAATGGTAGCATTGATGAACAGTGGCAGACCGAACGGTGCGTCCACGATGCTGCAGGAGATGAAGCCGATCTTAATGGCAAACAGACCGATAGCAGCTGCAATGCCGGAGTTCAGGATAAAGGGAATGGCGAACACAGGGTTCAGTACCAGCGGCAGGCCAAAGACCATCGGCTCGCCAATGCCGCAGATGCCGGGCAGCAGCGAAAGCTTTGCAATGGCACGGTGATCTTCACGCTTGGAGAACATCAGGATGGCAAAGATCAGGCTCAGGGTCAGGCCAGCGCCGCCCACAACAACAAACACCGTCCAGAAGCCACGGGTCAACGGATAGGCAGGAGTCAGGCCAGCCTGCACGGCAGCAATGTTTTCGGCCAGACCGGCAGCGGAGATGGGACTGCGGATGGGCTCCACCACCAGACCGCCATGGATGCCCAGGAACCAGAACAGCTGGCAGAACACAGCCATGATGATCACGCCTGCGGTGCTCTGCACAGCAGCCGACAGCGGAGCCTGCACAACGGCGTAGATGAACTCGTTGATATAAGAGCCGGTGGCCAGCTGGAACAGGGTGCCAAAAACAGAGCTGAACACGATGATGACGAATACCGGAATCAGGATGTTAAAGGAGTTTGCAATGCCTGCCGGAACAGATGCCGGCATTTTGATCTTGATCTTTTCAATACTGGTGAGCCAATGGAACAGGTTGGTGATGAGCACAGCCACCAACATACCCACGAACAGGCCCTGTGCACCCAGAACGCCGCCGCTCAGGCCACTGGCCTTGCCGGTCGCTTCCTGAATGGTCACTGTGATGGTGTTGGGCACCATGGCGAAATAGCAGATCACCGCCAGCACACCCGTAATGAACGGAGGCATCTTTTTTGCCTTGCCAGGTTCATGGCAATGAGCAGGATGATGGGGATGGTCATGCAGGAAACGGCTGCAAAGTTCATGGCGGTGAAGGCCGGAGCCAGGTTGCTGAGGGCTGGAACCCACTTTGCCAGGCCGGTGGTCTGGCTGGCGATCAGCGCATTCAGCAACGAACCAAAAGAACCTGCAATGATAAACGGAACATAATCGGTGAATGCATCCTTGATGCTGCGCAGATACACATTGCTGTCCACAAAGTCCGCAATGTCCATCAACGTGTTTTCAAACTTGCTTGTCTTTGCCATGATTTCCTCACTTTCCTGCATACAGATCTTCGGCCTGCTTCAGCACAGCTGCACCATCGCAGCGGCCATAAGAAGGGCCATCGATCACATCCACCACAGCCTGGTCGCCCACCAGCTTGGTCACCCGCCGCAGAATGTGGCGCACCTGCGGGCCCAGCAGCCAGCACATCAAAATTGCCCAGTTCGTTCTGGATCTCGCCCTGCTCCACAGCCCAGATCTTGTAATCCTTGCCCTGTGCTTTTGCAGCATCCTGCATCTTTGCCACTACCAGGCTGGTGGACATTCCTGCATTGCAAGCCAACATGATCCTCATTGTTCATTTCCTCCTTTAAGTTCGTTTACGGTATCCTGTAATTCCTTCACCAATCGGTAAAGGTTTATAAATTCCTGTGCGTTGTCCTGCGCCATGGTCGCCATGGTCAGGTGATCCTGTGCGTGGACCAGAACAATGTTCAGCTCCACCGGGTTTCCGTTTGCCTCACCCTGAATCATATCCGACTGCGCCTGATGTGCCAGGTGGAACTCCTGCTGCGATTCCTTGAGCTGCTTTTGCGCTTCCTCAAAGTCGAACTCCCGTGCAGATTCCACCGCCATCAACGCCAGCGACTTTGCGTTGCCCGCATTCATGATCAGTTCAAAGGCTTTTGCGTATTTTGTCTCGTCCATATCATTCCGTCCTTTCGTTGTCCACAGCCTCAAGGCATTCTGCCAGAGTCTGGTAGCTTCGTTTTGGATCAGCTGCCCAATACGCTGTTCATCCAGCAGCAGCCGTGCCGTTGTGGCGTAAAAATCCTGCAGCTTCTTGTTTTTCTGCCGCGATACCGACACCAGAAAAATCGCCTGCACCTCGTGCTGCTCGTCCCACTGGATGGGCGCTTTCAGGACTGCCACGCTTACAAAGGTATCCTCGGTCAGCACCTGACAGGGATGCGGCATTGCCACACGGTTTCCCATGCAGGTATGTGCCATCTTCTCCCGTTTGCACACCGCCTCGTAAAAGCCGGTTGGCAGCGGGTGGAGCTTTTCCACCTGGAAGACCAGCTTTTGCAGCGCTTCCTCTTTTGTTTGGGCTTCCAGCTCCGGGAAGAACAGCGGCTGGGGGTAATACTGCAGGATATCATGCGCTTCCTCCCGCAGAAAGCCCTTGATGGCACCGCTGCGCTTTTCGTCCAGGAGCTGCTTCACCTCACAGATGGGCACCGGCACAGGTTCCTGAATGGGCACCATCGTAAAAACGTAGTCGATCTTTGAAAAATCCTGCCTGCCAATGCTGCGCTGGTCACAGATGGCGATCTGATCGATGCGGTCGCCGAACTGTTTCTGCATCTTGTAAGCCATCAGCCGGGCCGTACCGCGCCCGATGCGCAGACCAGCAGCACATTTTTCTTTTCAATGTGAGAGCGCTTGCGTTCCAGTGAAAGCTGGATGGTCAGCGCAAGATAGGCGACCTCGTTGGAATCCAGAATGCAGCGGTACCGCCGCTCCAGCACGGCGCTTGCCTGCACGGCAATGGTGTACGCCAGGCTGTAACGCTGCCGGATCTCCTTCAGCAGCGGATTTTTGAGCCGCATTCCGTACTTGATGCGGATGATCAGCGGTACCAGATGGGTGCTGAGCGAAAGAATCAGCTCCAGATCATCCCGGAGTCCATCTGGAAGATCTGGTAGATCTCTTCCAGCATTTCTGTCACAGCATCCTGCACATCGCTGTCGATCACAAAATTCTGGCTCGTCTGCTTGCTGGCCAAGTGGATCGCCAGGTAGCGCACCTCTTGTTCCGGGTAAGGTACACCGGCCAATTCAGTAATGCACTTTGCACATTTCTGCGCCAGCTCATAGCTTTCGCCTGCAGACCACGTTTGGTTTTCTTCCTCGGTCATCTGGATGTATTGGCCCGATTGGATGCGCTGGATCGCCACTGCAACATGAACCACCAGACTGTTCAGCCCCACATCCGTGATGTGATAGTTTTCCTGTTCCAGAAGTTCCACCAGCATCTGTGCAAGTTCGTATTCCTGCGCGTTTTTCTTCCAGTGCTGTGTGCTCCATGCCAGGGTTCCGTTCCTGTAAATATTCGGAAAGGCACTGCCTCTTGTGGAACTCATCTCCCACCAACCGCATTCCATAGTGCGGCTTGCGTTCCAGTGTCAGCTGGAACCGATTGAAAAATACCTCTGCCTGCCGCAGATCAGAAGTCAGCGTTTTGCGGCTTACATACAGCTTTTCGCACAGGGTCTCTACCTTTGTGTAGCAGTCGTCCTTCAGGAAATATCCGATCAGGAACCGCACCCGGCCTCTGGAATCCTGCGGAATGTTGGAATCTGCCTTCAGGAAGATGGTCTGGAACTTATCCAGGTCCTGCACTTTCAAGCGGTAGCCTTTTCCCCGCTCGTGCAGGACCTCCGCACCGTGGGTCTGCAGCTGCTCGTTCAGTTCCTGCAGCAGCCCCCGCACGGTTTTTTGTGCTCAGGCTCATCTTTTGCGCGAATTCATCCACCGTTTTATATTCGTCCTGCGATATCAGGCTTAAAAGCGTTGTGAGCCGCTCGCCCAGCATTTTTATCGTTTCTCCTTTTCGTTTCAGATTCTCACGTTTTCCTGTGGCTTTACTGTACCATGTTCTATCCGAAAACTCCAGAACCTCTATTTCCAGCTTGTAAAAGAAAAACATTTCTCGAAATCGGAAACAATCTGCGTTTTTCACAATTTCCATTTCCTGCGATTGTGCATTCTATCCATATCTCTTTTTCTGAAAACAAATCAAGCCCTCCGGCTTCCGTTACAGAGGCCAAAGGGCTTGATTTATTTTCAGGCTGTCAATTTTTCTTTTGCGCCGTTACGGCAGCCAGGGGTACAGCCGGACGGTGTAGGTCTTTGCTTCCCCCGGCTGCAGCTGTACCAGCCCCACACCGGAGTTCAGGGCGTTCACCGCACCGCTCATGGGCTCTATGCAGATAAAATCCTGCGTGCCGTCGCCATTCCACAGCACCCACTGATTGAAGGGCTCCGCCGCGTTCATGCAAAGGCCACCGATCCGGGCGGTGTGCCCGGCTGCGGTATAAAACCCACGGATCAATTTTTCCGCTGCAGGCATCGCTGCCATCCCGGTAGGCCGTTTTCTTCGCTGGTCAGCGGCAGCAGCCTGCCGGTGGGGATGTACCGCTCGTCCACCTCCCACCGCTGCCCGATGGGCACCGCAAAAAACGGCTTTGCGCGGAATGCAATGTGCAGGCCGAACGCCAGCGGCATGGTTTTGGGGCCCGTGTTGCAGAGGGTGAACAGGTGCTGTGTGCCCGTCTCCGTCAGGCAGTGGGTCACCGTGATGGCAAAGGGGAACGGGTAGCGCTCCCCCCGGTTCTCGTAAAGCCGGTCACGCTGGTCGCGGTCTGTTCGGTCACCCGGAACGGCATCCGGGCCAGACTGCCGTGGATGTGGTTGCCGTACACCGGCTCATTGATGGGCAGATGATACGTGGTGCCCTGAAGGTGAAGGCTCCTCCGGCTGTCCGGTTGGGCGGCAGCAGCAGCGGCATCCCGTACACCTGCGGTTCCCGCCGGAGCTGCGTCTCTCCTTCCGGTGTGCGCAGCAGCTCGCTGCCGCTGCGGGCAAGGCGGATCAGATTCATGCCATAGGCGGGCAGAACTTCCGCCTGCCATCCAAAGCCTGCCAGACGTACCACAGAAGAAGAAACCATATCTGCTCCTTTCCAGCAAACAAAAAACGGCAGGCAGCCAAGGCTGTATCTGCCGTTTTTGCAAACTTACCAGTCGCAACGCTGCCGTCCTCAAAGAAAAGGTGCGGCGTGTCCCAGTGCCCGTCCGACACCAGCTTTGCCATAGCCTGCTCGTCCACCTCGATGCCAAGGCCGTCCCCGGTTGGAACACGGATGCAGCCATCGCTCTCGATCACGAAGGCTTTTCAGGATGCCGACGCCCAGATCCTGCCGGTTCGGCATGGCCGGGTGCTCCTGCGCCAGCAGGTTCGGGATGCAGGCATCCAGCTGCAGGCAGGCCGCCAGCGAGATGGGGCCCAGCGGGTTGTGCGGGGCCACCTGCATGTAGTAGGTCTCCGCCATGGCTGCGATCTTGCGTGCCTCAAAAATGCCGCCGCAGTGGCACAGGTCCGGCTGGACTACAGACACTGCCTGCTGCTCGATCAGCCTGCGGAAGCCAAAGCGCCCGAACAGCCGCTCGCCGGCTGCAATGGGGATGGACGTGCTGCGTGCAACACGCACCATTTCTTCGGTGTTTTCCGGCAGAACAGGCTCTTCCACAAACAGCGGATAATAGGGTTCCAGCTCCTTGAGCACCCGGATGGACATGGACGAACTCACACGGCCATGAAAATCCACGGCGATGTCCACCTTGCTGCCCACACGCTGGCGTACCGCCGCAAAGCGGTCCACAATGGCGTGGAGCATTTCCAGGTTATCCAGCGGCCGGATGGGCGGGATGACCGAATATTTTACGGCAGTAAAACCTTCGGCCAGACGCTGGTCTGCAATTTTCAGCATTTCCTCCACCGGGAAATCCCCGGCGATGGCTGCAGGCTTCAGGTGGCCGTACATCCGCACCCGGTCCCGGCAGGCACCGCCCAGCATTTCGTAGATCGGCATGTGGTAATACTTGCCTTTGATGTCCCACAAAGCCTGCTCGATGCCGGAGATGGCACTCATGAACACCGGCCCTCCGCGGTAATAGGTGCCGCGGTACATCAGCTGCACCAGATGCTCGATTTTGCACGGGTCTGCACCGATCAGCACCGGGCGGTATTCTTCCACAGCGGCGGCCACGGTGTGTGCACGACCCTCCACAATGGGTTCGCCCCAGCCGCAGATGCCCTCGTCGGTGGAGATCTTCAAAAACAGCCAGCGCGGCTGCAGGTAGAACAGCTCAAGATCTGTGATCTTCAAAGCGCTCAGCCTCCTTTAGTCCACGGCAGGAAGTCCATCAAAATAATACGAGCTTGCACCCGCCGGCCGCACATTGGTCAGGGTGCCCTTGTAATGCCGTAGGTTCACCGGCTGGAAGGGATATTTTGCGCAGTTTTCCTCGTTGAGGGCAAGGCCAAGGCCCACGCCCTCCGGGATGCGGATCTTGCCATGGTCGAACACAACGTGCTCATTTGTCAGCTCCCCGCGCCAGTTGACATCGGTCAGGCAGATCTCCAGAATGCGGAAGCCCGGCGTGGATGCTGCCAGATGCAGTGTGGCCGCATTGGCCACCGGCCCGCTGGGGTTGTGCGGGGCCAGCGCCACATAATAGGCTCTGCCATGGCTGCCATCTTTTTTACGGCCGAAATGCCGCCCGCAGTGGCTCACATCCGGCTGCACGAAGTCGGCACAGCCTTTTTCTAGGAACTGCTGGAACTGGGTGACGCTGTAAATGCGCTCACCCGCCGCAATGGGCACCGGCGACTTGCGGTGCACCTCGGCCAGTGCATCCAGACTGTCGGCGGGGTGGGTTCCTCAAAAAACATGGGGTCAAAGGGTTTCAGGGCGTTGGCAATGCGGATGCCAGTGGCCACATCAAAGCGGCCATGCCCCTCGATCAGCAGATCGACGCTGCTGCCCACAGCAGCACGCACCGCTTCCACAATCTCGATGGCATGGAAAAACTCCTGATTGTCCATGTAGAGATATGCCTTGCCAAAGGGGTCCCACTTGAGGGCCGTGACGCCCATTGCCACAGCCTTTTTGGCGGCAGCGGCAAACTCGTCCGGCTCCTTTGCACCGGCAAACCAGACGTTGGCATACATGCGCACACTGTCGCGCACCTTGCCGCCCAGCAGCTCGTACAGCGGCACCTGCAGGGCCTTGGCCTTGATGTCCCACATGGCAATGTTCAGTGCCGAAATGGCGCTTTGCAGCACCGGGCCCACACGCCAGTAGGAGTCGCGGTACAGTTCGTGGCAGATCCGTTCCACCTCACGCGGATCCTGGCCGATCAGCACCCGCTTCAGGTCTTCAATGGCACCCAGAAGGGCATGTTCCTTGTATTCCAGCGTGCCTTCGCCAATGCCGGAAATGCCTTCGTCGGTCTCAATCTTCACAAACACATAATTCGTGCGGTAGGTATAAACATTAAAGGTTTTGATATCTGTGATCTTCAAACGCAAATCACTCCCTTTATAAAACAAATTCCGTGTAGTGTGCAGGGATCAGAACACGCACCGGGTCCTGCGCCAGCAGGTCGGCAAAGGGCTGCACGGCGCAGCCAAACGTAGAAAACAGATCCCAGTGCATCGGCAGCACATACGCAGGCTGCAGGATGCGGGTCAGGCGGACCGCGTCCACAGCGTTCATGTTATTGCCTTTTCCGTTGATGGGCAGGATCAGAAGATCGACCACCGCCGGGCGCTGGGCCAGAAGAGAACGGTGGAACAGCGTATCGCCGGTATGCCAGATGAATACCCCGTCCGCTTCCAGCACAAAGCCAATGGAGCTTGGGTCGCTGTGTGCCGCCGACACCGCTGTAAAATGCATGTCTGCCAGCGTCACCTCGGTACCGGGCGTCATGAGCACGAACTCAGCCTTGCCTCCGTAGCGCTGACGCATAGCCCAGAACGCTTTTTCGGCGGCAAGCACTGTGAGCGGCCTGTGCACCTTCTCAAACAGTACATCCAGCGTGCCAAAGTCCATATGATCGGCATGACTGTGGGTGATCAGAAGAACATCCGGCGTACAAAGGAATTCCGGCTGGACAGGCACCTGCCGGTGATAGGCCGGGCCCTGCTCTTCTTCCAGCGTATTGGAAAGATAGGGGTCGATCATCACCGTGGTCCGCCGTGGGTGATGAACAAAAAACCAGCCTGTCCCAGCCAGATGCACTTCATATGCAAGCTCCTTTGTCTGTATTCCAGTTCCGGGTCAGTCCGCGATCACGGTACCGTCCGAAAGCTTGATGCCTTCCTCTTCGTAGACGAACTGTGCAAGGCTGCCGCCGTCCACTGCCAGCTCTGCGCCGGTAATGATGCGGGCCTGCTCGTTGTCGGCCAGGAAGTAGGCTGCGTTTGCAATGTCCTGGAACTCCGCAATATCCCCCAGCGGGTTTTTGTTGTGCGGCGAGTTCTGGATCTCCGGGCGTGCATAGTACCGCGCCGTCTTGATGCCGCCGGCCACCACCGTATTGACACGGATGTGGCAGGGGCCAAGCTCCACAGCCAGGTTGCGGGCTAAACCGTGCAGGCCGGACTTGGAGGTGCAGTATGCACTGCGGTTCTTGGTGGTGCGGATGCGTTGACCGAACCGATCACCACAATGGCACCGCCGCCCAGCTGCAGCATGTGCTTCGCGGCCTGACGGCAGAACATGAAGTTCCAGCCGATGTTGGTATCGATCACACGGATCCAGTCCTTGAAATCCACCTCAAGGAAGTTGGGCATGTTGATGCCCATGTTTGCGGCCACCAGCACAAGGGTGCTTACCAGATGGCCTTTCTGCTTTAAATCGTCGAACATGGCCGCCATCTGCGGCTCGTCCAGCACTTCCAGCCCGTAGCCAAAGGTCTCGATCTTCCCGTCGTTCTCTGCTTTCAGGCGGGCGGCAGCTTCCTGTGCGCGGGCCTGATCCCGGCTGGTAATGCAGACATCATAGCCGTTGGCTGCAAACTTTTGTGCCACACAATATCCGGTTCCGGTGGTCGCACCGGTCACAACAACCATCTTGTTCATAAGGCTTGCTCTCCTTTTTTCAGTTTTCTCAAGCACCGTACAGCAGGTTCGGCAGGAAGAGGATCAGCTTCGGGCAGAAGGCAATGATCGCCAGCACCAGCAGCATAATGGCAATGAACGGCATACAGGCCTTTGCCACCTTGGTGAACTTGAGGCCCATCAGGCCGGAGACCTGATACAGCACGATGCCAAACGGCGGCGACATATTGCCGATGCCCAGGTTGAACACGAACATGATGCCGAACTGGATGGGGTCGATGCCAAGCTGGATCGCAATGGGCATGAGCAGCGGTCCAAGAATGATCTGGGCCGGACCGCCTTCCATGAACATACCGATGATCAGCAGAATCACGTTGGTCATGAGGAGGAAGGAGACCTTGGTCAGGTTCATGCTGAGCATAGTTTCGGCCAGGGCCTGGGGCACACGCTCGTAGGTCATAAAGTAGGACAGTGCGCCTGCCGCACAGATAAGGATCATAACGGTGGCAGTGCCCAGCACAGACTCCTTGAGGATCGTCCAGATGTGGGACCACTTGATCTCTTTGTAGATCACAACACCAATGAACAGCGAGTACCATGCACAGATGGCACCGGCCTCGGTGGCCGTGAACATGCCGCCGCGCAGGCCCAGCAGGATGCCAAAGGGGATCAGCATGGCCCAGAATGCCTGCCGCAGCAGGTGCAGCAGCTCTCTGGGAGATGCCATTTTATCGCGGGAGCCCTTATAGCCGTGCTTTTTGGAGACGATGTACACGTAGATCATCATGAACACCATGCACAGCAGGCCGGGCACATAGCCCGCTGCAAACATACGTCCCACCGAGATCTGGGTGGCAAACGAGAACACGATCAGGCCCATGCCCGGCGGGATGATGGGGGTGATCAGCGAGGAAGCGATGGGTAATGGCTGCGCTGAACTCTTCATCGTAGCCGCGCTTGAGCATTTCCGGCACAAGAATCTTTGCTTCCATGGAGGCGTCTGCGGCTGCTGAGCCGGAAACGCCGCCCATCAGAACGGAAAGCAGAATGTTCACATGGCCAAGGCCGCCGGTCAGATGGCCCACAAGGCCGTCCGCCAGATCCAGAAGCCTGCTGGAAATACCCGCGTAGTTCATAATGGCACCCGCCGTGATGAAGAACGGGATCGCCAGGTAAGACGAAGTTTCGGTAACGGCCACCACGCGCTGCACCGCGATCTGAACGGGCAGGGTGGGCTGAAGGATCAGGAAGTACGGCAGTGCGCCGCCCAGAAGGGCCAGCCAGATGGGCACATTGAACATAGCTAGCGCCACGATGCACAAAAGCGGAAGCCAGATATTGATGTTCATTCCGTCGGCCCCCCTTCCTTGAGTTTCGCGGGCAGCAGCGGACGGCCTGCACCAGAAACACAACGGCGTAAATCGTCATCAGACAAAGCCCACCAGCATCCCGCTGTCCAGCACACGGTAGGAAATGCGGGTGGCCGTCATGATCTTGCTGCCAACATTCTGGATCAGGATCCATGTAAGATAGGTGCAGATGGCCATGATGACCGTGATGATCAGCTGCACCACCACATCAACGATGCAGCGCACCTTGTGCGGGAATGCGTTGACCAGAAGATCGACGCCGTAATGCATGTGGCGGCGGTATGCAGCCGCAGTGCCCGGAAATACCATCCACGCAAACGCGATGCACACATATTCATCCGAGCCCTTGATGGTAAAATGCAGGCAGTACCGTGTAAACACATTGATTACGGTAAGGGTGATGGCAAAAACCAGTGCCACCGAAGCAATCAGCTCCGGGATATGAATCACGATCCACTTTGCTGTGGAGTTCTTTTTTGGGAGAATCCTGCGCCATGGAATCTCCTCCTTTCTCGTTTTATTCCAGAAATGCCGCCTGAAGGCATTTGCTCAGGCGGCATCCGTTTTTCTTGCAGAAGATCAGGTGTTGGCCTCGATGGCCGCACGGATCGTATCGTAAATGGAGGGGTCAAGACCCAGCAGCGTGAACAGATCCGGCACGACGGCTGCAAAGGATGCCTTATCTGCCTCGCTCACGGTCACGCCCAGATCCTTGAACTGCTGTACGAACTCGTCTTCCTTGGCCATGGACTGGTCTGCCATCTCAACACAGGCGTCGGTCAGCACGCTCTTGATGGTCTGCTGGTCCTCGGCGGAGATCTGATCCCAGTAGGTGGGGTTCATGCACAGGGAGAACGGGTTCACAAAGTGGCCGGACAGGCACAGGTACTTGCACACCTCGTTCAGCGAAGAGCTGAGCAGCAGGGACAGCGGAGCCTCGCAGGACTCGATCACACCCGTCTGCAGCAGCGAGTAGTTATCGGCCCAGGTAGAGGTAGTGGGGGTGCCGTTCATGACGGTGATGAAGCCCTGCGCTGCAGAGGAGGGGCCCATGCGCATGATGTGGCCGGCACAGTCGGCTGCCTTTTCGATCTTGAAGGTGCTGATGAATGGCGGTAGCGATGGCACCGTAGCACAGCGGCTGGATGTCCTGCTTGACCAGTTCGCTCTCAATACCGGCGATCCAGTCAGACTTTGCCAGAGCCTGCACCTCGTAGAGGCTGTTGAACACATACGGGAAGGATGCGGGTGCAAAGTCCGACACCACATCGCCCAGATTATCAAAGCCCATGGAGCAGATCATGGGTGCGCCGGCGCGCATCTGCTCCAGCATATCGGTAATGGAGCCCAGCGCGTTGTTGGGGTAGACATCAAAACGCCACGCGGCCTTCCGTTTTGGAGGCAATCTCGTCAAAGGCCGCATTGATCACTTCGCCGTAAATGCTGTCTTCCGACTCAGAATAGGCAACTTTAAAGGTAAGTGCTTCGGCCGCGGCCGGTGCAGAAACTGCTGTCGAAGAAGCTGCGTTGGATGCGGAGGCAGCGGTGCTGCCCGCGGAGCCGCCGCAGGCAGACAGACCGACGGCAGCGGCGGTAGTGCCCATAACTTCATGAACGTGCGGCGCGTGATCTTTTCATAGTATTCTCCTCCTGTATGGTCTGTTTCTGTCCGGATTTGATATTTTATCAAATCTTTTGATTCTATTTTACGCGTATTTTTGCCGTTTGTCAATACAAAAATATCAAAAATAAAATATTATGTTCACAGAATCTGGGCATTTCAGCCTATTCGAGGACAGGATGCGATCAAATCAGGCCTTTATAAAGATTGCTCAGTTTTCTTTCTGTTCCTCTTCAAAGTTTTCTGTCAGAGCATACTGTTTGGAGTTCAGAGTGTGCAGCTTGACGATCGTGACCGCCGAGATCACGTCGTTGTTGCGGATAGCATGGATCAGCTGGCTGTGCTCCCACACCGACTGGCTCATCCGCTGATAGTCCACCTCGTGATACTTGCGGATGAAGGCCAGTTGCTTGATGTTCCGCGCAAAAAGCTGGTAAGCCATGTGATCTGCACAGGGCGAATAGGCCAGCATATGAAACTTCATGTTCAGCGGGGTACGCTTTTCGCGCCAGTCCTTTTCCGTCAGTGCCGCCATCTGTGCATTCACATCTTCCAGCTGGTGCAAAAGCTCTTCCGAATAGCCTTTTTTCATCGAAAGCTCGATCAAAAGGCTTTCCAGCGCATACTGCAGGTCGTTGAGCTGTGCAACCAGTTCCGGCGTGACTGCGATCACGGTCGCACCCCGGTAAGGGTTCATTTCCAGCAGGTTTTCACCGCACAGCATACTGAACGCCTCCCGGACCGGCATACTGCTCACGCCGTATTTGTCCGCGATCTCTTTTGCCGTGATCCTGCTGCCCGGCTTGATCCGATGGCTTACAATATCATCCCGCAGCTGATCCGCCACACGGTTGGCAATGGTTGCGCCAAATCCAGCTTCCACTTCCTTTTTCACACGAATTATCCTCGTTTCTCTCAGATTTTTGCAGATTTTGGGCCGCTGCCCTGCTTACCCCTTATGAAAAAGCACCCCTGCACTGCGCCGCAGGGCCCGCAGCGTAACAAAGGAAGGCACATTTTCCCTTGTGCAGCCGGTTCTTTCTTCCAGAAACGCTTCAAACGCCTCTGGACGTGCCGGCTGCAGTGAACTCTTGGGCACCATGTATGCGCTGCTGCTGTTCAAAAACAGAATACCAGTACGCCGCATCCGAATAAAAGCCGTTAACTGCCGAAAGCTGAACCTCTGTCGTTTTGTCATATGCCGTCACATACAGCGTATCTGCGCAGAATTTGTAGACCGTATGCGGAAAATTCCCTGTTTGCTGCACGCACAAGCGTTCCGCTGTCCGCCTTGCCGGAAGCGCCGAGCAGCTGATGGTCCAACAGCCAAAAACAGCAGCACAAGCCGGCCTGTGCTCTCCTGCAGCGCAAACAGTGCCGCTGCGATCAAGGCAAAGCCGCAAAAATCACAAACACCTTTCCAAGGGCTCCATACAGCTGTGCCTGCACCCGTGCCAGACGGTAGAAGGTCTCCTCACTGTGCTGGAGTTCGGCTGTAAAAAGAACGGACTGCTGTTTTTCATGTTTCATAAAGCGGCCATGCCTTTCTGATCAAACATGTTGTTTTTATTGTAGCATAAGAAAAATAAGAAATCAAACCGGAGTGGTCTTTCGGCATCTTTTTCGGATTTTCGAAAAAGAAAATTTGATATTTGATCAAATCCAATTGTATTTTACCATTCTTTTTGCTAAAATGGAAGTACCTGAATAAAAATATCGAAAAAGGAGTGGATCATAATGCCGGAATGCCTGACCCTTGGCGAAAACCATGGCCGCTTTTGCACCGGACCGCACGGGCCCGCTGCGCTATGTGCCAAACTACAGTCTCCGCATTGCAGGGGCTGAGAGCAACACTGCCATCGGTGCTGCAAAACTTGGCGTGTCTGCCGCCTGGATCAGCCGCCTGGGGGCGGATGAATTTGGGCAGTACATCCGCAATCAGATCCGGGCCGAAGCGTGGACTGCAGCGGTGTGCACTTTGACCCCGCCCACCGCACCGGTGTGATGTTCAAGCAGACCGGCTCTGGCGAGAGCAGCGTGTTTTACTACCGCGAAAACAGCGCTGCCAGCCACATGACCCCGCAGGATCTGGACGAAGCATTGTTCCGCGGCTGCCGCATCCTGCACCTGAGCGGCATTACACCGGTGCTGAGCGAAAGCTGTGCCGAGACGGTGCAGGCCGCCATCCGTCTGGCGCAAAAATATGGTGCCAGGGTGAGCTTTGACCCCAACATCCGCCAAAAGCTGTGGAACGGCCGGGATTACACGCCCCTGCTCCGGCAGCTGACGACCCGTGCCGAGATCGTATTGATGGGGCTGGACGAGGCGGAAGTGCTATTCGGCACCCGGAACGTGGAGCAGCTTTGCGCAGGGTTGTTTGCCGTAGGCCATACCGAAGTGGCAGCGTTCAAGGACGGCAGCCGCGGTGCATGGATCGCGACCGGAACCAGTGCATCCGGCTGGAACCCTATCCCTGCCGCTGCATCGACCCCATCGGTGCAGGCGACGGCTTCACGCCGGTGTGCTGGCAGGCCTTTTGCAGGGACGCACGCTGGAACAGGCAGGCCGCATGGGCGCGGTGTGCGGGGCCCTTGCCACCGAAGTGCCCGGCGATGTGGAGGGTTGCCCGGATGCTGCTCGGATGGATGCCATTCTGAACGGAAGCAGCACCATTTACCGCTAGAAAGGAGAACCGTCTTATGGATATGTACGAAGTGTTTGCCCAGAACCCGCTGCTTGCCATCCTGCGCAATGTACCCAAAGAGATCACGCTGAACTATGCGGGAGCCATCCTCAGGGGCGGCGTAAAGGTGTTTGAAGTGGCCCTGAACAGCCCGGACGCATTGGAGCAGATCACCCTGCTGCACAAAACCTACGGCAGCAAATGTCTGGTCGGTGCGGGTACCGCCATCTCCGTCGAGTGTGCACAGACCGCACTGGACGCCGGTGCACAGTTCCTGCTGACACCGGGCACCCCGCCGGATGTGCTAGCCTTCTGCCGTGACCGGGACGTGATGCTGCTGCCCGGCGTGCTGACCCCTACCGATGTGGCGGTGAGCCTGCAGTACGGCTTTCAAACGATGAAGTTGTTCCCGGCTGGTGACATGCCCCGCAGCTATGTCAAAGACCTGAAGGGCCCGTATAACGACACACACTACATTGCCATCGGCGGTGTAACACCGGATAATATTCAGGAGTTCCGCCGGGCGGGCTGCCTTGGCGTGGGCCTTGCCAGCAGCCTGATGCCGAAGGACAAGGTTGCCGCCCGCGACTGGGACGCTGTGCGGCGTATGTGCACGCCCTTGCCGCCAAAGCAAAGGGCTGACCCGGAAATCATTGCATGTATATTTTGTCGCTTGCGCGTTCGGGAACTCAAAGCTCAAATTCAAAAACACCGGCCTAAGCCTGGTGGGTTTTT
>ENA-OQAX01000079-OQAX01000079.1-human-gut-metagenome-genome-assembly--contig:-NODE-79-length-19028-cov-2.197873_pt1 | contig 19028 bp, 19 predicted proteins | sample MGYA00242741_ERZ504539 | MGnify/ENA primary metagenome ERZ504539 (study PRJEB26092, sample SAMD00036277) | human gut metagenome | host: Homo sapiens | study: EMG produced TPA metagenomics assembly of... | reverse complement strand
TACGCATTTCTGTGTCTACTTTAGTTTCTTTTCCATTTTCATCCACTTCCCACGCCTCCCACGCGGTCGTATCTCCCGGGAGATAAAACTGCATAAGTGGTCTGCTCAATATGTTATTGTCATAAAAAGTAAGGTTTCCTCGCACCAAACGTCCGCTGACAGAAGTGAATTTTCCAGTCCAACTAAAAGTCTGCGGAATGATAATATCGTATTCACCATACCCTCTCGATACCGCACTGACCTGACTACGATGATTACCCGCCAAAAACAGCTCAGAATAAACAGAAAGATCCAAATCCATTCTGGTCGTAGTCATTTCTTCATATTTGCCAACTACTTCATTGGGATTATAATAAAAATCTGACACGGCCTTTGGGAGGATAAATACAGCACATAAAACAATTACAAGGACAGCTACTCCTACAATTATTCCCATTTTAATAAAAGTCTTGCGGATTGACCACCTGATTTCTTTTTATAAATTGCCTGTTGATCTCATCTTTTTGATTGTTTTTCTGTCCTGATAACCATTCTTCATTTTCCGGATTCTCTGCATTCTCACTTTCCAGATCAGAAAATTCTGGTATCTCACCTTCTTCATAGAGAAATTCACTGATTGCGTCTTGTTTTTCAATAGATGCTTCAACTTCTTTTTTTCTAACATCGTCCAATTTTCCCTGTTTATATAAGTTCAGTAACTCACGATACGTCATTGAGATTCCTCCTTTCTACACTCTTCCAGATATTTTTTTAATTCTTTCCTTGCCCGGTATGCAAGCACCCGTACATTTTCCAACGTGATATGTAAAACTGCCGCGATTTCTTTCTGTGTCATTCCGCCAAAAATACTGCATCTGAATGATTTCCCGCTTCTTTATATCCAGTCTGCGGATTGCCTGATAAAGCATTCGCCTGTCTTCTTCCTCGAAAATTTTTTTCAGGCAGACCTTTCTCTGTTTTTTCTTCTAAAGGATATATCTGTTCATCCATCAGAATCTCCCGTGATTTCTTTTTCTGTTGATTATAGAACAGGTTTCTCGCTACCATATAGAGCCATGCCCGCATATTGCCATGTCCATCCGGCAAGGCCAGAAGTGCTTTCAGGAAGGTTTCATGGAGCAAATCTTCTGCCAGATGTCTGTCCCCACAAAGTGAATACAAATATAAATATAATTCTTTCTGATAAAGGCTGTAAAGCTTTAATAAGATTTGATTATCCACTTCTATCATTCCCCCTTCCTTGATTTTTGCTCCGGATACACCTTTCATATCTGTTTTGTTTCCAGTTTTTTATCTCTTTCACTAATATAACATCTATAAACGAAAAAATGTTACAAATAAATCAACACATAGAAAGTACATCTCCCTTTACTTCCAGAAATGTGGTATCTTCTGGATTTCCGGTGTTTTCCTGTATATCTTCATTCCATTTCTGTTCTGTACGTCTTATAGCAATCCTCGTAAATAATGCATTTAAGACAGTTCAGCAGAGTTCGAAGTACTATGACACAAAAAAAGCATGGGCGAAGTACTCTCGTCCATGCTATCATTCTAAACATATCTTTTAATTTTAATAGTGCAACTGTCCCTGGAGCCATATGATTCCTTTGAATCTACGTCCGATCTTTGGCTCCCCCCAGCAAATCATTCTTATTGATACAAACATCAAACTGCATATCATTACAGTCTAATGTAAGCTGGCAGATTTCTTCTCCTGTTATAATGTTCTTGAATGTCATAAAATCCAGAATCTCACCCATGATACTATATTGATCACATTCAATTCCATATGGCATGAAATAGGAATCCACTATAGAAAAATATCGTCTGTAACTATACGCTGAGAAATCATGGAATATGTATCCATATCCTCCATCGTGAGGCTCTCCATAGCCTCTTCATCACCGTTTCTGGCGGCTGCAATGAGATGATTTCTGTTCTTTGTCAGTTCACGTTCTGCTTTTACTGCTTCTTTATCTTTCTCTACAGGAAAAAGGATTTTTCCTTCCCTGCCAGCCCGGAAAGGGTTAAAGGCTGGCCACCCGGAAGTATGTTGCCTTTTTCACGCTGTTGCAGATACTCAGCAGCATTCTGAAGATAGAAAATTAAAGTAACCCCAATTCTCAGATCTCACAGGCACCTGCAAAAGATTCTTTGTCTGCATGTCTTTCTATCACAACACTCTCCTGTGTTGTAATGCCTGTTCCGCGAAAAAAAGGAAAATAATAATCCGGATAAAATAACGTTGTTTTCATCATACTGCCCGCAGACAGTAATTCCACAATCGCATCCATAATTCTTGGAAAACTCTGCAAACATACCATCAGGGTAGTTCTCTATGACCGTTTTCTCATCATAAGTTTCAACCACATCCGTAATGATCTGTCTGATACTGCTTCTTTTGGTGATCCTGGAAAAACCAACTGCCCTCAGATAACTGTGCATAAGAACACCTCCCTGAAAAAGCTCACCCTCCATTAAGCGTGCTTTTTCTCAATCTTTGTCATACCACCCATGTATGGCTGCAGAGCTTTAGGAATACTTACAGAACCGTCTTCATTCAGGTTATTCTCCAGGAATGCGATCAACATTCTAGGCGGTGCTACAACAGTATTATTTAATGTATGTGCAAGATATTTCTTACCATCTTTTCCGTTTACACGGATCTTAAGACGACGTGCCTGTGCATCACCAAGGTTTGAACAGCTTCCTACCTCGAAATATTTTTTTCTGACGTGGAGACCATGCTTCTACGTCAAGAGATTTTACTTTCAGGTCTGCCAGGTCACCGGAGCAGCACTCAAGTGTACGAACCGGAATGTCCAGAGAACGGAACAGATCTACTGTATTCTGCCATAATTTATCAAACCACATCGGACTCTCTTCCGGTCTGCAGACAACGATCATTTCCTGTTTTTCAAACTGATGAATACGGTAAACGCCTCTCTCCTCAAGTCCATGAGCACCTTTTTCCTTACGGAAACATGGAGAATAGCTTGTAAGAGTTTTCGGAAGTTCTTCCTCAGGAATGATCTGATCGATAAATTTACCGATCATGGAATGTTCACTTGTTCCGATCAGGTATAAATCTTCACCCTCAATCTTATACATCATGGCATCCATTTCAGCAAAACTCATTACACCTGTTACAACATTGCTTCTGATCATAAAAGGAGGTACACAGTAAGTAAAACCTCTGTTTATCATGAAGTCACGTGCATAGGAAATTACTGCTGAGTGAAGTCTTGCGATATCTCCCATTAAATAGTAGAAACCATTTCCCGCAACACGTCTTGCACTGTCAAGATCGATTCCATCAAAATTTTCCATAATTTCTGTATGATATGGCACTTCAAAATCCGGAACAACCGGTTCACCAAACTTCTCGATTTCTACGTTCTCGCTGTCATCTTTACCGATCGGTACAGATGGATCAATGATATTCGGAATTACCATCATATCTTTGAGAAGTTCTTCCTCTACCTCTTTTTCTCTTGTGGAAAGTTCTTCAATACGGGTTCCGGAAGCAGCTACCTGTTTCTTTACTTCTTCAGCTTCTTCTTTCTTTCCCTGTGCCATCAGTGCACCGATCTGTTTGGAAATTTTATTTCTCTCTGCACGAAGAGCTTCTACTTCCTGTTTGATTTCGCGATTCTCTTTGTCCAGTTCCAGAACTTTATCCACTAATTCCAGTTTTATTATCCTGAAATTTTGTTGCGGATATTTCTGTTTTACAACTTCCGGATTTTCTCTCACAAATTTAATATCTAACATCTTGTTCCTCCTGAAATATTCTATTACATTATGTAATGATGTCAGGGTAAAATCTGGCAACAACTTTCCCCCTGATATCAATTTATCATATCATGTGCATTCCTGCACAAAACAGATTCTCTTTTAGTATGCTCTTATTTTCAGCTTTTTAAACATTACTGTTCACTCCGTTCACAGTAACTTTTAAAAAACTTTATTCTTCAATATTATCCAGTCCAAATTCACTGCCTTACGAAGTGCCTCTACTTCTTCCTGGCTGAGCATAACGTAGGATTCGCCTTTTACAATTTCTTTCATATACAAAAAACAATTGTCCCGGCTGTGTACTGCATTTAAGATAAGACCTGTATTCTCTTTGTCCAGCAAAGCCAGCGCAAAACTTAACTTTCCACCTACATCATCAAATGCGTCATACTTTTCTACACCATATTTATTAAACATTTTTATCAAGATTCTTTTTGATAAAAAGAAGATCATGATCATGTTCTTCCTTCGCATCATAGAGCTTATCTATCTGAGCGAATTTTCTAACGAATACTTTTTCCAGAGACTGTGCATCTGAACCTTTCATGAACGTCTTATATTTACGTTCCAGACGGCTCAGGCGCATATTCATACTGATATTCCTTACCAGCAGGAAGATAGTAAGAATCAGCAGTATAATAATGATGATCCCGGAATCAATTCCAAGATTTTCAAAAATGCCACTCATATTACATGTCACTCCTAACCAATGGATTCGAAAAGATCTATGATTCTTTCCAGTTCATCCTTGGAATAATATTCAATTTCAATTTTACCTTTGTCATTTTTCTTTCTGTGAATCTGGACTCTGGTACCCATGATACTTTTCATTTTTTCTTCCAGATTCTCATATATTGCATCCTCAGCAGAACTGAATTTGCTCTTCTTTGCTGTTTTTGGCGGCTCCAGCATACGTTTTACAAGCGCTTCTGTTTCACGAACACTTAATTTCTCGTCAAAAACCTTCATTGCAATTGATTCCTGCTTTTCCTTATCTGCTATCGAAAGGATTGCCCTGGCATGACCGGCAGTGATCATCTCATCAATCAGCATCTGCTGCACTTTTTCGCTGAGTTTGAGAAGTCTCATTGCATTTGTTACTGCTGTTCTGCTCTTCCCTACACGCTCTGCGATTTCATCCTGTTTCAGATGAAATTCATCAATCAGTCGTTTATATGCCATCGCTTCTTCCACAGGGTTTAAATCTTCCCGCTGAATATTCTCAATCAGGGAAATTTCTACTAATTCCTGCTCAGAAAACTCTTTAACAATTACAGGAATCTCTGTCAGTCCGGCAAGCTTTGCCGCTCTCCATCGTCTTTCACCTGCAATTATTTCATAGTAGTCCTTTTTATCAGACACGAGAAGCGGATGGAGTACGCCGTACTGTTTAATAGACTCAGACAGTTCCATGAGTGCATCTTCATCGAACTGTTTACGTGGCTGATCCATATTCGGCTCTACACTTGAGATCTTTACGATCATTGCCCCTGTTTTCGAATCCGCTGTTTGCTTCTTTGCAACAGTAGGGTTTGTCTGTTTTTCAGCTACGTCAGATTTCTTCTCTGTTTTAACTGTTTTGGTTATTGTCTTTCTGGCAGGTTCTTTGACAACAGATGTTCTGTCTGGAAAAAATGCATCTAAGCCTCTGCCAAGACCGTTTTTTCTTCCTGCCATTAATTATCCTCCCTGTTGAGCACTTCCTCTGCCAGAAGCCTGTAGCTTTCTGCTCCTGCTGATCTCGGATCATAGATATTAATCGGCTGTCCATAGCTTGGAGCCTCCGCCAGTCTTACATTACGTGGAATAATTGTTTTATAAATATTCTGATTTAAATTCTCTTTTACGTTTTCCACTACCTGCAGAGACAGGTTTGTTCTTGCGTCATACATTGTGAATACTACGCCTTCCATTTTCAGACGTTTATTCAGTCTTTCTTTTACCAGATCAATGGTATGAATCAGCTGTGAAAGTCCCTCCAGCGCATAATATTCACACTGGATCGGCACTAATACAGATGTAGCTGCGGTTAATGCATTGATCGTCAGCATATTTAATGATGGCGGACAATCCAGTATTATGTAATCATATTTACGTCGAAGCTTATCTGTGATTCCCTTTAAGATAAATTCTTTATCATCGATTCCTACCAGCTCGATTTCTGCACCGGAAAGATTAATATTAGATGGAATCAGGTCAAGATTCTCAACAACATCTTTTACAATCGTGTCTTTCGTTTCTGCCTCTCCAAGCAAAAGTTCATACAATGTATTTTCTATGCCGTTCTTATCAACGCCGAAACCACTGGTAGTATTTCCCTGTGGATCCATATCAATTGCGAGAACCTTTTTCCCTTTTTCTGCAAGACATGCTGAAAGATTAATTGCAGTTGTTGACTTTCCAACTCCGCCTTTCTGATTAGCAACTGCTATAATTCTTCCCAACTTCATTCCTCCTTTATGAGGTTTTAATTGTAGTTATTCCTATTTTGCCTGTTACATTATTTTTTATAATGCCAACAGGCATATGCATGTTTATTATAACACTTTTATTTTAATCATGCCACATAATGTTTCACGTGAAACAATAGAAAATGAGTTTTGAATTATTTTATTTATTGTATAGTATACCCAAACCACAGGGCTCTTAAACTGCCCTTACAATACTCTGTTTTATTGCAAAACCACAGATGATTCTTCTCAGGGCAATGATTCCACTTCCCTCTTACAGTACTATAGCAGTTCCAGGAATGCCTCAAAAAGATCGGTCCCATACGTAATCTCCGTAATGATTCCACCTCCCTCTCACAGTATTTTTACTGTAATGCCACAGAACTGAACGCCAGCGTTTTTTACCGGATTTTGCCTTACAATATGCTTGCTGTTCTTACTGCAAAACTGACCGCGCGTATTTCAGTACCTGCATGGCAGTTTCTTACATTTCTTACAATATGCAGCTCTTACTGCCTGGCACGTTCTGTTATGCATTTATGAATGCAATTATTTCATATTTTATTATCAGCAATTGCTGCTCTTTTTCAGCGTATATGCCCCCAAGTTTGTCACCATTTAACCAAATCAAGTAAGTCCCCTATCTAATTGCGAAAAGCAATAAGCAGTGGGTGGGGGACTTGCTTGTATCAGGAGGAGTGCAAGCTCCTCCTGATAAACTGCGGAGCAGTTATTTGGTGTAGAGCTACGTAGCGAAGCGGATTGCGAATATCCGCTTGACCTGAATCAAGTAAGGCCCCACCCTCTGCTTATTTCTTTTCGCAATAGAATCAGGAGACTTACTTAATTCGATTGGATAGATAAAATCATTTACATTTGTCATGTAGTTATGTCTTGCTTCTATATATCGAATTACTCAACGCCTCTCTATTTCCCTTCAGGATAAAAGCAAAAACAACTGATACTACGATGAAGAGCAAAAATGTTGTAAAAGATTTTTGGTATCATTTTAGAAAATATAATGGCATATTTTGATATATAGCAAAAATGAAACAGTGATTTTTGGCGTATTTTAGGAATGTCTGATTTTTGCCATTTTTATCATTTTTATATAATATATAGAAACTACAAGTTACTAAAAACGCTTATTTTACAAGCGTTTTATTACTAGTATAGTTGAATTTATATTGTACAGGAAAAGCGTATTATTTTTTCATTTTAACCAGCAAGTTTCATTTTGTGCTATTCCTTTTTCCTGGTTATACGCCGCGAAGCGGCGTATTTATATTTTTTATTTCCGAAATATCCCATTATGTATTATTTGTCTCCTGTCCTCGTCAAAACCAGCTCAAACATAGCAGAAACACAGCAAAATAACAGCTCTCAGACGCCCTAAAACGCCTCTTTTTTCTATATATGGGCCGTCAAGTGGATATTCGTAATCCGTTTCGCTGCCTGCCCATAGCCGAATAACTACTTCGTAGCTTATCAGGAGGCATGTAGGCCATCCAGATCATTGTTAAGCAGGCATTTGCAGCAAAAACAGCATTATTTTTTCTATTTTTTTCGTATCTTTCATCGTATTTTTAACCAAATCAAGTAAGTCCCCTGCTTCAATTGCGAAAAGCAATAAGCAGTGGGTGGGGACTTGCTTGTATCAGGAGGAGTGCAAGTTTCTCCTGATAAACTGCGGAGCAGTTATTTGGTTATGAGCAGGCAGCGAAGCGGATTGCGAATATCTGCTCGACTGCGTGCAGGTGCACATGACGGTGTTTGGGTGTTTTGTGCATTTTTATATATGTACTATAAATCGTACACATATATTATTGCGGTACTATAAACCGTACTTTTATATCGTTTTTAGCGTTAAACCTTCGTATTTTGACGTATTTCTTTTTTCATTTCCCACCTTCGCAGAAAAGTCCGATATATTGGACATATGTTTTTCTTTTCTATTCCATACTACTATCCCTTTTGTCAAATATATTTTTTTCTTTTTCAAAATCTTTATGAATTCCCCCCCTTGTTCTTCTTCTCTTATTCTCAGCTTATCTCTTTACACTATCGCCATATAATTTTATCGATAAAAAATCTCCGACCCTACTCCATACCCCCGCAGATGCAGGCACGTTTGCGTTTAACTTAATCTTGCCGCTCTATTTCCTGAAATGCTATAATACAATCACGAACAATCTATCTATATCGAAAGGAATATTTCTATCATGAATCCAACCAACAAAGATCAGGCAAAGGCTCAATTAGATAAAACGCTTCAGGGAAATGACAAAATCGAAACTGCAATCGCTGCTCTCCAGCAGGATGCCACTGAAGAAATGCTGGCGCACGTTCTCACGGTAATTCGTCGCAGAATGAAAGAGTATGCTCAGCTGATCGTAGCTGTAGAACCACCAAAAGGTGATGGAAAGATTAATCTCCAGGCTATAAAAACCGGTGATGGAAAACAATGGTGGGCTGCTTTTACCAGTTTTTTGACGAAGAAATTAAAAAGGCAGCAGCCAGATCATGTCTACTTTCACAGCAGACATTGACAAAAATTTTTCACGCAGCACTCCAGGAACCATCTATTGAAGGAGTAATCATCAATCCCTGGAACCGCACTATTATGCTGAATAAAACTTAATCAATATTATTCTGGGAAATCCTGTATAATTTGACTCTCTGTATCCACAACCACAGCTATGGCAAGTGAAAACCGGCAGAGTATTTATTCACTCATAAACTGTGGTGCAATTTATTCGGTGCAGAGCTACGAGCAATGCGAGATGCAAATATCCGCTTGTCCAGTAGATAGCTGCACCTCCGTAAATAACTACAGCATCTATGGCATAATTGCTTTACATTTGTCAAAAAAAAATCTCCTGCCTCTCACTAAGTGAAGCGGATATTCGCAATCTGCTTCACTACTTGCTCATAACCGAATAATTAAACTACTTCGCAGTTTATCAGAAATTGCTTACACTCTTCCTGATACAATCAATCCCCCTGCTTATTGCTTTTCGCAATTGAAGCAGGGGACTTACTTGATTTGGTTAAAAAAAGGAACTATTTGCCTGTATTACATGCAATATATGTTTCACGTGAAACATACACTGTAAAACAGTCAAGTAAATAAATTCATCCGCATTTATTACTTACTCATAACCGAATAACTGCTTCACGGTTGTATCAGGACCTGCTTGTGTTCCTGATACAACCTCATCCCTCCACACACCACATTTTTGTTTCTCGTAGCTTCACAAGGAGATGGGAACTTTCCTGATTCGATATAAAAAATATCGCTCATTTTCTATCTTGTTTCACATGTTACCTTCCTTACTCCAATCTACAAAAGCATTGTAAATTTTCCACCAATAGCGTATAATAAAAGCCAGAAAATATTCAGAAAAATACCATCAGATCAGTGAATTTTAGTGCATCGAACAGTATTTTCCCAAATCATTTAATACGAATTTCAGGAGGCTTTCAATGAAGAAAAACGGACATAAACTACTTACTCTTGCTGCTTTATTAGGAACAGCCACAGGAGTTATTCATATTACAAATCGTTTTATAGATGCCACATCTCAGCTTAAAGATATGCTGGAGCAACCACATGGTAAAACATATGACTGGCGTTTTGGAAAAATCCACTATACAAAGCAGGGACATGGTTCTCCACTGCTTCTCGTTCACGATATAATGCCAGGCGCATCTGGCTATGAATGGAATGCCGTTGAAAATCAGCTGGCAACAGAACATACCGTTTACACGATTGATCTTTTGGGCTGTGGACGCTCTGAAAAGGCAGAGATTACCTACACAAATTTTGTATTTGTGCAGCTTCTCTGCGACTTTGTTAAGAATGTAATTCACGAAGAAACAGATATTATTGCCAGTGGTTTTTCCGGTTCTTTTGCAATCATGGCATATCGTAATAATTCCGACTATATTCGCAAGATCATGCTTGTAAATCCACCAAGTCTCAGTTCACTGAAGCAGGCCCCATGTGAAGACAATAAATTATTCAAACACATAATCGAACTTCCTGTCTTCGGAACACTGATCTATCATATCGCATGTGCACGTGAGGCTATCAGCAGCATGTTTATGGAACAGTTATTTTTATAATCCGTTTCACGTGACCGATACACTTGTAGATACTTATTATGAATCCGCGCATAAAGGTGGTTCCAACGCCAAATATCTCTATTCCAGCTATATTGGCAAGTATTTGAATATCAGCATCAACAACGCAGTTGAATCTTCTGATGCCTGCATTTATATCATTTCCGGCAAAAAAGAGGCTTCTGGTTCTCTCATTGCCGAAGAGTATCAGAAACTGAATTCTTCTATTGAAACTGCAACAATTCCTGATACCAGACATCTTCCTCACATCGAAGATCCTGAGCATTTTCTGGAGCAGGTATCAATTTTTTCTGTAAACAAAAAAAGCTCCTGCTTGCAGGATTCTCCTCCTGCGGCAGATTGCTTCAGCGGCATAATTGGCATAATTTCTCTCCGGCGCAGCGTGATCCTGCCCGGAGATTTTTTTTTTGTGTCATTGGAACATTACGGAGTAATCACCTATGGCATAAAAAAAATGGGGGTTGTCACATTGTGATATGCTACCCTCATATAGGACAATGAAATATAAAAAGTCCTATATGGAGGCAACAATTGTCAGTGCGACAACCCCATTTTCGTATTTTATTTATTATTGTTTCACGTGAAACATCAGCTCTTATTTTATCTTAAAGCCTGTTCCAAATACATATGTGTTGTATTATCAATCAGCTTATGGGTAAGCTCTGCCATATGCTGTGTAGATTCCTGGTTTTCAGAAGAGAGCCATGTCTTGATCATTCCTACACATCCATTCAGACAAAAGGCGTACGCATACTCAATATCCCGATTATTCTTAGGCAAACGAATAGACAGACGATGCAGAACTGTATCCGCAATCAGCTTTTCGATTCGGCTGACAAACGCCATATCCCCATTTTTTCCGAGCAGTGCAATACAAATATCCTTATTATTATCCAAAATTGTAAAAATCTGCTCAATAAACGGATAAGAACTCTCCTTATTGTTAAGAGGATCAAGCGGATAATCTTCTACTAAATGAGAAACTTCATCCATCAGTTCCGCCTCAATAGATTCTAACATCTGGTAAATATCTGTATAATGAAGATAAAACGTGGAACGGTTGATATCTACTTCTTCCACCAGTCTTTCACAGTAATCTCTTTAATACTCTTCTTCTGCATAAGACGTGCTAATCCTGCTCGAAGCTGTGCTTTTGTTTTCCGTACTCTTCTATCAACTTTTTTCGGCCATTTTTCTTTTCCCCCTGTTATTCCGTAAAGCTATAATAAGTAAAGCGGACATTCGCATTCTACTCTACTTCATGTTCATAAATTACCATATAGTCAAGCGGATATTCGCAATCCGCTTCGCTACTTGCTCATAACCAAATAACTGCTCCGCAGTTTATCAGGACTTGTTTGTACTCCTCCTGATATAAGCAAGTCCCCACTCATTACTTATTGCTTTTCGCAATCCCGCGGAGAGGGCTTCCTTGATTCGGTCATTTTCTCTCAACTATAGTATTTCTGGAATTACTATAATATCATGTTCGTGTCTGCAGCCATAAAAATCATCTTTCTGTATTAGACATTTTTCGCATTTATGTCCATTAATATACATTCAGTAAATATTTAATGGTTGTATCTATGTTTTGTGTTTAGTATAATACATCACGTAAAGAAAATCAACACTTTGTTTGATAATGGATTTGAGAGCTATTAATAGAATTCAGTATGTTTAATAGATTTTGAAGCATTACTGGAATAAAGTTTGATTAAGCAACTAAGCTTATATAAAACTAAATAAAGAAAGGGATAGGTAAAATGATCAAAGACGAATGGAAAAGCCTACTTCGTAACAAGCTCATGCTTATCGTTGTAATCGCTATCATCGTTATCCCGCTCATCTATGCAGGCCTGTTTCTGAAATCCATGTGGGATCCTTACGGAAGCGTGGATACCTGCCGGTGGCCGTGGTAAACGAAGACAAACCAGTTGAGTATAATGGCAAGACGCTAAGTATAGGTAAGGATATGGCGGATGAGCTGAAAGACAACGACTCAATGGCATTCAACATTGTAGACAGCAAAACAGCAGAGGACGGTCTGGCAAACGGAACCTACTACATGGTTATCACAATTCCGGAAGACTTCTCCGCAAATGCAGCTACTGTAATGGATGATAACCCCAAGCAGATGGAGCTGACATATCAGACCAATCCGGGAACCAACTACATCGCTTCCAAGCTCAGTGAAACAGCAATGCTGAAGCTTCGCGACAACATCGCCTCCCAGGTTACAGAAACCTATACAGAAACCGTTTTTGATTCTATCTCAGAAGCAGGTGACGGAATGCAGGAAGCTGCTGACGGATCCGGAAAACTTGAAGACGGACTGACTACAGCTGCTGATGGTAACAAAACCATTACCAAGAACCTGAAAAAACTTTCCACAAGTACTCTTACATTCGTAAGCGGTGCTGACAGTCTCACAGAGGGACTTAAGACATACACCATGGTGTAGCTCAGGTTAACGACGGAGCCAAGAGTCTGGATGATGGAGCAAAACAGCTTGACAGTGGTGTCGCTACTCTCACCAACAAGGTACCGGAGCTTACAACCGGTGTTGACACTCTGGATAAAGGTGTGAAACAGTACACCGCAGGTGTTGATCAGTTGAATGAAAACTCCGATGCACTGAAAAGCGGTGCAAGCAGCCTGGAATCCGGTGCCAAAGCTTTAAGCGAAGGTATCAATACTCTTTCCAGTGGTGCTACAAAGTATGTCAGCGGTGCAGATACTCTGGCTGATGGAACAACCGCTTATGTAAAGGGTGCACAGGAACTGGCAGACGGCGCTAAACAGCTCTCCGCTCTGGAAAGCCTTGGAGATGTTTCTGATGGTATCGCTCAGTTAAATACCGGCGTTACAAAAGGAACTAAAGATTCTCAGTCTCTGGTATCCGGAACTGCAGCTCTGGAAGCAGGAACCAAAAAACTTAACGACACTGTTTCTGCTCTGAAGGGAAGCACTACTGAAGAATCCTTCAAACAGCTTTCCAGTGGCCTTACAAAGGCTCAGAAAGGTATGGAATCTGCTTCCGCCGGTATGACTAAGGCTCAAACTGGTATGGAATCCGCTTCCGCAGCCATGACTCAGGGTGCGTCAGCTGTTACCGGTCAGATCGTACCTGGTCTTAACAGTGCAGCAAGTGCTCTTACTGATGCAAGTACAATGCTTTCTTCCAAAGCAGAGGGTCTTGGTACTGCATTTGGTGGAATGAAAGCTCAGATCAGTGCAGTAAGCTCCGCAATGGATACATACGGACAGACAACAACTTCAACACTTAATGACGCAAACGGAAGAATTGATGCCGCACAGCAGGCTATGAACTCTGCTGTTGCAGAACTTCAGGCAATTCAGAGCGCACAGGATGAAGATGGAAAAAATTTCCGCTGAAAGCCTCAGCAATGTGATCAATACTCTGTCCGGTGCTGCCGGAAGCGCTTCTCAGGTAGATACTTCCTTTGCAGCCGGATATTCTGATCAGGTTTCCCAGTTGGGCGTTGTAAATGGTGAAATTGATGCAGTTCAGGGAGAACTTGGAGATGCACTTTCACAGCTGAACAGCAAAAACTGAGGATATTAAGAGCAGTGTACAGACTCTGACAGGTGCTGCAGCAACTTTGAACCAGCTTGCAGACGGACTGACAAGTGGTGCTACAGAAATGAGCAATGGTGCAGCAGAAATGGGCAGCGGTGCTACAGAAATGGGCACAGCCGCTACTACAATGGGCGCAGTTGCAGGTCAGCTTCCTACAGATATGATCTCTCAGCTTTCCGCTGTTACACAGCAGCTGTACGCGGGTGCAACAGCTGTAAATACCGGAACAAAAACTGTTTCCGCCGGACTTCAGAAACTGGAGACTGGTACCGCAGCTTTCCCGAAAGCAGCCGCCGGAATCAAAGCTCTGAACGATGGATTTGATAAATTAACCGCAAACAACAAGAAACTTACTGATGGCGCAACAAGTCTGAAAAAAGCAGGAAAACAGATCACAAGCGCACTTCCGCAGGTGAAATCCGGTGCAGGTCAGCTTGCCGATGGTTCTGAAACACTGACTACAGGAATTAAGACATACACAGATGGCGTCGCTAAACTGGCCGCTAACAGTTCTGCTCTTACAAGCGGTACCAGTCAGCTTTCCACTGGAGCTAAAACTCTTTCCAGCGGTGCTACTACTCTTGCAAACGGAACTAAGACATTAGCAAACGGTACCTCAACTCTTCTCAGTGGTACCAAGAAAACTTGTAAGTAACAACAGCACTCTGAACAATGGTGCGAAACAGCTTGCAGATGGTGCTGCTCAGATCCAGAGTGGTTCCTCTCAGCTGTATGATGGTTCCAAGAAACTTGGAAGTGGTATGAAAGAACTGAAAGATGGTTCCAAGACATTAACCACAAGCCTCAGTGATGGAGCTAAAACAGTTAAAGATAACTCAGCAAGTGATGAAACAATTAAAATGTTCGCAACACCTGTTGTGAGCGATGAAACAAAACTTACCGATGTTCCGAATAACGGACACGCAATGGCACCTTATATGATGTCTGTAGGCCTCTGGGTTGGTGCACTGGCATTCTGCCTGATGTATCCTCTGGCTCAGTATAAAGGCAAACTGAAATCCGGTTTTGCATGGTGGGCAAGCAAAGCTCCGTACTTTATCCGGTAGCAATGCTTCAGGCAATCTGTCTGATCCTTCTGTTACATGCATTTAACGGATTCACCCCTGCTGAGATGGGCAAGACAGTTCTCTTTGCCTGCCTCGCAGCAATGACCTTTACATCTATGATGTACTTCTTCAACATTACACTTGGTAAAGTAGGAAGTTTCCTGATGCTGGTATTCATGGTCGTTCAGCTTGCAGGATCTGCCGGTACTTATCCGGTCGAGATTTCTCCTGCATTTGTTGCAAAGATTCACGCATACCTGCCATTCACTTACACAGTTGATGCATTCCGTGCAACGATCAGTGGTGGCAGAAGCATTACTACTTCTGTAATTGTACTGGCTGTACTGTTTGTGATCTTCACGGCAGCGTCCTAGACGCCGACCAGGTTCCAGTTGATACCGTATTTCTGTCCGCCTTCTGCAGCTGTAAAGGTACAGTCATCAATGACAAGCTCCTTGCAGTTCGACAAGTACATAAAAGAAGGATTAGAGTTATCCTTCGCGGTGTTGCCTGTAAAGGTGCAGCCTGTCAGGGTAAGATGGAGCTTTGTAGGTTTGTCAATGATGTGTTACACATTAGGAAAAGAATAAAGAACGTCTTTAGGTGACATCCAGTTGAGAGGTCTCATGGGGAAAGCGTTATAACGTCTCTGCCTGACAGCAAGCTGTTTGGCGAAGTCATCGAAGGAATAGAAGGTGTGACAAGCATAGAATTCCTCATTGTCTTTTCTATGACTGCGTTCTACTTTTCCGTTGTGTCGAGGCGTAAAGGGCTTGATTTTCTTGTGCCGAATTCCGAGCTCAGCCAGCGTTTTCTCAAAGAGCGTCAGCGGCTTTTTCCTGCTGTTGCCCATCTCATTAGTAAATTCAAACCCATTATCAGTTTGAATACACTCAATAGCGTAGGGAAACTTTTCCACTACATGTTTCAAAAACTGTGTGGAAGAGTATGTACTCTGCTCCTTGAATGCTTCAAGATAGCGAAAGCGACTGTATTCGTCGATGAAGGTATATTGATAGTATTTCTCCCTGGCAGCTTCTCCCACAAGGCAGGCAGCGGGAACATATTTTACATCAATCTGTCCCCGTTGTCCCGGATATTCCATCTTTTCATAAGGTTTTGGAATGTACTTGGGATTGGGCAGTTTCACAGGCTTACCATCAATTCGGCGCAGGAGCTTGTACAGACCGGAGATGGATCTGGTGTATCCCCGCTGGTGCAGCTTCACCCAGAACACCACCAGACCTGCATGGGGATTCCTGCGGCGCATATCCCTGACCAGCTTGATCTCCGCTTCTGTGTGTTGGTTTGGATGGCTGTGAGGACGATGTGAGCGGTCTGCCAGGGAGCGGATTGTGCCGTCATACTTCTTTCGCCAACGGTAGATATTCTGTCTGGTGGTCTTGTAGCGGATTGCAGCGGCTGTAACACCGTGCTTCAAAGAATATTCAATTACTGCTTGCTTAAAGCGCATGTCCTGTGTTATCTTATTCATAGCGGATAGGGTGGCACCTGCCTTTCGGTTTTGTCTGAGCAACTCAACCTTAGCACATGCCCGCCCTATTCGCTATTCTTTTTTCTATCTGTCACACATCATTGTAACACCTACACAGGCTTAAAAAAGGTTCGGAGCTTTTTAGAGCAGAAGCCTAAAACGCAGGTTTCCGCCATGATGATTTTTAGATTTGGATGATTTCCAGAAGCTAAATGACGAGGAAGGGCGGATGTTTTGGTGATGCTATTTTTAGCGGAAGTAGCGGATATCTTGAAAAGCAGCGTAGGTCCAGAGGATATCCTTGTACGGCTTGGCGGCGATGAATTTATGCTGCTGATTAAAAATTGTAGTAAACAAAGGGCCAATGAGCTTGGCCCGTCGATTGCACAAAAAATTAAAGAAATCTGTTATCATCAAGAAAAAGATCTCCATGTTTCCGCAAGCATCGGAATGTGCGTTACGTCTGTTATCGACGAATATAACGGCCTTTACCGGTGTGCGGAAAGCACGTTGCAATATGTAAAAAAGCATGGCAAGGGCAAAGCGGCTTGCTATTTGGATGTTTCCAGCGAGCTAGGAACTATGCTGACACAGGTCTATACCGGAGAACATCTGCTCAATGAGGTGGTCAGCGGCAGTACGGCGGACAAAAAGGAATCTTGCGGATATGGCGCTGGAGTTTTTTAAGTAAAGCTAAAACACCTTGACGATGCAATCAGCCTCCTCTTGGCCAAGGTGGGAAAGGCTTACCGTCTGGATCGAGTATCCATGGTGGAAATTGAAAGGGATTATCACAGCTTCCACTATTCCTATCAATGGGCTAAAAACAAGCACGACCTGCAAATGGGAAATACTTATTATATTAAGCCAGGCAGAATGGAAGAGCTTTCTCAGGAATATGACGCAGATGGCCTGTGCGATTGGAAATTTCATGAGGACAGCCCTATGGCTTCCTGCTTGAGGTGTGCTATTTGGAATTCTGGAGTTTATACCGGACACCTGGTACTGGAAAGCCATGAGAAAAACTATCTGTGGACTGAGGCTCAGAGGAAGACTCTGCAGGAATTAACCCAGATCATCTCTACTTTTGTGGCAAAAGCTCATGCTGACGCTGTAAGTCTAGCTAAAACACAGTTTTTGTCTCGAATGTCACATGAGATCCGTACCCCTATGAATGCCATTGCGGGGATGACCACCATCGCAAAGACGTCGCTGGATCACCGTGAAAAGGTGTTGGACTGCTTAAATAAAATTGAACGGTCAAACCAATATCTTTTAGGCCTTATCAATGACATACTGGAGGTTTCAAGGATTGAAAGCGGCAAAATTGAAATTAGTCCAGAGTGGGTGGATATGGTAACGGTTGAGCGTCAGCTTAACGAGATGTTTGCCTCCCAAGCAAAGGCAAAAAATATTACCCTTTTGTTCCAGCGCCAGTATGAGGAAAAGTATGTTTTTTATTTGGATACGCTGCGCTTCAATCAGATTTTTATCAATTTGATCGGCAACGCTATCAAGTTCACCAGACCGGGAGGAACGGTGATTGGCCGGGCGCGTCTGGAAAGCTTTGAGAAGGATATAGCGTATATCAGATTTAGTATTGAGGATACTGGTATCGGGATTGCTCCCGAAGCGATAGAAAGGATTTTTGATTCCTTTGAGCAAGGGAGCGCCAAGACTGCTCAAGAGTATGGCGGCACAGGGTTGGGACTAACGATTTCCAGTCATTTGGTACAGCTGATGGGAGGAAAGCTGGAGGTAAAAAGTCGGCTTGGAGAGGGATCGGAGTTTTATTTTACCCTTCCGTTAAAATTCAAATACCGGACATTTGGCCAAACTGTCTGGGTGAAAAGAAAATAGAAAATGTCTCAATGGATTGGAAAGGGAAACGGTTATTGGTGGCAGAGGATAACAAACTAAATATGGAAATTGCCGTAACCCTTTTGGAAATGGAGGGCTTTCAGCTGGAAACCGTTCAGAATGGGAAAGCGGCCCTAGAGCTGTATTTAAAGAAAGAGCCATATTATTTTGACGCAATACTGATGGATATTCAGATGCCAATAATGAACGGCTTGGAGGCTACTAAGGCGATTAGGCTTTCCCAGAAGAAAGATGCTCGCACTATACCGATAATTGCCATGACCGCTAACGCCTTTGATGAGGATGCAAGGGAATCTATTCAGTATGGGATGAACGGTCATTTAAGCAAGCCCTTCACGATGGATAGACTTTTGGAGGTGCTTTCAGAATGCCTATAGCAGGTAAATTCAAGGTCAGAAGGCTTTTATAGAGTCCGATCAAACATGATAATTGATACAGCCGCTTTTTTTCGAGCAGAAAATGCGAAAAAAAAGCGGCAATTTTGCCTTGAATCTATTGTTGACCAATGGCTTCCTTCGTTTACTTTTTAGATTGCAAAAACTGCTTTCTGTGTGATTAAAATACTTCAGTAAAAGTATTACAATTTTTGG
>ENA-OQAX01000078-OQAX01000078.1-human-gut-metagenome-genome-assembly--contig:-NODE-78-length-19093-cov-2.700675_pt1 | contig 19093 bp, 23 predicted proteins | sample MGYA00242741_ERZ504539 | MGnify/ENA primary metagenome ERZ504539 (study PRJEB26092, sample SAMD00036277) | human gut metagenome | host: Homo sapiens | study: EMG produced TPA metagenomics assembly of... | reverse complement strand
TTTTTTAGTGTTTTTCCAAACACTTAAAAAGGTTCCTTACAAGTTTTTTCGATATTGTTCAATTTTTCAAGGTCCTGTAGCGCCTCAGCCTTGTGGCTGAAAGCTTATTTATTTTATCACTTTCGTGATAAGTTGTCAAGCACTTTTTTTTTGAATTATTTTTTGAGTTTCTTGTGGAAGCTCATCGATTCTTCACGTTAGGACGTTCCTTCTGAAGTGTTTCATTCTGTCGGATGTCCGCCTGACAGTAATGTATTTTAGCACAGCCTTTTGCAAAAAGCAAGCATTTTCTTCATATTTTTCGCAAAAATCCGGCTTTTGGCTTTTTGCCCAGTTTTTTCCTTTTTAATCTGGAAAGTATGACATCTAATCTTCTAAAAGTCGGCGGCGCAGCTGTACCAGTATCTTGCGTTCCCGCCGGGAGATCTGCACCTGTGTGGTATGCAGCACCTTTGCAGTTTCACTCTGGGTCTTGTTGCCATAAAACCGCAGGCGGATCAATTGCCTGTCCTGTTCCGGCAAAGCGTGAAGCACCTCTTCCAGACTGATACGTTCTGCCAATGCTTCTTCCGGGGATTCTACTGGAATATCCATCTGCCGGTTCTCTTCTTCATTTTCCGGGGTCAGGCTCATGGCAGGCTGTGCCGCCTGAATGGCAAGTGTGATGTTCTCTGTAGGTTCATTCAATTCTTCCGCCAGCTGAGAAAGGGTCGGCTCCGTACCGCACACTTTCATGTGATGCTCCCGTGCCGCCTGTACGCGCATCCCTAATTCTTTTAAGGAGCGGCTCACCTTGACTGTGCCGCTGTCCCGGAACAGCTTTTTGATCTCGCCTAAAATTACCGGCACTGCATAGGTAGAAAAGCATACGCCGCGGCTCTCATCAAAATTATCGCAGGCTTTTACAAGTCCCATACATCCGGCACTGTACAGGTCATCGTACTCTATGCCCCGCCCGCGGAAGCGCCCGGCGCAGGCGTGCACCAGCCCCAGATTCTGCTCAATGAATGCGTCCCGCCGGGTCTTATCCGATACCATGCTCCTGCCTGCCTTTCCTGTTATGTATCATTCTCTCTGGGCCAGACGCTTGATGAGCAGCACCTTTGTACCCTTGCCGGGCTTTGAGATGACCTTGACCTTATCCATAAAGCTCTGCATCACCGCAAAGCCCAGCCCGGAGCGTTCCTCCGGGTTTCCGGTGGTGAACAGCGGTTCCATGGCCTGCGGGATATCCGGGATGCCGATGCCCTTATCTGCCACCGTGATGTGCACCTCCCGCCCGGGATAGACTGCAATGCTCATGGCCACCGGCCCGATGTGGTCCGGGTAGGCATGGACGATGCAGTTGGTCACCGCCTCAGACACTGCCGTTTTGATATCGGCCAGCTGCGGCACGGTGGGGTCGTACCGGGCAAGAAAGGCCGCTGCTGCGCCCCGGGCGTAGCTTTCGTTCACGCTGAGGGAATCAAACTGGATCTTTGTTGTGTTTTCCGCTTTCATGGTTTATTCCTCCTTCTGTCCTGCATCCGTGCAGGGGATGCGCGCCAGCTGCAGTACCTTTTCCAGCTGGGACGGTGTGTGCTGCACCCGCAGTGCCGTGCCAGTGTGCGGGCAATGCGCTGCCGCCCCAGGATCAGCCCTACACCGGATGAATCCATAAATCCGACCCCGCCAAAATCCAGGATCATGGTCTGCGGGGCACGGCTGACCAGTGCATCATCCAGCTGGATGCGCAGGCTTTGCGCCGCATCGTGATCGATCTCGCCCGCAAGGTAGGCATAAAGCACATCGCCCGCCGGGCTGAAGCTTACCGTTGCATGGTTTGTCCATCTCCTTTGCCAAAAATAAAAAGATCCCGTACACATGGTTTCAGTGTACGGGATCTTTCGTTTATTTTTAGGGAAGCGTGTCGGCTCAGCTGTTCACCAGCAGTTCGGCCGCTTCCAGCGCGGCAGCTTCACCGCCGCAGACCAGCAGGCCGCGGCGGGTGTTGGCATGAGCCAACTCCACTGCTTCGGCAATGCTGGTGCACATCTCGGCATCAAAATGATACTTTGCCTTTTCGGTCAAACGGGCCGTCATCTCGTCATCGCCGCCTGCCGGGGTGACAAGATACACCTTATCAAAGGGGTTCTCACTCATGCCGGGCATGGTGGACTTATCCTTTTTCTGCTCTTCAGGGGTCAGGCCGGTCTCCAGTGCGGAGAAGAACGCTTCGGCTCCCTCCTCCTCTGCCAGACCGATGATGGCGCTCATATGGCGCACCTTGGCCATGTTGAGCACACGCAGCAAGGCTGCTGCCTGCTGCGGGGTGCGGCAGGCATCCAGAATGATGAGTGGGCGCTGCGAGATGACCCGGATGCTGCTGCGGTTCTCCACCGCAGCCAGACCTTCCAGAATGGCATCGTCGGTAATATCAAAGCCCTTGCGGCACAGCGCCAGCGAAAGCTCCACAGCCATGGCAGCGCTGCCCGCCGCATGACGGCCCAGAAAAGCCAGCGGCACGGTATATCCGCCGTAGTCCACCTTGCTGGCAAACTTTTCTGCCTCCAGAAAGGTGATATCCTCCGGGTCCGGCACCACCAGCTCGCAGCCGCACTTACCTGCGGCCACGATCAGCTCGCTGAGCACAGACTTGGGCTGCTCCGGCGCGGTGACGCAGATGCTTTCCTTGCGCATGACACCTGCTGCCAAAGCCGCAAGCGCTCCACCGAGCGGCTCACACCGTCCGGGCCGACCGAGGTGACGGCGCACACCGGCATGCCGGGCAGCGCTTCCGCAAGGCCCGCATCCGGCAGTTCCACCACGGCCAGCGTGCAGCCCGCTGCGCCAAAGCAGTTGGCCGCAGCGGCCAGCTCCGCTGCATCCTGCGGCAGGGCTTCGGCTGCGGAAAGGGCATCCGCAGTCAGAGCCAGCAGGCCCTCGTCCACCGGGGCATCATCGATGCAGATGCGCTCCGACAGCGGGCGGCACCCGGCATGGTACAGGCCTGCATGGATCCCCTGTGCGTGCAGGATGGCCGCCAGCAGACGGGCCGTCACGGTCTTGCCTGCCGTGCCTGCCACGCCCACGAACTGCACCTTCTGCACCGGCGCGGTGAACGCGGCGCGCAGCTGTTCGGTGGAGGCAAAACCGTCCGGCAGGGCGGCAAAATACTGATTTGCCTGTTCGATGGTCATTGGTTACTCCTTATTACGATGGTTGAACAACAATCTGCACAGCGCCATGAGCACCAGCGCCGTAAGGATGCCCGCCAGAACACCGGCTGAATCCAGCCACACATCGGTGACCTGACTGCTGCGTCCGGGCGAAAAGATCTGGATGGTCTCATCGGTCAGCGCAGTGAGCACGCCGCCCAGCATGGGCACGCTGATGTGCCAGATATACTGCCGGGTATACACCCGCATACACAGCATGAGCAGAAAGCCCTCCAGCATATACTCGCAGAAGTGTGCCAGCTTGCGCACGATGTGGTCGGTCAGGCGCTGGGCAAGGGCCGGATGGCCCAGACGGCGCAGAGCCGCCTGCAGCAGAGTGAGCACCCGGCTGCTGGACACAGTAGACACCGAGGCGATCTTCATGGAATTGGAAAAGATGAACGCGATGCAGCTGATGAGAGCAAGGGTAAAGATCACCCGCCCTGCGGTCACCCACGGCGAAGTGCGCTGTGCGCTGCTGTTATATTCCCCGCTCAAATCAGCCCAGAGCCTTGATGCTCTGCTCGATGTTGGCCAGCTTATCCTGGCTCTTGGCGTACTTATTGCGGATATCCTCCACCAGTGCCGCCGGGGCGCGCTCCACGACTTGGGGTTGTTCAGCTGGTTCGCGAACATGGCCATTTTCCTTTTTCGGCCTTGGCCTTTTCCTTGTTCAGGCGGGCCAGTTCCTTGCGCGGTCGATCAGCTCCATCATGGGGGATGAAGCCGCGGGCGGCGTGGGTGGACACCTGCACCATGCCGTCGGTGCTGCCCTCGTACTTCTCGGTAAAGGTCACGTCGGTGGCAAAGGCGAACTTTGCCAGATAGACCTGTGCCTTCTGGAAGGGTGCTGCGTCGGCGGTCTCGATGATCATGCTGGTCTTTTTGGCGGGGTGGACATTCATCTCGGTGCGCATGGTACGCACGGCCTTGATGTAGTCCATGACCTTTTCAAAGGCTTCCTCTTCGTCAGCCCAGTTGTGAGCTTCGTCAAAGGTGGGCCAGCTCTGGGTCATGATGGTCTCGGCAGAGCCGGGCAGAGCCTGATACAGCTCCTCGGTGATGAAGGGCATGAAGGGATGCAGCAGCTTGAGGGCCTTGTCCAGCACATACACCAGCACACGGCGGGCGGTGTCGGCCTGCTCGGCATCGCCGGAGTTCAGGCGGGGCTTTGCGATCTCGATGAACCAGTCACAGTAGACATCCCAGATAAAGCTGTTGATCTTGGCGGCGGCCAGACCCATCTCGTAGTGGTCGAGGTTGTCGGTCATGGCACCGGCCACCTGATTCAGCTTGGTGAGCACCCACTTGTCGCTCATATCCAGCTTGTCCTCACTGGGCAGGCCCGGGGTAAAGTCCTCGGGCAGGTTCATCAGCACAAAGCGGGTAGCATTCCACAGCTTATTGGCAAAGTTGCGGGCAGCCTCCACCTTCTTTTCGATATAACGCATGTCGTTGCCCGGGGTGGAGCCATCCACCAGCATAAAGCGCAGGGCATCTGCGCCGTACTGGGCAATGACTTCCAGCGGGTCGATGCCGTTGCCCAGACTCTTGGACATCTTGCGGCCCTGACTGTCGCGCACGATACCGTGGATGCAGACAGTGCTGAAGGGTGCCTTGCCGGTGTAGGCCAGACCGGAGAAGATCATGCGGCTGACCCAGAAGCCGATGATATCGTAGCCGGTAACAAGGGTGTTGGTGGGGTAGAAATACTTGAGGTCTTCGCTCTCTTCATTGGGCCAGCCCAGCGTGCTGAAGGGCCACAGAGCGGAGGAGAACCAGGTATCCAGCGTATCGGGGTCCTGGGTCAGCTTTGCGCTGCCGCACTTGGGGCAGGCGCAGGGAGCGGACTTTGCCACCACGGTCTCGCCGCAGTCGTCGCAGTACCATGCCGGGATCTGATGGCCCCACCACAGCTGACGGCTGATGCACCAGTCGCGGGTGTTCTTCATCCAGTTCATATAGTTCTTGGTGAAGCGCTCGGGCACGAACTTGATCTCGCCCTTTTCCACGCTCTCGATGGCAGGCTTTGCCAGCGGCTCCATCTTGACGAACCACTGCTTGGACACCATGGGCTCGATGGTGGAGTGGCAGCGGTAGCAGGTGCCAACCTCGTGCTTGAGGGGCTCGATCTCCTTCAGGAAGCCGCCTGCTTCCAGATCGGCCAGAATGGCCTTGCGGGCCTCGAGGGTGGTCATGCCGGCGTACTTGCCGCAGTCCAGCACCTCCGGCTCATTGATGGCGTTCTTGCCGGCGGCGAACAGGGCATCGGCAGCAGCCTTGTCGGCAGCACCGGTCATGTGGCCGTCGTAGGTGAACACGCGCACGATGGGCAGGTCGTGGCGCAGGCCCACTTCAAAGTCGTTGGGGTCGTGGGCGGGGGTGATCTTGACCACACCGGTGCCCTTGGTCATGTCGGCGTGCTCGTCGCACACAATGGGGATCTCCTTGTTCAGCAGGGGCAGCACCACATGGCAGCCGTGCAGATGGGCATAGCGGGGGTCATCGCCGTTGATGGCAACAGCGGTATCGCCCAGCATGGTCTCGGGACGGGTAGTAGCCAGCTCCAGCATCTCGCCGGTCTCCTTGACCGGGTACAGCAGGTGCCAGAAGCTGCCATCCTTCTCCTCGTACTCCACCTCGGCATCAGAAATGGAGGTGTTGCAGTGGGGGCACCAGTTGACCATGCGGTTGCCGCGGTAGATCAGGCCCTTGTCGTACAGGCGCACGAACACTTCCTTGACAGCCTCGGAGCAGCCCTCGTCCATAGTAAAGCGCTCACGATCCCAGTCGCAGCTGCTGCCCAGCTTCTTCAGCTGGCTGACGATGCGGTTGCCGTACTTGGTCTTCCATGCCCATGCACGGTCCAGAAAACCATCGCGGCCCACCATCTCCTTGGTCAGGCCCTCGGCACGCATGGCCTCCACCACCTTGGCTTCGGTAGCGATGGATGCATGGTCGGTACCGGGCACCCACAGGGCGGCATAGCCCTGCATCCGCTTGGTGCGGATGAGGATGTCCTGCATGGTGTTATCCACCGCATGGCCCATGTGCAGCTGACCGGTGACGTTCGGTGGCGGCATGACGATGGTGTAGGGTTTCTTGTCGGGGTCTGCCTTCGTGTGGAAGTAGCCGCCGTCCAGCCAGAACTGGTAGATGCGGTCTTCCACCTGGCTGGGATCATACTGTTTTGCAAGTTCTTTCATAGGGTCCTCCCAGTAAAAAATGATGAAGTGGGACGAAAAAAGCCGTCCCACGGAACGTTCCATGGGACGGCTGTAATAACCGCGGTACCACCCAAATTGCGCAGAGCATCCTGCGCCCCTTGATGCCCCGGTAACGTGGGACAGCTCCGAGAGCGGCTTACTCTTCAGCTCACCGCTCCTGCTCCAAAGTGACAGCACACCGCCGGGCCATACCGGGTTTTCAGCAGCCCCCGGCTCTCTGAACGGCAAATGCAGTGCACACTCTTCTTCAACGCATTTATAAAAAGAATATAGCGTTTTTTGTGCGATTTGTCAATTACTTTTTCTTCAAAAGAATTTATCCCGATGCATCTTACGGTTTGGGCCTTATTCGTGAAAGCGCGTTTGGAGTGGCCCACAGGCCACGACAAACGCAAATATAAAAAATATTTTTCCGCTATCAATGGCCAGAGCAAACGCATCGGCCATTTTCAATCCGCGATTCCTTCATCCTTCAGCCTTGCAATGAGCCGCTCCATCAGGGCGATGCGGTTGAAGGGGGTCATCAGGTAAAAGCCGTCTGCATAGGGCGCTGCGGCCTGCGCGGCCTTCACCGAGACTTCCAGCCCCAGCTCTCGCCCTGCGCACGGTCCAGCCCGGCAAAGCGCTCGATGATCTCAGCATCCACATGGATGCCGTTGACCTCGTTCTCCATAAAGACGGCGTTGCGCTGCTCACCACCGGCATGATACCGGCCAGAATTTTCGCCTTTTCGCCCAGTGTTTCGCGGGTCTTTCAGGTTCACCACCGCCTGTGCGGAGAGCACCGGCTGGGTAAGGAAGCCGCTCATGCCATTTTGCAGCTTTTCCTGTGCGCGGCGCAGCTCCACATCAAAGTTGCGGGCGTTCAGGTTCAGCGCACCGAACACGGTGAGGGGCGAGGGCATCTCCCGGCCCTCGCCTGCCAGCGAGACGATGTACTGCGCCAGCTTGCGGGAGTTGAACTGGTACACGTTTTTCACCTCGTCCCGCTCCGCGGTGGGGATGGGGTCGCCGGTGATGGCCAGCACCTCCCGCACGCCCTCGGCGTACAGGCCCAGCAGCAGGGCCTTTGTGGCGTTCAGATTGCGGTCGCGGCAGGTCATGTGGGGCAGCACGTTCAGCCCCAGCTCCCGGTGCACCCGGCAGGCCACCAGCGAAGAATCCATCCGTGCCCGGGCAATGGGACAGTCCGCAATGGTCAAAGATCTGCACCAGCAGCCTGCAGGCGGCGTGCACCGTCCAGATAGCCGGTCAGGTCGGCATCCTTGGGGCTGTCCAGCTCAATGGCGATCACCTTTTTGCCCGCGTTCAGCTTGCGCAGGAAGGCATCGTCTTTTTCCACCTCCGGCTTTGCGGCAGTGGAGACTGCTGCTGCCGGGGCTGCAGGCAGTGTTTCCGGCAAGGCATCCAGTGCCGCACGCAGGGCCGCAATGTGGGCAGGCGTAGTGCGCAGCATCCGCCCAGAATGCGCACACCCTCGGCAGCAAGGCGGGCCAGCTCCCGTGCAAAATATTCCGGCCTGCCCTGATACTGCACCCGGGTGCGTGTGACCACCGGGTAGCCCGCGTTGGGCATCACTGCAAGCGGCAGCTTTGTCTCGCCAAGCTGCTGCGCCAGCGCACGCATGGCACCGGGAGCAGAAACGCAGTTCAGGCCCACAGCATCCACTGCACCGCAGGCAGTCATGCTGCGCACAAGCTCTGCGCAGTGACGGCCCTCGCGAGTGTAGCCGTCCGGCAGCACTGCAAAGGACACCAGCACAAAGGCATCCGGCACTGCTTCTTTGATCTGCCGCGCGGCTTCGGCCACACCGGCATCGCTGCTCAGCGTCTCAAACAAAAAGTTCCTTGCACCCAATGCGGCAAACCGCTCGGCAAGGGCCGTATAGATCTGTGCCGCCGGGAGTGCCTCGGTGTCCGGGGCCGGGCCAAGATCGGCAAACACGGCAGCGCTGGTCTTTGCAGCGGCCTGTGCAGCCAGTTTCCAGCCTTCGTCCGCCATGGCCTCCCACATGGGGTTCTGCGCTGCTGCCATGCGCGGCAGGCCGAAGGTGTTGGTCTTGATAGCATCGGCACCCGCTTCCAGATACGCGCGGTGCACGGTCAAAATGCCGTCCGGGTCCAGCAGGTTTGCCTGCTCACATTCCTGCCCGGCTTTGCCTTATAATATGTACCCATGCCGCCATCGAACAGCAGCGGGCGCTTTTTTAAAATTTCACGCACATCCTTCATGAGGGAGTTCTCCTTTTTCCTACAAAAACGCTTGGCTTTCAGTTTAATGCACAAATGCCGTCCGGTCAAGCGTTTTTTTTTTCACGGCGGCGCTTGCAGGAACGCAAAATTTGTGCTATCCTATGCATACTTTATAAAGTGGGGAGGTGTGTGCCATGCGCCATGCCGGAACGCAAACGCTTGAGACCGACCGGCTTTTCCTGCGCCAGCTTCTGCCGAGGATGCCGAGCAGATGTATACGAACTGGGCATCCGACCCGGAAGTGACCCGCTTTCTGCGGTGGGAGCCGCATAAAAACGCGCTGGAGACCGTAGGTCTGCTGGCGGCATGGGCCACCCTTTACCCGAACCCGGACTACTACCAGTGGGCCATTGTGGAAAAGGCTTCCGGGCAGGTGTTTGGCAGCATCAGCATCTTCAATGCTCTGCTCGGTGACCCGGCACAGAAAGCGCTCTGGCCGCAGCAGGACTGCACAGACGGCATCTGGGAAGCAGGCTACTGCATCGGGAAGCACTGGTGGAACCATGGTTTTGCAACCGAAGCTTTAAAAGCAGCAGTAACCTACTGGTTTGAGAATACAGACGGCGGCTGGCTCACCTGCTGCCACGCAAAAGAGAACCCTGCCAGCGGCCGGGTAATGGAAAAAGCCGGTTTTGTGTACCACCACGACACCGTTGATCACAAGTTTGACGGCACACCGGTGGAGTGCAGAAGCTATCTGCTGACAAGAGAACGATATAACAGAAAGGACTTACTTTGAGCGAACTTTACGATATTTTGGTAGAAACACCCCCGACGAAGGTCATTCTGCTGGCGCTGGATCAGGGCCTGTGGGACTGCGAGCGCAGCCTTGCAGAGCTTTCCGCCCTGTGCGAAGCAAACCACATGGAAGCCGTGGCACAGGTGACCCAGAAGCGCCAGACCCCGGAGACCGGCATCGTGCTGGGCAGCGGCAAGCTGGAGGAAGCATCCCTTGCCGCCGAAACGCTGGGCGCGGAATGCGCCGTATTTGACGGTGAACTGACCGGCAGCCAGATCCGCAACATCTCCAATGCGCTGGGCGGACTGGAAGTGATCGACCGCACCATGCTGATCCTTGAAATTTTCCGCAGCCGCGCCGTCACCAACGAGGGCAAGCTGCAGACCGAACTGGCCCTTCTGCGCTACCGCCTGCCCCGTCTGCAGGGCATGGGCGAAGCGCTCAGCCGTCAGGGCGGCGGTGGCGGCGGCGGCGGTGGTGCACGCCGCGGTGCCGGTGAGACCAAGCTGGAACTGGACCGCCGCCATGTGCATGCCCGCATCGATGCGCTGGCTGAAAAGCTGGCCGAAATGGAAAAAGCGCCGGGGCGAGAGCCGCAAGGCCCGTGCCAAGACCGGGATGCCGGTGGTCAGCCTTGTAGGCTATACCAACGTGGGCAAATCCAGCCTGATGAATGCTCTGTGCGGCCCCAGCGTAGCCGAAGCGGACATGCTGTTCGCCACACTGGACCCCACCAGCCGCAAGCTGATACTGCCCAGCGGCATGGCGGTGCTGCTGGTGGACACGGTGGGCTTTGTGTCCCGCCTGCCCCACAATCTGGTGGAAGCCTTCAAGTCCACGCTGGAAGAAGCGGCATGGTCGGACGTGATCATCCGTGTGGCAGACGCAGGCGATGAACAGCGGGAAGAGCAGCTGGCCGTCACGGATGAGGTTCTGGACGGGCTGGACTGTGCGGACATCCCCCGCCTGACCGTCTACAACAAGTGCGATAAGCCGGGTGCCATGAGCTTTGACCCGGACATCCTGCTCACCAGTGCCAAGACCGGCTACGGTCTGGACACCCTGCTGGCAAAGCTGGACGAGGTGCTCAGCGACCGGGTGCACACCTTAAAGGTGCTGCTGCCCTACGATAAACTGGGCCTTGCCGCCCCCATGCGGGAGCGCGGCAGCGTGCAGGTGGAGGAATACCGGGAGGACGGGCTGTATCTGGAGGGCATCGTCAAGACGGAAGACCTGCACTGCTTTGAAGGGGTATCTGGTCTGATAGGCGTACACGATCTAAATCGCCTCCGCTGTGCTCCGGCTATCATCAGCGGAATAATATTTTGAGATAGAACAAGCCCGGAAAGTCTGCGGACTTTCCGGGCTTGCATTTTCACGGGCGGGGTCGCAGCCGAAAGCAGCTGCTCTATGGGTCGAGTACATTGTCTGCCACTGCTTTTTTCAAAAAGAAAAAATCCCCAACAAACACAAAAACCCGCCTGGCAGCGGGCTTTTGTGTATAGAGGGGTGGGAAAGTATATAAAGTGGTGAATCTCAAATTCAAAGCGGCAGGCGCTTTCTGTTCTGCGCTGCCTTGCATGATGTATTATACCCCTTTTTGTTTTCTTGTCAAACAAAATTTTCCGGTTTTGCTTTAAATTAAGTCTTTACTTTTTCGATAAAACTTTATATAATTAACGCAAAGCAAAGCAAAAGCAAAAATTTTTTGGCTTTTGTATGTTTGCACCAACAATAAAACTTTACTTTCAAAAAAATTTTTATACAATCCAACATATTTTCAAAAAGGAGTATTCCCCATGGATGATCTGGATCGTAAGATTCTCTCCCTGCTGGCAAAGAACGCACGGATGCCGGTCAAGGAGATCGCCGAGCAGGTATCGCTGACCAGTCCTGCTGTTTCCAGCCGCATTCACAAGCTGGAAACGGATGGCATCATCAGCGGCTACACCGTCACCCTGAACCGTCCCGCTGACCGGATGTATGTGGATGCCCTCATCAGCCTTTCGGTAGCACCTTCCAAGCAGGATGCCTTTCTGGAGCTGCTGCAAAGCAGCAAGGAAGTGCTGCAGTGCTACCACGTCACGGGTGCATACACCTTCCTTGTCAAGGTGAGCTGCGGCAGCATGCCCCAGCTGGAACACCTGATCCTGCAGTTCCAGAAGCTGGGCACCACCAGCACCCAGATCATCCTTTCCACGCCGGTGAACCACGGCGAGCTGGATGCCCTTATGCTGTAACGCTGTTCATAAAATGGTTACGTTTGCGGTGCAATTCTGCCGGGGTGTTCTTTCGTATTATGGATAGCAGGCGCAAAACAGCACACAATAGCTTCAAAACCGCTGCGCCCGCTTTCACACGAAGATTTTCACACACGAAAGGACTTCATTTATGAAACGTATCATTGCTTCCCTGCTTGCCGGTCTGTGCCTGCTTGCTCTGGTGGGCTGCTCTGCCGGCAGCAAGGCCGACTCTTCCGCCCCGAAGGACTACTCCCAGATCATCCACGATGCCCGCACCGACGAGGACAACGAATACGATATGATCTTTACCAAAGGTGAGGACGGCAAATTCACCGCCATCGACGGCTACAGCGCCGAGTATGAGGCCGACCAGCTGAATGACGAGCTGAAAGACATCGTGTTCCCCCTGCTGGGCCTTGAGGACGGCAGCTACGAGAGCTTTGCCGCCTCTGTTTCCTCCATGATGGTGCGCAGCTACGCCGTTGCCATCGTAAAGCCAGCCGAGGGCAAGACCGATGCCGTGAAAGCCGCACTGGAAGCCTATGTGCAGAGTGAGCAGCAGTCCATGGAGCACTATCTTGAGGATCAGTATCTGGTCGCCAAGGCGGCCACCGTCACCGTAGCTCCCACCGGTGAGGTGGTTCTGGTGTGCGCCGAGGATCACGACACCATTCTTTCCAACATCGAGAAAGCCCTTGCCGCATAATTTTTGCCCTGCCGAAGCCGCATCCTGCCGGGATGCGGTTTCTTTTTGTGTGCAGATATGCTATACTGTTCCCGTGAACTTGCACTGAAATACAGGAGTATTTATGTATAAAGCGACTATCGTGATCCCGAATATCAACGGCAAGGGCTGGCTGAAGGATTCTATCGAGTCGGTCTATGCCCAGACCGAACAGAACTTCCGGCTCATTGTGGTGGACAACGGTTCCACGACGAAAGCCTTGAGCAGGCCCGCAGCTATTGCAGCCGCGAAAATTTCACCCTCATCGAAAACGGCACCAATACCGGCTTTTCCCATGCAGTGAATCAGGGCATTGCGCTGGCGGACAGTGAATATGTGGTGCTGTTCAACAACGATGCCTTTGCCGAACCCCAGTGGCTGGAAGAGCTGATCCGCACCGCTGAGACCGACCCGAAAATCTTTGCAGTGCAGAGCCTGATGATCCGACACTTCGACCGGGAGCTGGCCGACGATGCCGGCGATTATGTCACCTGGATGGGCTTTGCCTGCAAGACCGGCGATGGCCGCCGCGCCAGCCGCTATACCCGGCAAAAGCGCATCTTCTCGGCCTGCGGCGGTGCGGCGCTCTACCGCAAGAGCATTCTGGACGAGATCGGCAATTTTGACGAGAACTTCTTTGCCTACTTTGAGGATGTGGACCTGAGCTGGCGCGCCAACAATGCAGGCTATAAAACCTGCTCTGCCCCACCGCCAAGTGCTACCACATCTGCGGTGCCAGCACCGGCGCGGTGAAGTACAACGCCTTCAAAAGCCAGCAGAGCGGCCGCAACAGCATCCTGCTGCCCCTCAAGAACGAACCGCTGCTGATGCTGATTTTAAACTTCATCCCGCTGGCCGTGGGCTACCTGCTCAAGTGCTACAAGTTCCACAAACAGGGCTTTGGCGAGGCATGGGACAAGGGGATGCACGAAGCCTTTGCCCTGCTGAAAAGCGGCAGGCTGGGCAAGCGGCCTTTCCGCCTGAAGGATCTGCCCAACTACATCCTGATGGAGCTGTGATGATCTGGAACATGGTGCCGTACCTGTGGTACCGACTGGTGATCGTAAAATTTGACCTCAAATAAAAAATACCGGATACGAAGCATCTGCCTTGTATCCGGTATTTTTGTTTTGTATTATGCCGCCGGGCTGGCTGTGCTTTCGTCCGCCTGTGCCTCGGTGCTGTCGGCGGGCTGTTCCTCCGCCTGTGTATCCACGCCCTCGTCTGCAGCGGTGCTGTCTGCCTCAGCCGAAGCAGAATCCGAACCGGCTGCTGCAAGAATGGCATCCTGCACATCGCTTTCTGCCATGGGTTCCGGCACATTCGCGCCGGTGTGCTTTCCGTGCTCTCGGCCTTGGTCTCGCTCTCGGTCAGGCCGGTGAGATACCAGCTGCCGCTCTGGCGCTCGAACAGATAATCCATGTACTTGGTGGGCGTATCCGAAGAAACATTGATGATGCTGTCGTCCGTGCTGGTGGTGGGAATATAGCCCACGGTCACATGCAGCTTGCCGCTGCGCTTGAACAGCTTGGTGACGACTGCGCGGTAGTAGCCCACCGTGCCGGTGACCGGAATCTTATAGCACTGGGTGGCATCGTCAAACTCGATGGTCATATCCTCCATCTCAAAGCTGCGGTGGGTCAGCTTGAAGCCGGGGCCAAGCAGCTTTGCAAGGTAGGCATCCACATCCAGCGAGGGCAGCAGCAGCTGTTCGGTGTCGGGGTCGGTATTGTAGTTGTCAAAGCCGCCCTGCGTTTCCTGAATATTATAGATGCAGCCCCACACCGCAGCTTCGCGCAGAGTCAGGTCGTCGATGTTCTCAATGCCGTCAAATGGCATGGGGTCAAACAGCACAAGCCCTTCCAGCTTATCTTCATATTCCTGCTTTTGGGCGGTATCATCGAACAGGTTCGCCACCGCGCCCACACCGGCCCGCAGCACGGTAACAAAGCCCACGATCACCAGAATGGCAACCAGAAGCCCAGTGCCTGCCGCCCGCGGCGGCGCTGCATCCGGGCATGTTCTTCAGGGGTAATATAATGTTTCATAGTTGTTTTATCTCCCAGGGTTCTCAAATGCTACAGTGTCCAGTATACCACATACCGGCCCATTGTGCAAAACTATGCCCGTGGTTTTTTTGTGAAAAGCGCATTCCTTATTCCCATGTCTTCCACACATCGGGCTGGTAGCCCACGGTGGCCTTGCGGCCATTGCGTACAATAGGCGTTAAAAACAGCTGCTGGTTCTCAAACAGCTTGTCCTCCTTCTGCCAGTCCACCAGTGCGTCCAGAAGTGCAAGGGTCTGCTTGTCCTTCGCATTGGGGTCCACCAGCTTTTCCCAGCCGCCAAGAGCGCGGGCCACGTTCTCGAACTCGCCGCGGCTCATCTCTTTTTCCTTGAGGTCGATCATCTGGAACTTGATGCCGCGCTCCTTGAAATAGCGCTGGGCCTTTTTGGTATCAAAGCACTTGCTTGTGCCAAAGATCTGAATATTCATGGTCTGTACCCTCCTGAATTTTTATTGTACCACATCCTGTGCCCTCTGCATAGGCATAATTCGCAGCCGGATGGGCCATACTGCCCGCAGGGCATTATCAGAAGGAGGTTTTTCTATGAACGCATATGTTGACCCTGATCTGTGCATTGGCTGCACCCAGTGCGCCGGGCTTTGCCCCGCCGTGTTCCAGATGGAAGGCACGCTGGCCGTGGCCCAGCCCGGGCCGATCCCACCGGAGGAGGTGCCGCAGGCTGTGGACGCAGCCAACGCCTGCCCGGTAAGCGCGATCCGCATCGAGGAGTAAGAGGGAAGGCCGTCAACCATGTTGGCGGCTTTCTCTCTTTTTTACGCAAAAATCCCCCGCTGGGCACGGTTTTGTGGTATAATGCAGAATGTGTAATAATGCAATGGAGGAACACGACTATGCGTTTACTTGTCATTGACGGCAACAGCATTGCCAACCGTGCTTTTTTTGGCATCAAGCTGCTGACCACCAAGGACGGACGATACACCAACGCCATCTATGGCTTTCTGAATATCCTGCTCTCCCTGCTTAAGGAGTGCGAACCCGACGAGGTGGCTGTTGCCTTTGACCTGAAGGCTCCCACCTTCCGCCACAAAATGTACGATGGCTACAGGCCACCCGCCATGGCATGCCCGAAGAGCTGGCCCAGCAGATGCCGGTGCTCAAGGAACTTCTGGCAGACCTCGGCTACCGCACCGTCACCGCCGAAGGCTGGGAAGCGGATGATATCCTTGGCACGCTGGCCGCTGCCTGCGCCGCCCGGAAGGACGACTGCTTCCTTGCTACGGGAGACCGGGACAGCCTGCAGCTGGTCAGTGACACCACCACTGTGCTGCTTGCCGCCACTGTCATGGGACGCAGCAAGACGGTGACGATGGACGTGGACGCCATTCAGGAAAAATACGGCATCCAGCCCAGACAGCTCATTGAGGTGAAGAGCCTGATGGGCGATGCTTCGGATAATATTCCGGGCGTGAAGGGCATTGGTGAAAAGACCGCCCTGACCCTTGTGCAGAACTTTGGCACGCTGGAAGGCGTGTACGAGCACATCGACGATAAGCTCATCAAGCCCAAACAGCGGGAACATTTGCTGGAATGCCGCGAGATGGCCCAGCTGAGCCACACCCTTGGCACCATCCGCACCGATGCACCCATCGACACGGCCGAGGGCACCTATGCCGTGGGCGAGGGCAACAAAGCCGAGGCCGTGCGCCTTTTGCAGGAATTGGAGATCCACTCTCTGATCCCGCGCTTTGGGCTGGCCGGCATTGCACCTGCCGCCCCGGAAGAAGAGGACGGCATCGAGCTGGCTGAAGCAGAGCTGGAAGCTCTGCCGCTGACCCCTTCCGGCACCTATCTGGTGGCATCGCGCCCGGCCGTGATGGGCAAGCAGGGCACCCGCAACGTGGTGCTGCAGCCGGAGAGCTGGTACGCCGTGCAGGACTGCACCGTTTACCCGCTGGAGAATGCCGACCTTATGCGCCTGCTGGACAACGCAGACGTAACGCTGGAAGTGTTCAACGCAGCGTCCCTCTATGCCAAGGCCATGGCCGCAGGCGGCTGGGGCAGCAGGCATCGTGTGGGATGGCAAGCTTGCCGCCTACCTGCTGGACGCTTCTGCTTCCAAGTATCAGATCAGCGAGCTGACCGCCAGCTACCGCGCCGCTGCTGCCTTTACCTGTGCCGATTACCCGGATGCAGGCCGCCTTGCAGACCTGTTCTGCAAGATGAAGGCCGAGATCACTGCCTGCGGAGAGGACAGCCTTTACAATGAGATCGAGTTCCCGCTGGCACAGGTGCTGGCCGATATGACCCGCACCGGTGTGCTGGTGGACAAAGACGGCATCGAGCAGTTCGGCGTAAAGCTGCGCACTGAGCTGGAGCAGGTGCTCACCCGCATCCACATGGAGACCGGCAGCGCCAGCTTCAACCCCAACAGCCCCAAGCAGTTGGGCGAAATGCTGTTTGACACCATGGGCCTGCCCCACGGCAAAAAGACCCAGCGCGGCTGGTCCACCGATGCCGAAACGTTGGAAAGCCTGCGGGATTACCCGCTGGTGGAGGACATTCTGCAGTACCGCGCCTACCAGAAGCTGAACTCCACCTACGTGGAGGGCCTGCTCAAGGTGATCGGCGAGGACGGCCGCATCCACTCCACCTTCAACCAGACCGAGGCCCGCACCGGACGGCTCTCCTCCGACAACCCCAACCTGCAGAACATCCCCATCCGCACCGAGCTGGGAAGTCAACTGCGCGCCTACTTTGTGGCAAAGCCGGGCTGTGTGCTGGTGGATGCCGACTACAGCCAGATCGAGCTGCGCATTCTGGCCCACATTACCGGTGATGAGCACATGCAGCAGGCGTTTTTTTTGAACGGCGAGGACATCCACCGCAGCACCGCCGCAAAAATTTACGGCATCCCGCAGGAAGAAGTCACCTCCCGGCTGCGCTCTTCTGCCAAGGCCATCAACTTTGGCATCATGTACGGCAAGGGCGCTTACAGCCTTGCCAAGGACATCGGCGTGAGTGTGAAGGAGGCAGATGCCTTCCTCAAGAACTATCTGGCCGCGTTCCCCAAGGTGAGCGGCTACATGGATAAGACCATTGCGGACGCCAAGGCCTGCGGCTATGTCTCCACCCTGTTCGGCCGCCGCCGTGCTCTGCCGGAGCTGGCAAGCAGCAACTCAATGTGCGTTCCAGCGGCGAACGCATGGCCCGCAACACCCCCATTCAGGGCACTGCGGCCGACGTGATCAAGCTGGCCATGGTGCGGGTATGGAAGCGGCTGCGGAACGAAAAGATGGAAAGCCGCCTGATTCTAACCGTCCATGACGAACTGATCGTGGAAGCACCGCAGGCTGAAGCCGAAAAGGCTGCGCAGATCCTGCGGGAGGAAATGGAAGGCTGCGTGCAGTATGCCGTGCCCCTGAGCACCGATGTGCACGCAGGCAAAAACTGGCTGGAGGCCCACTAAAACATGATTATTTTGGGAATTGAATCCACCTGCGACGAGACCGCCGCAGCTCTGGTGGAGGATGGCCGGCACCTGCTGAGCAACGTCATTTCCACCAGCGTAAAAGAACAGGCTCTTTACGGCGGCGTTGTTCCGGAGATCGCCAGCCGCCGCCACTGCGAATTTATCAGCGCTACGGTCAAAAAAGCCCTGCTGGATGCAGGCAAGACCATCGACGATGTGGATGCCGTGGCCGTCACCTTTGCGCCGGGCCTCATCGGTGCAGTGCTGGTGGGCGTGAATTTTGCCAAGGGTCTGGCCTACTCGGCCAATAAGCCTTTGGTGCCGGTGCACCACCTGCGCGGACACATTGCCGCACTGTATCTCACCCACCCGGAGCTGAAGCCGCCCTTCCTCTGCCTTGTGGCATCCGGTGGCCACAGCCACATTGTGGAGGTGCAGGACTACACCCATTACCACATCCTCGGCCACACGGTGGACGATGCCGCCGGTGAAGCCTTTGACAAAGTGGCCCGCACGCTGGGTCTGCCCTATCCCGGCGGCCCCAGCGTGGCCAATGCCGCCAAGACCGGCAACCCCAAGGCCTATCGCCTGCCGGTGCCCCATGTGGACGGCAAGTACAACGTGAGCTTTTCCGGCCTGAAAACCGCCGTGCTCAATGAGGTGAACAAGGCCCAGATGAAGGGCGAAGAAATCAATGTGCCCGACCTTGCCGCCAGCTTTCAGGACCGCATTGCGGGCATTCTGGCCGAAAAGCTGCTGCTGGCCGCAGCGGACACCGGCGCAAAGCAGGTGTGTCTGGCAGGCGGCGTTGCCGCCAACGGACGGCTGCGCCAGCTGGTGAACGACGGTGCCCAGAAGCTGGGTGCAAAAGTTTATCTGCCGGAGCTGAAATTCTGCGGTGACAACGGCGCTATGATCGCGGCGCAGGGGTATTACCAGTACATTGCAGGCCACACAGCGGGCCTTGAACTGAACGGTCTGCCCACTTTACCCATCGACTACGAATAAAGCAGTAAAAAAAAAAGACCTGCCTTTCCGGGATCTCCGGAAGGACAGGTTCTTTTTCTTATGCAAAATATTCCTGTGCACGCTTTGCAGCGTTGTTGATGCAGGCCCGCAGCTCGTCCAGCGTATCAAACTTTTGCTGGGGCTGAGGTAGGCGTGGAACTCCACCACCGGGTCGGTGCCGTAGAGGTCGCCGGAAAAGCCCGGG
>ENA-OQAX01000077-OQAX01000077.1-human-gut-metagenome-genome-assembly--contig:-NODE-77-length-19099-cov-2.619703_pt1 | contig 19099 bp, 26 predicted proteins | sample MGYA00242741_ERZ504539 | MGnify/ENA primary metagenome ERZ504539 (study PRJEB26092, sample SAMD00036277) | human gut metagenome | host: Homo sapiens | study: EMG produced TPA metagenomics assembly of... | reverse complement strand
CGAGGACGGCTACTATTTCCTGACCGGCCGCAAGAAGAACCTCATCATTCTGGACAGCGGCGAGAACATCAGCCCCGAAGAGCTGGAAGGCATCGTGGGCAAGTGCGAAGCCGTGAAAAGAATGTGTTGTAAAAAGAAATGGGCAAGAAAGATCGGCGTGGTGGTCTATTGTGACGAGGACAAACAGCAGCAGGTGCGGGACTTTATCACCGAGGCAAACCGCACCCCTGCCGCTGTACAAGCGCATGAGCGCAGTGGAGTTCAGCACCGAGCCGCTGCCGCGCAACGGTGCAGGCAAGCTGCTGCGCCAGTGATACGGATGCGATCGAATGCCCGGATGCATAAATGGGCCGGCAGACCGGCAGACTGAAAACAGGAGTTCCGACAAAAACAAAGCTTTGTTGCCGGAACCCTTGCGCACAGGAGAGAATCAGGGTATTATTATGGAAAGGCATAGGAGATTGTGCCTATCATCCGTCACGGAAAGGAGAAAAATTTCTATGGAACGAGCAGAGATCATTTCCCAGATCCTGGCCATCCTGGAGGATGTTGCGAGGTCTCTCCCGAAGATGTGAATGAGAACAGCGTCCTGATGGACGATCTGGATCTGTCCTCAATGGAGATCCTGACCATTGTGGCAGACCTCGAGGAGACCTTCGGCCTGCGCATCCCTGAAAAGGAGCTGCGCAACTTTGTGACCATAGGGGATCTGGTGGATTATCTGGCGGCAAACGCGGGGTAACAGTTCATGAATGAGTCGCAGCGCTCGACGGAGTACATCTTTCAGGGAACGATGTACTTCTTCCGTCGGGAGAAGATCCTGTGTCGGTACCAGTTTGCGCTGCAGGATGCGGTGGAACCCGCTCTTTTGCAGCGCGCACTGGAGGCGGCGCTTTCGGCCGCACCGTACTATCGGGTACAGCTGGTGCAGGAAAAGCGGAGCTTTTTTCTGGAGCCGAACCCGAACCCCTGCCTTGTGTATCAGGACAGTGCACAGCGCGATATCCCGGAGGAAACGAACGGCTATTCTTTTCAGCGTGAGCTGTGAGGGGGACACCGTCTATTTTGACTGGTATCATTTCCTTATGGACGGCCACGGGGTGTCGCCCTTCCTCACCCGCATTCTGGAACAGTATTGCAACCTGCGCTATGGCACGGCGTTTGCAAACACGCCCATCGTGTGCAGCCCGGCCTATGACATCGAGGCCATGATGGAAAAATACCCATCCCCTACAGCTACTGAGAGCACGATGCAGAGGGATGTGGTGCAGACATGGGAGGGCAGGATGCGCCGCACCCGGGTGCGGCTGACCAAGCAGAGCCTTGTGGACCGGGCAGTGGAGAACGGTGTCAAGCCCTTTACAGCGCTGGCCGGTCTGCTGAGCCTTGCGCTGCGCAACTATCTGGGCAAAGACGAGATCCAGTATTCCTACTCGGCAGATACCCGCAGGGAAGCGGGCGTGCCGGATGCCCTTTACAACTGCGTGTGCTCCTTCCAGAGCGGCGTGAAGCTGAACGAGGACACCCGCCTTGCGGACATCGTGCCGGAGATGGATGCCGAGGTGCTCCGCACCCTGCAGCCGGAGGCAAAGCTGCGCCAGATGGTCCAGCAAATGAGCTGGGTGTACAAGGTAGACCAGCAGAAAGCGCCCCTGCGCATCAAGCAGAGGGTGTTCCAGATGGGTGAGTACATCAGCGGTGTCCCGGCGGATTTCTGGCTCAGCTATCTGGGCAATCCGCTGCTGCCGGCCACGCAGGAGCTTCAGAAGTACACCAAAGACTTCAACGTCTGGGTCCCGCCGGATGGCGGCTCCATGGGTGTGGAAGCCTCCAGCCTGAATGGCATCATCACCCTGTGCATCGAGAACAAGGCCGAAATGCCCGGCCTTGCCGGGATGATCCGCACCGCCTTTGAAAAAGAGGACATCACGGTGCTGGAAGCCGTGGATCTGGATACATAAGTACAGAACATAAAAAGCACTCTTTCCGGGCAGGAAAGGGTGCTTTTTTGCGTCTTATTCGGTCCGTGCAGGCCGTGTGGTCACCTCGCCGCAGCGCAGAGCCTCCTGTCGGCCGTTCTCCCGCTGAATGACCAGCCGCCCTTCCTCGTCGATGGCAAGGGCCTTTGCGGCGTAGGTCTCGGTCTCGGCGCACACTGTCACCCAGTGGCCGGGCACAAAGCACCGGGCGCGGTACTCATCCAGACAGTCAAACGCCGGGCACAGGGCCAGCAGCTCCCGGGCAATGGCCCCGGCCAGTGCGGCCCGGCTCACCGGGGCAGGCCCGCCGGGGTACAGGCTCCCGGCTCTGCGGGCCAGCTCCTCCGGCCAGTCGCAGCGGTGGAGGTAAGGTTCAGCCCGATGCCGACCACCAGCCATTCCAGCTGTCCGCTCTCGAGGTCGGTCCCCGCTTCGGTCAGGATGCCGCAGACCTTTCTGCCCTGATAGTACAGGTCGTTGACCCACTTGACGGCAAGCTCCAGCCCGCAGAGCTTTTTCACGGCACGGCAGACCGCCACCGCGGCGCTGATGGTAGCGGTCTGGGCATTGGCGGCGGGCATTTCCGGGCGCAGCAGCACCGAGCAGTAACGCCCTTGCCTGCCGGGCTTTCAATCTCCGGCCCAGCCTGCCGCGTCCGGCGCTCTGGTGGGCGGTGAGCACCAGCGTGCCATGGGGTGCACCATCCAGCGCCAGCAGCTTTGCCGTGCGGTTGGAGCTTTCCAGCGTGTCATATAAATAGATGGGTGCAGGGTAGTCCCCGATGGCTTCGGTGCAGAACGGGTCGCCGCCTGCCAGCCGGTAGCCCCGGCGGGGCGCAGCTTCCAGCGCGTACCCTTGGGCCGTGAGGGCCGCAGCGGCCTTGTGCACGGCAGCGCGGCTCACGCCGAGGGTCTCGGCCAGCTGCTGGCCGGAAACGTAGCTGCCCCCGGCAGCGGAAAGTGCCTGCAAAAGTGCCTGACGGGTACTGACAGCCATGGCCGAATGCCTCCTTTTGTGCTATACTACTTCTATTGTATCATAAAAATAAAAGTTTTTGCAGGATTTTGAACGGCTGTTTCGTATGAATGTGCAGAAGGGCAGCGCAGGGGCTGCACTTCGTCGGACCGGGACGAAACTGAAAGGAGGTGGGCAGGCCGTTGACAACCTTGGAATTCAGCGCGATGGTGCAGAAATACCAGTCGCTCGTATATACGGTCTGCCACCAGCTGGTGCCGGATGCCGGCGATGCGCAGGACCTGACGCAGGAGACCTTTCTGGCGGCATGGCGGGCCATTGACCGCTGCCCGTCCGGGTTTGAAAACAGTGGCTGGCACGCATCGCTGCCAACAAGTCAAAGGACTATCTGCGCAGCGCATGGGTGCGCAGGGTGAACATTCCCGGCGACGATGTGCTGGCGCTGGAAGGTGCGCCGCCCGGCACCCAGCCGGAACAGCAGGTGCTGGATGCTCTGGGCGAGGAAGAGCTCACCGCCATGATCCTGGACCTGCGGGAGCCCTACAGAACGCCTTGCCGTCTGGTGCTGCTGGAACAGCACACCATGCCGAGGCGGCACAGCTGTGCGGCCGCCCGCCCAAGACGGTGGAAGCACAGATCTACCGGGCAAAAAAGATGCTGGCACAGCAGATACTACAGCGTGAAAACGATGGAAAGGAGTGCGTACATGGAACTGTTTGACAAAAACGGCTGCCTGACCGACGAAGGCCTGCAGGCCCTGCAGGCAGGCGGGCTGGATGAGCTGGGCCGGCTGGAAACCGCCGAGCATTTATCCTACTGCGATAAATGCATGGACCGCTACACCGCTCTGCTGACGGCAGATGCGCTGGAAACGCCGCCCCACTCCGCGCACAAGGCGGTGATGGCCGCCATCTGGGTGCGGCTGATGCAGAACACATGGGGCCGTGCCGCAGTGGCCGGTGTGGCGGCGGTGCTGGCCTTTACCATGTGGCGCTCCGGCACCATAGACCAGCTGCTGAATTTCCGGCAGGAGCTGCACACATGGACACCGGAGACCAGCCAGAGTCAGACCGAAGAAGCCTTGCAGCTGGGCAAGCCGGTGGAAGATGACCGACCGTCCGCCCAGCCGGAAATACTGGGAAAGCCAATGGACGACGACAAGCCGAAGCAGCAGGCTTCGCTGGCAAAAGCACTCAATGACCTGCTGTTCGGAGCCGGCGGCCCTGCAGCAGAAAATACAAAAATTCGCCACTTGCAGATCAAACGAAATAAGGAGATCGATTATGATGAAAACGGAATCCTGACCTTCCTCTTCGCCTTTTGCCCGGGCGCAGGCAGATGTATCAGGGCTACATGAAGCGCGGCCTTTCGCTCATTACGATGTTCTGCGTGGCCTTTGGTGCGGGCACTCTGCTGGAAGTTTTGTATGTAGCCATGCCCATTGTGTGGATGTACAGCTTCTTTGACACCTTCAATCTCCGGGCGCAGATCGGCGCAGGCACCGCCCCGCAGGACGATTATCTGGTGCACATCAACTGGCACGACCAGCGCATGGAACAGTTCATGCTGGACAGCCACAAGCTGCTGGGTTGGGGCCTGATCGCGCTGGGCGCGCTGGTGGCCTACCAGAACATCCTTATGAACACGCTGGGGGATATCGTGTGGCGCTGGGGCCAGAGCAGACCCTTTTTCCGTGCACTCTACCTGATGATGGATCAGCTGCCGGAGGTGGTGATCTGCGTGGCCTTGATCATCTGCGGTGCGTGGCTGGTACGCGGCCCCAAGGGCAGAAAGCAGAAGCCGCAGAACGATGCCGAAGATGCAGATTTTACCGAGTATACTGCACAGGATGCGCAGGCAGAGCCGGAAGCAGGGGCTTTGCCATGCCCAAACTCTCGGCTCTGCTGGGCAAGCCCGTGACCCCGGACGATGAGACGGAGGATGCCGACGATGGACGAGACGAGAAATGATGCGCCGCTGACCGGTGAAGCACCGCAGCCTGCAAAACCGCAGCCGCTGCGCCGGGTGGGCAGCTTTACGCTGGGCGTATGCCTGATCGCAGCGGGCATCTTCTTTCTGCTTGCCTATTTTGTGCCGGGCGTTGACTGGAAGCTGATGCTCAAGATCGCCCCGGCGGCAGGGCTGATCCTGCTGGGCGGCGAGGTGCTGTTCTTTGCCGCCGCCCGGGCCGCTGGAAATACGATTTCTGGTCGGTGCTGATCTGCCTTGTGCTCATGGCCGGGTGCTTTGGCCTTTCGCTGCTGCCGGTGGTGTGGGATGAACTCGGCCCGGAGCGGAATCAGGCAAGCATGAAGCTGGGGCAGGAATATACGACAGAAGCCTATGACAAGATCAAACAAACAGCCCCGGATATCCGTGTGAAGAATATCAGCGGAAACGCCTACCTGTACAGCAGTGAGGCGAAAACGCTGCGGGATGTGAATGCCGGAAACGGCTATCTGAGCCTGACTGTGGAGCTGTTTGGCGGCTATGACAGCGTACAGGCCTTTGCGCAGGACTGCCGCAGCGTGACCGATGCCGTGCAGCAGTGCAGCGCACAGCCGGATGAGCTGCGCATTACATGGTCGCCGGAGAACGACCCGGGCCAGAGTCTTGCCTCCGGCAGCCTGCAGAATGTGGAGCAGTACACGCTGGAACTGGAAGGCATCGCACAGCTGGACTGGACAGCAGAGCAGATGGCAAAGCAGACCGAGGTGCAGCACCTGCTGGACGAAGAAAAACGAAGAAACGGCAGAGTCCGAAGCTTTTTCCGAGGAAAGCGCGGAGCTGAGTGAGTGAAACAAAAAATGCTTCCGTGCGGCGCACGGAAGCATTTTTTATACGTTTATACGGTCGATCTTACAGCTTTTTGCCGGTGAGCAGCTCGTAAGCTTCCAGATACTTGGCAATGGTCTTGTCAATCACGTCCTGCGGCAGGTCGTAGTTGCTGTCGGGGTTGGCCTTGAGCCAGTCGCGAACGAACTGCTTATCAAAAGAGGGCTGGCTGTGACCCGGCTCATAGCCCTCCAGCGGCCAGAAGCGGGAGGAATCCGGGGTGAGCATCTCGTCGCCCAGCACCACGTTGCCGTTCTCATCCAGACCAAACTCAAACTTGGTGTCGGCAATGATGATGCCGCGGGAGAGCGCATACTCAGCACATTTCTTATACAGGGCAATGGTGTAGTCGCGCAGCTTGGTGGCGTACTCCTCGCCGTGGCCGGGGAACTGCTTTTCCAGCACCTCGATGCTCTTTTCGTAGGAGATGTTCTCGTCGTGGTCGCCGATCTCGGCCTTGGTGGAGGGAGTGTAGATAGCTCGGGCAGCTTGTCGGACTCCTTCAGGCCCTCGGGCAGCTGGATGCCGCACACCTTGCCGGTCTTCTGGTAGCTGGCCCAGCCGCTGCCGGTGATGTAGCCGCGCACGATGCACTCGATGGGCAGCATGGTCAGCTTACGGCACATCATGCTGTTGCCGTCGAACTGGGGCTGCTGGAAGAACTCCGGCATATCCTTCACGTCCACGCTCAGCATATGGTTGGGCAGCAGATCGCGGGTGTAATCGAACCAGAACTTGCTCATCTGGGTCAGAACGGTGCCCTTTTTGGTGACCTTGTTTTTCAGGATGACATCAAACGCGGAAATGCGGTCGGTAGCAACCATGATGAGGCTGTCACCGTTATCATAGATCTCACGAACCTTGCCTTCTTTAATGGGCTTGAACTCAGTCATAATCAAACACTCCATTTTCCAATGCCGAAAAAGCGGCGGTGTATCTTACCTGATTATTGTACCATGTCTGCGGACAGTTTGAAAGAAACAGAATGAAAGGAAAATCAGGCCGTTTTTGATTTTTCTCGTGAAAAATGTACGAAAAATAGAATCAAAATTCGGCGATTTGACGATAAAAGTCGTACTTTCACAACAATGAAGCACCTTTTTGTAAAATGTAGGCATGGACATTCCGGCGATTGTGCGGTATCTTATAATCAACAAATTAAAATAGGGAGGGTTTACATATGGGCAGTTTTCCCAAAGATTTTCTGTGGGGCGGTGCCACCGCTGCCAACCAGTGCGAGGGCGCATGGCAGGCAGGCGGCAAGGGCCTTGCCACCGTGGATGTGACCCCGTTTGGCCCGGACCGCTTCCCGGTGGCGCTGGGTCGCTGGAAATGCTGGAGTGCGACGACAAGCACTATTATCCCAGCCATGAAGCCATTGACCTGTATCACCATTATAAAGAGGACATCGCCCTCTTTGCCGAGATGGGTTTCAAGTGCTTCCGGCTGTCCATCGCATGGACCCGCATCCTGCCGAACGGCGACGATGCCCAGCCCAATGAAGAGGGCTTGAAGTTCTATGAGGATGTGTTTGATGAGTGCCACAAATACGGCATTGAACCGCTTGTGACCATCTGCCACTTCGATACCCCCATTGCCCTCATAAAAAAGTATGGCGGCTGGAAAGACCGCCGCATGGTGGATGCCTATGTGCACTACTGTGAAGTGCTGTTTGACCGCTACAAGGGGAAGGTGAAATACTGGCTCACCTTCAACGAGATCAACATGCTGCTGCATCTGCCCTTTACGCGCGGGGCTAGTGTTCTATCCGGGAGAGAATGTGCAGCAGGTGGAGTATCAGGCGGCACATCATGAACTGGTGGCCAGCGCAAAGGCGGTCAAGCTGGCCCATGAAAAGATGCCCGGTGCCATGGTGGGCTGTATGCTGGCGGCAGGCCAGTATTACCCGCGCACCTGTGCACCGGAGGACATCCGTGCCGCGCAGGAAGCGGACCGCGACAACTACTTCTTTACCGATGTGCAGGCCCGCGGTGCCTACCCGGTGTGGGCAAAAAAGCGGATGGAGAAGGCCGGCATCACCCTACACACCGAGCCGGGCGATGAGCAGGTTCTGAAAGAAGGCACCGTGGATTTTGTCTCCTTCAGCTACTATTCCAGCCGCTGCATCACCACGGATCAGGAGATCCTGGCAGAAGAAAAGGCCGACGGCAATGCGGTGCTGGAGCCGTGAAGAACCCGTACCTCAAGGCCAGCGAGTGGGGCTGGGCCATCGACCCGGTGGGCCTGCGCGTGACCCTGAACACCATCTACGACCGGTACGAAAAGCCCATGTTCATTGTGGAGAACGGCCTTGGCGCGGTGGATACCGTGGAAGCGGACGGCTCCATCCACGACAGCTACCGCATCGATTATCTGCGCGCCCACATCGAGCAGATGGAAAAGGCCGTCAACGAGGACGGCCTGCCGCTGATGGGCTACACCACATGGGGCCCTATCGACCTTGTGAGCGCATCCACCGGTGAGATGAAAAAGCGCTACGGCTTTATCTATGTGGATAAGGACAACGACGGCAACGGCACACTGGCCCGCAGCCGCAAGGACAGCTTCTACTGGTACAAAAAGGTCATTGCTTCAAACGGCACCGACCTTGCCTGAAATTTGCGAAAAAATAAATTTGTGAGAAAGAATTGGAATTTATGACACCTGAGATTATTGCACACCGCGCGCGTCCTATCTTGCGCCGGAAAATACCCTTTCTGCGTTCCGCAAGGCGATGGAGATCGGCGCGGACGGCGTGGAAATGGACGTACAGCAGACCAGCGATAAAAAGCTGGTGATCCACCACGATTTTGTCATTGACTGGCACACCGATATGCGTGGCCAGATCTACGACATGACCGAGGGCGAGCTGAAGGCGCTGGACTTTGGCAGCTGGAAGGATGTGAACTATCGGAACGAGAGGATCGCTACCCTGCAGGAGGCACTGGCTCTGTGCAGGGAAATGGAAGGTACCATCGTTCAGCTGGAAATGAAGGCTACCATCGATGACGACCCGGATTTTGTCCCCCGCGTGATCGAGGAGGTGCGTGCAGCAAACATTACCGACCGGCTGGTGGTGATCTCGTTCAACCACGACCTGCTGCGGCAGGCAAAGCAGCTGATGCCGGAGCTGAAGGTGGGCGTGCTGGTCTACGGTGCGTTGGAGACCATGGCGCTGCCCACTAGCACATGGGAAATGCTTGGCCTGCAGAACGGGCTGGAAGAGGATGATTTTCCACAGCTGCCGCCGCTGTCGGTGGAAAATGTGGATGACGAAAACTGCAGCTGGGCCCTGCGCTGGATGGGCAATCAGATCAGTATGCTGCAGGCGAACTTTCCGGGCAAGAGTCTGGTAGAGGTAGCCCAGCGCCTGCTGGAACAGCGGGACCCGGTAAAGTATGTGCAGACGCTGGACTTCAAGCCGGACTGGGTGAGCTGCGAATATCACACCGCTTACCAGCAGCCCAGCATGGTGCAGAAGCTGCATGATCTGGGCATCAAGGCGGCATACTGGACGGTGGACGGGGAACAGGCCGTGAAAGACCTTTGGCCCCTGCAGCCGGATGCCATCGTCACAAACCGCCCGGACCGCGTGCGGGAATGGATCTCTGAACTGGAAATGACAGAATAAAGGGCAGAAGCTGCATCCCTTCGGTGCGGCCTGATTCCCCAAGCAACATCTGAAAAGCAAACAGCGGACAGCCTGCAGGCCGTCCGCTGTTGTGCTATGCAAAAGATGTTATAAAATATATCCGAGGCTCCGCAGCACGAACAGCCAGAAGGTCAGGCTGAATGCGCTGAACAGGTGGTGGTAACGCACACGCTGCCGGTAAGCACACCTTCGTGGCCCATCTGCTTTGCCATAACGTAGCACGCCGGGTGGTGATGCTGCCCAGCATCACCAGCAGGGCCACCAGCTTTTCGTCGGTAAAGCCAAAGCGCACAGCCAGCGGCAGGAACAGCGCAGGCAGCACCATCAGCTTGACCACAGTAGCCACAGCAGTAGGCTTGAGGTATCCCAGAGCTTTTTTTGCCCTTGAAGCCTGCACCAATGGCAAGCAGGGCCAGAGGGCTGGTCAGACCGGCCACATTGGAAAGGGCCTTATCCAGCATGGCAGGCATGGAAATGTGCAGCATGCTCCACGCAAAGCCCGCTGCAATGCCCAGAAGGATGGGGTTCGTCAGGATGCCTTTCACACTCTTTTTGAGCTTTTCAGCCATATTGCCGGTCTGAGCCTGCGCAGTGGGCGCTTCCAGCATCAAAATGACCACTGCCATGATGTTATACAGCGGCACACTGCCAAGGATCATCAGGCTGGACATGCTGGCATCGCCGTAGATGCTCTGCAGAAAAGCCGAGCCGAGGATGGCAGCCGACGAGCGGTAACACACCTGAACGAACTCGCCCACAAGGCCGGTGCCCTTTAAAAACAGCTTTGCCAGCGCCCAGATCACAAGGATGCACGCCAGTGTGACCGCAAAGCAGAACAGCACATACCGGCCATCGAGGTGGCGCGGACATCGTTTTTGCCAAGTCGCGGAACAGCTGCACCGGCAGTGCCACATAAAACACGAACTTGTTGGCCCCGGCCACGAACGCATCGCTCAGAAAACCGGTGCGGTGCAGCACATAGCCCAGCAGCATGATAAAGAACAGCGGCATGGTGCTGTTCATGCTGAACAGAAGATTTTCCAGCATGGCTCACACCCCGCCGTGGCGGCGCTGCTCTGCCGCCAGCTCCTGCTGCAGGGCAGCTTTGCGGTGGTCCAGCAGCAGGTCTTTGTTGTACTTGAAGTAGCGTTCGCAGCCGTTCTCGGTGAGGAAGGCGTGGGACACCGGGTTCACCGTCAGCTCGGTGACGAACACCACCATCTCCTGGCTTTCGGCAAAGGCCTGTTCCATAAAGTCGAAAGCGGCTTCCAGCGCGGCGCTGGCGGTCTGCTGGGCCTTTTCGCGCTCATCGGCAAGGGACTGGAACTGCCCGCGCAGCAGGTCGAAGGCTTCCTGTGTACCGGCGGCGTTGGCACGGCGCAGTTCGCCCTCCCAGCCGCGCAGCACGGCCAGCACTTGCAGGCGGGTGGTCAGAGCATCTTTGCTCAGCAGCCCGGCGGCACGCTTTTGCTGTGTTTCGGTGTCGTAATCCATGATCTGCTGGTGGAACATTTCTGCCGAGCCGTCCGGGATATCCTCCGGAACGGTGGCAAGGGCTTTTTTGGTCTCCCGCAGAAAGGCATAGCAGCTGTCGGCTACTGCATCTGCCTGACGGGAGGCCGTGAACCGGGTGCCGAGGCCTGCAAGGATCAGGCTGACCAGCGAAAGCCGCTCGTCGAAGGGGGCCTGCAGCAGCCGTGCGAACACGGCGGGCTTTGCCTGTCCGGCCAAGATCTCCTCTCGCCGTAGTCGTCGCGGTACTTATAGTAAAGGTCGAGGTAGGCGGAGAAGTCCTCTGCGATCTTCGGGTGCTGGATGTACTCACGGATCAGGTCTTCATCGGCCTGCAGACCCAGTGTTTCGTAGGTATCCAGCAGATTGGAAAGATCCTCCCAGCCGCGGGCGGTCACGAACTGGGTGCCGTCCACATCGGCGTTGATCTGGTAGAAGTTCTGCGGGTGCAGCTCCAGATAGCTCAAAATGGCGCTGTGGATGTGGGCAGCGCGGGCATAGTCCTTCCACACGGGCAGGTCCGGCTCAATGTCCATGCGGCGCACGCGGTCCAGCGTAACGATATCAAAGTCGCGCACAGATTTGTTATATTCCGGTGGGTTGCCTGCCGCCACGATCACCCAGCCCGCAGGCACGGCCTGATTGCCAAAGGTCTTGCATTGCAAAAATTGCAGCATGGTGGGGGCCAGCGTTTCCGACACACAGTTGATCTCGTCGATGAACAGAATGCCCTCGGAGAGGCCGGTGGCCTCCATCTTGGCGTAGATGCTGGCAATGATCTCGCTCATGGTATATTCAGTCACTGAGACATCTTTTCCGCCGTAGTTGCGCTGGCGGATGAAGGGCAGGCCCACGGCGCTCTGGCGGGTGTGGTGGGTGATGGTGTAGGCCACCAGCGCCACGCCGCACTCCCGGGCTACCTGCTCCATCACCTGCGTCTTGCCAATGCCCGGAGGCCCCATGAGCAGAATGGGACGCTGCCGGATGGCCGGGATGGCGTATTCGCCCAGAGCATCCTTGGCAAGGTAGGCTTTTACGGTGTGTTCAATTTCTTCTTTGGCTCGTTTGATATTCATAACAAATTCCCTCACGAATTGTTCAGGTCACGGTACAGGTCGTCCTCTTCGGCCAGCGCGTCGGCAAGGGTGCTTTGCGGGCGGGCTGCTGCACCGGTAAATTCTTCTTCATCCAGAACCACCTTCATGGCCCACGGCGGTACATTGGCATCGTCGAACCGCTCCCCCAGAAACAGAAAAGCGGTGTCGTAGGCCGGGCGCTTGGCGGGGTAGGTGCCCATGCCGTCGGTGAAGTACAAAAGGCCCCGCAGGTTCGAGAACTTCTTCTCGGCGCACAGCTGGTTCACGTATTCAAAGGCCGGGCGGAAATCCGTTCCGCCGCCGCCCCGCAGCTCAAAGTGGTTCATGGCGTGGATCAGCTCGTCCTCATTGTGGATCAGGATATCCTGCCGGATGGCGTTATCGGCCTGGATCAGGTGCAGGTTCATCCGGTGGAAAAAGTTCTCCTGTCCTTTCAGCAGAGTGTAGGTCTCCGCAAGGAACGCCCGCACCAGTTCACCGGAGGTGGAGTAGCTGGTGTCGATGACAAGGGCCAGCTCCTCGATCTTTTGCTCTCCCGGCTTTCCAGAGGCTCGATGAGGGGCAGGTTTCCGTACACCGAAAGGCCGTAGGTGTAGAAGTTCAGGTCGAACTCGTCCGGGTCCAGCTTTACTTCCTCCCGCAGCACGCAGAACCGGCGCAGAAAATCCCGGTAGCTGCGGCGGCTGCGGTTGGCGGCTTTTACCTGCTGCTTCAGGGCATCGGCACCGTCCCCGGCTTCCTTATCCCGCAGGTCCAGCTCTGTCTGCATCCGCTCCCCGATCTTCTGCCACGTTTTCTGGGGCAGCGGCGTGGGCATCTGCTGGGGCTGGTCAGGCGCATCCTTCGGCCACAGACGGTGGTCGTCGGTCACGAACTCCCGCTCCAGCTGGCGCAGCACACCGGGGGTCTGCCGGGTGAGCCACCGATACACCGGCGCGGCTGCCACCACGGTTTCCTCGGCGGTGATCTGCTGGTAGGCGTTCTGGCGCACATAGGTCAGCGGGCGCTTGACGCTGGTGCGGTTCAGGCTGTCGATAACGTTTTCCACTGCGATATCACAGGCAAGGCTCCACAGTTGCGGCTCCCGGCGGCCTTTCAGCCACAAATGTCGGAATACGCAGTGGAATATGGTGTGCAGATACAACCGGTTGAGATATTTTGGATTGTCCTGATAGAGCCGCAGCAGGTGGCTGGGTTGATAAAACAGGACCTGACCATCCGTAGCCAGCACCCGGCAGCGCTCGTCCGGGGCGGGGGACAAGGCACTGAGCGGCTATATCCAGAAAGCGGAAGTCCAGATACAGCCCGCTGCGCACCACCGCCAGCACCTCGCCGCCCATGCGTGCCTGCCACTCCTCGTGGGTCTCCGGCCGCTGGGACTGGAACGGCTTGCGCGGGTCAAAAAAATTTTTCTTTTTGGATCGTTTGGGGCAAAAGTGTCACCTCACTTGGAACCCTCTCAGCCTTGCTGCAAACTCCCCCAGTCATCGCTGCGCGATGCCAGCCCCCTCAGGATGGGGCCTCTGGCGAAACCGGAAGCTTACCCTTACTGCCAAAGGCTCCCCCTTAGAGGGAGCTGGCGCACGAAGTGCGGCGGAAGGAGTTTTCTGCTGTTTAAAAATCAAAATCGTACCGCTGCTTTTTGGGCTGAGGAGCATACTTTTTGTGCTCCGCATCCGCCAGCAGAGCGGCGGCAGCGGCGTTCCCGGCCTTGGCGGCAAGGCTGAAGCTTCGGCAAAGCCGTCTTTGTCCAGCACATCCAGCGCAATGAGTGCACGCACGGCATCATTGTCCTGCGCCTTCAGCAGGCGGGCCAGCACCCGGTCGGTGTTGGCTGCCAGAAATGCCCGGTAGTGCCCGGCAGCGGCTTCGGTCAGCTGCCACGGATACCGCAGCCGGTCAAAGCAGAGCATTGCCATCACATTGGCATCGTCGGCATCGTGGCCCTGCGGGAAGATCGCGTCGTATTCTGCGGGGAGGAATTTGTTCTCTAAAAAACACTGCCGGTAATGATATCCTTGGCCGGAAAAGTGTGTAGAAGAATGTGGGCGGGGGTCTCCTCGATATCCTCCCAGTAGGCGGGATACCAAAGCGCTGCCAGCGGGGCTGCTGTACCGGCAGGGCAAAACTCAGCCCGTACCGCTTCGGTGATGTTGTTCACAAGGGCAAACAGGCCGGTGGGTTCTTCAGGGCCTGCCTGCACCCGGATGGTCTCCAGCGCGAAGCAGTTCAAAAAACACATCGCTGCCCATGGTCAGGCTGCCCGTGCCCACGGTGAGCAGACGAAGCTTGCGGCAGTTGTAGAATGCGCAGCTGCCGACGACCTGTAAGCTGTCCGGCAGGGTCAGCTCTTCGAGAAAGTTCCCACACACCGGGTGCAGATCGTCTGCATCCGAACCGGCAGCGGGCGCGTCAAAGTCGAAGTCATACCGACGGCAGGTGCCGCCCACCGTCTGCCCAAAGGCCCGAGTCAGCCGCGCCGTGCCGTCCGGGGCCGCCTCGTAGCGGCAGGTCTTGTCTGCCGCAGGCAGGCTGCGCGGCTTTTCGGAAAAGCAGTAGTCGCCCAGTTCGGTAACAGCAAAGCTGCCGCCCTCCGGTGCTGGCAGTGTGCCGGGCAGCGCGATACACGGCTCTGTGCCGTACACCCGCACCAGCCGGGCTGTGTCTGCCGAAAGCGGCAGGATATCCAAGGTGAGTGTGCTCTCCGAAACCACGATGCAAAACTCCTCAATTTGATAGAATCATTCAGCTTTCAGTATAAACCAACGGCAAAGCCTTGTAAAGTATAAAAAATTCTGACGTAACATAGTAGAAAAATGAATCAGAAACCTCTTGACTTTTGCATGAAAGTGCGTATAATAAGGGTAGGCAACGCGATAAGGCCGAACGTGTTTACCACGTAAAAAATCGAAGCACCCCGGTAGAACCAGTACCGGGGTGCTTCTTTTCATTAGTGCTTGCTGCCCTTGAAGAACAGGCTGTCAAGCCACTTGCATAAATAGTAGGCTACTACCTCTGCTGCGACAGTCTGAAAAAAACGCGATAAAGCTAGGCATGTTTACCACCTCCTTTCCGCGACAGGGGGATTGGAGAAGGGCCGCAGAGCCAGTATAACACAAAAAGCGGCAGCGCGCAATTTGATGCACGCTGTCGCTTTTTCATTGAGGAGGTAGAAAAACGCTTAGTTTTCGGCAAGGTTGCCGGTGTACAGCTGGTAATACTTGCCTTTTTTAGCGATCAGCTCGTCGTGGCTGCCGCGCTCGATGATGCGGCCCTGCTCCAGCACCACGATGCAGTCTGCATTGCGGACGGTGGACAGGCGGTGCGCAATGACAAAGCTGGTGCGGCCGTACATCAGGCCGTCCATGCCGCGCTGCACCAGCGCTTCGGTGCGGGTATCGATGGAGGAGGTGGCCTCGTCCAGGATCAGCACCGGGGGATCTGCCACGGCGGCGCGGGCGATGGCCAGCAGCTGGCGCTGGCCCTGCGAGAGGTTGGCACCATCGCCGGTGAGCATGGTGTTGTAGCCCTCCGGCAGACGCTTGATGAAGCCATCTGCGTTGGCAAGGCGGCAGCGGCGATGCACTCTTCATCGGTAGCCTCCAGCCGGCCATAGCGGATGTTCTCCATCACCGTGCCGGTGACAGGTGGGTGTCCTGCAGCACGATGCCCAGAGAACGGCGCAGATCGGCCTTTTTGATCTTGTGGATGTTGATGCCGTCGTAGCGGATCTTGCCGTCCTGAATGTCGTAGAACCGGTTGATGAGGTTGGTGATGGTGGTCTTACCGGCACCGGTAGAGCCGACAAAGGCGATCTTCTGGCCCGGACGGCCATACAGGTTGATATCGTGCAGGACGGTTTTTTCCGGCACATAGCCAAAGTCTACATCGGTAAAGGTGATGCTGCCTTCCAGCTTGTGGTAGGTGGTAGTGCCGTCGTGGTGCGGGTGCTTCCATGCCCACAGGCCGGTGCGCTCGTCCGTCTCCACCAGCTGGTCGTTGCGGTCGTACTTTGCGTTGACAAGGGTCACATAGCCCTCGTCGGTCTCGCTCTCTTCGTCCATCATCTTGAAGATACGCTCGGCACCGGCCAGAGCCATGATGATGCTGTTGGCCTGCATGGACACCTGACTGATGGGCATGTTGAAGCCCTTGTTCAGGCTCAGGAAAGCCACCACCGTGCCAAGGGTCGTGCCGCCCATGCCGCTCACGGCCATGGCTGCGCCTGCCAGCGCACAGACGGCATAGCTGATGTTGCCCAGCTGGGCGTGACCGGCATCATGATGTTGGCAAAGCTGTTGGCTTTGTTGGCGCTGTCCTTCAGCTGGTCGTTCAGCTGGCGGAAGCCGGCCAGCGCCTTCTGTTCGTGGGTGAACACCTTGACGACCTTCTGGCCCTCCATCATCTCTTCGATATAGCCGTTCAACTTGCCCAGATCCCGCTGCTGCTGGATGAAGTATTTGCCGGACTGCTGGGTGATCTTTTTGGAGCAGAACATCATCAGCGCCACCATCAGCATGGTAACGATCGTCAGCTGCCAGCTGAGCATGCACATGCTGAAGAACACCGAAACAATGGTAATGGCGCTGGACACTAGCTGCGGGATGCTCTGGCTGAGCATCTGGCGCAGGGTATCCACATCGTTGGTGTACACGGACATGATGTCGCCGTGGGGATGCTGGTCAAAATACTTGATGGGCAGGCTCTCCATGTGGGTGAACAGCTGGGTGCGCAGGTTGCGCAGGGTGCCCTGCGTCACGTTGACCATGATGCGGGCGTTGAGCCATGCGGCCAGAATGCCGATAACGTAGATGATGCCTACCCGCAGCAGAGCTGCTGCCAGCGGGGCAAAATCGGGGTCCTGCTGCTGGGTCATGGGCACGATGTAATCGTCCATCAGGGTCTTTAAGAACAGACTGGCCTGAACGTTTGCCAGCGCGCTGACCACGATGCAGACAAGTACAAGGATGCAATGGGGCAGATAGTGCCGGAATACCTCATCCATGATGCGCTTCAGCAGCTTGCCCGGGTTTTCCACTTTGGGCCGGGGGCCGCCCATGCGGGGGCCGGGGCCGCGAACTTCTTTTGCCTGAGCCATTACTGTTCACCTCCCTGTTTGTCAAAGTCGCCGCCGCCCTGGGTCTGGCTGTTGTAAACTTCCTGATAGATGGCGTTGGTCTTGAGCAGCTCTTCGTGGGTGCCCAGACCATCGATCTTACCGTTATCCAGCACAAGGATGCGGTCAGCGTCCTGCACCGAGGAAATGCGCTGTGCATGATGATCTTGGTGGTGCCGGGGATCTCCTCCCGGAATGCCTTGCGGATCTTGGCATCGGTAGCGGTATCCACGGCGCTGGTGGAGTCGTCCAAAAATCAGAACCTTGGGCTTGCGCAGCAGGGCGCGGGCGTGGTCAGGCGCTGCTTCTGGCCGCCGGACACATTGGAGCCGCCCTGCTCGATCCATGTATTGTATTTGTCCGGGAAGCGCTCGATGAACTCATCGGCGCAGGCAAGCTTTGCCACACGGATGCACTCTTCCTCGCTGGCGTTCTCGTCGCCCCAGCGCAGGTTATCCAGAATGGTGCCGCTGAACAGCACGTTCTTCTGCAGCACCATGGACACCTCGCGGCGCAGCACGTCGAGGTTGTAGTCGCGCACATCCACGCCGCCCACCTTCACGGTGCCGGTCTCGGCATCATACAGGCGGGGGATCAGCTGCACAAGGCTGGATTTTGCACTGCCGGTGCCGCCGATGATACCTAAGGTCTCACCGGGCTTGATGCTGAAGGTGATATCATTCAGCACCGGCTGGCCGCTGCCGTGCTTATACTTGAAGGTGACATGCTCGAACTCGATGCCGCCGTCCTTCACCTGCTGCACCGGCTGCTTTGCGGGGGGTAGTCGGTGGTCTCGTCCAGCACTTCCACAATACGCTTTGCGGAAGCGGCAGACATGGAGATCATGACAAAGGCCATGCTCAGCATCATCAGGGCCATGAGGATGTTCATGATGTAGCCGAACAGAGCGTTCAGCTGGCCGGTGGTGATGGCACCATGCAGAACGTACTTGGCACCCAGCCAGCTCAGGGCGATGTTGCAGCCGTAAACGGCGGTGAGCATGGCAGGGTTATTGAAGCTCAGGCGGCTCTCAGCGTTCACAAACTGGTCGTACAGGCTCTGGCAGGCTTTGGTGTACTTCTCGTTCTCAAAGCCCTCGCGCACGAAGCTCTTGTGCAGCGAGAGGTACACGTTCTTCCTCTCTTCCATGTCTTTCCTCCTTTTCGTTTTCAATCGGTCCTTGTCTTCATCCGCCGGGACGCGTGCCCCGGCGCGGCGCCCCTATCTCATGGCGACCGCCCCTTCCTCGCTTTCCGCTAGAAGCCGCTCACGATGTCGCGCGCCAGGAGCCGCTTTTCACGAGGGCCAGGATGAGCAGCACGCACATGGCCAGGTACTGCAGCGCGTAGGTGAGCCCGTTCGCGACCGCGTCGGCCCGGGGGTGCCGTCCCGGGGGTTCGCCCCGGTGAGCCCGCCGAGCACGAGCGGGAACGATATGAGCAGCACGAGGATGATGACGCCGCGATGCAGACCGCCCCGAAGCTCTTCAGGTAGCCAAGGCCTATCTGGCGCGTGGCGTCCATGCCGAGGAACGCCAGCGGGATCGGGGCGAACGCGGCCATGATGTAGAGCTGGAGCGCGCGGGCCCAGCAGACCACGAGGGCGACGACGTAGGCCGCCAGCACCACGACCCAGCTGATGAGGCTCACGACGAGCATGGCGATGAGCGACGGGATGTCGTCGTCGGTGGTGACGACTGACACCTCGGGCAGGTCGAGCGCGCCACCGGCGCCGAAGAGCGCCTCGACTCGGTCGATGGCGAGCCCGCAGACCTCGTAGATCGACGCCATCAGGTCGAAGCTGTTCTGTATGAGGAACAGGAACACGGCGAAGAACACGAGGAGGAACACGACCTCCTTGACGCCGGGGAGGCTCTGGCTGCGTCCATGCGCTGGGATATCTCGATGAGCTTCAGGGTGAAGACCAGGCCGAG
>ENA-OQAX01000076-OQAX01000076.1-human-gut-metagenome-genome-assembly--contig:-NODE-76-length-19145-cov-3.560890_pt1 | contig 19145 bp, 22 predicted proteins | sample MGYA00242741_ERZ504539 | MGnify/ENA primary metagenome ERZ504539 (study PRJEB26092, sample SAMD00036277) | human gut metagenome | host: Homo sapiens | study: EMG produced TPA metagenomics assembly of... | reverse complement strand
CACATTTTTGCCACAGCTTTTTGGTGGGAGCTGGTGGATTCGAACCACCGAAGCATTAAGCAGCAGATTTACAGTCTGTCCCCATTGGCCACTCGGGAAAGCTCCCATATTCATTTGTGCCTCTGCCTTAACAGCGCTTGATTATTATAGCAGGATAAGATGGAAAAAGCAAGCCCTATTTCAAAAATATTTTTGTAAACGGCGGAACGGGAAACGGACGGCTGCGGTGGCAAGTGCCTTGCAATCTGAGAAAAACAATGCCACACCGAAAGAAACAGCCCGAGATACAGGGAGATTACCGCCCAGAGTATTCAGCGCATGCAAATTTTGCACCGTGGTATTTTTATGCCCATTTTTAGGAGAACGCAATGAAGAAGCTGCTTGTTTTGATGCTGGCCATGCTGACCGCAGTGACCTGCCCGGAACAGTTCAAAATGAATTCTATCTGCCCGCGCCAGTACCGGCTGTGTTTTTACATGGACGTTTTGCCCGGCGTGGAAATTGTGCCGTAATGGCCGCGCCAACAATTGTTGAAACCACGATGCAGAACCGCACCGTGGTTTTTATGCCTGCCCTGTATGAGGGGCAGGCGGGCTGTTCGTAGGGCATTCAAACACCGGGCAAACCACTGGTATAATGAGAGTGATTCCACCGAGGATGACGAACGCACGGCATCCGCGTTCCGCATCGGCCATCGGGCTGGTACTGCGGTACTGCCGCCCTGTTCGACTCCTCAGCAGCTCACGGAGCACCAAAACAAAAACACCCGCCGGGGTACGGCGGGTGCATTTATTTTGGTGGAGCTGACGGGAGTCAACCCGTGTCCGAAAAGAAAGCGGTTAGAGTATCTCCGGGCGCAGTGCATTTATTAAAATTCCCGCAGTGCGAGCGAGTGCACACGCTTGACACATTGGTAGCTTCATAAATTCATGACAGGCGGCAAAGCTTAGGCCCGTGCACGTTCAGTACCTAATCGACGCCCTGACCCTGTGCGGTACTAAAACAGGCAGGACGGTCGTGCCTAATTAGCAGCGACGGCAACAGTATAATCGTTGTCAGTTAATTTTGTTTGGCACTTTTATCGTGGTGCACCGCCACGGCCCGCTGCTCACGCCTCTCTCTCCCCGTCGAAACCATTACAGCCCCATATAAGCGCTATGCGGCAGAACCACACAGCGTGGAAAAACAAAAGTGTGTGCGCGAAAAAATTATCTTCTTGTTTTGATTGCGCGGTCAATATCGCGCTTGGCGTCCCGTGCGGCGGCATCAGCACGCTTATCGTACAGCTTTTTGCCTTTGCACAGGCCCAGTTCCACTTTTACACGCCCCTGCTTGAAATACAGTTGGAGCGGCACCAGTGTGTACCCCTGCAGTTTGATCTGCTGCTGCAAATGGCGAATCTCGCTTTTATGCGCCAGCAGGCGGCGGGGGCGGCGGGGATCTTTATTAAAGATATTCCCCTGCTCATATGGGCTGATGTGCATGCCTTTCAGGATGATCTCACCATCATCAATATCTGCCCAGGAATCCTTCAGGTTGACCCCGCCGGCACGCAGGCTCTTGACCTCGGTGCCGACCAGTTCAACGCCGGTTTCCAGCGCTTCGATGACAAAATACTCGTGGTGCGCTTCACGGTTTTGGGCAATCACCTTTTTGCCGGGCTTTTCCTGTGCCATCAAGCGCACCTCCTTTCAAAGCCGTTATCCCCTGCAGCACGCAAGTCCATTCCGCTAAGGGGTATACAGTATAACGCAGTAAAATCGTTTTGTCAAGCCAAATCAGGCGTCACATTTCGCCGCGGCCTTCCATAGCGCGGTACAAAGTGGTTTCATCAGCGTATTCCAGGCTGGAACCAACCGGCAAGCCATAGGCAAGGCGGGTGGTTTTGATGCCCAGGGGCTTGATGAGCTTGGCCAGGTACATGGCGGTCGCCTCGCCTTCCACCGTAGGGCTGGTGGCCATGATGACTTCCTTTACGGTGCCGTCCAGGCGGGCCAGCAGCTCCTTTACGCAAAGCTGATCCGCGCCGATGCCGTCCATGGGGGAAATCAGGCCATGCAGCACATGGTACAGGCCGTTGAACTCATGGGTGCGCTCAATGGCTTTTACATCCCGCGGGGATTCCACCACGCAGATCACGGAGCGGTCCCGTTTGGGGGAAGCGCAGATGCTGCACACCTCGTTGGCGGTATAATCCTGGCAAAGGCGGCAGCGGTGCAGCTTGACCTTGGCGTTTTCAATCGCCTTGGCCAGCTCCATGGCCTGCTCATTGCTCATGGACATTACCTCATAGGCCATGCGCACGGCACCCTTGCGGCCAATGCCGGGGAACCGGGCAAACTGGTCCGCAAGGTTTTCAAGGGGTTCGGCGTTCTGCATGCAGCGGCCCCCGATCAGCCCAGGCCGGGGATATTCATGCCGCCGGTCATTTTAGCCATTTCTTCGTCAGAATCCTTATCCACTGCAGCAACCGCGCTGTTGACAGCTGCAGCGATCAGGTCTTCCAGCATTTCCAGATCATCCGGGTCTACGGCTTCGGGCTTGATCTTGATGGCGGTCACTTCGTGCTTACCGGTCATGGTAACGGTAACCATCTCGCCGCTGGCTGTGCCGGTGTATTCACGGGCTTCCAGCTCGTCCTGCTTTGCGCGGATCTCATCCTGCATTTTCTGGACCTGACGCATCATTGCCTGCGGGTCGGGGCGGCCATAGCCTTTGGGAAGTCTTGCTTTCATAGGTAATTCTCCTTATTATCCATATTGTTATCACCCGGCGCTGCCGCCGGGCGGCACACCGCAACACTGCGGTTGACAGCAACATTATTTATCTTCTACCACTACATCCACGCCAAGGTCTTTCATCTGGCGCAGGGTCTCTTCCACATCGGCCGCGGGGGCGTTGGATACAGCCGCAGCGGTTTTTTCATACGGGCCGATGCCGCATTTGATGTGGGTGACCTGGTAGATATATTGTTTGATGTTTTTGCTGGTTTCTTTGCTGCGGCGCATAAAATCGCGAAAATCATCACTGCACTCGATCAGCACGCGGCGGCCATCGTAATAAGCCTGGGTTCCGCGCAGGTAAGAGTTCAGCATGGGGTCGTTTTCCGCAATCAGCTCCAGCACCGCCTGCCACTGGGGGAACAGCTGCGGCTCTTTGGCCACGGCGCGCACCGGTTTGGGGATGGGCACATCCGCCGCGTACACCGGCTGCTGAGCCGGGGCGGGCTGCTGCACCGCCGGGGCGGCGGGGGCAAGCTCCGGCTCAAAGGGCGGGGTCTCCCCTGCTATGGGTGCGCTGAACGGCGGCTGTTCCACGGTAGGCGGAACCGGCTGGGCTGCCACAGGCGGCACGGGGGCGATGCCATTTGCACCGGGGGCACCTGCTGCGGGGCGGCGGCAAAGGGGGCCGGACTGGCTGCTGTAACCACCGGACGGGCGGGCACGGCGGCAGGCAGCGCAACAGGCACTGCTTCCGGCTGGGTGAGCGAGAAAACCGCCAGTTCCAGCTCAATGCGCTGGTCCGTACCGCGGGCCATCTTTTCCAGCGCGGCGCCAAACGCATTGACGGCGCGTACCGCTTCCGCCTGGGGGAAATCTTTCCGCGCAGCGTAGGCAGCTTCCTCTTCGGGGGAAGTTCCCGTCAGCAGGTCGGTGCCGCCGGGCAGGGCGCTGAGCATCAAATTGCGATAATGCCCGGCCAGCTCCATACAAAGGCGGCGCATATCCACGCTTTGCTGGCGCAGGGCGGCAATCTCCTGCAAGGCTTTCACGGCGTCCCGCGCGGCAATGGCATCACTGATCTCAAACAGATATTTGCGGTCCGTCACGCCCGCCATGCGGCGCACCAGCGCTTCATCCACAGTGTTGGAAACACCGGCGCAGGTATCCAGGATAGACAGTGCATCACGCATGGCGCCATCGGCCAGGCGGCCGATCAGCTCGGCGGCGTTATGGTCCAGCTCAATGTTTTCCTGCCCGGCCACATATTCCAGCCGACCGGCAATTTTATCCGCCGTAATGCGCTGGAAGTCATAGCGCTGGCAGCGGCTGAGGATCGTAGCCGGAACCTTTTGCACTTCCGTTGTGGCAAGGATAAAGATCACATGCTCCGGCGGTTCCTCCATGGTTTTCAGCAGGGCATTGAACGCCGAGGTAGACAGCATGTGCACCTCGTCGATGATATATACCTTATACTTGCACACGGCAGGCAGATAGGCGGTTTCATCGCGCAGGTCACGGATGTCATCCACGCTGTTGTTGGAGGCGGCATCAATTTCCGATACATCCAGAATGGTGCCCTCATCAATGCCTTTGCAGACAGCGCATTCACCGCAGGGGTCCGGGCTGGTGGTATCCAGGCAGTTGACCGCTTTGGCAAAAATTTTGGCGCAGGTGGTTTTGCCGGTGCCGCGGGTGCCGGTAAACAGGTAGGCATGGCCAATGCGCCCGGCGGCGATCTGGTTTTGCAGGGCCGTTACGATGGCTTCCTGGCCAACAACATCCGCAAACTTGCGCGGGCGCCATTTGCGGTACAGCGCACGGTACAATGCAACCACCCCCTGTAAAATATTTTGCGGCATAGAAAAAGGGACAAGGCCCGCGCGGGGTGTGCCCCGCGGCTGCGCTGCTTTGCATACGAATGCGGACTGACCGCAGCACCAGGAGACCACCGCTTAATGCTGCTCGGTTCCCCGCCTGACATGGTTCACAGGGCTCCTGCGCACGGGGCCCACATCCGTATGCAAAACAGCGCAATATACAGCCCTGTCCGCTTTAAATATTATACTATACCGTTTGGCAAATTGCAAGTAGCGGTTGGGGGCTGGGGCAGAAGTTTTTGTTAAAAAGATTTGAGGCAACACCGCACAATTCTCGCCTTGCGGCTTAAGCACCGCTCCAGCGGCTGCGGCACGGCATCTGCGTTGCCAAAATGCTCGATAATGTCGGGTTGCGGTACCCGCATCGTGCTTCGGGGGCAAAAGCCCCTCGCACTCTGCGACCGCTGCCCCTGCTTCGGTTCGCTGTATCCGCCACTGGCGGCGCTCACCTTTGCAGCATCCAGTATTATCTGCGCTTTTGGCTTAGCATCTGCCGCACCTCGCTCGTCGTATCGGCACTTAGAATTATGCGGTATTGCCTTAAAAAGATTTGAATAAAAATCCAATTAAAAAGTTCCCTCTTCATCGTTTTAGGGCCATGCACATCCATGTTTTACACCACCAACACCGAATCCACCTTTTTGCTGCAGAACGTTGCCATTACCAAACCAGCGTGGACACCAGCGCCGCCGCCACAGCAGACAGCTGGAGTGATTGTGAGGTAGAAAAGGCGTAACTCACTCTTTTATCTTTTTGATTTCTTCTTTCTTCAATTTTTCCAATTTCCTCATTTCTTATTTTCACACTCTTTTCGTTCCTATTTCGCCATTCCCCCTTTCCAAATAAAAATAGCAGCACACCGGCTTCTCTATTTCCCGGGAAACGGTGTGCTGCTGTTTTATTGCGTTATCGTATTTATTTTTTTATAGCAAAATACCAGCTGAAACGTGAAAGTCAAAACTTGATTCAATCAGCCAAAAATCTGTTTGGCGTAATCGGCGCTGGCTTTGGCGTCCTTGGCATAAAAATCGGCACCGATCTGTTCGGCGTATGCCTTGGTCAGCACAGCGCCGCCCACCATAACCTTGCAGGGCAGGTTGGCCGCGTGCAGGGCTTCGATGGTGGCCTGCATGTTGGGCACGGTGGTGGTCATCAGGGCCGAAAGCCCCACCAGCGGCGCACCGGTCTGGCGCACGGCTTCCACCACGCGCTCCGGCGGCACATCGCGGCCCAGATCCAGCACGTCATAGCCATAGTTTTCCAAAATTACGCGCACAATGTTTTTGCCAATATCGTGTACGTCACCTTTTACGGTGGCGATCACAATACGGCCTTTGCTTTCACCCTGGCTGCCGCTGGCGGCAATGGCGGTTTTGATCACTTCAAAAGCAGCCTGGGTCGCCGTGGCGGATTGCAGCAGCTGCGGCAAAAAGATGGAGCCTTTTTCAAAGGCATCGCCCACCACATCCAGCGCGGGGATCAGCGTTTCGTTCACCACCTGCAAAGCTCGCGGGTTTTCAGGGCTTCCCCTGCAGCGGCGCGGGCTTCGTTTTTCAGGCCGCGGCGCACGGCTTCAAACAGAGCATCGGCCTCTGCTGCACCGCCCGCCGGGGCGGCGGCATCAGTTTTTGCCACCTGGGAGGTCTGCACCTGCACATTGGCATAGGCGGCAACGTAATCATTGCACTTTTCGTCCTGGCTGGTCAGCACACGGTAGGCGCGCACGGCGGCCATCATTTCCGGCGTGTTGGGGTTCATGATGGCAAGGTCCAGCCCGGCCTGCATGGCCAACGTCAGGAAAGTGGTATTCATGTAGCCGCGGCAGGGCAAACCAAAGCTGATGTTGGAAACACCCAGCACGGTGCGCACGCCCAGTTCCTTTTTGCACATGGTAATGGCTTTCAGGGTTTCGGCAGCGGCGCTCTGCTCGGCAGAAACCGTCAGCGTCAGGCAGTCGATGTAAACATCCCCACGGGGAATGCCGATAGCATCCGTTGCGGCCACAATGCGCTTGGCAACCTCAAAGCGGCCCTCTGCCGTTTTGGGAATGCCGTGTTCATCCAGTGCCAGACCAACCACGGCGGCGCCGTACTTTTTGCACAGGGGCAGAATGCTGTCCAGCACCTTCTGCTCGCCGTTGACCGAGTTGACGATCGGCTTGCCGTTATAAATGCGCAGCGCGCGGGCCAAAGCATCTTTGTTGGAAGAATCCAGCTGCAATGGCAGGTCGGTGATGGATTGCAGCTCCCGCACCAGCATTTCCAGCGTGGCGGGTTCGTCAATATCCGGCAGACCGGCGTTCACGTCCAGCAGCTCGGCACCGGCTTCGGCCTGGGCTACGGCCTGGGCGCAGGCATAGGCGCTGTCGCCCTCCCGCAGGGCCTGCTGCAAGCGCTTTTTGCCGGTGGGGTTGATGCGCTCGCCCACCACGTAATGCCGTTTACCTCCACGCAGCGCACGGGGGTACACAGGCGGCTGCGCACAATAGGGGTTTTGGCGGCGGGGGTTTTATCCTGGGTCAGCTCTTTCAGCAGGCGGATGGATTCCGGCTCAGAGCCGCAGCAGCCGCCCAGCATGGAAATTCCGGTGGGCAGGTAGGCGGCCATCTCAGCGGCAAACTCCGCCGGGGTGATATCATAGCTGCCGTCCAGGTTCGGCAGGCCCGCATTGGGTTTAACAAACACCGGCATACCGGCGGGCACCACACGGCAGAGCCGCTGAGCAAAGGGCAGGATTTCCTTGGGGCCCAGCGAGCAGTTGATGCCCACGGCGTCCGCACCAAGGCCGGCGGCGGTAATGCCGTAGCTTTCCACTGTGCAGACCGGTAAAGGTACGCACGGCCTCAAAGCTCATCGAGGTAAACACCGGCAGGCACAGTTTTCCTTTGCGGCCAGGATGGCGGCTTTCAGCTCATACAGGTCGGTCATTGTTTCCAGAAAGACGAGGTCTGCCCCGGCTGCGGCACCGGCGCGCACCATCTCAGCAAACTGGGCGCAGGCATCCTCAAACGGCAGGGTACCGGCCGGGGCCAGCAGCTCGCCGATGGGGCCGATATCCAGTGCCACCAGGGCACCGGTTTCCTGCGCGGCGGTCCGGGCACATGCGATGGACGCTTCGATCACCTGCTGCACAGTATAGCCGGTTCCCTTCAATTTACGAGGGTTGGCGCCAAAGGTGTTTGCCAGCAGGATATCCGCCCCGGCGCGGGCATAGTCCCGGTGGACGGCAGTGAGCACATCCGGCATGATAAAGGCGGCCAGTTCCGGCTTTTGTTCTGTGGTCAGGCCGCGCAGCTGCAGCTGGGTGCCCATGGCGCCATCCAGCATAATAAAGCGGCGGCGGGCAAATACTTCCTCAATTTTCACAGGTGGTTCCCCTCTTTCTGTATTCGCACTTTTCGCGCAGCAGGCAGTGCCCGCACCCGGCGCGGGCCCCCGTTACCGGGTGGTCCGCCACGCCAAGGATGGCTGTTACGCTTTTGCGCGGGGTCAGCAGATTTTCCGGCGTGACCGCCATGCCAAGGCCGCGCACGGTATCCAGCGCAATGGCAAACGGCTGCTGCAAAGTCAGCGGGCAGTCCCCATAGCCGGGGGAAAAACGCCCCGTCAGGTAGTGCCCCTGCGCCTGCACGCTGGTGCGGATCTCGGCTTCCAGCGCGTTGCACAGCTCTTCCATCACAGCGGAAGCCATCGCATCCACCACAGCGGCCAGGGCAATATCCGTCAGCTCCAGGCGGCGCATCAGGGTATCAGCCCCGCTGCCAAGGGTAACGGCCATCAGCACCATGGCATCGCAGCCGCGCAGGTGGCGGGCAATATCATTTCCGGCGTTCTGCAGCGGCAGGGCGGTCAGCGGCAGCTGTTTCCACACGCCGCGCGGGGTGGCGGCGGCGCGCAGGGCGTCCTCGGCTTTTTGCAGCAGCACCTGGGATGCAGCATCCGGCTGCCAGCCCCCTGCCCCAAGGTAGCGAAGGGTTTCGGCGCGGGTATCGTTTTGCGGGTAGGCTAATTGCACAGCGTTTCACTCCCCCTCTATGGGGCCAACAGGCCGATTACAGCAGGTCCTTGATGCCCTCATACACAGCGGCGGCAACCTTGGCGTCATTCATGGCATACAGGTGCACACCGTCCGCGCCGCCCTCGATCAGATCTCGCAGCTGCTGCACGGCATAGTCAATACCGGCAGCATACAGGCTTTCGGGGTCGTCCTGGTAGCGGGAGATCATGCGGGTAAACTCCGAAGGCAGGCTGGCGCTGGAAAGTGCCACCGTGCGCTCGATCTGGCTGCGCTTAACGATGGGCATAACACCGGCAGACACCGGCAAAGTGATGCCTGCGCGGCGGGCCAGGTTCAAAAAAGCGATAAAAGTGCATATTATCAAAGAACAGCTGGGTCAGCAGGTGGGTGGCACCGGCCTCCTGCTTAAAGCGCAGGTTGGCAACATCCTGGGCCAGGGTAGCGGCTTCGGGGTGGCCTCGGGGTAGCAGGCAGCGTGGATATCAAATTCCGGCTGGGTCTGCCACACAAACTGGGCCAGGTCGCTTGCGTGGGCAAAGTCCGGGCTTTCGGGGCGGGTGGGGGTGCGGTCGCCGCGCAGGGTCAGCACGTTGCGCACACCGGCGGCATTCAGCTGGTCCAGCAGCTGGGCGGCCTTTGCCTTATCGCTGCCCATGCAGATCATGTGGGCCAGCGGCTCTACGTTCAGGTCGTTTTTTCAGGAATTCGGCCACTTCCACAGTGGAAACGCCGCCCGTGGAGCCGCCTGCACCGTAAGTAACGCTGATAAAATCCGGGTTAAGGGTGCGCATGGTGCGCAGGGTGTCCTTCATTTTACCAAAGTTGGCGGTCTGCTTCGGGGGGAAGCACTCGATGGAAAACACGCAAGGCTTGCGCTTGAACATCTGGGAGATCTGCATAGGATTCATCCTCCTGTATTTTTATTACTTTCCTCTATTTCTACCCAATTAACGTACGGGAACACTTTCCTGCCGACTTACTGGGGTCAGGCACACAGAGTCAGGCTGCCGGGGGTTACGCGGCGGGAGCCAGCTCTTCGTCCGGCTGTTTTGCCGTCTGCACAGTAAAGCTGCCATCCGCCTGGGCGGTCACGGTCACCGTGCCGTACAGGTCGGTGCGGTAAAAGTCAATGCCCTCATCCTGCATTTCCTGGATACCTCGCGGTGGGGGTGGCCGTAATCATTGTTCAGGCCGCAGCTGGCAACCACAAGCTGGGGCTGCACCTGCCACAGCAGTGTTTGGGTGTTGGATGTGGACGACCCATGGTGCCCGGCCTTGAACACAGTGGACCGCAAGCGGAACGGATATTGCTCCGCCAGGGCGGCTTCCTCGTTGCGCTCGGCATCGCCGGTATCCAAAAAGGTAAAGTTCCCGGCTTCAAACCGCAGGCAGAGCGACATATCATTTATTGCATCGTCACTGCCCGCCGTATCGGCATCCACACCGGGCAGCAGCACGGTCAATGTGCCGGTGCCGATGGTGTACTGCTGGCCGGTATAGGCAGTTTCCACCGGTACGCCGCATTCCTGGGCGGTTTGCAGGGTGCGCTGGGTCTGGCCGGTCACGTCAGTTTCGCTCAGGTCGGGGGTCAGCAGGGTCTGCACATCAAAGTTCTGCAAAACGGCCTGCATGCCGCCCACATGGTCGGCATGGGGGTGGGTCATCACCAACAGGTCCAACTGGCTTACGCCATAGCTGCGCAGGTCCTGCACAAGGTTCTGCCGGGCATCCTTGGGGCCTGCATCAATCAGGCAGGCCCCACCGTTCTGCAAAATCAGCACGGCATCCCCCTGCCCCACATCCAGGAACACCACTTCGGTTTTCCCCTCCGGCAGCGGGGCTGTGGTTTCGCTCTGGCTGGGTTCCAGGCCAACCCATTGGTAAATCTGGTCCCAGCTGGGCACAAAACCGTTGCCGCCGTAATTTTCGACCACATACAAGGCAACGGCGATGAGAACAGCGGCCACAATGGTCCACACCTGGGGGCGGCGGTAGGAATGGCGGCAATACCTGCGCCGCCGGTATTTACTCACCCTGGCCCAGCTGGCGTTCCTGCCACTGGGCGCGGGTCAGCAAAACGGCACGGGGCTTGGCGCCCTCATAGGGGCCGATAATCTTTTCCTGTTCCATCTGGTCCATGATGCGGGCCGCACGGGCATAGCCCAGCTTGCAGCGGCGCTGCAAAAGGCTGGTGGATGCCTGCCCGGCTTCGATGACGCATTCCACCGCCTGTTCAAACATGGGGTCGCGGCTGCCGCTGTCATCGTCCGAATCGGAGCTGCTGCCCTTGCCGCCCTTTTCGGCCACGGCACGGCGCTCCATCTCGGCAATCATCTCTTCATCATACTGGGCGCTGGAAGTGGATTTGATAAAGTTCAGCACAGCGCTGATCTCTTCATCCGTCACAAAGGTACCCTGCACACGCACGGGCTTGGAAGCACCGACCGGCAGGAACAGCATATCGCCGTTGCCCAGCAGCTTTTCGGCGCCGCCGCTGTCCAGAATGGTGCGGGAGTCGATCTGGCTGGAAACTGCAAATGCAATACGGCTGGGAATGTTGGCTTTGATCAGGCCGGTGATAACGTCCACGCTGGGGCGCTGGGTTGCCACAATCAGGTGGATACCGGCCGCACGGGCTTTCTGGGCAATGCGGCAGATATAATCTTCCACCTCTTTGCCGGCAACCATCATCAGGTCGGCCAACTCGTCAATGATAATGGCGATATAAGGCAGGTGTTCCAGCATATCGGGGTGCTGCTTGGCCAGCTTGTTATAGCTCTTGATATCGCGCACATTGTTTTCGGCAAACAGCTTATAGCGGCGCTCCATCTCGGCCACACTGGCCCCCAGGGCACCGGCGGCCTTGCGCGGCTCGGTCACAACGGGCATTAACAGGTGGGGAATGCCGTTGTATTCAGCCAGTTCCACCACCTTGGGGTCGATCAGAATCAGTTTGACATCTTCCGGACCGGAGCGGAACAAAAAGCTGATGATGATCGAGTTGACGCAGACGGATTTACCGCTGCCGGTGGAGCCGGCGATCAGCAGGTGGGGCATTTTACACAGGTCCGCCACCTGGCTGTACCGGCAATATCTTTGCCAAGCGCCATGGTCAGTGGGCTGCGCATGTTGATGTAGTTCTGGGATTCAAACACCCCGCGGATGCTGACGGTAGACCGGATCTTGTTGGGCACCTCGATACCGACGGCGGGTTTGCCGGGAATGGGGGCTTCGATACGCACACCGGCGGTGGCAAGGTTCAGGGCGATATCATCCGACAGGCTGGTGATACGGCTGACCTTGATGCCCGCCTGGGGCTGCAGCTCATACCGGGTCACGGAAGGGCCGCGGCAGATATCCAGGATATGGGTCTTAACACCAAAGCTGTCCAGCGTGTTCACCAGGATATCGGCGTTTTTCTTCATCTCGGCGGCCGCGCCGCGTTCATCTTCCGGCTTGGCCGCATTGAAAAGGTTCAAAGATGGGTAAGTATACGGCGGGAACTCCTCTTTGGCCTGGGCGGCAAAGGCTGCCGTAGCTTCGCTGCTGGCATCCTCGTCCGCTTCGCGGGCTGCACCGGCGGGTGCGGTGGCTGCCGGTGCAGCAGGGGCATTCGCCATTGCTTTGGCCACGCTGGGCGGGCTGGAAATGGGAGCCGAAGCCGAATTGCCCATGCTGGAAGATACCCGCAGCCGGTTGGGGCTGCCGGGGCGGCGTTCATCCGTTACGCTGTATACTTTAGGCGCAGCGGCGACAGGCTGGGCCGCGGGCTGCGGTGCCGGGGCCTGCACGCTGACCCGCCCGGTGAGCAGATCCGATACGGACTCGCGTTCCAGGCAGCTTGGCTGCATCGAAACCGCCCTGGTCAAAGCTGCGCCCAATGTGGGGATGGCTGTAACAGGGGCAGGCGCTGGCTGGGTGGGTTCCGGCACCAGCGGTGTTTCAAAATTATCCGCGCTTTCGCTGCTGCCAACGTCATCCGGTTCCGGCAATTTCTCTACCGGCTCCAGCGGGGTGGAAAAATCTTCCGCTGAGGCGGCAGGTGCGTTATCATCCGGTTCCGGGGTCAGCGGAGTTTCAAAACTTTCCGCTTCATCCTCATCGGGCAGGCCCACATCGGCACCGGCCACGGGGGTATCCCGCCCGGTCACGGCGCGCTGGATCAGGTCATTTAGGCTGTCTTCCTCCACCGGGGCTTCCTCAGCCTGCTGGGCTTCCGGTTCAAGGTGCAGCTCAAAGCTTTCTTCCTGCGGCTGGGGCTGGGGTTCCGGCTGGGGCGCGGGGTACTTGCGATGGTTCAACTGCTCCAGCGGGTCAAGGCCAAAGGTGCCGCCGGGGCCAATATCAATTTTCTGCAGCGGGTCATGCTGCACGGCGTTCTGCAAAGCGCGCTGGGAAGCATCCGGCCCCAGGTCCACATCAAAGTCCGAACGCTGGGCGGGCGGGGCAAAACTTTGGGTGTGCTGCACGCCTTGGGGCGCAGCCTGGGCACGCTGCATATCGGGGTATGTTGCGGTGCCGGGCTGCGTATACGCCTGCTGGGGCTGGGCCGCCGGCTGGCCGGCCTGCGCTGCGGCGGCTGCCTGGTCGGCAGGGTTTGCCTGGGCCGCATTGCGGCGGGCGGCTTCCTCCTGTTCCAGATAGGGGGCTACATCAAAGGGGCGGCGGGTGCCAGACTGCGGCGTGGCCGGAGACTCGCCGGCCATGGGCGGCAGGCTGCCGGTCAGGTTTCAAGGGATTCTTCCTCCGCTTCATGGCCAAACAGCTGGGTATCATAAGCGGTTTCTTCCTCCGCACGGGCGGCGCGGCGGGCTTTGAACTCCTGAATATAATAGCTGATGAACTGCACCACATCCACCGGGGTAACGGCAAAAACACCACTCAGCCCCATCAGGATGACAATAATCATGACGATATTGGCACCGGGACGGCCACAGACGGCCAGCAGCGATGCGCCGATGGGCACGCCCAGCACACCGCCGGTCCAGAACTTGCGCTGCCCCCAGGCAAACAGCATCTTGACGGTCTGCCAGGGGGTATCCCCTACCTTAAAGTCCGAGAAGATGACCGCCGTACCGGCCAGCAGTACCGCCAGCAGCAGCACCTTGCCAATGAAAGTGCCCACATGGTAACCGGATGCCAGCAGATAGGCCAGATACAGCAAAAACGGGCCGACAAAATATGTAACCACGCCAAAGGTGCCAAACAGCCAGCTGCGTAGAACATTCCAGAAGCTCTGCCCCGGCACCAGCACCAGCGCAATGGCCAGAATGCCAAACCCGGCCAGCACCACGCTGCGGATCAGGTTTTGCTGCTGGGCGCGGCGCTGTTCCAGCCTGGACATCCGCTTTTTGCTGCCGGAGGCCGAACTGTTGTGTCTGGCCCCGGAGCTGCTGCTTTTACTGCTTTTGCTGCCGGAGGCGCGGTATGTGTTTTTACTGCTTTTTCCGTTTTTGGCGGAACTTGAACGTGCCATGCTCTCCCTACCTCTTTACTATAATATGCGTATATTCAGGCTGCCCTGTTCAGCGGGCAGCCATTGTTGATTTGCTTTGGCGCGGCGGCTGTGCCGTGCTGTTTTGGGCAGGGGCATACTGCCCCTTATAGCATAAGGTATATTGTAGCATGAAAACGCCCGCTTGTAAAACCCCTTTCTCTTTCTATTTTCATCAAAGGCAACACCGCACAATTCCCGCCTTGCGGCTTAAGCACCGCTCCGGCAGCTGCGGCACAGCATCTGCGTTGCCAAAATGCTCAATAAGACATCCAGTATTATCTGCGCTTTTGGCTTAGCATCTGCCGCACCTCGCTCGCCGTATCGGCACTTAGAATTATGCGGTATTGCCCAAAGCCTTTCCGCCCACTGGCGGGCAGCGCCCCCTCAATATCCGGTTTTCCCGGCGTCGATTTCGGCATACAGGTAGCGCAGCGCATCGCCCAGGTTGCCGATGGCGTCGATCAGCCCCTCTTCCACAGCCTGTTCCCCGCCCAGCACGGTCCCCATATCCATCACCAGCTCCCCGGTATTGTGCATCAGCTGGGTAAAGCGCTTGGCGCTGATGCCGGAATGCCCCGCCACAAAGCTGACGATGCGCTCCTGCATCTGCTCAAAATAGCGCAGGGTCTGGGGCACCCCCAGCACCATGCCGGAGTGGCGCACCGGATGCACCGTCATGGTGGCGGTGGGCACAATAAAGCTTTTGCGGGCCGAAACCGCCAGCGGGATACCGATGGAATGCCCGCCGCCCAGCACCAGCGTTGCGCTGGGCTTGCTGATGCCGGAGATCAGCTCCGCCAAAGCGAGCCCGGCTTCCACATCGCCGCCCACGGTATTCAGGATGACCAGCAGCCCCTCAATGGCGGGGTCCTCCTCAATATCCACCAGCTGGGGGATCACATGCTCATACTTGGTGCTTTTCTGGTTATCGGGGGCCAGGCTGTGGCCCTCAATGGTGCCGATCACCGTCAGGCAATAAATGGCATGGCGGCCCTTGGTGGCGGGCACAATGCCGCTGTCCGTGATCAGGTCATGTTCCAGCCGCATGCGCTCCACATCCTTGGCGTCTTGGCAGCATGGGAGGCGGGCTGTTGTTTTGGGGTACGGTTTGGCATGGCGAGGGTCCTTTCCTTCCGACAGAATCGGTGCGCCGGGCAGTGCAAAACCCGGCTATACCCTGACAGTATGCCCCGCTGGTACGCTTTTTTTATGCACAGAGGGGCGCGACTGAGCAAAAAAGCGCGGAAAAACTTAGATAAAAAATTGACAATCGGCACAAGATTGATTATACTTTTACTAGAATTTACATCGGAATTACACAAGAGGCAGGGTGTTCCCTTTACCCCTGCCCGGAGAACGGGAGATTAGTCTTTATGTCATCAACAATGCAAAACAAAGCATCGTTGCCCGTGATCAAGCGGCTGCCCAAATATTACCGCTACTTGAGCAACCTGCAGGCAGATGGGCGTGATAAAATTTCTTCCAGCGAGCTGGCCCGCATGATGGGCACCACCGCCAGCCAGGTGCGGCAGGATTTCAACTGTTTTGGCGGTTTTGGCCAGCAGGGCATCGGCTACAAGGTGGATGTGCTGCTTACCGAGATTGGCAAACTGCTGTTTGGCAACGGCGAGCTGCTGCCTACCGTGCTGATCGGCGCCGGCCGCCTGGGCACGGCGGTCTCCAGCTTTATCAGCCGCGATACCAACGGCTACAAATTGATTGCCGCGTTTGATGTCAACCCCGCCCTGGAGGGCAAGGAGATCAGCGGCGTAACCATCCGCCCACTGTCCGAGCTGGAAAGCTTCTGTGCGACGCACAAGCCGGTGGTCGCCGTGCTGTGCGTGCCGCGCCAGAGCGCCATGGACCTTTCGGACGAGCTGGTCCGGCTGGGTATTCAGGGCTTCTGGAACTTCAGCCACTATGATCTTTCGGTCGTTTATCCGCAGGTCACAGTGGAAAAACGTCCATTTGGGCGACAGCCTGATGAGCCTTGGCTACCGGCTGCGCAACCATGATGAATAAAAGCCGGGCACACAGCATATGACTGTTTCCGGCGGGGTGTACCCCAGCGCCTGCCCCGGCATGGGTGCAGGATCCTGTGGTACACCCCGATTTTCATGCTGTTTTTCACTTTATCTTAATAAGGAGCCAAACATGGCAAAGCTATATTACCGTTACGGCGCAATGAACAGCGGCAAAACCACGGCGCTTTTGCAGGTTGCTTTCAATTATAACGAACGCGGCATGCGGGTGCTGATTCTGAAAGCCAGCGTGGACACCAAAGGCGGCGATCATATTGTTTCCCGCCTGGGGGTCAGCCACAAGGTGGATGTGCTGGTCAGCCCGGACATGGACATCCTGGATATCGTCCGGGCCGATACCGCCGCCCATGGCAGCGCCCCTGCCTGTGTGCTGTGTGACGAAAGCCAGTTCTTTACCCCGGCGCAGGCCGAGCAGCTGTTTTTGGTCACGGTGGATCTGAACATTCCGGTCATCTGCTATGGGCTGCGGGCGGACTTTATGAACCGCGGCTTCCCCGGTTCCACCCGCCTTCTGGAGCTGGCCCACACGATCGAGGAGATGAAAACCATCTGTGCCTGCGGCCGCAAAGCCACCTGCAACGGCCGCAAGGTAAACGGCGAGTTCGTGTTTGAGGGCGCCCAGGTTGCGATTGACACAGTGGATGCTGTAGAGTATCAGAGCCTTTGCCCCCAGTGCTGGTACCGGGAATACCGCGCTTTCCTGAAACGCCACCCCGCGCACCAGTGATCCATTCTTTTATTTCAATTATTTCAATCTGTGTTCCGCCCTTTAATAAGTAAATGACAACATATATGGCACAAGCCGCTGCCCAGCCTTGCAGCACCGCTTTTGTGCCATTTTTGTTTCCAACACTTTGTCGGCGCAATTTTTCAGAGCACCAAAGGCCGCATAATACAAGATATGTTTTATGTGCAGCAATTTTCCATTCCATTTTTCGCACATATTTTGCCATCGCGAACATTTTTTAGCATACTGTATTTCTTCCCATTGCAAATTTATGCACGAATGCGCAAAAGAAGTGCGTTTGCGTACATTTTTTTGCGTTTACCGAATTTGTGCGTTTTGTTTTCTGTGATTCATTCAGCATTTTTACACGTTTTTCCCCTATAATTTCGTTGTAACCGTTTGCAACATATACAAATATGCACAAGTCGCCTCAATTTGTGCAAGATTTTGCCGTAATTTTTGTTAGATGCGGGGTCGAGCCGCTTCAGCATTATGCACAAATTGTTTTGTCTTAGTTCGTATGTTTTTACATTAGTTGATTTTTTGCCCACCCAATTAAAGCAATATTTTGTTCGTTTTTATAATTTGCACACCATTTTGGATATTTTTTTGATGTTCACAATTTGTTATTATAATAGCGTTGAATGAAGCGGTTAGTTGTCAGGCCGCTCGTTATAGGAACATTTTTAGGAGGACTAAAACAATGAAAAAGGCAATCGCCCTTGCAATGGCCAGCGTTATGGCTGCTGGCCTGCTGGCAGGCTGCGGCGGCTCCACTGCCAACAGCACCGCAGCTTCTTCCGAGGCCGCTTCTTCTGAAGCTGCTTCCACCTCTACCGAGGCTGCTACCGAGCTCACACCGTCAACACCACCGATCCCATCACCCTGACCATCAGCTGGTGGGGCGGCGATGCCCGCCAGGCTGCATACGAGGCTGCCTGCAAGGCATTCACTGAAAAATACCCCAACATCACCGTTGAGTGCACTTACGGCCCGTGGAACGGCTGGGAGGAAGCTCAGTCCACTGCCCTGGCTGCCGGCACCGCTGCCGACGTGATGCAGGTCAACTGGAACTGGCTGTTCCAGTACTCCGGCAAGGGTCAGAGCTTCGTTAACCTGAACGATTACTCCGATGTGCTGGATCTGACCCAGTTCCCCTCTAGCGCTCTGGATGCCTGCACTGTGGCTAATTCCCTGCAGGCTGTTCCCGTCGCTATGGCCGGCCGTATTTACTACTGGAACATGGCAACCTTCAAGAAGGCTGGCCTGGACCACTACCCCACTACTGAGCAGGAGCTGCTGGACGCCGCCAAGACCTTCCAGGAAAAGCTGGGCGATGACTACTATCCGCTGGCTGCCGGCCCGTTGGACCGCATGATCATGATGACCTTCTACCTGGAAAGCAAGTACGGCGAGCCTGGGTTACCGACAGCACCCTGAACTACACCGTTGAGCAGTTGCAGGAAGGCTGGAATGGATCCAGAGCCTGGAAGATAACCACGTGATGCCCGACCTGAAGACCATGAACGCCGCCGGCGATAAGACCATCACCGATGGTCAGGCCTGGATCACCGGCAAGTACGCCGGCATCTTCACCTGGGACTCCAGCGCACTGAGTGCAAGCCAGAACCTGCCCGACGACGCTGAGTACGTTGTTGGCGACGAAATCAAGTGGGGCGAGGCTGCCAACGGCGGTTTTGCCAAGGTTTCCATGGGTATGGCTATTACCCAGAGCTGCGAACATCCTGTTGAGGCTGCTGCCCTGATCAACTTCATCCTGAACGAAAAAGAGGGCGCTTCCATCATGGGCACCCAGTGCGGCATGGTTTGCTCCAAGGCCGGCCAGGAATACGCCAAGGAAGCCGGTGCTGTCAACGAGCTGATTCTGGAAGCCAACACCAAGGTTATGGCTTTTGTTGACCAGCCGTTCGACCCCTGCTACGAGAGCACTTCCCTGAAGGACGAGACCAATGGCGTGTACGGCGATGTGTTTGAAGGCTTCAGCTACGATCAGTATGATTCCGCCGAGGCTGCCCAGATCCTGTACGATGGCATCTGCGAAGCACTTGCCTAATCCCCGTTTCACACTTAAGGCAACACCGCACAATTCCCGCCTAGCGGCTTAAGCACCGCTTCGGCGGCTGCGGCACGCATCTGCGTTGCAAAATGCTCGATAAGACATCCAGTATTATCTGCGCTTTTGGCTTAGCAGCTGCCGCACCTCGCTCGCCGTATCGGCACTTAGAATTATGCGGTATTGCC
>ENA-OQAX01000075-OQAX01000075.1-human-gut-metagenome-genome-assembly--contig:-NODE-75-length-19391-cov-3.985206_pt1 | contig 19391 bp, 27 predicted proteins | sample MGYA00242741_ERZ504539 | MGnify/ENA primary metagenome ERZ504539 (study PRJEB26092, sample SAMD00036277) | human gut metagenome | host: Homo sapiens | study: EMG produced TPA metagenomics assembly of... | reverse complement strand
GGCCATGTTCCGCATCCGGCGGATGCTCCGTTACAGCGGTAAAAGGGAGCGGTTCGTACAGGAGGTATGCGGCACGTATTATGGGTTATAAATAGCGGCTTTCCGGATCACCGGCCTGTACGGGATAGATCAGCACGAAACTGTTTGCCCGAGGTATTGATCCAGGTAAGCGGGATCTTGTTCATCGCCGGTTGGTAGGAGATGCGTTCGCGGCGGCTCATTACCAGCCACAGACAGTCGTCCGTGCGCAATTCGCGCAGCAGGGCCGGCAGTTTTTTCCCAGTCTTTGAAAAGTACCGTTTCTACGGTTGCGGTCTGCTTGCGCCGCAGCGGTTCGATGTACTTGAGCGTTGTTTCCGGGGCATAGACGACGATTTGGTCCCGGTATTGCGGGCCAGATTTCCGATTTTATGCAGCCACATGAGAAATCCGGCCTCTTTTTCGGCTTGGGAGGGAATGATTACGATATGTCGCTTATGGTCGCCAGCGGTTGTACCGGTTTGTAAATGTAGGTCGTGACGTTGCTTTCGCCCAGCAGGTCGCCCCGTGATCTTGCCGAGGAAGATCGCGGGGGATTTGTCCCGATGGAGTCCCATTACGATGTCCGTGATACTCTGTTCTTTGGCGACGCTTGCGATTGCGTTTCGAGATATTGACGTCGTAGCGCAGCAACTCGTGGAGGTAGATGTCCGATGCGGCAGCGGCCGTCGCCGCCGTTTTCGAGAATTTTGCGGGCCCGTTTTTCCAGCCCGCTGTCTTCCACCTTGTTGTCTATGGCGTGCAGCGCGTAGAATCCGTTGTGGTTTTTCTTCGATTTGAGCACGTTGCCCAGAGTTACGAGTTCCCTGACGCTCTCTTCGTTCGACACCGGGGATCAGGATGTGTTCGTCCTGATGTTCGGTGCTTTCGTCGTTTTCGCGGACCCCTTTGATGGCGATGTTGTGAGCGCCGCGCTGGGTGGCGAAGGTCGAAATGGTGCAGGTGGCCAGGATCATCAGGATCGTGCCGTTCAGGACGCTTTCGCCCAGCAGACGGATCGGTTCTCCGTCGGGTGTCTGGCCGATGATGACGTTGTAGCCCACCATCACGGCTGCGAGCGTGGCGGCTACGTGGGCGCTGCTCAGGCCGAAGATGACCGTCCTTTGGTCGCTGGAGAGTTTGAATGTTTTTTGAGTGAGCAGCGCGGCGATGTATTTGGCGGCGGTGATCAGGACGATCATCACGGCGGCGACCTTGATGCTCTCCCAGTCGCGGAAGAAGGCCCGGTAGTCGATCAGCATGCCTACGCCGATCAGGAAGAAGGGGATGAAGATGGCGTTGCGACGAATTCGATGCGGTTCATCAGGGGCGAGGTGCGCGGGATGAGGCGGTTGAGGGCCAGCCCCGCGAGGAAGGCGCCGATGATCGGCTCCAGTCCGGCCAGATGCGCCAGGTAGCGCCCAGAAAGACCATGACCAGCACGAAAATGTATTGGGAGATGTTGTCGCTGCAATGCTTGAAGAACCAGTGCCCGATCAGCGGGAAGAGCTGCATGATGAATGCGATGCAGAGCACGACCGAGATGCCGAGCCGGTACCAGAACATGTCGTCCGTGTTTCCGGTGACCATGCCTACTATGACCGTCAGCAGCAGCAGGGCCAGCGTATCGGTAATGACCGTGCCTCCGACGGCGATCGTGACGGCCTTGTCGCGGGCGATGCCCAGTTTGCTGACGATGGGGTAGGCGATCAGGGTCTGCGAGGCGAAGAGTCCGGCCAGCAGGATCGAGGAGTAGATCGAAAATCCCAGGATGTAATATCCCGCCAGAATACCGAGCAGGAGCGGAACACAGAACGTATAGAGTCCGAATACGAGGCTTCGGGTGCCGTTCTTGCGGAAATCCGACATGTCCATATCCAGGCCGGAGAGGAACATGATGTAGAGCAGTCCGGCCGTACCGGAGAGGATGATGCTGCTGTCGCGTAACACCAGGTTGAGGCCGTGCGGTCCGATCACCGCACCGGCGATGATAAGTCCCAGCAGGTAGGGAATCTTCAGCTTGTTGAGCAGCAGGGGAGCGGCGAGGATGATGACCAGAATCAGCAGGAATTTGAGAATCGGATCCTCGAGCGGGAGGGTTATGCCGTCGAATAGAAGCATCATGCGGAATCGGAATTAGGGTTAACTGATCGGGACCGTCTGCGAACCGGGACATATTCGTGTTCGCCGGAACGGGGCCGGTCGAGTAAATTTTATCAATATGTTTGCCGGAAAAATACCGTAAAGCACGGATCGTTTGCCGGAACCTGAATGAACGGTTGTTTCAATGCGAACAGATCGCGCCCGAATCGGAACGACATTCGTTTTGTCGGGGCACTGCCTGCATTGGTAATTTTACGGAAACAAAGATAGTGAAAGCCGAGAGAAAACGGGAACTTGTTCACGGTTTTCCGAGGCGCATCCTATCTAAGACTATGTCAAAGATAGCAAGAACTCGCAAAAAACGGCAAAATTGGATAAATAAAGTGAGTGTTTGGTATTGAGGAGAGTTAAGCCAAATTCTTCTATACCTTTCCAAATCGCTAAAATGCAGGATAATGAAAGGTTAAGAGAAAGATTTGCTACTTATCCGTTGCCTTTTTTAGCCCCGGATAATCCGGCAAAATAACGCTTGACCACCTGCGGTTTTACCGTTCACCATGCAAAGAACCCTATATTTTGCCCGTAAAGATAACCGTTTTTTCCGTTTTTCATGGAAATACAGGTTATGTTACCGGCATCCGGGGTTTTATTCTTTGTTCCGCTATAATTTTCATAACTGTAAATAACTCTATATCAAGTAATTTTGCAACATAAAAAATAGAGTTATGAAACAGACGGATGTAACGGTTACGTTCTACCTCAAAAAGAGCGAAATGAATGACGAGGGACATTGCCCGGTCATGGCGAAACTTGTTGTCGGCAAATTTTCAGAAGCGGCTTTTAGTGCGAAAAATGTCCGTACCCGCTGCACTGTGGGCATCCGGACGTGCCACGGGTAAAAGTAACGCCGCGCGGGAAATCAACCGGCAACTGGACGATTTGCGAGCTTCAGCCATTTCCATTTATGACGAACTGTCAGCCACCCGTGAGAATGTAACGGCTGAAGAAATAAGGAATCTGTTGTTGGGGACGGCTTTCGGGCAGGAAACCCTGTTGGGTTATTTCCGGACGTTCATCGAACATTTCGAAAAAACGTGTCGGCGTGAACCGGGAAAAGGGAACAGCGCAATCTTACCGCTATGCTTGTAACTGTGTGGCTGCTTTCATCCAGGAGAAATACAAGTTGTCGGATGTTCCTTTCACGGCCCTGAACCGTTCATTCATCGACAACTATGACCTCTACCTACGCACGGAGCGCCGCTTTGCCCTGGGAACTATCGTGTTGCTTGTCACACGGTTGAACACGATTGTCGGGGAAGCCATCGCGGAAGGGATTATCACTGCCGACCCGTTCGCGGGTTATGAAGCCGAACATCCCGAGCGGGAACAGAAATACCTTACCGCAGCGGAGTTACAACGGCTGATGACCACACCCCTGCACGACCCGAAACTCTACCATATCCGCGACCTGTTCCTCTTCTCCTGCTACACGGGTATCCCTTACGGGGACATGTGCCGCCTGACGACGGAGGATCTGGAAGTGGCCGAGGACGGTGAGGTATGGATCAAGACCGCCCGCAAGAAGACGAAAATCGACTATGAAGTGCCGTTGCTCGACATCCCGTTGCTCATCCTCGACAAGTACCGGGATATGGCCCCGGAAGGAAAACTGCTGCCGATGTACAGCAACAACGAACTCAACCGGACACTGAAACGTATTGCCGCCATTTGCGGAATTGAACGGAAGCTCGTCTTTCACTGCGGACGCCATACCTACGCCACCGAGATCACGCTTTCGCATGGTGTCCCGCTTGAAACCGTCAGTAAAATGCTGGGGCATAGCCGCATTTCCACGACGCAGATTTACGCCAAAGTGACCGATGACAAGATCGACATGGATACCCGGTCTTTAGAGGAAAAGATTGCCGGCCGCTTCTCCGTAGCTATTTAATCTATCATTGACAATCAAATTCACAACGATTATGGAAACGAATAATAAAGAGATAAAACGCCGCAGCACGTTCTCCCTGCTGTTCTACATCAACCGCACGAAAGTCCGCAAGGACGGAACATGTAAATTGTTATGCAAGGTAAGCATCGACGCCAAGTCGGCCCCGATCAATATCAACGCGTTTGTCGATCCATCGCTCTGGAATCCGGAAACCAAAAGGGCGAACGGACGAAGCGAGAACGCCCGAACGGTAAACCTGGCAATAGAGAAACTGACCGAAAAAATCACCGGACATTACCGCCATATTCGTAAAAGCCTCGGTTTCGTGACGGCCGAGCTGGTCAAAAACGCCGTGGAAGGAATCGGGCAGAAACCGTTCACCCTCCTTGCCTTGTTCCGCGAGCATAACGAGGAGTTCCGCAAGCGTGTCGGCGTGGATCGCAAGGAAGAAACCTATGAAAGTTACGAGAACTCCTATAATATTTTAGCCTCCTTCGTGAAAAAAAGGAAGGAAAAGGAGGATGTAGCGTTGCGGAGCCTTGACCGGGAGTTCTACGATGATTTTGAAATATTCCTGCGTACAGATCGTGAAATGAAACCCAAGACAGTACACGAGCATCTTTACCGGTTGAAGAAAATGACCAAGCGGGCTGTCAGTCAGGGTACACTCCGGCGCGACCTTACGGGAAGCTGCACCCGGAACTGCCCCGCGCAAGAGCCGCCATTTGAAACTCGAAGACCTCAAAAAACTGATGGAAACTCCCGTCGATAAACCCAACCTCCAGCGGGTGCGGGACTGGTTTCTCTTCGCTACCTTCACGGGGTTGTCCTACGCCGACCTGAAACGCTTGTCCGAAAAAGACATCACGCAGTCGGACGACGGAACGTACTGGATACACATCCGGCGCCAGAAGACCGAAACGCCCTCGGCCATCCGCCTGCTGAACGTGCCGTTGCAGATCATCGAGAAATACCGCCACGAGCGTAAAAGCGACAGGATTTTCAACCTCTATTGCCGGGGGTATCTCATCAAGCTCACCAGAGAACTGGGACGGACATACGGCTTCGACATGACCTTTCACAAGGCGAGGCACAATTTCGGGACACATATCACGCTCTCGTTGGGTGTGCCTATCGAAACTGTCAGCCGCATGATGGGACACAAGAGCATTTCCACCACGCAGATTTACGCCAAAGTGACCGACCGCAAGGTGGACGAGGACATGAAACGTCTGAAAGAACAGACCAAAGGCCGGAAAATAAATCTCTACGAGGAGGACGAACCGGAAACGGCAGATATTATAACGGTAAACGGTTGAACAGTATAACAAAAATTGATAAATTTGTATGACTATGACGACAAGAGAACCTATCAGCATTGAAAACGGGCGGGTGGAAATCCACACGCCGGAGAACCGTGTATGGCTCACGCGCCACCAGATTGCCGACCTGTTCGGAGTCTTCGTTCCTGCCGTGGGGAGCAACATCCGCTCCATACTCAAAAGCGGCATACTCCGTGAGGAGCGGGTTTACCGCCGGGAGCGCAACCGTGACGGCGGTATTGTCGAGCTGTATTCGCTCGAAATGATCGCCGCGCTGGCTTTCCGCTTAAAATCCGGGAATGCAGAAGCCTTCCGACGGTGGCTTGTCCGAAGGGCCACGACGACCGCTGTCGTCTGGCAGCTCCCCGGCATGAACACGATATTGAATTGAAAAAGAAGAACGGCCAACGTTTTGGCCGTTCTTCTTTTATACCCATTCCTGTCCCCCGATACATTTCTTCCGGGAATCTTCCAGGAGTTTCTGTATCTCGGATTCCATGTATAGTACCTTGCCCTGAATCAAATAATAGGGAATGATTCGCGCCGTGCGGTATTCCTGCAATGTACGCCTGCTGATTTTCAGCAGCCGGGACAATTCCTCGTCGGTGACGAACCGCTCTCCCTTGAGTGTCCGGCCTCCGGAGGATTCCAGTTTATCCAGTGCCTTGCCGGCCTTTTCCAAACGCCGGAAGAGATCCGCCACACGCGGATCGTGCTTGTCGATGAAATAATGGCTCATAACGCGGCGGTATTAGGATAGTGCGACGATTGCAGCAGTTTCCCGACATCTTCCGGTTTGTAGAAGATTTTGTGACGGATGCGGCTGAAAGGCAGCAACCCTTTCTCCCGGTAGGTTTGCAGGGTACGTTTCGATATACCCAGCACGTCACAGACATCCTGGTTGTCCAGCCATTTTTCAAACTCACGTCCTCTTGCCTGCGGCATAACGCCTCGGCTTTTCTTTCAATGGCTTCCACGTGCCCTGCCAGCGCGTCGAAAGCCTTCACGTCCATACTTATTATTTCCATGTTCTGTTTCATTTTTTGTTTCCCGGATGCCCAAAAGTACACAAATGGACAGTATCTTGTTATCAGCCAGTGGCATATGGACGTATCCGTCTTCAAAGTGGCAGCGAGTGGCGCCACGTCCGGCGGAAACGATCCTCCGCCGATACGGGATCGGCACGCTCCGATACGCCAATCGCCCGTGAAAGGAAATGTTCGCGGGCGATTTATCATTCCATGCAGGGTGAGCCGTGAACCGACTTTCTCGAGCGTTCACGGCATATCGTTTTCTCCCCGTTTCTCTCCCATAACCTTTTCCTCTCTTTTTTTCATGCCGCGGAGCGCGGTATGGAAATCTGTTGTCAGTAGCAAAGGTAGTTACGGGGCTCACGCTGCTGCAAGATCGGGCCGCGGGGCGGTTTGCCGCAAAATCTTCCTCTTTCCCTGCGGGCGAGCGTATTTTCCGACAAAATCTTGCAGCAGCTATCCCCGACACCTTTTGATGCTACCGAAACAGATTCCATCCATACCGGCTCCGCTACGGCATAAAAAAAAAGTCAAAGGTTATGAGAAACGAAGAGAAAAATAAATGGAAACAGAAATCCTCCAACCTTCCACTTGGCATAAAGGCAAAGGTCGGGTTGGCGGTAAAGGTCGGGGCGGTGGCTTTGGGCTTCCACGTGTGGGGTATCGACTTTATTTGGGTCGTTTTGGGCTTCACGTTCTGTTATGACATCCTGCGGGGCATTTTCTCCTGCCTTGTTTCTCTCGTGGCTCTAATCGGCTTTTTCTATTTCCTATTCACTCACATCTTCTAAATTATTACAGGTATGACAAAGTACATTTCATTATTCGGAGCGACTACCACGGACACGCAGGTGCAGGTAGTCAAGGAAAACCAGGTAATCATCGGTATCGGTGCGGGTGCGAGCAGAAAGCGTTACGTCGTTTACAAGGTGGAACACACCGCCCGTGGCTACGTGTACCACATGGTCGATACCGAAACAAAGGAAATCAGCCAAACGGACATTCTGCGACCCCTCTCGCAAACATTCGGTATCGGCAGGTACTACGACGACGTGAACCCCGAGTTCATGGACGCTTTCGAGGTGGCTTTGCTCGTGGGGCAGGCGGAAGAGCAAGCCACGGCGCAGGCCATCGCCGCCGCCAAAGAGAAAGCCGAGCATGACCGCATAGCGGAAATAGGAGCGCAGAGGTTACGCCGCATCATGCCCGAAGGGGTGCAGGGCGTAATCATCGCCGAACTCAACGAAACGGAATACACTGACCCCTCTTACGAGTGTTCGACCACCCGAAGCGTGCGTACCGTCATTCTCGGCTTTTCGGCCACCTCCCGCAACGGCTTCGGGGAGTTGAGAAAGGCGGCGGCCAATTTCCCGCAAACGGCGCACCTCTCCGAATACGACCCCAAGAACGAACACCGCTATCCCGTTTTCACGCTCGGCAAAAGTCCGAAATACGGGTGGAGTGTCTGCAAACTGACCCACTACACACGTGAAGGGTACATCGACAGGCTGGCATATATCGCAGGAAACGAGGAGAATATATGTCTGCCCGAGCCGAAAGACGAAAAACGGGCGGAACGCACTGAAACGAGCGTGCAAGGCGGGTTTATCATCGTGGACTATTCCGAGAAGGCGATAGCCGTATTCGGGGACACCAAGCCCGTCAAGGACGCCCTTCACGCACTCGGGGGACGCTTCAACGCACGGCTGACGCATGACGGGCAGAAGAGAGCGGGATGGATTTTCCAAAAGACCAAAGAGGACGAGGTGCGGCGGCTTCTCGGAAAGGACGAATAAATGTTGAACACGGGGCGGCTCGCCGCCCCACAATACCAAAAAATCATGGCACAAGGAACAGATTATTTCAAACTGACGATACAGAACTATCTCGACGCACGGGCACGGGAGGACGAACTTTTCGCACCCCGATACGCCAACCCGAAAAAGAACATTGACGATTGCTGCACTTTCATCATCAACCAAGTACGGCAGAGCGGTTGCAACGGGTTTGCCGACGAGGAAATATACTCTATGGCACTCCACTATTACGACGAGGAGGACATCGACATCGGCAAACCCGTCAGTTGCAAGGTAGTGGTCAATCACACCGTCGAACTGACCGAGGAGGAAAAAGCCGAGGCACGGCGGAACGCCATACGGAAGGCCGAGAGCGAAGCCTACGCCAAGTTGGCGAAAGCCAAGTCCAAACCCAAGAAAATCGAAGATAACAAACTAATGCCCAGTCTATTTTAGTTATGAAACCGAGAACAAAATTCCAACAGAGCGTCGTGGCGGCAAGCAAACACCTGCCGCCGCTTACCCCCGCACAAATCGAATGGGGGTACAAGAACTGCATCGAGCATATCGGACGCCGCACGCCGAAAGGACTTATCACCTGCACCGAGTGCGGCCACACGTGGCAGAGCGAAAACGGAGAACTCACGGACAATCTGTTAGGGTGCGAGTGTCCGCACTGCCACACCACGCTGAAAGTGGAAACCACCCTGCGCCGCAAGTTCAACGATTACGAGTATTTGTGTATCGTAACCCGCTGCAAGGGTTTTCAAGTCCTGCGCTTCGTCTATATCGAGTGTTGGGCGAAAGTGGGACAGACGCCCGTTTACACCCATATCGAAGCCGTACAGCGGTGGATTGCCCCCGACGGACGCTCCGCAACCTTCGCACGGCTGCGCCCGATGGGCTTCTTCGTTCACGGGTGGAGTTGGTCGAGCGCATTGGAACTGCGGGCGGAGAACGACGGGAAATACAACATCACGCCCACACGCATCTATCCCCGACAACGGCTTATCCCCGAACTGCGCCGAAGCGGCTACGGCAAACAACTCCCCGATGTAACCCCTTTCGACCTTATCCACCTGCTGCTCTCGGAGAACAAGGCCGAAACGCTGCTTAAAGCGGGACAAACGGCACTCGTGCGATTTTTCGCCCGTTCCTCCCGCAATATCGCAGACTATTGGCCGGCCATCCGTATCGCCATCCGTAACGGGTACGCTATCGGGAAACCGACGGAATGGTGCGACTACATCGACCTGCTGCGATTTTTCGGGAAAGACCTGCATAACGCCCATTTCGTGTGTCCCGCAGACCTGCCCGCAGCGCATGACCTCTACATGGCAAAAAAACGGCGGCACATGCAAATGGAACGGCGGCAGGAGGAACGGCGCAAGGCGTTGGAACAGGAAGCCTCGTTTGTCGAAGCCAAAGGGCGGTTTTCGGAGTGGAGTTTTCCGACGGGGAAATCTGCATCAAGGTATTGGACAGCGTTGAAGCCATACGGCAGGAGGGCGAGGCCATGCACCACTGCGTATTTACCAACGAATACTATCTGAAAGCCGACTCGCTCATACTCTCGGCCACAATCGACGGCAAACATATCGAAACGATAGAGGTGTCCCTAAAACGCATGGAGGTCGTGCAGAGCCGTGGCGTGTGTAACAAGAATACCCCATACCACGGGCAAATACTGAAACTGATGAAGGGGAACATGTCCCTTATACGGAAACGAATGACAGCATAAAAATGCGGGGCAGGCGAAAGCGCCCTACAAAAAAAACATAACAATGAAAATCATCTATAAAAGCTACATGGCACGCCCGCTCAAACCCTTCGGGGAGTGGGATTGGGAAGTTCGGGAAGCAGTCAAGACCGCCCTTGCGCTCGTCGAGGGGAAAAACGGGTTCAGAACCCATTCCGAGATATGGCGAAGGTGTAACCTCGTCATTACCGTGGGACACAACATCTACACCACGAGTATCGAGATACGACCACCCGAGCAGGACGTGATACGCCGCAGGAGCAACTGGCATAACGCTACGCCTACTACTGCAACGGCGTGTTCTGGGCGAACATGAGCAGGGTTAAAGTGGAACTTGTCTGATTAAAATTTCGGGGCGGCATAAGCCGCCCGTAAAAAGCGAGAATATGAAAACGAATGAAGTAAACAAGGAAATCTCCTATGAAACGCTGCTCGTAACCTTCGGCGAGGGTATCGGGCGGCTCAACACCATGTTCGACGACCCGCAGGTGTGGGGCGTTGCCACGCTGAAGCAGTGGATCGACGGGTATGAAACTACGCGCTTCACCGAAATCGATGACCGAACGGCGGTTATCACATCCGAATACAACATGGACAGCGTGAAGGAATGGCTGCAAAAGAACACACCGATTATCAACCTGGAAAAACGATAAAATCATGCGCAAGTACAAATTATTCATCGGCTATCGGCTGCTGGGAGAGTTTTCCGGTATATGGGAAGCCAAAAATTTCGCCGCTGAAAGCGGCATGAGCGGAATTTTCTCGCTCGTGGGAGAAAATTACCGGGACAGTTGGTACGAACCAAAAAAACAGGACAAGAATGGAAACAAAGATTAAAGACATCACGGGAGCGGAAATAACCGTTACGACTTAAAAGAGGCGGTACGCCAATGCCGGGAGTGCCTCGCAAGTCCCTACCTGATGCCCTCGGGGCATACCGTGGGGGAAAACCATGCCTACATGTTGCGGCAACTGCTCGCCCTGCAAAGGCGGAGACGGGAACACGGGCAGGCAACGGCCGTGAAAATACGACGCGAAAAAAATCGGACGACAACCGTCCGATTTTTTTGTTTCCCGTCAATCGACCGCCGTATGGTCGCCCAGCTTCCCGTGCAGTTCACGCCCGATATGTCCGGCAATGCCACGGGGAGAAATTTCAGAGATTGAACCCCACCCGCCATGCGTGTATATGCACGTCTTGAGCGGTTCGGTACGGGAAAGGTAGAACAGATAGCCGTTGCGGAGCAGGATGCCCACGAACACCGAGCCGACCTCGATGTCGGCGATCTCGTCAAAACGTATCTTCCCGTCATTGTATAATACTGCCGTGCCATCCGCATCGGGAATGACGAACAGATCGTCTTCCATGACAATCCCGTGCAACTCGATTAGCGACCCCAGGCATTCACTCGCCGATACCCGGTCGTAATCACCCTTTACCTCATTTGTCGATTTCGTTTCCATATCGCTTTTCTTTAGGTTCAGACAAATACCATACGAAAAAGGCGTGAGAATACGTTAAATACCGGCATTGAGGTACAGCCAAGCACCCATCCACTCGATAGATAATTTCTCCCCACGCCGCTATCGCATACGCTTGACGCATATAGACACGACAATGAAGAAGAGAACTACCCATTATTTTGCGAGCGGATTAAAATTTGGCTGTTTTCAATGCCCCACCATAATGTGTTCCTTCCGTATGTAAATCGCCCGGCGGCACGCCGCCGGAGGATTCGATTGCAAATATAACGATTCTGATTCAAAAAAGTGATATATAAATAGGCTTTTCAAAGGGTATGAGTTATATTTGCATAAACAATGAATCAAATAATAATGGAAGACGATACTTTATCCTTAAAAGAGTTATTATCAATAGATTTAACAAAGGTGCCAGAGCAAGAATCTCTGCAAATTTTGGATAATAATTTTCCTTGTTGTTATATAATAAGAATTGGGGATAGCTTGGAAATAACGCTTGAAGAACATATTTATACTAAATACTGGTTTCACAAATATCATGCTTCTGTATTTGCAGAAGCAATGATAAAAGCAGTTAAACGATTAGCAACAGAGGGGTTTCCCTATTTCAGCGAAGAGTTAGATAATGATGATGATGTACATTTATTTGTAAGATGGGCATTAGCAGAATCTATTCATATACCTAATCAAACACTCATAGATAATATTGAATTGTCATTTAATAAAGTGTACGAAAGGGCTAATAATATGCTGGAAAACTCCGATAGTATTCTCATTTTGGGCAAAGATACAGGAGAAAGTATGGAGCTATTAAAGAGGATACAGACGTATTTAGATAATAAAGGTTTTTATACTTATATTATTAAAGAACAACCAGATCTTTTAGGAGAGAGTGTAATGCAAAAAGTTTTGCGATATGCCCTTTCTTCAAGATTGGTAATAATTGAGAATACAGAACCGAGTGGGCATTTATACGAATTTCCACATATTGTCAAGATGGCAGAAATGCCTACTGTCGTATTACAGCAAAAAGATAAAGGAGCAACGTGGATGTTTGAAGATTTATATCAAAGAATGGCTAATATAAAAAAGATAGAATATACAAATGATAATATGGAGGAACAAGTAGATGCCGGAATAAAATGGGCGTTTGACTATTTAACACAATTTGGTATTTATCAAAAAAACACTATTCCCTGGTTGAAATAAATATAAAGAATATGAGTGAGGAACGAAATTCAAACGATGTAGAGGATAAAATCTCTATTAAAGAAATACATGAAACTTTTTGGCGTTGTAGAGATTTTGAATTATCCCATTTATGGCAAAGATCAATATTTCTTTCAGCTTTCTTGATCTTATGTTTTACGGGATATGGTAGTTTGCTAATAACTATGCTTGAAAAGGCGTCGTTATTTGCATATGCAAATTTGTTAGCATTTTCAATAGGAGTTATAGGAATTATTTTTTCATGTTTATGGATAATGATGGGAAAAGGTTCTAAAGCGTGGTATGAAAGATATGAGAATGCTATTTGTGCTTTTGAGAGAAAATCCCAGTATATGACACCTAAAGCTTCTCATATAGGAGGGTTTCATTACCAAAACATACAAGGATATGAACTTCCTCAAATTCAAAAATCCTTTTTCAAGGGAAATGGAGGCGCCTATTCTCCTTCTAAAATAAACATTGCCATTGGGCAAATCACTTTGTGTTTATGGAGTATTATTGTATTATTTCACGGGGCAGTGGCTATTTGGGGGAAGGATATTATTTCATTAAAGGCATTTACTTATATAATCTTGATAGGAGGAAGTATTGTCATTTTATTATTCTTTTGTGCTGTTTTTTATCGGAAAATATATTGGCTACATAGTAAAACCTTAAATAACGAATAAGCGATAGATTTTTCTATCGCTTATTCATTTTTATTTAGGAGATTTTTCTTTTCCCTTTTTTCGCTGATTTAGGAGAAATACGTGTAGACATGATATTTTTCTTCCGCTGCGGCTCTACGATCCGCAGTTTGAGTTTCTCCGCCTTGCGGTCGTAACGCACCTCGCAGCAGTCGATCTCACCCGCAACCGACGTCCACACGTTGTTCACACGCACCGCGCCGCCCGAGTAGAGGGTCTTGTATTGTTCGTATTCGAGCGGCTGCCGCAATTTCGCGTCCACCTGACGGTGGAACGAATAGATATTACGTCCCTTCGCTATCTCGTCGGGAACGTAAACCCGCAACTCGGGATGGGCGGCCTCGGCATAGAGGCACAGATCCGCCGTGCGAAGCTCCCTCGGAACCCACTGGATCATCCTCGGGTCGCCCCGCACGGCCGTATCGGCCACGAGCGGCGTGATGGCCGTGCTGGGAATGTCGTACAGCACCCCCGCATCCTTGCGAACGGCCTCCAACGCCACCTCCTCCGTTACAAGCCGGCGGTTCAGGTGCAGGACACTCATCAACCGGTGTATCTGCTGCGGGTCGTCCTGCTCGCGGAACACCTGCAAGACCAGGGCGGAGTCGCTCAACGCGCTGATAACCGAGAAATCGGTTTTGTCCTTCCCGTAGGTACGCTCGAAAGCCTCCCGGCTCATCTCCGGCGTCCGGGCTTCGCGGGGGACGCCTTTCAGGTTTTGCGGGTTCTCCCGCACTAGGCTCATGTATAGATCCGGGCTTTTCATGCTCTCGGGCAGGTGGGCGATGGCATAGGGACTGCGCCGTATGGCCTCCATGCACAACTCCGGCGTTTTTCCACTTCTCGGGGACATATTGCAGGTAGCTCCCCGTCGTGCCAGACGGCCCGGCGGCACATCTCCTCGTTCTTGGCGTGGTCGGGAAGGTTGTAGAACAGCTCCGGCTCCAGGGCGAAAATTTCCCGGGCCACCCTCGGCGTGAGGAACCAGGGGTTCATGTTCTCCAAAAAATCGAAGGTCTTATCGTAATTCGTGCAATAGAACCCCAACACTTTCAGGTGTATCTCCTCGAAGGGGATATAGCGGAGGACACGCAGGTCGTCGGTACGGGCCAACGCCCGGTTGCAGACCTCCGGCGTGAGCTGTTCGGGGTTGAAAAAGCGGATGGCCAGGGGATCGCGCTCCAGCGCCATCCCGCACAGACGGTCGGTTTCAGATGTTTCGGAACGTACTCCAGTGCCAGGTAGTTCGAGGACACGGCGGCCTCGCAGACCCGTTCCGTGCGTAATTCCTCCGGCACTTCATGGAGCAGGATGCCGTCCCCGCTGACGGCACGCAGGCAGACTGCCTCCGTGCGCAGTTCCACCGGCACGAGCGAAAGGCAGGACGCGTCCATCCCCACGCCGTGAAGGGCCAGTTCCCCGGTCATGACCTCCGGGGCAATGGAGGCGAAAATCTCGAACTTGTCCACGAACGACATCCCGAATTTTTTCAGCCCTTCCAGGCATATATCGGGATACGGAATGTAAGGGAGTATCTTGTAATCGGCACTGTCCACCGCTTTCAACGCCGCACGGCATATTTGCGGCGTCCTCAATTCCCCGGGAACGACCTCCAGCACCAGGCCGTTGCGCTTCACGGCCGCCATGCACAGTTCGGGGGTCTTCAGCCCCTCCGGAACGTAATACAGCGCGTAGCTGTTGCTATCGACGGCGGCACGGCACATTTTCGGTGTCTTCAGACGGTCAGGGACGAATTTCAGTGTTTCGCCCCGGTGGCCGGCCGCGGCAAGACAAAGTTCCGGCGTTTTCATCGCTTCGGGAACGAACTCGATGTTGAAAGCCGATTTCTTGATGGCGAAACGGCAGACCTCCGCCGTTTTCCGATCCTCGGGCAGCGTCTCGAAAAGGTTCTCACGCCACGGGTTCTCGTACACCCCCGTATCGAGATAGGCTATATCTATTCTCTCTTGCTCTGTCATGGTTTTCAGTATTTATGGAAAGCGCCCGGGTGACGGGCGCTTCTCTTGGTTAGACATATTCCGTTATCGTTCCGTTTCCTCCGTCCCGTTCTCGCTCTGGAACGTGAAGGAGGTCTTCACGACCTGACCCGTGTTGTCCTCGACATAGACGTCGATGGTCTGCTGGTCATCGCTGCGCGATGTGTAATAGAGGCGGAACACCTCACGGTCGAGCGGATAGCGGTCGTTGGGCAGGAACACCGTACCGTCGTCCATCCTCAACTCACCGCGCCGTCGGGCTGGAAATAGCGGATCGTGTAACGCGCGCCGTCATATCTCCCCTCCCGCACGAGCGTGCAGCGGATTTCAGCGGTTTCACCAACGGAGATTCGCTTCTGAACGGGCATCGTTTCCAGAGAGAACGTGTACGCCTGCTGTATATCCAGCCCGTTGTCGCAGGATGCGCATAAAAGACCCAGGCGCGATCCAGACCGCCAGGGCCAATATCTTTTTCATCTTTTTCATGTCGCTTGCAAGTTTAATGGATTATGAATTTCACGCCCAGGCCGAACTGCGCGTGGAAATGTCCCGTTGTAGTGCCCCATAGGATACGCTCACGCCCCGTCAGCGAGAGGATAATCCTGTCGGTCAGGTACGCATCGACCTCCAGCGTGACGGCCCCGCCATAGAGGAAACGGTCGCGGTGGCGGAGCGTAGAGCCGTCATAGAGCCGCCTCTCGCCCCGGTTCACACTCTCGTAACCGGCCAGCGCCGAGCCGCCGAGGTAGAAGAAAAAAGTCCTGGACGGGTCGGCGAGGAACTTGTAATAGTAACCGCCCTCGGCCGTGAACTGCGCCACCGGGATACGTTCCGACTTGTAGGGGTAATAACGGTTCAGGAACTCCGCGCCGAACACCCACTTGTCGGCATTCTTCGCGTAGTGGCTCATGGCCAGCCCGAACCAGTAGCCCGTTTCGCTGCGGCTGTCCCGGGTATAGAAGCCGTCGGTCATGCCTCCCCGTATTTCCAGCCCGCGCATGGCGGGCAGGGCACGCTGGGCGTGCGCCCCGTCCGAAAGGAGGAGGCATAACCCCAGCGTGAGAATGAATATCGCCCGTTTCATATCACTTTACCTTTAACTCGTTGATAACACGTGCGCGCACCAGGTCGCATTCTCCACCGTGAAAGTCTGGTGTCGCCCGCCCTGCTGCTCGTGCAGTTCCACGACCAGCTGCTTGTCGTCGGCCAGCGTGAACTTCGGGAGCGTGAAGACCATGCGCTCGGTACGCTTGCCGCCGATGACCTGCACGTTGTTGTACGCACGCACGGGCCATACGACCTGCTCCTGGATGGCCGTGCGTTTGGCCACCTTCTTGTCCGTAATCTTGAACGTCAGGTAGTCCACGTTGAAAGGCACGTTGGAGGAGTTTTTCAGTTGGAGGTGGAAATAAAGCAGGTCGTTATGCACGTAGATACCTTTGAGGAGGTATTGTACCCCGAAACGCTTGCAACCGATATGCTTGATCTCGCGGCGGTCATTCTTGTAAATGGACTGCATGATCAGTTTGACCAGCAGCGGAGATTCGCATCCCAACTCCTGCAAATAGATGTCCAGCGCGTTATTGGGGCGGTTTACCGCCTCCCCGTCATGCAGGAAGTCCGCCATCTCGACCGACAGTTTCACCGGCTCGTCGGCATACTTGACATTGAAGCTGTAATAGGCCCCGTCCTCGGTAATGACCGAAAGGTTGCTCTCGCGCGAGAAATCACGCAGGGCCGCCTTTACACGCAGCACGTTTTCCGTGCCGTCGGCTTTCGCCGCCAGAAGATCCGAAGACCCCAGATCGACGTAACGGATGGCCGAGGGGAAAATCACATGCACGGTCTTGCTGAACGTCACCTCCAGCGCGTAGGGCGGGATAACCCGGTTGAAAGTCAGCGGACGGGTAAGACCGTCGTACAAATCGCCCGTGGAGGGCTTTTCCTGCGCGTGGGCAGCGAACATGCACCCGATAAAAGCGAGTGCCAGAAGAATCTTTTTCATACTCGATAAATTTTTGATTGTTGATAAAAATGGATTTTTTCAGTGGTGTACGGAAGTACGTCGTTTGTACCCTTATTGAAGGGGCGGGAGTAGCAGGACGCTGTAACCGGCCTTGAGCGTGACCTTGACCGAGCGCATCTTCTTGCTCACGTATTGCGACACGCCCTGGATGGCGCTGCGCCCCAGGTCGGAGAGCAGTTGCGAACCGGCATCGTCCGTGATCGTGATACTGCTGCCCATGCCCGCGCCCATATTGGCGGCGATCTCCTTCACGGCATTGAGTTCTTCCGACCCCGGCACGGGAATACCCTCGTTGCCGTTCGTGTCATAGACCGACAGATCGACCGGAACGACCGCCCCGCCGTGCTGGACAGCGCTGACCTTGACCGTCAGCCGTTCGCCGTTGATCCTCGCCGCCCCCGTTACGGGCGTACCCGAGGGGATGAGCAGCTCTCCCGCCATCATCGGTTCCAGCAGCCGGAAAGTAACCTCCCCGCCATCGGTGAGCGTCACGGTTTGCTGCACGGCGGCACGGATACTGTTGCGCTCGGGCTCGCGAAGGTCGCTCCCCACCGTGTTGAACCCCCAGTTCCGGGGCTTGACGAACTCACGGGCGAAGACCGAATCGGGCAGCGGGGCGGCGAGCAGCGACACGATGTTACGGCGCACCTGGCGCACGGGCTGCACGGAAGCCTTGCCGGAAACGGAGGTCTTCTGACGCGGGGCTTCAGGGGCCTGACCGCCATTCATATAGCGGGCGGCGATCTCGTAGGACTTCTCCAGCAGCGCCACCTGCTCCTCCTGGGCCGTTTTCTGCGCCTGCTGTTCTTCCAGGCGGCGTTCCAGTTCCTCGATGCGGGCCTGCATCTCGCGCTCTTCCCCCCGTTTCACCGGCGGTCTCCTCGTAGAAACTGCCTAACTGGCGGTTGATGTCGGCATAGGCGGCACGGGAAGTCCGGAAAGCTCCCGACGAACCGCCGGCAGGGCCGGAAGACTTATCCGGCACGGCAGCGGGCATGACGGGCTCTTCCTCCTCGTCCTCCATCCCGAACGCGAAATCCTGCAAGGAGCGCATCTTTTCCCGCTCCCTGCGCCGCATCTCCTCCTGCACGTAGGCATCACGCTTGTCCGAGAGGATACCCTCCGATTCCGGGGTCGGCAGCTCCGTGTTGAAACCCGCCGAAGGCTCCTCCCGTTCTTTTTCGCCGGGGGAGAAGATCAGCCACATGCACCCGGCAAAGGCCAGGAAAAAGAGCGGGAAGACCACCATCTTCTTCCGCATCTGTATCTGCCGGGGCGTGAGTTCCTTTTTCCCCGCCTCCGGCTGTTTATTCTGTTTTTCGTTCGTCGTCATAATTGAAATCTTTTAGATGTTTTACACTGTCGGCCTCCTGCCGTTGTCTTAATTCCAGTTCCAGCCGCTCGATATGCCGTATCTGCATCCGTTCCCCGGCTCCCTTGCCGAAGCGGTAGATGGAAGACACGGTAAAGTAGAGCGACAAGACGGAAAAGAACAAGAGCAGCGTGAGGATCACGATAATCCGCTTATCGGGCGAGAGCGCCCCGCAAGCGCGGCGCAGGTGTCTTCGACCCACTCCCCGAAAGCCTTTATTCTCTTCTTTGCCATAACCTTATCTTTTAATGTACGTAAATTCGCGGTTCTCCAGAATCTCGAATTTCTCCATGATGAAACCTGCGGGTTATTGTCCGAACGCCCCGAGTTGATCAGCTCGCAGCGCGTGACCAGCGAACGCTCGGTGATGTTGCTCTCGCGGACAATCATTTGCCGGGCATAGGTCATGGCCCGGTAGGGATAGGCGTTGAAGTCGCACACCACGGAGTCCACCTCGATACGCTGGCTGATGTTCCCCGACACCACACGGTTGTAGTACTTCCTTCCTCGACTGTCCTGGTAATAGGCGAAGGCGCTCTTATCGACCAGGAACAGCGCGCGGTGTGTTGCTCTCGATGGCCGCACGGTCGGGCGAGAGGGTGAAGAACAACTCGTGAA
>ENA-OQAX01000074-OQAX01000074.1-human-gut-metagenome-genome-assembly--contig:-NODE-74-length-19727-cov-2.431173_pt1 | contig 19727 bp, 12 predicted proteins | sample MGYA00242741_ERZ504539 | MGnify/ENA primary metagenome ERZ504539 (study PRJEB26092, sample SAMD00036277) | human gut metagenome | host: Homo sapiens | study: EMG produced TPA metagenomics assembly of... | reverse complement strand
TCTTGGATTAGAGGAATATCATCAATATTGTTTCTATTGAAAGCTACTTGATTTCCCACTTCTGTTAGCTTGTCTAATTGAAGAATTCGCTTTCTTTTTAAAGTTTTTTCCGTTCTCTTGATACAGAGAACTCTCCACCTAAAGCCATCCATAAATCATAGTTAGTATCAATTCTAACCTTAATTTTTTCAGTGATAATAGAGCCATCTCTCTTTAAAGCCTGACCATTCTTATCAATTTGGGTTCTAGTGATTTCATATGTATTGTCAAGGTTTCCATTTTCATCGTAACCTATCTTATTAAGCTTCTCAATATTATTAATGCTCCAATATTTAAGAGTATTGATGTCTCTATACATTTTGTCCATTGTAGGAGATTTTTCTTCCGTTTCTATCAACTGTAATATCAAGATTTGGAATATCCCATTGAACATCAAGCATCTGTTTTAATAAGGAATTACCGATAACATCACCAGTTTGTGCTGCTCTTAAATATTCATTAGTAACAGCAAAGGTAGCACACTTTAACAATCCAGAAGATAGATAATTTGAAAGAGAGAAATATCCAAGTGGTTTTCTATGGATAGGACTCATTTCAATTTCTTCAAGAGAGTTCTGTTCATATCTTGCAATCATAGGATTTAGGAAGATACCACCATCAAATTGTGTAACTCCATCATCATCTCCTTGCACATTGAATACTGGAGTTTTTAAGTCTTCAATTACTGCGAGTTTGTAAGTATCCGGAATGCCAGTAATTTTACCTTTAATAAATGGATGGATTGTAGCTCCAACTACTACACCTCTCTTATACATAGCTGTTGTTCTTGCTGCTTCTTCATTGATTTTTATCAATAAGCGGAGCATCATTTGCAACTGCTGCTTTCTTAGCTGGGTGTAAAAATGGAAGTCCAATAGTTGCTGCATTGTAGTTATCACTAACTAAATTATCTATAGATTTATAAAGGTCAAGGTCAGGGTTAAGTACTACTTCGTAGTCTGTATTTCCTGCAACTTTCATAAAGTCTACATCTTCAACTATATCATATTTACTTCCATTCTTTTTAAGAATATAGTAATTATTTAGTCTTTGTGTTCTGTTATCAATCCAGATATTTTCATAAGTTGCTTTTTCATCAGACTCTATATGTAATTTATTGTATAGCTCCTGCTTAGCTTTAGGAGTAAGTCTATCAACGAAGTCTTTTTGAGAAGCTGTTCTATCAATGTTTTCAGTAAGAGTAGTAATTTCCTTACCAAATTCATCATACAAGTCAAACTTCACATCACTCATTTTAAGAGTTAGGGCATATAATTTGTCCTCTTCTTTTTTCTTTGTCCAGTAACTATCACTAATATTATCCAGAGTAGATTGGTTATCCTTATTTTTTAAAGAATAATTTCTTATATTCTCAAGTAAGGTAGTATTAAATGCTAACCCCTTCTTTGTTTGAATATAATGTACTTCAGGAAGAACAGTAATATCTATTCCCTGAGACTGCAACATATAGATAGCATTATGGATTGTATCTGTATCCAGTTTAGATAATAGGGGAATGAAATCCTCAACAGTTAGGTCTTCTTTAAAGTCATAATATTCGTAACTTCCATCATCACCTATATATTGAGTTCTTTTCTCCATTAAAGCTCTAACTTCTGGACTTAATTGCTTATAATCAGTTTCATCATATTCTCCAAGTTCATTTACAAATACTCCATTAGATGCAGTAAATAATAGCTTGTAATCCTCAACAAGCTGATTTGCAAGACCCTGATACATTCCATGTAATGTGGAGAATCTTAATTGATTTATTTCATTGACTGTCAAATCAGATAAAGACTTACCTTCAAACAGATTGTTTCCATATATGTCTTTAAAGGATAGAGTCTTATATAAATCGACTAGCTTTACCCAAATATTTGATTTATCAGAATATGTAGTTGGCTGAATTGCAACAATTCCCGCAAGCTCATTTGATTGTCTGTTTGCAGAGTTTTTATCTCTGGTTTGTAAATAGTCAAATACAAATTGAGAATACAATAACTCATTTGCTTGCATTTTTAAATATATTCTTTGACGTTCCTTCTGAATTAGTAAAGTCAGTCTTTAAGGCTGTTCCTGTTAATAGCCCATCAGTACTAATAAACAAGTTACTATTCATTGGATTTTTAGGGTTAAAATTGGCAACGCTTCTTATATCATTTAATATATAAGCATCATCATTGCCAGCACTAGTCAAACGATACTTTGGGAGATTATTCCCATCAGCATTTTTTACGTAGCTTTTTGTAGTATCTCTATTATTTGCAGCAATAGTTCTACTTAATGCAATTAATCCTCTAAGTCCATCAAGTATACCACCAATCTTAAAGAATCAAGTCTTCTATCATAATAGGTTGAAGCTTTACTATCCTCTGGAACTATTCTTGAGTATCTAGTGGAAACAATATCCTTTAGAGTTTCTCCTGCTTTAACCGCAGCATCTTTAGCATCAGCATTAACAATAGTAGCCATAGCCACATTTAAGAATCCTTTTAAGTCTTCTGAATCGTTAACTTCTGTTGCCGTCTCAATAAATGTTGCATCAATAGGCTTTCTCATAACATCAGAGAAGAATTGTCCCCAACCACTTCTATTACTTAGTAATTCAGATAAATAATCTTGAACAACAGTTCCATTCTTAGTAAGGGCTTTATTTGATAGGTTGTAATTGTAATGTGCTCCTCCAATGTTAAAGGTAATATTACTTACAACTCCGTCAGCATCTTCAACTGGATTAATTGAATGTTTAGAAAAGATGTCAGAGAAATTATCATAAGTACTCTGAATCATTAAGTGTTTTTCTAAGTCAGTTCTCTTTTGAGAAATTGACTCACTATCCAAGTAACTTACAACATATTTACCCGTGTCTGGATTATATTTGTATTGTAGATAACTTACAGGAGATGTCTTATTAATATGATTTAATATCATTGAGAATAAGTTCATCTGGTCTGGACTAGTTATACTACTTTCTAAAGAAGCCAAGCTAGAAGGATTTGTTACATCAAATACCGCACGTCTTACACTTCTAAAGGTAGGATATAATGTTGCATCATTTCCTTTGAAGTATGTTTTACTATTATTATATGCAATATTGATAATTTCTTTAATAGCTTCTCTTGGGTTATTTCTTATTTCTCTAGTAATACCTGGGTTACTTTCAGAGATATTTCTAAAGATTCTAGTAAGAGAGTTGAATGTCTTAAATTCAACATATTGTCCTGTAGGATTATTATGTTCATCTACCATAGGTATGGAATTAACAAACATTTGAACAGCTCCATTAACATGTTCATTAATATCTTGGAATTCATTATTATAATCCTGTTTAATATGCTTTCCTAAGTTAAAGGTGTATTTATATCCAGCTTTAGGGTCTATATGTCCTCCTACGAATCCTCTTGCTACCTGAATAATATTCTTACTATAACGCAATAAGAACCCATCAAAGTTAGTAAGCATTACATATTTATTATATGCATTGATTCTGTCTTGGTCAGTTGATACAAATACTCCGTCTTTTACATCTTCAAAGAAGTATATTCTTGCATCTTTAATAAGATTGTTATAAGCTTCTAATTGAAATTCTCTTCCCATATACATTTGAGTAACAGGGCTTCCTATTTCTTTTGCAAGTTCTTGGAAGATTTGATTCTTATACATTCTAATAGAATCATTTAAATCTCTATTAGTAGATATAAGTTTATTAAGATTATAATTTACGAAGGCAAATCTTGTTAATTCATTTTGGAAATGTCTAACAAATCTCGATTGGTCGTTGATATTATCAAATATAGAATCCAATCCTTCACTAATAGAGGGTATAGGAGCTTGTGGGAAATCGTTAGCTTCTGGTGCTATATTCTTAGCATCTTCATCTATTGATACAATATCCCAGTTTTGTTCTATTAAGTCTCTAGTTTCTTTTTCATTTGTGGCAAAGCCGAATATACCTTCATAACCATCTCTATCGTATCTAATCAATTCATTTTGAATTAGACCTAGACTTTGTTGTGATGGGACTATCCCATTATCTTTAAATAGTTTAAGGCAGAAGAGATTACCTCTCTCCTACCTTCAACTGAATCTGGTTCTAAATTGTCCGGAAAGTTTTCGATAGCTGCATCATAAGCAGCACCGATTTCCGTTATTTCTGGAACAACTCTACATTTAATCATTTTAACAATTTGGTTTTCCTTCGTTATTCTTTATAAGTGAATCTCTAACAGATTGTATTTTATTCCTTACTCCTTCTTTAGCAGAAGCATCACCATCTGCTGGAAGATACTTGTCAACCACCTCAAAAACAAAAGCATCAGGGTCAAATAATTCACTAGCTATCGCATTAATATCTAATGTAGATAATAATTCAGCCACTGCTTTTCCTTTGTTGTATTTCATTAATTGTACTTTAGTCATTTTAGTGATATCCTCATTCTTACCTAAAGAAGATATTAATGATTGCACTCCCTTGTTAAATTCTTCTACAAACTTAACTTGAGGATTTTCATCTTGAGGTAAGGGACGTATATCCTTTAGAATGGCTTCATTTTCCTCAAATCCAAATACATAATCATTTCCATTTACTCTTACAGTAAAGGTCTGTTCTTCTGCATTCAGTTTTTATATCACTATCTTCAAGGGTTACAGTATTTTATTTCTGTATTTTTTCAGTAACTCATTTTTCATTTATATGTTCAGCAAATGAAACAATTGCATTAGGGTCTGGAATAATATTATTGTTTTTTATCAATAAGATATTCAGGAGTTATTGTCGCAACATCACTGCTGTTCGTATACAGTCTCCTTGGCAGACTTGTTAATTTATCACGTACCTTACTTATATATTGAGCATTGAATGATTGGATTCTATCTTCAACAGTTTCACCATTTAAGTTGAACTTAGTAATGTCTATTGTCTCTAGCATCCTTTTAATTTCATCCTTTTGCAAAGTTACATTATTTTCCACAGAACTCAAAATATTTGCAATCAAATCTTGTTGTGCATTGAGTAGCTTCATTTTATCACTAATTTGTTCTACTACAGGAGCCTCTTCTACAACTGGCGGACCTTGTACCGGTACAACTTGAGTAGGTTGATTTACTTCAAATTCTTGGTCAGTTTCTACCGCATCATAATTAATATAATAATTCGGAGTCTGAATAGGTCCATCGAAGTATACTTGTTGTTGGCCTAAAGCAGATATGTAATATCCAAATTGCACATCGTCATTTCTTGCAGTATCTATACCGTTAGTCCATACTCCATATTTGTACAAGTTTCCATAGTCGATAGCTTGCTTGAATGTAGTAAAATCACCAGGACCATATTCTGATATAGTATTATAGAATAAGTGACGAATAACGTTAGTACTTGCTGTGAATCCAGCCATAACTCCTCTTTTAATTAATGGGAGCATCGCAGCTGTTGAAGGTGCTTCATATCCTTGTATAGATTGTTGAATCCTTAAAAAGGTTTGAATTGCACGATTCTTTGATTCGGCATTTTTAGTTATTTGTGGGTCTATATCTGGAGAACTGTAAATATCATCATCTGGATTTACTAATTTCTCCAATAAAGTTGTTAAGTTAGAATTAGTCTTAGATAAATTCTGTAAAGTCTTTACAATATAGTTTGAAGGTCCACTTGGGTCATACTCTGGAAGAACTCCAAAATCTCTTAGCATTTCGAACTGTTCTGACGGAGAAATAGCCATACGCATATAGTAAGACGTATTCTTTACAGAATATTGGGTGTTACTGTCTTGAGCCTCAACTTGTCCAGCTGCTTTAGTAGTTTTAACTGGTTTAAGTCTACCCATTACCAAGCTAGGGAATGAATTTTTTAAATCATTCAGCATATTAGTAACTTTAGCCTTTACTTCATTAAGAGAAGATTCACTTACCTTAATTCCGTCACCAGTAGGGTCAACAGCAATCTTATCTTTTTTAAGGTCTTCTTCTGATGGAAGTAGATTGTTATTAAAGGTTTCAACTCCTTGATTGTAAAGCTCAATATCTTGAACTGTTGCTTCTTTAAGTCTTAACATACTGTATAAGAATCTGGCAGCTTCCACTGGCCTAGCCAGCATAAAGAACTCTTTAGCACCATAGATTTTTCCTCCACCTTCTCCTTCAAGTCTTCCCCATTCTTTCATAAAGTCAATCAAGGAAAGCCCTCTAAGATTCAAATGTCCTTTTGTTACTTCAAAGAAAGGTGCAGTTTCATCAGTTCCTAAATACTGCATCTTCTGTAAGTGTCTATCGAGTAGTTCTGAAGTAGTAACATTCCATAAGTCGTCACTCATAAAGACTGTAGGATAGCCCTTAACAACTCTCTTAGCTTTTCCGTCAAGTTCAACAGCGCCGTCCATATAAATGTCACTGAACAATATTTCTGGATGCTCTCTCATAGTTTGGTCAAGAGTTTTACCTCTGTTGTACTTCTGTCTGACCATATCTAACTTGTTGTAATTCTTATTCTTAAAGATTTTATTACCAAAAGAAATTCCTTTCTTTTTAGCTTTAAAATCAGTAAGTCTGAAATACACTTGCCCCTTTTGGTCTATTTTAGAGTTTAGAGTTGCTCTATCATTCAAGATATTTACAAATTCTGTATTACCAGAACTTTGTATGATTTTATCAATGGCAGTAGTGCTTCCTAAAGTAATATCAAGATATCCGTCTTTAGTCTTTAACTGGAATACTATTCTTCCAAACAATTCATCTTGTTTAAGTTCTTTAAGGTTTTCTACATTGTAAGCTTTATCATATCCAGGTTTGTACTTAGTTAATTTGACTAACCAGTTACCTTTTGCAACAGCAGCCTTGAAGCTTCTGAATCTATCTTCTGATGTTTTACCATTAAAGTATAATTCAATAAATGGTCTAAGGGCCTTATATTGTTCAGAACCAGCAGATGATAACTTAGTTCTTACTATGTCTTTTAATTCAGATGCAGACCTTTTAAATAAAGACCTCATATAAGCTAATGAAGAAAGTAAATCAATACCTTGTCCAGATTCTAAGTTAATATCCCTTATATCCTCAATAGTCTTTCCACTTATTAGGTTAGAGAATCCTGATAAATCTTCATCAATTCCATTAGTAGATTTATAAGGCTGAATAATTCCATCCTCATTCATATTAAGGGCAAGATGATTATAATAACTTCCTATGGACATTGTTCTTGCCTTAATATCTGCATTTGGGTCACCAGTAGCTTCCTCATCCATTTTTTGCTCTATTTCTTTCAATGCTTTAGGTAAATCATTTTCTTCAAAAACATTCCTTTTCATTACCTCTGCAGCAGCTTCTTCATCCTTAGAAGTGTCATAAAGTCCTTTATTTTCATTGGATGTTTCTTTTCCAGTGTTACCGTCAGTTGCAGGAACTCTTTCCGGAGTAGCTGGAATTGTTTCTCCTACTTCTTCTCCTTCTGTTGTAGCTACTGGAACTTCCTCTGTGTCTGGCTTAACATCCTTTAAAACACTAAGAATTAATTTCTTATATCCGTCAATGTCATCAGCCTTAAGTTCAGAAGTGCTTGTTGTAGAAGCTCTATCTGATTTAGCGACCATATTATAGTTCTTTTTAACTATTAAGTTACCATCAGCTGAACGACTCATTAAAGTATAGAAATATTTTAAATCTTTAATAAATGTATTCTGGTTGGTTGTATCAGTCCAGTTAACATCCACAATAGTATATTTAAATTCAGAACCTTGAACGTCTCTTGAATCTCTTACTACTACTTGTTCAGGATATTTTTCTTCAAATTGATGAAATACATCTTTTCTAAAATCAGAAAGAACATTGTCAGTAATTAAAGCTATTCTTTCTCCCTCTTTTAGGTTATTAATAAGTCCTTGTAGATAATCAACATTTAGTTCATTTTCATCTACTAGCTTATCGCCATGAAGAATTATTTCTTTATCAGTTTTAAGTTCATAATACTTTAATAAAGACTTACTTCTAATGTCCCTCATTGTAGACTTGATGTTTAATTGAGTTCCATTAAGTTGACTGTCTTGTTCTTTATCGATAAGTTCAGATAATATTGAAGATATTTTATCCAAGTTATCTTTCTTATGAACATTGTTGGCTCTAATACTTGAAGTAAGTACAGGAGTTCCAAAATACATTCCAGTTAAATCAAGTTCTTCTCCATTTCTTGGATTAATTACTCCTTCCTGTTTGTTATCCCCAAGAGCATATATAATCATGTCCTTATCAGTAAACTTGCTTAAGCTAGAAAGCATCTGCATTTCTATACCAGAGAAGTGAGTAAACTCATCAACAAATAGTACATCAGGTAAAGCTGCAATATTTACATCTTCTTCTGTTAAGAAGTTTTGATATATATTTCAGGATTTCCGTCTACTAGATAAGGGGTTTCTCCCTTTTCTTCTGGTGGATTTCTAAATTCAGAAATTGCTTTCTTTACTTTTTCCCAACCAGATTCAGTAAGTAATGCTTGCCATAATTGAAGCCTATCATAGCTTTTATCAATTCCTAATGTAGCAGCAAGTCTTTCTCCTACGTCAGCTTTAGGTCCAGACACCATTACAGTAGCATCAGGATTATCAATCTTTATCATGTTGTAGGCTACCTTAGCAACACCGGTTGATTTACCTGTTCCAGCCCCTCCTAATACAGTAATTATATTCTTAGTAAAGGTATTCTTTGTATAGAACTCTTTTATTTTGAATAGGCTTAAACTCATAAGTTTTCTGTAAGAATTTATTGAATAATACAGGATTCTTATATAAAGCAAACATTTCTTGAGCACTAAACATCTGATTATAGAATGGAGCATGAGAAGGATTACTAATAATAGCCTTTCTTAACACACTTTGCATTTCTTCTGGATTAACTGCCAGAGTACTTAGTAAGTAAGTAGCAAGGTCAATACCTTTGATGTCTTGATATGTACTATTTCTTTTGAATTTAGATGCCCCATAGTCATTATAATCAATAATATCAGTTCCAGCTATTTTGCCTATAATTTCTTCTTTCTGTTCAGATGTAAGTCCAGAGAATTTATCATATAAAGCCTTACTAACTCTTAATAATGTCTCATTTGAGAATCTTAGAGATTCTTCATCATTCTTACCATTAGCGATAATCTCTTGTAGTTTAACGAGTTCATCGCCAGTTAGTAAATCTTCTTCAATGAATGTTTGCTCGTTTTCATCAGCATCAGTATAACTTAGGTTCTTTAATCTTGATAGAGTAGAATCGGCAGTATTTCCACTTAGAATAAGTGCAAACATACTATTTAATCTGCCCATAGTTTTACTACTATCGACAGTTTTACTACCACTATTCATATCATTAACTGCAAGTAACCATGCAATTCTTTGCTGAATATTATACAATTCAGTTTGAATAGTTTGAGCTTCTTCTTGAGTTAAAGGAACATCTTCTTGAGCTCCCATGTTTCTCTTATATTGATTAGCAATATCAATCATATTAAATACTCCCTCGTTTCCAGTAAGATATGGAATAATGGAGTGACTTAATATTTGAGTTGCAGTATTTGCGGTTTCAAGTTGCTCCCTAGTAAGTTCATTACTGATTACATAGTCATACAAAGAAGCTGTACTCTTATAATCTCCTTCTTCTGCCTTTAGTAATTTAAATACATCTTCACCAATAAGGTTAGTAGATAGTCTTCCCAACATATCCCATACAGGATTATCCTGTAGAGCAGCAGTAGACATTTTATCAATTTCTCCTAATAAACCAATTCTGTCAGCGTCTAAATTTAGATATTCAAGTAATTGTTTATTAAATACAGAAAAGTCAGGATTCTTTTTAAATGAAGAATTTAAAGAGTTTTCATTTATATTTCCATCAGTTAGGATTCCGCCAAGCAATTCCTCAGAATTAGCTCCAGTAAACTCTGTGGTAAACATATCCATGAACACATTCTGCATTTCATTTTGAGTTAGGGCATAATATCCTTCTTCGTCCTCAAATACATACTCTCCCTTTGAATCTCCAAGTTCTTCAACAATGGATGGGTCTACTTCATCTATCTTACCTAAGTAAGTAGAATTGCTAGTAAGAACATCGTTGTAATAAGAGTCTTCGAAAGTAAATCCCTTAAATGGGTCCATGAATATTGTAAGTCTATTTACAAAATTTTCAGGACTAAACCTATTATAGCTCTGTTTAACTGTATCAATCATTTGTTTAGTCTCTGCATCAATAAAGCCAGTAGATTGAACTATGTTGTTTATTGATTCAAATAAGACTTGTAACTCTCCAGTTCTTCTCTGATTAAGAATTGGGTCAATACCTATACTTATATGTTGTTTCATATTCTCCAACATATTTTTTAGATTCTGAACGTATGCTTTACCAAAGGGTTTAGGACGTTTTTTTTATCACTTCCTGGATTTGAGTTCCAAATTTCTCTTTCAAGATAAGAATCAACTATTTTTGCTTTCTGTTGAGCACTATATACATTTTCCTCTGGATTAAGATTGGCATCAACAATAATTTGGTCATCGCTTCTTCCATTTCTTACTTCTTCCTTATATTCAGCAATTTCTGTATCACTAAGTTTAGAAATGTTTTGAGAATCATTAAGTTTAGATATTACATCATATAATTGAGACTTATATTTATACATTTGAGAGTCTCTATATCTAAGAATAGGTTGGCTGTTTCAGCTTTTAAGTTCTTAAATATTTCATAACCAAGGTTTATTTTTTCTTTTTGGTCTGATTGAGTATATTTCTCGTAGTCAGCTTCTAGGTCTTTTCTTTTGCTGTTCTGTTGCAGTAGCGTAGTTAATACCTCTCACATATCTTGAATAAGCATAGATGTCAGGAGCTGCAAATGGAGACATTAAACCTCTATTCAATTTATATGCCATCATTTCAGCATATTCTCCAGCTCTCTTTCCAGATAAAGTGTCGTCTACTTTCTGTTTATATTCATCATATCTTTGCTTAATTTTACCAATTTCAGAGTCTTGAGGGTTACTCTTCATTTCTATTGCAGCAGTAATAAGACCTTGTAACTGTTGTTGGAAATCGTATAGAATTTCTTCTCCTACACCAGTATCGGCAAGTTGTTTTAATCTGAAATCTTTCATCAGAGAATTATTAACAACTTCATCATCCTTTAAGTTATATCCTTCATTATTGATTACCGAATCAACTGCATATAAATAATTGATAAGAATATTACCCAATATATTGTTTTGACTGTCTTCTCTTTTCTTAGCTGGCTCATAATATACTTGCCCATCATCAGTTGTATTAGTAGATAAGTTCATAGAAAGAGTAGTAGAACCTACTTCTCCCTTATCGATACTCTTCTTTAATAAGTCTACTGATTTCTGAACTCCATTATTTCTAATCATAGTTGCAATATCTATGGCTAGATTTTCTGGAATGTTCTTTTGAATATTGGGGACTCCATCTTTGATATTTTCCATTTTAGTAATGGCAGGGAAGATAGCTCCACCCACAGCACCCCCAAGAGCTGACATTAAGTATCTTTCTAAAGGATTACTTTGAGTAAACTCATAATTACCTCTCTTTTGAGTCCATCCAAGTTTGTTAAATGTCCAATCAATTACGTTACTACTTTCGAATATTACATCCTGCAATGCTTCTTCTGATACTTCTTCAATAGATTCCTTAACAGAATTGGCAATCCAGCTCTGGGTCATTTACTAAATGTTTTTCATAAAAGCCTTTGAATTTCTCACCTAGATTTTTAATCCATTTAATTTTTCCGGAGTTAGTAATGTTAGAGGATGTTTTTTCAACTAATTCAAGTTGAGGTTTCATCTCTTTGGTAAACTCTCTAATCAACCTTTTTATTAGCTTGTTTTAAATCATCAAGACCTAAACCACTAAGAGCTACTTCTCCAAGAGAAGAATTAAATAGCTTACTGAATCCATATAGAGCAGCTCCCATACCAATGGCTGTAGTTGTATCACTAAATCCATTTTCTTTAAAAGTATCATACATGTCTTTAGATTGAGTCATAGCCATGTAGAATTGAGAACCATTTTTAGCAAAACTATTAATAGCTCCTTGTTTAGCTGTAATGGCATTTAATAGGTCATTTCCTACTAACTTAGTATAATCAGAAGCAACATCTCCGTCTTTAATAGCTTGACGTAGAGTTTTTCCATATTTCTTTAAATAATCAGCATTATGTGCTTCTACAAAGGCTTTAGAGTTCTTAGCACTTCTAGCATCCCATCCAATCCATTGTGGGATTTTAGCAATACTTCTTTGTTGATAAAATTGACCTACTACATCAGTTACTAAGTTAGCGAATTGTTCATAATTAAACATTCCTTGATTTCCTGCGTCACTGACAGAAGAATCAAACTTTCTAACTGAAGAGTCGATTTTATTAAGGAATTGCCATAAACCTGGCTTTTTAGAAGCAGTATCATCTCCAATGGCATCAATTACAGTTTTACCAAATACTGCTAGTGCTTGGCCAAAATATGCAGATGCAGTAGCAATACCATAAGCCTGTCCTACATAAGGAATAAATAATGGAGCAATAGTAGCAATCATTTTTGCAGTAGTTCCTGCCACGCTCTTATCAATTCCGTCAGAAGCTAAGAAATTATATTTATCCCATTTAGAGCCAGTAGTAGTCAATGTATCAGTCCAGTGCAAGAAACTCTTATTGGCAGCATCTCTATCTCCTAGAGTTTCATAATATGGCATACCATTTGCATTAAGTTTATAGTCTCCCGCAAAGTGCTTGATGTCTCTACCATATTCGTCTTTGTGATATCCATCTTCTTCCCACTTAGCTTCTACTAATGGTTCTATAAACATGAAATCGAAGAATCCACTCTTATCATCATCGTCTGGAGTCCAGTCAAGCTCTTTTCCAGTTTTATAGTCTACAACTCTTTGAGTTTGAGCTGCTTCTCTGTAAGACCTAAGAGCTTTACCTTCTCCAAATAAGCTGTTAATACCTTGTGATTTAAGAGTAGGATTAGATACTTTTTGTACAATAAACAAAGGTTTTGAGACGGAGTACTTCTGTCAGATAAAATATCTAACGGGCTTTTTAACCATATTACGAAGGAATGTATCTTCAATGTTTCCTTGCACAAAAGTATTTATATGTTCTTACAGCGCTATCATAGAACTGATTATATAATTTTTTCATCAAAAATTACCTTCAGCATCCTTAAATTGGTCTTGCACTGCCTGTATATCTTTATATGATTCTCTATCTTTTAAACCTGTATTAGTTGCATCTAATCCAGCTTCTTTAAAGTTTTTAAAGTCTTTGTCTGGATTGTATAGTATCGTTGCAAACCAATCGTTTTGTTGTACATTTTCCATATTCTAATCAAATTTGTTTTTACTAGAGGTCTTCTGTTATTAGCAATTTGACCTTCTCTAATTAGTCTGTTAGCATCAAATGTAGATTTAGGAAGATTAATATTACCAGTTTTAGCTGCTGAGCTCACATAGTCACCAGACATTGGCATATAAATAGTTCCTCTATACATATCTGAAACATTTCCAAATATTTCCCATTCCCACCAAGAATCGAAGTCATAGTCTCCTTTCTTATTACCATTTCTGGCAGGGTCATTTATAATTTTCATAGCAGCATCCTTCCAGTGTTTTCTTTTCGTCTCTGCTAAGTTTATCAACACTCTCATTTTCGTTTACTATTCCGCTCTGTTCATCATCAGAAGCAACTCCTGTCATTGCTATGAATGGTCTTAGTAATCCTCTTTCATAAGCAGACTGTGGATTCTGCATGGCATCCCAAAATGGACCTATTCCTGCTGCTTCATAAGCTTGTCTTCTTTCTACATCAGATACATTACCTTTTCTTCTTAAATCATCCTCAACTTTTTCTATAATACTAATAATTCCAAGATTGGGAGCAATTCCACCATTTGGTGTATTAGTATAAGGTAACCATACTTGTGCAACTCCTTCTGATGGGTCATATACAAGTTTATTAAATTGAGTCGGGTCTACCTTATTGTCACCAAAGTAAACAGAGTTCTGTAAAACTGCTGAACCATAACCTGCACTTTTTAATATTGTATCGAGAGTGTTCATTCCCAATCCTTCTCCTGTTTTAACATCTTGGGGTTCTGCCCACCAATTAGCCGTTGTAGTATATTGATAGTTAGAATGTGGATTTAGAGTATAATCTCTTTGTACAGTAGACTGCCCATTTACAATTGCATCGAGTTGTTTTAAATCATTTCTCGAACCACTTCCACCATCTCCAGTACCACTAATGGTTCCAGTAAGTTTTTCTTCATAGTTTTGAGTAGTTTCAATAGTAGTATCTAATTGAGATGCTATTAGTTGGGTTATTAAATCTAGTGCCCCTTTCTTAGGGTTTTCCGTATTTCCAGATTTAATCTCCAATAAAGTAATAGCATTTGGGTCTAATGTATCGTAAATATATTGAACTGCTGCTTTTGCAGCCTGATATTGATTCTTATTTAAGAGTCCAGTTTTGTAAACTCCGTCTAAGCCCATACCTGAAAGGTCAGCCCCTTCATTTACAATGTTGTTTATATATTCCATACCTTGTATAATGTTCCCCTCTTTTTTATAAGAGTAACCTTCTTTAGATATAGACATAGTTCCCAACTTACCCATTGCTCCTTGGATTATCTTGTTAATAGCTGATATGCCAATACCATTTCTAACTGTATTAAATATATCATTCTTATTAGCCATTTCATCAGAGTGGGCTCTTATATAAAGCAAGTCAGAATTTTTAAGAGCAAAGTATTTATCTCTATTGTTTAAATACTCATCAGTAGATACTTGTTTAATATCTCCCTCTGTATCTTGAACAACCACATTTCCAGTAGTTGTAATAGCAACCTCATTTAATCCCCCATTAGCTTTAACAGTTTCTAATGCAGAATCGTATTCTTTTTTATTAAAGTTAGCATTTTTTAATTTGCCTTAATGCCTGAAGGTATCTTGAAGATATTGAAGAAGAATTAATTTTCCCCTTATTAAATAGATTGTCTTGTTTATAAAGCCAACTTAAGTTTTAATTATCTCATTAGTGTCACTTGGTAATCCATCAATGTTATCTACCATTTAAGTAAATCCTTGTCAGTGATTCCCTCTTCTTTGGTACTTGGCTGTACAGCTTGAGGTTGCTCTGCTGCACCTACATTTGTAGTATCTTGCATCCCAAGTGGTGTATAATAAGTGAATGGGGGCATACCACCCCCACTCTGCATCTTTACTATCGGTTCTACTTTCATGTCATTGACTTAATTATAAGTTGTTTAGATACTGATGATAGATTATTAATCATTTTATATTTGTATCTATTGTTTTTCTTATATTCTTTTGAAAGAGTTTAGCGTTTTCAGTCTTAGCTTTAGAGGTGTCTTTTTGTGCTTGAAGTTTTGAACGTTTCAGCATAAGTTAATTGTCCTCCTCTTTTTCTAATAATGGGTGACCAACGTCCTCTAGGCATTCTTAATCCATATACATCTGAATATAATTGATTTTGTGCTTGAACATTTTCACGTCCTAGACTCTCAATAAGGTCAGAGTATTGTTTGTATTGCGGAAGAGTACTAATATCAACCCCTTTTAAACTCTGTTGTTCTAAGTAATCTCTAAGAGGTTTAAGTCTAGCTTCTGTACCTGCTTGAATGTTACTCATTCCAACATTAAGGTCAAATTGTCTTTGTCTGTCTCTATCCATAGTAGCCTTATACTCTCTTTCCTTCATAAAGTTTTCTAAAGAAGTCCAATTTGCAGACATTCTTGCTGCATCGATATCCTTCTTAGCTTTATCAATTCCTAGCATAGAAGCTCTATTTCTATTAGCAACTTCATTTCTTCTTGCAACTGCTTCTGCATTGTTTTGCCAAGCTGCTTCACCAGCTCTACACATATCGTTATCAGCTAAAGCCCCCTCTGCCTCTCATTTGATTAGCTTGTGAATTAGCTGCTAATTCTCCTGCCAATTGTAAAGAAGCATCAGATGTTCTTGGTTTTGCTGCAAGACTTTCTAAGTTTGCTGCTCTTTCATTATAAGCCTGTCTTGTTGCTAAGTCTCCTACTATTTGTCTTGGAGTCTCATAAGTATCAAGTAATAATGGTTTTTAATCCTTTCTTTTGGTTTTTCTTTTGCAACTCTGTTATTGTTCCAAATATTTCCCATCATTCTTCCAGCTTGGATAAATGCAGTTGGGTCTAAGTTACCTAAGATTTGTCTAATTCCACCTCCTGATGTAGTTCCTCTTGTTTCAGAGGGATTAGCTCTCGTAGGAGCTGCTCCTCCAATATTAGGAAGTCCACTTACTTTTCCAGTATTAGGATTTATAACAGCTTTGGATGTATCAATAGTTTGGGTATTGAACTTAGGAGCAATTGGAGTCTGTAAAGTAGTACTAGGTCTTAACATAGCCATACCAGTTGCATCATCAATGTAATATTCAAGACCTTTCTTATTTGCTAAAGCATTTATAGCTTTAAGTTGCTCATCAGAGGTAACTCCTCTCATTCCACCATGTCTTAAATATTCTTGTCCTCCAAAATAACCATCAGTAAAGTTACTTGTTGCATTGTCTCCTGATACTCCGGCTCTCGTAATCTTGCCAGTTTTAGCAAGACCTTCAATAACTGCATTAACTCCAGGAGCTACTTTATTAAAGGTAGTTTGTCTATCATAAACTCCTTGATTATAACTTACTGGAGAAGTTCCAGGTTTATAGCCAGAAGCAGTAAGATTTCCATGATAAGATTTCTGTAAGTTATTAAAGTCTTGATAGTTTTTTAGATTATAACTATTTAACCAGTTATTAAATCCTTCTGTTCCATAAATATCAATTCCCCAATCAGCATTACTAACTACATTGGAAATCTTTAATTTATCTCCATTTGAAGCTTTAATAATTCCACCTTGCTTGAATCTTCCTGGATTGAACCAAGGTTCCATATAATTGTCTTCAACTGAATTTATATATTTATCGGCTTGTCTTTTATTGTATATTCTTTTACTATCTTGATATAACTTACTATGTTGTTTAGTTCTGGAACTTACTGGAGTGGTAAATTTAAATTTATCCCCTCTGACAGTTTCAATAGGTTCCTCTTTATTTGGCCGTAGATAACGTCCAGTAGAGCCTTTTTCGAGCCAATGAGTATCAGATAGCCAACCAAGTCTTCCATTAGGATTGATACCTCTCATTCCCCAGAATTGTCCAAAGTTCTTAGGGGTTTCTGAAGATTGAGGAACTAAATGTCTCTGCGCCCAATTAGGTTTAGAATACTCAAATCCTGGCACTTTCTTTGTTGGAACTCTCTTCTTATTTAAAAGACTTCCTTTATACCACTTATCAGTACCTTTAGTTTCTACTGATAAAGCATCATCAGGAATAATTCTTTTCTACTAATCTCGTCGGCCAGTATTTTCTTAGCTTTCTTTTTAGCTAAATTCTTGTATTATAGTTTGCATCCTTTCCTTCAATGTCTGCATTATTTACTTGAACTTTAATAGGATTTTCTCTTCCTTTAACAACTACAGATATTTCTTGTTTAGTAGATGGGGCTCTCTTCGTTCCTCTAAGTCTTGACATTATTTTGCCGTCTTGAGATTTTAGGAAGTTTTTACCACCTAGTACAACTCTTGAAATGGTTGCCAGATTTTTAAAGTCGTCAGTACTTAAATCCTTTACATTACCACTAGTTACTTTCTTTAATGATGATGTAAGAGATTCTCTTTCTTGGTCATTAAATAATGTACTTGCTCCAATAGCTGTTGCTATAAGTGGAACAAACTTAGCTAATTTGCCCATAGCTTTAGCTGCTTTAATACTCTTCATTGCAGGAATTAATGACACTGCATCCATTCCCAAGTTAAGAGCCAGATTTCCTACATCTCCCCATTCGAGTCCATCAGAAACATCAGCACCAAATTCAGCAAGTGAACTAGCGGCTCCAATACCCGCGGAAGCAATGTTAGCTCCTGGAACAAATCCAAGTCCAGCACTTAATAGGTCAGCCATAGCTGCCCCCATTTTTACCCTATCAGAAGTTTTAATAATACCACCTGCGTCAGTCAAGTCTTTATTATCAAACTTTATTGATTGGGTTTTATCATAACTATCAGTAGCTTTCTTATTTAATTTCTTTTCTTCTTCAGTAAGCTCTACTGCGGGTTTACGTCTGTCCACTATGTAATCAGTACTTACTCCCCATTGTGCTTTAATGATTCCTCCCTCTTTCCTTTTTAAGGGAGATGCATTATAGTTCTGTTTTGATAGGTTTAAATCCTTTCCAACCTGTTCCACCTAATGGAGAACCTGAACTGTGAGGCCCATCTCCTGTGTCAAATGTAAGGTTAGTAACTCTACCCTGACTATCTCTAAGGATTCTTAATCCTCTCTTAGTCTCATTTGGAAGTAGTCTAAAGTCAATTCTTCCCTCTTTAATAAGGTCAGTTAGGGGTATTCCCTCTTCTGATTTCATTGAATCTAATAAACCGGGTAAGAAAAGTCCTTGAATAAAAACTTCTATATCTTGCATCATTGGCAAGATTAGGATTATCTCCAAGTCTTCTTAATAAACCTAAGATATTGTCTTGTGTATAGGCATCTTTACCACTAAAGGTAAATTGTCTTACTTTATTAAATCCTACTTTTGCATCACTTCCAGAAATTGGTTGTGTACCGGCTTCTCTTTGTTTTCCTAATCTAATGGTTGTGCCATTATCATTAGCAACCCATTCTCCCAAAATATCATTATAGGTAACATTTACTGGAGTAAACTTACCATTCTTATTAAGGAAGTATTGAGATTTAGAACCAGCAGGATTCTCAACAGTAGGTCTTGTATATGCTTTTACTAATCTCCATTGAAATTATCGAAGAATAGAGAAGCATCTGCTACATGAGAATATCCGTATTTATCTTTTAAGTTCTCCGTAAACAGGGTCATCATATATGTTTTTTATCATCCTGTTGATTAAGGATAATATTATAAGCGTTCTTTACTTCTGGACTCCAATTAGCATATTCGCTTGGGTTATAAATGTTTCCATTTACTCTAAACCAACCTGCTAAAGAATCGGTCTTGGGGTTAAATTCTTCTCCAATAACTCCATTCTTAATTTCTGTACCGTCTGGATTTAAATAAAATATGTTACCTTTTCATCAGTTCTAGCCAAGAATCCAGCATCTGTAAGTTTAGTATTTGCTTTAGATAAATCCTCTAGTGGAGTTCCTTTATAATTATCTTTCTTTACTGCTTGTTGCTGTGCTGTTGCATCATCAACATCTCCAAACCAACCTCTGTAACCTTCTGGGTCTATTCCAAGTTCTGCCAAAGCTCTCCAATCATCATCTCCGAATTTATCATTAGACAGAGCTGCTTTTAGCCTGTTCTATTTTTGTTTCTAAACTCATCCTTGTTCTTAAAGGCTGTATTTGATAAATCATACTTAGTATCAAACTCAGGGTCATTTAATAATGAATCAGCGTAAGAGTTAAATTGACTTGAAAAATCTTTTAATCTATTGGTTATCCCTCTTTTCTTCGTAGTTTCATCTAAAGCGTCTCTACTATACCAAACTGATTGATTGTATCTATTTCCTCCGAAGAATTTATCAAGCAGTGACTTATTTAGTCCTGCACTAAAATTAAGTGATTTCTTAGTAACAGTAG
>ENA-OQAX01000073-OQAX01000073.1-human-gut-metagenome-genome-assembly--contig:-NODE-73-length-19735-cov-2.355518_pt1 | contig 19735 bp, 17 predicted proteins | sample MGYA00242741_ERZ504539 | MGnify/ENA primary metagenome ERZ504539 (study PRJEB26092, sample SAMD00036277) | human gut metagenome | host: Homo sapiens | study: EMG produced TPA metagenomics assembly of... | reverse complement strand
ACGGTACCATTACCGATTTTGACGGTAAATATACGCTGAAGGTAAAAAATGCCAAATCCATATTGGTTGTTTCTTATATCGGTTATCAGACTCAGGAAATTCCAGTCGGAAATGGTGGTAAGAAAGATATTACCCTGCAAGACGATTCCGAACTGATGGATGAAGTGGTTGTGATCGGTTATGGTACGCAGCGAAAGGGTGATGTGACCAGTGCTATTTCAAGTGTAAAATCAGAAAGTTTTGTGAAGGGGGCGGTAACCGATGCAGGCCAGCTGATACAAGGTAAGGTAGCAGGGCTGAATATTTCTTTACCTTCAGGAGATCCTACCGGCAACACACAAATTATGCTACGTGGTATTTCATCTTTAAAAGGTGGAACTTCACCATTAGTATTAGTTGACGGAGTGCCAGGAAGTCTGAATACAGTAGCCCCTGAAGATGTTGAGTCCATCGATGTATTAAAAGACGGTTCGGCTACTGCCATTTATGGTACACGTGGTACAAATGGCGTAATTATTATTACAACCAAACAAAGTCGTAAAGAAATGGCTCCCACCATTGATTATAATGGATATGTTTCTGTATCAAACATTTTTAAACAGACCTGATTTCATGGATGCTGATGACCTTCGTCAGAAATGGAATGAAGGATATACTTTCAACGGAGCTAACTTGAAAGATTTCGGAGCCAATACCGATTGGCTGGGTGAACTGACCCGCACAGCTGTTTCTCATTCACACAACTTATCCTTAAGAGGTGGTAGTAAAAATACCAATTATACAGCCTCCATCAACTATACCAACCGGCAAGGTACTTTTATAAAGACTGACTTTGAAGCTATAAACGGTCGTATGGACATCACTCACTCTATGTATGACAATAAATTGACAGCCAATGTCAGTACATTCGTCAGCCAACATACCATGCCTCGCAGTTGGAATACATACGCTTATCGACAGGCTTTGATTCACAATCCTACAGAACCTGTAAAAGATGAGAACGGTGACTGGTTTGAGCGCGACTTGTATTTTTTATGATAATCCTGTAAGTTATATCCGCGAAACAATTGGTGAAATGAAACGTAAAAACATCCGTTTCATGGTAGCCTGACTTTCCGCCCTATTGAATCTTTTGACCTTGAAAGCCATGTATGCCCGCCGGAGTACGACTTCTACCGATGGATATTACCAAACCAAGAAACATGTATCTACAACCAAGAGTGGCCGTAACGGCTATGCATATCGTTATGATTCTGATTTTGATAATAATCTGATAGAATTGACGGCCAACTTTCAGAAAGCATTCGGCAAGCACAATGTCAGTGTATTGATAGGTTATAACTATGAAGACAACACCAACTCTAACCTGTCCATGTCCAACTACGATTTTCCTACCGATGCTTATTCTTACAACAAAATGGAAGCAGGTATGGCCTTGAAACGTGGTGAAGCTTCCATGACCAGTTATAAAAATTCTGATAAATTAATCGGATTATTCACCCGTGTCAGTTACAATTTCAATGACCGCTACTTATTGATGGCTTCTTTGCGTCATGAAGGCTCTTCCAAGTTCGGTAAAGATCATAAGTGGGGTAATTTCCCCGGCATCTCTTTAGGATGGAGAATTAACAGAGAGAATTTTATGAAAAATGTGAATTGGATGGATAACCTGAAACTTCGCGTGGGATACGGTGTGACCGGAATCAATGTAGCCGACCCGTACACATCACTCTCAAGTTTGAATTATAATGGCGCTTTCCTGTACAATGGAACATGGGTCAAAGCATTGGAAACAATCCGTAACAACAACGCTGACCTGCGTTGGGAAAAGAAACACGAATTCAATGTAGGTCTGGATTGGGATGTCCTAGGAGGACGATTGGGTGGAACCGTTGACTACTATATACGTAGAACAAAAGATGCTCTTTGGGACTACGAGGTTCCTGTTCCGCCTTATATGTATCCAACCATGCTAGCCAATGCATCGGAAATGGAAAATAAAGGACTTGAAATTCTAATTCGTGCTACGCCTATCCAGACAGAAAAATTCACTTGGAATACCAATGTGTCCTATTCTACTAATTCAAACAAGGTCGTTGCACTATCCAGCGAGAAATTCTCGATGGACCAAGATTATTTCTATACAGGGTATACCGGAGAACCCATTCAAACCACTACCCATATCGTCCAAGTAGGCAAGCCTATAGGTACTTTCTATGGTTTGAAATCGGTTGATATTACAGATGACGGACTATGGTTGGTAGAAAACAAAAAAGGTGAACATGTTTTAGCCGAGGAAACCGATGCCACTGACTGGCAAGTATTAGGTAATGGTATTCCTAAACATTATCTGAACTGGAACAATACCTTCAATTTCTTTAATTTCGATTTAAGTATAAATATGCGTGGTGCTTTCGGCTTCCAGATTTTGAATTACCAACGTATGTATTATGAAAATGCAAAACCTGAAATCCAGTACAACCGCCTGAATTCTGCTTTTGACAAAGTATATGGCAAAACCCAATTGAAAGATGACCAACGCTATGTCAGCTATTACGTAGAGGACGGTGATTACTGGAAAATTGACAATGTGACTTTGGGGTATACCTTCAAACTATCCAAACAGCATATCATCAAAAACCTACGTATCTATGCTTCAGTATTGAATCTAGCTACCATTACCGGTTACAAGGGTATGGATCCGGAAGTACCATTGAGCAGCAACACCTATGGATTATTGGATGCCGGTACTGACAATCGCGACAAGTATCCTACCAATCGCACTTATACTTTTGGAGTTAATCTTACATTCTAAATCTAATTTAAAACAAAAAAAGAACAGCTATGAAACTATTTAAAATATGGTGTTTATGCACTCTGTGCATCTGCCATGCTCAGTATAAGCAGTTGCTTTAATTTGGATGAGGAGCCTTATTCTGAAATCATTGAAGAAGACTATGTACCAACCGAAGCCGATGAGATAGCCTTGTTGGCTACCACCTATTCACAATTACGCTTTGTGATGGACTGGTATGGCTTGTTTGACCTACAGGAAGAGTCGGGCGATGTAATTGTCACACCTACGCCCTAACGGCTGGGATGACGGAGGTACTTACAAGCAAATGCACAAACACACTTGGGACAACCAGCAAGGACAGCCTCAAAGTATTTGGGACTATTGCTATAAAGGCATAGCCAATGCCAATAAAATATTAAAACGTGCCGATGAAGGTTTTTCACAGAAAAAAGTAAACCTAAGTCGTAGCTGAGGTAAAAGGAGTACGTGCGCTTTGGTACTCCATTCTTTGCGATACACATGGAAATATTCCTATACAAACCAGTTTCAGCGAAGAGATTCCGGTTCAATCTACTCGTAAACAAGTTTTTGACTTCATTATCAATGAACTGAAAGAAGTAATGCCCAATTTGCCTACTGAAGTCAATAAATCCACTTATGGCAGACTCACTCAATGGGGAGCCAAATGCTTGATGGCACGTATGTATCTGAATGCTGGGGTCTATACAGGAACTCCAATGTGGAACGAATGTCTGGAACAATGTAACGATATCATTAACAGCGGTTTATTTAGTTTGGAAACAAAACTACACAGATATCTTCAAAAACAGAAAAACTCCGGATGTGTGGAAACGATCTTTGCCATTCCTTATGATGAAGTTTATAATGAAGGTGACAACAATGGTCCTGTTTTTGGAGCCCACATGAAATTTCTGTCTTCAAACAGTCGTAAGGTCTTCAATATGCAAACCACCCCATGGGGAGGTTCAGCAGCAAACCCTCAGTTCATTAACAGCTATGATCCTGATGATATGCGGTTAAAATATACATGGCTGCAAGGTGAACAGTACAGCCCGGACGGAGTACTGATCACCACTTTCCCCAATAAGTTACCCAGCATTTACAAAACAGACACAGATGACGGTTATCGGGTAGGAAAATACGAAATTAAGGTAGGAGCTAAAAGCCTTCTAAGCAATGACTTCCCTTATTTCCGTTATACCGAAGTATTGCTGATGAAAGCAGAATGTCTGCTCCGCTTAGGACAAAACGAAATCGAAGCAGCCCATCTCGTGTCACAGATCCGTGAGCGTGCATTCCGTGAATCGGCTCATCCGGAAAAAGCAACGGTTGATGCAGCTTGGTTGAAAGGCGACACACACATTAACTATGGTACGCTTGACGAAAAAGGTCAAATTGATGATGCGGGTAATACAGAAGTCGTAGAATTAGGCGGACTTTATGATGAATGGGGATGGGAATTTGCAGCCGAGGCCCGTCGACGTACGGATATGATTCGCTTTGGAACCTATCAGAAGAAAAGTTGGTTTAATCATACTCCGACTGCCAATGACTTGAATGGCAACTCTATCCTGTTCCCGATTCATTTAGATCATCTTAATACAAACCCTAATTTACAGCAAAATCCAGGTTATGCCGGTAAATAAGAAATAATGTGATAGAAAGCAACCTTCTTTCTTCTCAATAGTTGCTAATTATTTAAACAAATATTTATTTTCCAGCCCGGTTTAAGTTATTAGAACCGGGCTTTATATTCCCATCTCTTATAAAATCATTACTTAAAATATGCTCATGGAAATGAACAGATATTTATCTTTTACTCTCTTTACAGGATTATCCCTATTGACAACAATACCCATTGAGGCGTATACACTAAATCCTAATAAAACAGCAACATTCACCTTGCAGACAAATGTTATCGAAGTACGAAGCATAACTTCTGTACAACCCATCGTGGTCTATTGTCCTGTGGGAACTGTTCCCCAATTACCTTATCAAGTATGGGTGACTTATTCAGACGGACAAGGTGAATACCGTCAAACTAAATGGTCCAATTCCGCTTTATCCACAGAACAATCGGAGGCTGACGATAAAGTTTATCCCATTGGAAGCCAATACACAATAAACGGATTCATTATAGGAGACGATACTACAGAAAACGGATATCCTATCACTGCTAAAATAGAGGTGGTAGACACTAAAAATACAATTTTCCCCAAGCTAATAGCCCATACTATCCCCTTAAACAATGTAAAGATTAACGGCAACAATCGCCTGACCTCCAATCGTGATCTTGCCATTAAAGAGATTATCAGTTGGGATGTAAGCCAACAGCTATATAATTATCGCGACACTTATGGCCTGAGTACCGAAGGATATACCCGGTCTGACGGATGGGACTCACCTGAAACTAAATTAAAAGGACATGGTTCCGGACACTATATGTCCGCACTGGCCCTTGCCTATGCCGCTGCAACAAATCCTTCGCATAAAGAAATTTTACGCCGTAACATCACCCGAATGGTGAATGAACTGCGCGAATGTCAGGAGCGTACATTCGTATGGAGCGAAGAATTAGGAAGGTATCTCGAAGCCCGTGATTTTGCCCCTGAAGAAGAATTGAAAAAGATGAAAGGTACATGGGAAGCTTTTGATGAACATAAAACAAAATGGGCTACTTATGGCTATGGTTATCTAAATGCGATCCCCCCACACCATCCCGCACTGATAGAGATGTATCGTGCATATAACAATTCGGACTGGGTATGGGCTCCCTATTACTCCATTCACAAACAGTTAGCGGGTCTGATAGATATTGCAACTTATATGGATGATAAAAGCATTGCCGACAAAGCATTGCTCATAGCCAAAGATATGGGTCTGTGGGTATGGAATAGAATGCACTACCGCACTTATGTAAAAAAAAGACGGAACACAAGAAGAACGCAGGACACATCCCGGCAATCGTTATGAAATGTGGAACATGTACATTGCAGGTGAAGTGGGAGGTATGGGAGAATCTTTAGCACGTCTTTCAGAAATGGTCAGCGCCCCTGAAGAGAAGGCGCGTCTGATAGAAGCATCCAATTGTTTTGATAGTCCGGCCTTTTACGAACCGCTTTCAAAGAATATTGATGATATACGTAACAGACACGCCAATCAGCATATCCCTATGATCATCGGTGCACTGAGAAGTTATTTAAGTAACAATGATACATTTTATTATCATGTATCCCATAATTTCTGGAATTTAATACAAGGACGTTATCGTTATTCTACCGGCGGTGTGGGTAATGGCGAAATGTTCAGACAGCCCTATACCCAAATAGTAAGTATGGTCATGAATGGCGTATCTGAAGGAGAGAGTCACTCAAATCCACATATCAATGAAACTTGTTGTGCATATAACTTGCTAAAATTAACAAAAGACCTCAACTGTTTTAATCCGGACGAATGCCCGTTACATGGATTATTACGAACGGACACTTTACAACCAAATAATCGGCTCATTACACCCTGAACACTATCAGACTACTTATCAATATGCCGTAGGACTAAATGCATCGAAACCATGGGGCAACGAAACTCCACAATCTACCTGCTGCGGAGGTACGGGATCTGAAAATCATGTAAAATATCAGGAAGCAACCTACTTTGTTTCAGACAATACATTGTGGGTAGCCCTTTATATGCCTACCACACTCCATTGGGAAGAGAAAAATATCACTTTACAACAGGAATGTTTGTGGCCAGCAAAAAGCTCCACAATTAAAGTTACTGCCGGAGAAGCCCGATTTGCCATGAAACTGCGAGTACCTTATTGGGCCACCGACGGCTTTGATGTAAAACTAAATGGAATCTCTATTGCTACTCATTATCAGCCTTGTTCATACGCGGTAATACCTACCCGGCAATGGAAAGAAAATGATATAGTAGAAATTACAATGCCATTCACCAAACATATAGACTATGGTCCCGACAAGCTACCAACCGAAATAGCAAGTAAAGACGGACACCAACTTGAAACAGCCTGGGTAGGTACATTAATGTATGGACCGTTTGCCATGACAGCTACCGATATCACTAATTGGACGGAAGCAACACTCAATATAGACTCACGTCTTGCCAGTATTACCGTTGTTGAACCTAACGGTCTGCAAACCGGTACTACAGGAATTTATATACACTAATGCAAGGTGGACGAACTTTCCAACCAGATTATTATCGCCATGACCATACAACTCATTACTTCCGCATCAATCATATTAAAGATCCTACTGTAGAACTGAAAATGGCTCTGTCGGCAAAATTACGAGAAACTACGGCATTTAGTAAAAGCCATTACACAAAAGCAAGTTTCGCCAAACTAACAACCGCTATACAAGAGGGAGAGAAACTAATGAAAATATCTCCTCTGACAGAAACTACCATTTCTACTTGTGTAGACAATATTGACAAGGCCATAGAATCATTAGTCGCCTCCCGATTAGATAAGAGCAATCTTGAAGCCAGTATCCATATAGCTAAAAAATGTAATCCGGACCTTTATACTACTGATAGTTTTAAAACATTGCAAGCTACTCTTGAAAGCGCCCATGAAGTAATGGATAACATTGATTTACAAATCGTTATTGATAAACAAACTTTATCACTACAAGATGCCACCGCTTCTTTGGTACTGGCAAATAATGTAGATAAAACAGAATTAAAGGAGTTACTTAATATAGCTATGGAACGCCAAACAAACCAAGAAAAATGGAATGCTCTCGCAGTCAAGGTTCCTGAATTTGCTCCTTGGGCTCATTTCGGGTTTACCCGTTTGAAACGTACATTGGAACATGCCCAAAATGTATATTTTAATAAGGATAAAAACTACTCCCAAGGAGAAGTCAATGCCATAGTAGCTAGTTTGAATACCGTCATCAATACAATGAGACCGGGTAACTTACCCGAAATGGAAGATTTAAGACCTTTATCTGCTCTATTAAGGCGCGTAGGCACCATAGACGATTCTACAGATCCGACATTAAAAGACGCTGTTGCATTCACTGAAAATGGTCATAAAATACGTAGCAGACGGCAGTGGCACACATGATATGATAGAAACAGCTATCAGCCGCTTAAAATCTGCAGCAGGATTATGATAAGCTAGCTTTAGAGAATGTCTGAAAAGGTCTATTGAAAGATTCATCTGGAATCTCACTTTTTCTTCGAATTTTCTCTTTTCTTTCTCAGAAAAATAGTAATCTTGCATAAGATTTAGAAAATAAGAAGAAAATACTATGAAAAGACTAGTCCTATTGCTATTGAACTTACTGATGCCGATGATTCTGTTTGCAGCGTCCAATGACCTCTGTTTCCGTCATTTTTTCTGTAGAAGACGGACTATCATCCAATTCGGTACGTGCTTTAATGCAAGATAAATACGGTTTTCTATGGATAGGAACGGATGAAGGACTGAACCGCTATGACGGCACTACTGTAAAACTCTATAGACTGAAAGATAGGGGAGCTAATGAAGCTATTTCATCTTTATACAGCACCCTCAACAAGATATGGATAGGTACAGACGAAGGCATATATATCTATGATTACGAAACAGAAGATATAATGCCTTTTGTACTGGCCACCTCCAAAAATATCCATATTGAAACAAATACGAACCATATTGTCGAAGATAAAGACAAAAACCTATGGTTCACTACGGTAGGACAAGGAATATTCAAATACAACACCATCACCAACCACTTGGAGCAATACGAATTTAAAAACGCAAATGGTTTAATGGCAAGTGTGCTGGTGGATAGTGAAAACCAAATATGGGCCATTACCAATTGGGGAAACTCAGGTCTTTTCAAACTGAATAAAGCAGAAAATAAATTCGAGACTTTTCCGCTCTCCTATGAAAGCGGAAAGCATGACTCAAACGCATTGGTCATGTTGGAAGACTCGGAACATACACTGTGGTTAGGAACCTGGGAGTGTGGTTTGCAAAAATCGATAAATACAGCGGAAAGGCCACTACTTATCTGCATCCGACAGACGGAAAAGGTGCCACCCATATTCATTCTATCATGGAATATGCCCCTCACCAGCTACTCATAGGCTCGGATGACGGGCTTCTGTTATTCAATACCATTACAGAGGAATATCAATTGTTTACAGAAGATGAAACAAACCCACATTCATTATCCAACCGTTTTGTTTATCCTATTATAAAAGATCATGAAGGTGGAATATGGATCGGAACTTACTATGGAGGAGTAAATTATATTTCACCCAATACTGGACAATTCGAAAGTTTTGTCCACTCACGTTTCTCCAATTCTGTTAACGGAACAGTCATCGGACGGTTCTGCGAAGACTCTAACGGAGATGTGTGGATCGCTTCGGATGACGGAGGGTTAAACCGCTTTTCTCCCAAAAATAGAAAATTTTCCCATTATTTGCCCTTAGAGGGAAAAAACAGTCTGTCCTATCACAATGTACATGCACTTTGTATGGACGATGATAATTTATGGATCGGTACTTATACTGGAGGGGTAAACGTATTAAATCTGCAAACGGGAACTTTTAAAACATATTCTGCCTATCAGGATAATCCCGCCTCACTGGACGGAACCAGTTCTTATGCCATATTCAAAGACAGAAAAGAGAGAATATGGATCACCTCCATGTCCGGAGTAAATCTATATAACCGGGAAAAAGATAATTTCACCCGAATTAAATACTTGGACGCACTGACCATTGACATTGACCAGGATACCAAAGGAAATCTCTGGTTCTCCACCCAAGGCAAGGGATTATTTAAATACCATCCAGAAAAACAGATATGGAAGAACTATATACATGACCATAAAAATCCGAACTCACTGGCAAACAACCAAGTGAACTGCGTACTGATTGACACAAACGGAGAGATGTGGGTGGGAACCATGAACGGGCTCTGCAAATACAATGCGGAAGAAGATGCATTCGAAACTTTACCTCTTGAAATTCCCAGTCACAATATATGCAGCATCATCGAAGACCAACGCACATTGTGGCTCACCACCACCAAAGGGCTAGTGCGCTACACCCCTGGAGAAGGTTGCCGAGTATTTACTAAAAGCGACGGACTGCAAAGTGAACAATTCCTACCTAATGCTGCCTTAAAAGCATCGGATGGAAAAATCTATATCGGCTCAGTAAACGGATTCAATGCTTTCTACCCTCATCAGATTAAGACAAATGTGATGCTTCCTCCAGTAATCATTACAGAACTGGAAATAGATAATAAGGAAATCCAAACTGGAAACAAACTGCTTCCAAAATCTCTCAACCAGTTGGAAGAACTGGAGCTATCCTATAAAGAAAATGCATTCAGCTTGCTTTATGCCTCTTTAAGCTATTGCACCCCCAATAAAAACAAATACGCCTATAAACTGGAAGGATTTGACAAAGACTGGAACTATGTAGGCTCCCAAAATAAGGCCACTTACACCAATTTGCCCGCAGGAACCTATCTTTTCAAAGTAAAGGCGACCAATAATGACGGAATATGGAATGAAAAAGGAACCAGTCTGAAAATCACCATCCACCCTCCTTCTATTGGTCCACCGCTTCCAAACTGCTCTATTTTATATTGATTTGCATAGCTTTCGGATTCGTCATCCGCTTCATCATCAAACGGACAGAGAAGAAACATACGGCTGAAATAAACAAACTGAACGCCAACAAGGAAAAAGAAGTACACGAAGCCAAAATCAAGTTTCTTCACCATGATAGCCCACGAAATACGCACACCGGTATCCCTTATCATAGGACCTTTGGAGAAAATAATGAAATCTCCCGTGTCCCTGCCGTCTACAGTACGCGACGATCTGAATATTATTGACCGTAACAGCCAGCGTCTGCTGTTCCTGGTAAACCAATTGCTGGATTTCCGGAAGGTGGAACAGGAAGGAATGAAAATGAAGTTTGCTTCCCAAAATATCCACCAACTGCTCAAAGCGGTTTGTGAACGTTTCGAACCTTTCATCGCCCAACATGGAGCACGGCTTACTGTAAAATATCCTGAAGCAGATTTCACGGCTATAGTAGACAGTGAGGCGGTAACCAAACTAGTCAGCAATCTATTGACCAATGCCAGTAAATACACAAAAGATGAAGTTACTCTTACCTGTATCGTACAGCCGGAACAACATACTTTTATAATCCGAGTGACAGATAACGGCATAGGGATCAGCAAAGAAGAACAAAAAGAAGATATTCCATCCGTTCTATCAGGCTATGGATAACAAGCCGGGAACAGGTATCGGCCTCAGCATTGTCAAAAGTATCGTAGAATCACACAATGGCTGTATTGAAGTGGAATCCGAGGTTAACAAAGGATCATCTTTTATCGTAACGTTGCCTATAGAACAAGCACAAGTCCTGCCACAGGATACGGGCACATCACTATTGAACAACCCAGCCATTCCCGAAGGAATCTTGCAAGAGGACCTCTCCGGTTCTCCTATCAAACATAAACCAACCATGCTGATTGTGGATGATAATAAGGAAATGTTGAAATTTCCTTTCGAGTAGTCTGGCTGATAAATACAGCATACTTACCGCAGAAGACGGTATAGAAGCACTGAATAAACTGAAAGAAAACGAAGTGACACTCATTGTAAGCGACTGGATGATGCCACGCATGGACGGAGTGGAATTCTGCAAAGCAATAAGGACTAACCAGGCTACCAGTCATATACCCTTCATCCTGCTAACGGCCAAGACAGATACCAACTCCAAGATAGAAGGTATGGATTGTGGTGCAGATGCCTACATAGAGAAACCTTTCTCCATGCAATACTTGGAAGCATGTATCAAGAATCTGGTAGACTTGCGTAATCTGCTGCGTCAGAAATTCTCGAAGATGCCGTTGGTTCCGCTGAACAGCATTGCCAATAATTCTATGGACGACAAGTTCCTTACCCGTATGAATGAAATCATAGAAGAGAATTTCTCCAATCCGGAATTATCCGTAGATTTCCTGACCGAAAAATTGTGTATCAGCCGTTCGGGCCTGTTTGCCAAAATAAAGACATTGGCCAATATCACCCCTAATGAACTGATTCAAAGTGGTACGTTTGAAAAAAGCAGCGATCTTGCTGGCAGAAAACAAATATCGCATCAATGAAATCTGTTATATGGTAGGATTCAATAATCCGTCTTATTTCTCCAAATGTTTCCAAAAACAGTTCGGCATGAAACCGGGGGAATTTGTAAACGGGAAAAGAGAAGAATAAAAACCAATCAAAAATCATTTCCTAAAAATAAAAAATCCGGTTTCCCCTTTCAGAGAAACCGGATCCATGATGAACGAGTGGTTTATTTCAATCAATAATTATTCTTCTTCACTTCGAAATAAGACTTGCGGATGCAGACATGCAGGACACACTTCAGGAGCTTCCGTACCTACATAAATGTAACCGCAGTTACGGCACTGCCATACAGTTTCTTCCGCTTTCTTGAATACTGTGCCTTCTTCCACATTCTTCAATAAAGCCAGATATCTTTCCTCATGCCCCTTTTCAGCTTCAGCGATTCTGCGATACATAGTAGCGATAGCAGGAAAACCTTCCTGATCGGCCACATCAGCAAAGTGAGGGTAATCAGTAGTCCATTCTTCATTTTCACCGGCAGCCGCAGCTTTTAAATTCTCCATAGTGGTACCAATGATACCTGCAGGATAGCTGGCAGTGATTTCTACCATACCACCTTCGAGGAACTTAAACATACGTTTTGCATGTTCTTTTTCCTTGATCGGCTGTTTCTGTAAAAATAGCTGCTATTTGTTCATAACCTTCCTTCTTGCTGTACTTGCAAAGTAAGTATAACGCATTCTAGCCTGTGATTCACCTGCAAATGAAGTCAGCAAGTTTTTTTTCTGTCTGTGTACCTTTTACGCTTTTAGCCATAATTGTTAGTTTTATTAGTTAGTATTATTTGATCATCTGTTGATGACACAAAGATATATATTTTATTTCAAAGTTGTATTCATTCAATTACGTTTTTTATATTTAAATTAAACGTTCACTTTTATATAAAATAGACAAGAACACCTATATTTGTGTTCACAACAACATTAACATTTTCCATTATGAAAAACATCATCAAATTATTCACTTTTCCCCTCCTTACTATAATAGGATTTAATTCATGTGCGTCCATACCGTTAAAAATCGGAGAGTCTGAAAACAACTCCACTTACACTGTCAGCTATCTGTTTGAACATGACGGTTGCAAGGTATATCGTTTTTACGATAAAGGAAATTACGTTTACTTCACTACGAGAGGAGATGTAACCAGTATCACAAATGATTCTACCGCCCAACGCACCATTACCATCAACAAAACACCCTATGAATAACAAAAATACGAATTTAAATAGAATAATACCTTAATTTATACATTAATTTATCTACTTTTGCAACTCGTTTAAAATCATAGCATAAAGTAGTTGACAAATGAAAGCATTTGAATTCAAACCGAAGCTCTTCACTACCCTACAGAATTATTCAAAAGAGAGCTTCATGGCCGACCTCATGGCCGGAATTATCGTAGGTATTGTTGCACTTCCACTAGCTATCGCATTTGGTATCGCTTCGGGAGTTTCCCCAGAAAAAGGCATCATCACTGCTATTGTAGCAGGATTTATCATCTCTTTATTAGGAGGAAGCAAAGTACAGATAGGCGGACCTACCGGAGCATTTATCGTAATTATCTATGGAATCATCCAAGAATACGGCATCAGTGGATTAACAGTAGCAACTCTTATGGCAGGAGTACTCCTTATTTTATTAGGTGTATTCAAGCTGGGAGCTGTTATCAAATTCATTCCTTATCCCATTATTGTAGGATTTACCAGTGGTATTGCCGTTACCATCTTTACGACACAGATTGCCGATATCTTCGGACTGAACTTCGGAGGAGAAAAAGTACCGGGAGACTTCATAGGTAAATGGATGATGTATTTCCATCATTTTGATACTGTTAATTGGTGGAACGCCATTGTCAGCATAGTCAGCGTCCTGATTATCGCACTGACTCCCCGGTTCTCAAAAAAGATTCCAGGTTCACTGATTGCCATCATTGTAGTAACCATTGCCGTGTACCTGATGAAAACATATGGCGGAATCACTTGTATCGACACCATTGGCGACCGTTTTACCATTCAGTCACAGCTGCCGGATGCAGTAGTACCCGAATTAAATTGGGAAGCTATCAAGAATTTATTTCCGGTTGCCATCACCATTGCTGTACTGGGAGCCATAGAATCTCTGTTGTCTGCTGCCGTAGCCGATGGTGTCATTGGTGACCGCCACGATTCAAACACGGAACTGATAGCCCAGGGCGCAGCCAATATTATCGCTCCGCTGTTTGGCGGTATTCCTGCTACAGGAGCCATCGCACGTACCATGACCAATATCAACAACGGTGGAAAATCACCTGTTGCAGGTATCATTCATGCAGTCATTCTGTTGCTGATTCTCTTGTTCCTGATGCCTCTAGCACAATATATCCCGATGGCCTGTCTGGCAGGTGTATTGGTGATTGTTTCCTATAACATGAGCGGCTGGCGTACTTTCAAAGCGTTGCTGAAGAATCCGAAATCAGACGTCACCGTACTGTTGATCACTTTCTTCTTGACTGTTATCTTCGATTTGACCGTAGCTATTGAAGTAGGTTTGCTCATTGCCTGTGTATTGTTCATGAAACGTGTCATGGAAACAACAGAAATATCGGTTATCAAAAATGAAATCGACCCCAATAATGAATCCGATCTGGAAGTGCACGAAGAACATCTCATGGTTCCCAAAGGTGTGGAAGTATATGAAATCAACGGTCCCTACTTCTTTGGTATCGCTACCAAGTTTGAGGAAATCATGTCCGAACTGGGCGACCGTCCCAAAGTACGGATCGTACGTATGCGTAAAGTACCATTCATTGATTCTACCGGTATTCACAACCTGACTAATCTATGCGAAATGTCTAAGAAAGAAAATATTCAGATTGTGCTTTCGGGAGTGAATGAAAAAGTGCATCAAATTCTTGAAAAATCAGGATTTAATGAACTGCTGGGAAAAGAAAATATCTGTCCTAATATCAATGTGGCTTTGGAGAAAGCAAAGGCTATTATAGAAAAATAAAATAAGAAAGGAGAGCATTATGGACTAAAATAAATGCTCTCCTTTTTGATTCTATTCTGCTAATGAAGGACAGGAATAGAAAGCCAATATCCTTTTTTCAGTAAATAAGTGTAAAAATGCCCCCATACTCCTCACTGGTGTTTTAAAAATCTTGAAAATCAGATTTTATCATTAAAAAGACCTTATCCGCATCCCTAAGCCCCTTCCTGCCATATAGTCAAGTGCTTTTCTTCGTGTTTTGTTGTATTTTCCATAGCTTATGGAAATAGATAAATGAATATTCAATCCTCCAACAGCATATTTCCTAAAAGGCTGTTACCTCCCCCATTATACCGCATATCAACAACCAGCAAAGAAACTTCCCTTTGATTCATATCCTGAGTCATGTGTTCCCAAAAATGGAGTATAAATAAAAAATCCCGTTAAAAATAACGGACAGAAAAATGGATATAGCGACAACGGTTCTATATTCACAAAAGTATGGGCATCCTGCAAAAAGAACTAACAATTCATTAATTCTCAGATGGAAATCGGCTAAAGTGATGTTATTTATTCATATCACAAAGCTCATCGCAAGCGGACAGGACAAACTGACAGCATTAGGCTTTCAATGACTTGTCAAGAATAAAAGCTGGATGTACCTTGGTCAGAAAGATGAAAAAAGTTCATCAGTTCGTTCTGATAAAGATTAAAGCTTCCATCATTATAATCAGGGATAGAAGTATATTCCATTATTATTCAAATCCATTCAATTGCAAGTATGTGAAACAACGTATCTCCAGTCTTTGAAAAATATCCAGGAATAAATTATATGTTTTAATAGTGACCTGAAAAAGTAAGATATGTTCATGAGCAAAGTAAGTTCACTTCATCGGCAAAGTAAGTCAACTTACTTGCCCTTTGAAGTCAACTTACTTTTTTCTTCAATACGAGACCGATACCGGAATACCGGAATCCTTTATCAATTTTCCTATTCTGTCCAATTCCTCATGAGTAGCCTTTTCCAAATCATGATCGGGCGTTTTCACGGTCGATGGTGTAAATCATCACCTGACGGGGAGCAATCTCTTTCACCGTTTCCAGCCAGGGCAGCACATACCGATCTGAAGTATTATCCACATCCTGCCCTTGATATTTGCCTTTCATGAACATGGTCTGAATAATCAGATTACCTTTGAAAGCTTTCATCCCTTTTATAATTTTCCGTACATCATAGTGCCTGGTCGGGCGGTCTGTCAATCGAATATAATCCGTATCAATAGTATCCAGCTTCAATATATTATTATCTATCTTATTCAATGCATCAAATACCTCCGGTTTGTGAATAAAAGTAGAATTACTCAATACACTCACTTTTGCCTGAGGAAAATATATATCACGCAATGCCAAAGTATCCTCTATAATTCCTGCAAAGTGAGGATGAGCCGTCGGTTCGCCATTACCGGCAAAAGTCAGCACATCCGGTTTAGGACCATTTTGCCGCATATCAATCAAACGGGCTTCCAAAGCCTCACGAACCTGCTCGCGAGTAGGCAGTTTCTTTTGGGGACGATGATCTTCATTAAAACCACATTCGCAATAAATGCAATCGAAGGTACAAAATTTACCATCTTCAGGAAGAAGATTGATTCCTAAAGACACTCCCAAACGACGACTATGTACCGGACCGAAGATGGGAGAAGGATAAATGACTGTTGACATAGTTCTTTTTTCAGTTGATAACAGTACAAAAATACAGAATGTTTTTCAAAATTTCAGTCTCAACTGCAAATAAAGGTCACTCTTTGTACTGCCGTCAATTTCCTCCAAGGCGGAACTTATCTTATCCCGATTGAAATAATGAGTAGTTCCGTACTTGGCCTGCAAGATAATGTGTTTATTCAATTCATAACGGGCGTTCACTGCCACACGCATACCTTTATAATAGAATGAAGGCATGGAAAAAGCATAGAGCACACTCTTTTCATAGATAGTAAGACGGGAATTATAGTCATCCGTATTAAACCATGCGGCACTCAAATCAAGCTGAAGAGGAAGCAAATGAAATGTATAAGCAGCACTTTGAGAAACCAGAAAACCATTGGAAGCAGATTGCCCACGAAAGTTGATGCGTACATAATCCGCTATGGTTTTCAATGTCAGCTTATCTTTCACGCTATAATTCAATTGGTATCGGCATTTCTGCTGAATAGATGGAATAGTTTGCTTGGTTTTATCCTCAGCAGTGAAGTCCTTTTCCTTCTTTTTATAACGATATCTTATAAACATTTCCAGTTCATAAGTAGGTGAATAACTTAATTGGAGTAATCCGTCCAATCCTTTGGTTCCTGCTTTGCTTACTAAATATTTCTTCCAAGGGAAATAGAAAAAATCACCATAACAAGTCATTTTGATATACTTTAAAATACTGGTTTCCAATCCTATATAAAATCCACTCTCATTTTGTACCGTACTTCCCTCTCCTATAGAACGAGCATAAACCGATTGATATTTGGCATCATAATACCTGTTCATAACTATTAACTGTGTTCCTCCTTTCGGTGAATAACGTAACATATTCATGGTTGCCCAAGTACCACATTTGTCTATAGCCGTTTCACCCAATAAAGAGAAGCGTTTCCAAAAGAATTTATAATCTCCTCCCACATTATAAAAGTCCTTTCCACGGGGATAATAAATATTATAGTACTTCTTCTCAGGATTCAACGGCTTGTTGAAAACATTATAAACAGCTGTTAATCCTAACTCACAGTACTTTCCATTATAATTTAAATTACTGCCAACCAACTGATTAGTTAATGTATTTTTCTTCTCAAACTCACGATACAACCGATGATATCCATCTTTTTTCAACGACCTTATAAACTGGTTATCAACAATACCATCCATCTTCCGATAAGAATAGAAACCATCCAATGTCCATCTTTTCGCCAACTTATAGCTGACTGCCATTCCTTGAAAATAGTTATATTCATCGGTAGAAGAATGCTTGCGTATGCCCCGGCTCTTATTTCCCAAAGTAGAGAGTGTAGCTGTTTTTCCCATCCCGAAATCAGTGTTGATAACTAGTCCATAACCTAGCTGACACGGTAATTACCAAGAGCTAAAGTCTTGATATGACCTATATTACGAATTAACAAGTATAGTGAATAAAAATCATAACCATTTTTTACTTTTTGTTCCGGTCAAAGAAAGGATTCATGTCCTCGCATCCTTTTTCAGCAGTAATTCCTGCATAAATCTGATCCCGATAATGAAAACTATATCGCAGATTATGATAATATCCATATCCCAATACTGTTTTGTTCGGATTCTTTTTTAAAGTTTCTGCCGGGTACTGTTGATACCCGGCCTTCGTATAAAAAGGAATATCGACACGTGTTGATAACTCTTGTTTACCGTATTTAATATTCGCTTTTATATTTTGGTTTATATTGCTCTTTTTTCAGGAGTTTCAAAGTAAATAAAGGGTAGTAAATAGTGAATAGTCTGCCTGTCAATATCTTCAATCATCCATAACTCATTGCGGGTAAGCATAGGACCATATTTGTACAGATAATACAATATATTCTCTACCAGTTGGTCAGAGAGAAATGGAAAACGTTCCAGTTGCTCTTTAGTTGCTGTATTGATATTGATGGGATTTTCACGTAATTCGGAAAGCTCCTCAAAGTGAGTATCCCATTGAAACGAACTGTTTTCATCTTCATCCATCAATTGCTCTGCCAGTTCTTCCCATACTTCCTGCGCACATAGGTTATGCACCGATAAAAGTATTGTAATACAGATAATTAACATTATTCTTAACAACCTGTTCATTTTGTAATTCATTGGCGTGTTTTAAGTTAAATAGTTTTATCCACTATACAGAGTAATCATATTTCTTGCTACTTTTGCACCAAGATGAAAAGGAAACTCTTTATAGCATTGTTTTTTCCTTTATAGCCGCTGCTGCTTATTCCCAGCAACAAACGACTACTATAAACGGATATATGGTACCTGTATGTGTATACAAAGGAGATACTATTCCAGCTGTACAGTTACCTAATGTATACATTTTCAGACCATTAAAATTCAAAAACGAAAAAGAAGACGGGAATATTACCGCCTGGTAAGGAATGTGAAGAAAACCCTGCCATTAGCCCGTGAAATTAACCGTGCTGTGATAGAAACTTACGAATATATAGAAACACTGCCTGACAAAAAAGCCAGGGAAAAGCACCTGAAACTCGTAGAGAAGGGACTAAAAGAGCAATATACACCGATTATGAAGAAATTAACCTTTTCACAGGGTAAACTGTTGATAAAGTTAGTAAACCGTCAGACGGATTCTTCCTCTTATGAATTGGTAAAAGCTTTTATGGGACCCTTTAAAGCCGGATTCTATCAAACTTTTGCAGCACTTTTTGGTGCCAGCCTGAAGAAAGAATATCATCCGGAGGGAGAGGATCGACTGACCGAACGGGTGGTATTGTTAGTTGAAAACGGACAAATCTAACTGATTCCTACTGTTTGAATTTTACTCTTATTATCTGAATTTCATTAATTTATTGGCAAACTCCCATACAATAATCCCTGTCGTTACTGATACATTTAACGAATGTTTTGTACCATACTGGGGAATCTCGATGCATCCGTCACAGGCATTGACTACTTCCTGTTGTACCCCTTTCCTTCATTTCCCATTACGATGGCATATTTTCTTATCGGCATCCAGTTCCAGTTTTATCCAGCAAAGTAC
>ENA-OQAX01000072-OQAX01000072.1-human-gut-metagenome-genome-assembly--contig:-NODE-72-length-19890-cov-2.894044_pt1 | contig 19890 bp, 20 predicted proteins | sample MGYA00242741_ERZ504539 | MGnify/ENA primary metagenome ERZ504539 (study PRJEB26092, sample SAMD00036277) | human gut metagenome | host: Homo sapiens | study: EMG produced TPA metagenomics assembly of... | reverse complement strand
TTTTTTATTTTTTGTTTTCGAATTCTCTCATCCATATATTCCTCCATCTCTGCTGCCAGAATATCCATCTTTTCCTGTGTTTCCGGCAATGCATAAGGAACCCTGTCCATGATTCTTTTCACATAATCATGTTCACGCATGATCTCATAGGTTTCCGGGAAATTGATATCATAATACTGAGCAATATAGGAAATCCAGTAGTCCACTTTTGAAACTCTGTCTGAAGATAATACAGATTCCTTTGCCATACAGGACTCCCATACCTTTGGTGCGATCACTCCTTCACCAACACCCTTCTCATCCACTCCCAGAAGTGTTTCCATTGACTCTTCCAGCTTTACCCTGCAATTATCCAGCTTGTCTGCATCTCGGATTAACTTTGCATGAAGCAGGGTTCTCTCGTCCGTAATTTCTTCCAGTTTGAAATCACTGTGCTTCTCAATCGCAGTGCAGATCAGACTGTCAAACCTGTCATCCTTCACAAATCTGCGGATCATTTTCTCCGGTCCGAACAGAAGCTGTGCACCATATACTGCATGCTCCATGGTTCCCGGTTCAAAGCTGTCAAATCGTTTAATCTGTTCAAATCTTCCAATATCATGGAGCAATCCGATTACCTTCGCCAGCTGTACATCTTCCTCATCCAGCCCCATACGGCGGGCAATGTCCTCTGCTGCATCAACCACTCCATAAGTATGTACGATTTTCAGATGAATCTTATCATCCGCTCTGTCATATTCATCCAGATATGTTTCAAAAGCAGCTTTCGCTGCATCAAAGTCTCTTGTTAAGTCTAATAATTTATCCATTATTATTATAATCCCTTCTTTATCCTGTTCGGACTACTTTATATTTTCTCAACCATTATTTTCTGCTTCCATACACCTTTTCTCACAATCATAAGATATACCTGAAACGATATGGAATCACAGTCATAAATGAAAGGTTCTTCTCTGTAGATCAGAGTCTGAATATTCTCTGCTTCCAATTCTTCTTTTCTTCGTTCAGCTTTTTCCATCAATTCATGTAGATACTTATTCTGTTTTCTGCCAAAATCTCTGTCCGGATAGACCGATGCTGCTTCCCTGATTTTTTCTCCCAGCAGAGTAATCACCGGTAAATGACTGCTCCTGCAAAGCATTCCGGCTATCTTTTTGGCATTTGATATATCCGGATTTTTTTCATAACGCCTGAGCATTTTTCCCAGTTTTTCATCTCCTGCTTCCGTTGCCAGTTCCTGCATAACTGCCAGTGCTTCCGCCGTTACCTCCCATGGGTTGTCCACCGGAACAATATACTTCTCCGGTACTGCCGGATAAAAAAGATAGTTTAACGGCGGGAAATCACGCAGCATTGCCAGCTTTCCTTCATACTCAGTGCAATATTTTTCTCCCAGATACTCATATTTATCACGCAATATGGCAATCTGATACTCCATTACCCTGAGATTTTCATAGCCCTTCACCCAGAAATGTCCCAGCTCTCCATAATTATACAACTGTGTTTCCAACAAAATATCTTCAAAAAATACAGTAAACACATTTCGCCCCTGATGAACCACCAGAATATACTCTACTTCACATAAATCCCTGTCTGCCTTCTCTACAGAGCCCTCAAACTCACCTTCATAATCCCTGACATAATTTCCCGTCATCCTGGCATTTTTCAGAACCAGAAAACTCTCCACTGCATCATTCATCAGATAGATCAGTCGTAATTCTCCACTCTCCGTCTGTCCGGTAAAACCATCTGGAATATCCACAAATTCACACTGTTCCTGCTCCAGAAGCAGATTTAATTTTTCAAAATTGTCTTCCATTATATCTTCCATCCTTAACTCCTGCTGTTTCTGTACAATGTCTTTCGCCGATTCTGTTTAACACACTTGATAAAAGAATCCATTGCATCGTTTCATGGAATTACCGCAATGCAGAAGCAGGATACATTTTGCACAATTTTACAGATATGTTTTTTATGATATCACTAATCATTATTTTCTGCCAAATAGAAAAATTTTTCTATTCAATAAAGAAACTGATTTTACTTCTCTGTAATTGACATCCCAAACATAATATTTTACAATATAACAAAGAACAAAGAAACCAAGCAGTATGTATATTACAGAATAAACAAACATAAAATAGGAAGGAGGCATACACGAATGGCAACAGCAACAATCCCATTGAAAGGCAGCACATCCATGGAATCAAAAAAAGTCAGTATTTCATCTAAACGCCAGATTACTATCCCGCAGAAATTTTTTTACGCTTCTGGGTTTAATACGGAAGCAGAATGTATCATGCGTGGAAACGAACTGGTTTTACGCCCCGTTAAAGAAAATACCAGTGGTGAATTTGCCGAACAGATTCTTGCCGATCTGATCAGACAGGGATATAGCGGTGAAGAATTACTTGAGAAATTTAAACAGACACAGCGAAAAATCCGTCCGGCAGTTGAAGCAATGCTTGCCGAAGCAGACCGGGTCGCAGAATCTAAATCAGGAGGATACTCCTTAGAGGATGTTTTCGGAACGGAGGATGAAAAATGACACAGGTACAGATCCTTCCACCTGCAGCAAAATTTCTGAAAAAACTTAAAGATAAAAGCTGAAATCTCTGTACAAAGAAGCTATTGAAATGATATGTGAAGATTATTCCATCGGCGAAGAAAAGACAGGTGATCTGGCAGGAATGTACGGTTATGACATTTATTATAATAAAACTAATTATGAACTGACATATCGGGTGAGACAGCTTGATGATTTGATAATCATCGTTATCATGGCCGGAACCAGAGAAAAATTTTTACGAGGAGTTAAAAACGTTATATACGCACTATATAACAGTACATATTTGTATCACAAGATAATCCCCCGGAAGTTAATCAGTACTTCCAGGGGATTATTCTATTGACAAAATTTATTCCTGCGCTCCCGTATCAGATGTCTGATATCTTTCCCATACCTCATTGACATTCTGAATATAGCATTTTACAATAGACCAAAGAAACCAATCAGTATACATGATAAAAAATCACTGAACAGAAAGGAGTCATTTCCATGGGACGATTTGTAAATTCCGGAAACAGTGCTTTTCAGGTTGCGCTGAATTCAGAAATCTATGTAGATAAAACCGGTTTGCTGGCATATACAAATAAGGTTATGGACACCACTGCAAAATTCATATGCAACAGTCGCCCCCGTAGGTTCGGGAAATCCATCACTGCCGATATGCTCACCGCATATTACTGTAAAGGCTGTAGTTCCGAAGAAATGTTCTCATCTCTGGAAATCGGTCAGGCACCTGGTTTCACGAAATATCTGAATCAATATGATGTGATCCATCTGGATATTCAATGGTGTATGGAACCAGCCGGCGGTCCGGAGAATGTAGTTTCCTACATCACTGAAAAAACGATTCTGGAATTAAGAAATTATTACCCTGAAATTCTGCCTGACTCCATAAGCTCTCTGCCTGAGGCTCTGTCCTGCATTAACACTGCCACTGGTCAAAAGTTCGTAGTAATTATTGATGAATGGGATGTTTTAATCCGAGATGCCTCTACCGACCTGATAGTCCAAGAGGAATACATCAACTTTCTCCGCGGTATGTTCAAAGGTTCTGAACCTACCAAATATATTCAACTGGCTTACCTCACCGGGATTCTTCCAATCAAAAAAATCAAAACACAGTCAGCTCTGAACAATTTTGCGGAGTTTACAATGACTGACGCCAGGATCTTTTCCAGATATATTGGCTTTACGGAGGAAGAAGTACGAATGCTCTGCGAAAAATACCACCGGGATTTCTCCAAAACCAAGCACTGGTATGACGGTTATCTGCTGGAGCAATATCAGGTATACAATCCTAAAGCAGTAGTAGAATTAATGATCTGGAATAAATTCCAAAGCTACTGGTCGGATACCGGAACCTACGAAGCAATTGTGCCTCTGATCAATATGGATTTTGACGGACTCAAAACTGCCATTATAGAAATGTTGTCCGGTAATTCCGTAGAAATCGATCCTACGACTTTCCAGAATGATATGGTGAACTTTACCTGCAGAGATGATATTCTTACCTGCCTGATCCATCTGGGATATCTGGGTTATGATCAGGACACTCATTCTGCATTTGTTCCAAACGAAGAAATCCGTCAGGAACTTGCCAAAGCTGTTAAACGAAAGAAATGGAATGAATTTCTGACATTCCAGCAGGAATCCTCAGAGTTGCTGGATGCCACTCTGGACATGGACGCAGACACTGTGGCCAGATCCATTGAAAAAATACACAATGAATACGCTTCAGCTATTCAGTACAACAACGAAAACTCCCTCAGCAGCATTCTGTCCATCGGTTATCTCAGCACTATGCGGTATTATTTTTAAACCTATACGTGAATTTCCTGCAGGCAGAGGTTTTGCAGATTTTGTCTACCTCCCAAAACCAGAATATTCCAGAGATTACCCTGCACTTGTTGTTGAGTTAAAATGGAATCAAAATGCCCAGACCGCAATCCGGCAGATAAAAAACAGGCAGTACCCTGAGGCTATTACAAATTATACTGACAATATTTTACTTGTTGGAATTTCTTATGATAAAAAACAGAAAACACATAATTGTGTAATCGAAAAATACTCTGAGAAATAATAAAGGGGCTGATTGTCCTTTACGAAGAACATCTTACCGATTATCTATACGAGAAAAGAAATGCAGGAATGGGAAGCTCTTGTAAGCTAACCCATTCCCACTCTCTGTCTATTCCTTCGTCATTTGTATTATTACCAGAAGTTTCCTGATACTTCCAATCACTTTATATATGTCCATAATGATTTTCAGACAGTCATTCTTATAATATTTTTCTTCTCCCATGGAAACAATACCGCTTTCACATATATTCTATACTCAGCGCTTGAAAGTACCAGGAATTAATAATTTTTTTCACGTACAAAATCTTTAAAATCGCTTCTTTGTTTCCATATCCTGATTGTATCACACAGACTCCCGAAATCGCATACATTCACACAAACAACTATATTTCACTACATATTTAACCAATTTTTTCCAATCTTCCTCACAGACAAATTGCATCCCGTTATTTTTTATAGTATGATTATTGGAAATACAGTTCATTTTATCCATCTGGCATATCCGACAGATATTGTCACTGACATAAGAAACTACAACCACTTTAATCCAAAGGAGCTTAATCCAATTTTGAAACTTGCAATCTGCGAAGACAACCCTTCACATTATGAAATAATACATACTATTCTGCAAAAGTATCCTCCGGGAGCTTTTGAAATAACACATTTTATATCCGGTGATGAATTTCTCCGGGCTGTTGCTGAAAATGGATGCCCTTATCCCATTGTACTGACGGATATTGATCTTGGTTCTGACACTGTAAATGGCATCTCACTTGCAGAAAAGATCAACCATATCAATCCGGACACTCAGATTATTTTTTATCAGCCAGTATCTGCAATATGCTACCGCAGTATATGAGACAGAACACACCTACTTTATCCATAAACAGCAGATGGAAAAGTATCTTCCTCTGACTCTGAGAGCAGCGTGCCAGAAGCTCGAGAAACTGCATACACGATATCTGTATTTCTCCGGAAATTCACGCAATTATCAGGTGCTCTGCTCCGATATTCTTTATCTGGAACGAAATCTGAGGCAGACCACGATCTATACCAGAACAGGAACATATACAACAAAAGAAAGACTGACAGCTCTTACAGAAAGAATGAAACCAGATTTCTGTCTCTGCCATAACAGCTTTGCCGTCAATCTCCATGCTGTACGTACTTACAGTCATAAGGGCATTATACTTTCTGATAACACAGAGATCCCTGTCAGCAGATCTTATTACCAGCAGTTTAAGGATTCATTTGCTTTCATGATGCTTGCCGGTCACAGGGAGGTACAGTAAATGGGCAGTCATATGATCAATCTATTTTTGTGTATTCTATCCAGCCTTTATCTGTGTTTTGGACTGCTTTACTTTTGCTGCAGAATCCTGCTCTGCAAACGCAAGATCTCACTTCCACTGTTTTTGTGTCTGTCAGTATTTATGGCATTGTTATTTTGGTTCAAGCGTGAATCACAGCATAATGGAATAACAATCGTATTTCAGCTTACAACATTTCTTGTAACACTTTTTTTATTCCAGGCATCTTTTATGAAAAAATTAGCTGTTTATTTTATTTTCCAGCTGCTGGTAATCTGTCCGGAAATTTTTATGTACCAGTGTTTTCATTGCACTTCATAATCTTTTTATACCGACCAATACCTATACTCCGCACAACCTGATATCCAGTTGTTCACCTGCAGAATATTTCGTTATCGAACTCTCCAACATCCTGCTTGGCCTGTTTCTTCTCTGGAAAATATCAGAAATCCTGCGACAGTGTATAGATTATTTGAAAATACTCACCTTTTTACAACTGTTACTGCCACTGGTCGCTCCGGTTTTTCTCAATGTTATAATTTCCCTTCAGAAAAAGCCCGAAGCAGTTCTGGCTCTGAGCATCATTTACTGGATCATATGCATCGGCAGTTATCTGTTGTTTCTGCGTGCAGTCCATTCTTTAGCCCAACAGCACAGGGAATATTTACAGAAAAAATGGAAATTAAGCTGATGAAAAAGCAGATAAACGATTCCGTTCAGTTAAGTAATGAATATGCCAGTCTCCGGAAATGGAATCACGATATTGAGAATCACATCATGTCTGTCATGTATTTGATGGATATGAAAAATATGAGGAAGCAGAAACATATACCGCTTCTGTTCTGTCCCGGCTTAATTGCAGACCACAAGAAAAACAACCAGAGGAGGATTTCAGTCATGAAAAAGAACATTAAATTGATTCCTTTATTTCTCTTCCTCTTTGTATTCCAGCTACTATATTTTCTGTCTACAATTTATACAGAAAAAATTGATCATATGTTTCTGATCCTGGCAGTATTTATGGTCCTTATCTGTATCCTTTTATACTGCGTTCTTTCTGATGTGTTAAAGAAATCCAATGCTGAAATGGAACTGGCTTTTCTTCAAAAACAGAAACAGTTAAAACAGGAACAGGATTACAGTCTTCAGATCCGCAGACAGGATACTCGGGATTTTCAGGTCAAAACTGTACAGGGACTTCAGGATTTCCAGATATTTCTGGAACAGGGAGAATATGAGCAGGCTGATACTGCGATCAGAAATCTGAATCAGACTTTTCAGAAAAAGCGTTTTCATCCTTACTGTCAGAATAACCTGTTACAGGCAATCCTGGAAGGGAAACGGCTTCGTGCAGAACAGGAACATATCCAGATATCCTACGAGATCCTTTTACCGGAAAAGATTTCCATTAATACGACTGACCTGAGCAGTATATTTTTTAATCTTCTGGACAATGCTATCGAAGCTTGTAGCGCTTCCGGCAATCCTGATCCTGAAATCCGACTGTCTGCAAACATTTCCAACGGATTTCTGACTGTGTATATGCACAATACCAAGAACCCGATGCAGACTTTTACACATAAGACTACGAAATCAGAACCGGAAGCTCATGGATATGGGCTTTCTATTATTGAAGATATCTGCCAGAAGTATAATGGCTCCTATCAGTGGATCGACCATAATAATACTTTTGATTCCATTGTCTTACTACAGATAAAAAAATCTCTGAAAAAAGGAGGCGCTTTCCATGCCAGTTACTCCCACGATCGAAGTAGATGATACCCTGAAAGAACGAAGCTCTCACGGCTCCTTTGAGCTTCCCATAGAAACTTATACAGACAACTGCGAAATCTTCCATTCCCTCTACAACCACTGGCATGACGAGATGGAACTGATCTATATTGAATCCGGCAGCGGACTGGTCCGTCTGAATAAAGAGATCCTCCGCGTCAAGGCCGGTGACCTGATCATTGTGAACCGTGGAGTTCTCCATGGCATAAAAACAGATCTGAAGAATATCCTTTATTTCCGTAGTATTGTTTTTGACCTGAACTTTCTGTCAGGCCCGGCGGGAGATTTATGTCAGGAACGTGTCATTTCCCTGTTGATGGATAATCAGGCGGAATTTACCCATATTATTTCCAGATCTGATGACAATTATGGGAATATCTGCCTGCTTTTTGACAGGATCCATTCCTGCCATAAAGAAAAAAAGCCATATTATTTCGTAAAATTAAAAGGCTTTGTTCTTCAGCTTTTTCTACGAAATGCTCATGGGAAATTACATCACTCCCGCAGATAAGGAAGAGAACAAAAGTCTTGCTTCTATTAAAAAGATCCTGGACTACATCAACCTCAATTATTCACAGTCACTGACCGCGGCAGAGCTCACTGCGCTCTCCAATTACAGCGAATACTACTTTATGAAACTGTTTAAGCAATATACCGGCAAGACTCTGATCGCCTACATCAATGACCTGCGCATTGAAAAAGCAAAGCCTCTGCTTCTGCATTCCGACTCCTCTGTCACAGAGATCGCACTGGAAGTAGGCTTCAACAACACCAGCTATTTCATCAAAAAAGTTCCAGCAGGCAACCGGAATGTCTCCTCACAAAATTTCGCAGAAACCTGTCATAAAATCGCAATTTTGTTGTATTTTTTTTAATAGACTGCTGATATAGTTATAGATGTCAGCAAGAGAACTTCTCTTCCTGATATAAATCAAAAACAATACACTATTCAAAACTAAAAAATAAGCAATCTAACTCATAAAAAAACACATATTCATTTCAGAAAGGGAGATTACGATGGAAACTTTAGAAAAACTCATCTACGACCTGTATAAGAAAAAACGCACGTCAGTGCACAGACGAAGAAATCTACAATGCATTATTAATCTATACAAAGAACCAGCTCTTCGAAAGAGGCTATCAGGACGGAAAGAAGAAGATTTATTATATTTCCGCTGAATTCCTGATCGGTAAATTATTATCCAACAACCTGATCAACCTTGGAATCTACGATGATGTTGCTAAATTCTTAAAAGAAAACGGCAAAGAAATCGCTGCTATCGAAGAAGTTGAACCGGAACCATCTCTTGGTAACGGCGGTCTTGGACGTCTGGCAGCCTGCTTCCTGGATTCCATCGCAACTCTGGGACTTCCGGGCGAAGGTATTGGTCTGAACTATCACCTCGGACTGTTCAAACAGCTCTTTGAGAACAGACTTCAGAAAGAAACTCCGAACCCATGGATTGAAAAACACAGCTGGCTCACACCTGCAGGTGTTTCCTATACTGTACCGTTCCGCGGATTCTCACTGAAATCTTCCCTGTACGATATCGACGTTGCAGGCTACAATAACAAATCCATTCATCTGCACTTATTTGACATCGATCTGGCAGACGAATCTATGGTTCACGATGGAATTTCCTTTAACAAAAAGGACATCCTTCACAACCTGACACTGTTCCTGTATCCGGATGACAGCGATGATGACGGACGTAAACTCCGTATCTTCCAGCAGTACTTCATGGTATCCAATGCCGCTCAGTTCATCCTGGACGAAGCAACAAAGAAAGGCTGCAACCTGCATGACCTTGCAGACTACGCAGTGATCCAGATCAACGATACTCACCCAAGTATGATCATTCCTGAACTAATCCGTCTCCTGACAGAACGTGGAATCGCCTTTGATGAAGCTGCTGAAATCGTATCCAAAGTATGTGCTTACACAAACCATACTATCCTTGCAGAGGCTCTGGAAAAATGGCCAATGGACTACCTTCTTGATGTAGTTCCTCACCTTGTACCAATCATCGAAAAGCTGGATGAAAAGATCAAAGCAAAATATCCTCAGGAAAATGTAGCCATCATCGACAAGAACAACCTGGTTCACATGGCACATATGGATATCCACTATGGATTCTCCATCAACGGTGTTGCTGCCCTGCATACAGAAAATCCTGAAACAAGCGAGCTGAAAAGCTTTCTATGATATTTATCCGGAGAAATTCAACAACAAAACTAACGGTATCACATTCCGCCGCTGGTTAATGCACTGCAATCATCTGCTGACAGACTATATTACCTCTCTGATCGGTGATGAGTTTAAAACAAATGCAACTGCTCTGGAAAATCTCCTGAAATATAAGGATGATGAGGCAGTTCTGAACAAGCTTCTTGAGATCAAAACAGAAGCTAAGAAAACCTGTAAAGAATTTATCCTCTCTAACACAGGTGTTGAAATTAATGAGAACAGCATCTATGATATCCAGATCAAACGTCTCCATGAGTACAAACGCCAGCAGTTAAATGCTCTGTACATCATCAGCAAATATCTGGAGATTAAGGGTGGAAAGAAACCTGCTCAGCCTGTAACCTTTATCTTCGGTGCAAAAGCAGCTCCTGCTTATGTGATCGCAAAGGATATCATTCATCTTCTGCTCACACTCCAGGATCTCATCAAAGATGATCCGGAAGTTGCACCATACATGAAGCTTGTTATGGTTGAAAACTACAATGTATCCGCAGCCGAAAAATTATTCCCTGCATGCGATATTTCTGAGCAGATCTCCCTGGCTTCCAAAGAGGCAAGTGGTACAGGTAACATGAAGTTCATGCTGAACGGTGCCGTTACTCTGGGAACTATGGATGGCGCTAATGTTGAGATCAGCGAACTGGTTGGTGAAGATAACATCTATATCTTCGGTGAATCCAGTGAGAAAGTTATCGAACATTACGAGAAAGCTGACTACTGCTCCAGAGATATTTATGAAAATGACAAACGCATCAAGGAATGTGTTGACTTCATTGTAAGTGAAAAGATGCTGGCACTTGGCCACAAAGAAAATCTCGAAAGACTGCACCACGAACTGGTAAGCAAAGACTGGTTCATGACATTGCTTGACTTCAACGATTATGTTGAGAAAAAAGATCAGGCACTGGCTGATTATGCAGACAGAAAAACATGGGCTAAGAAGATGCTGGTTAATATTGCAAAAGCCGGATTCTTCTCTTCTGACAGAACTATCGAGCAGTACAACAACGATATCTGGCACCTGACACCGGCAAAATAATCCAATAAAATTTATGATCATATAAATTCTGTAAAAAATTCAACAGCAGGCATTGTATATTCAATGGAATATACAGATGTCTGCTGTTTTATATTTATCAGGTCATAAAAATCTCTCACTATGTTAATTTTAATCAAATCAGACTATAACTACGGCAACCGAATTCGAGCAAAATATACCGCTTTATATATCCTTGTAATAAGCTGGAGATATAACATCCGCCTCCTTGCAGGAGCATCCGTTCTCGTAACTGTCACAGCAGTCACAGTTTGAACAGTACATATGGGTATCCGGAATATAGAACAATCCTCCATAAAGCGGTGAAGTACGGAGTTCTTTTGACTCTTTCTTGCTGTTGGCAAAATGGATTCCATTAGAGATTAGCATATTTTCAGGTTCATACTGAGAGAAATCAAAATAATGTCCCTGTGTTCCATGATGGGGCACCTTGATACACCAGTAATGTTCGTATAATGGCAATTTTCCATCATAGTTCTCTGCGATCATTTTCAGATGCTCAGGCTGTGCATCCCCGGTAAACAAAAGATTTAATTCTCCGTCTCTGGCATTCTGGAACACAATACTGATCTTATGCTTGAACTGCCGCAGATTTATCTGATTCTCATTCAGCCATGCCAGCAGTTTCTTAAAATCAGGAAGTGCTTTGATTCTGCGAAATTCACGTTCATACACATATGCCCGGATAATTTTCTGACGGACCTCCGGCTGTTCTGTCAGCTCAGATGCTGTTGAATCTGTTTCTTTTTCCACAGTTTCCGCTGGTTTATTGCCTTCAGCAGTCATAGACCATACGATCAGTCTCAGTTTCTCTGCAAATTCAAGCAGAACATCCATTACTTCTTTAAATTTCCCGTCTTCACAGATTCTGTTATAGACTTCGTCCGTCTCCTTCCGGATTACATCTGTATCCGGCCAGAGTGCCTGATATTTGTTTTCAAACAGTTTTCCCCTGCTTAACAGTTCCACGTTCTGTTTGTTCTCCAGAAGTGCATCCACCAGTGCAAACAGGCTGACCTGACGGCTTGGCAGTCCGGATTCTTTTAACAAATCTGCCAGAAGCAGCAGCACCAGTGTTCTGCTCATTTCTTTTTTTGAAAAAACATCGGGAAGATAAATTTTCCCAAAGTCAACAGAAATATCTTTTTTCTTCATCATATAAAAGAAGCCCTGACAGATGATCCATATGAAAATGTGTCAGAAGCAGATTTTTACTCTTGATCGTAGACAGATCTGAGATGATCACATCAAATATTTCTCTTCTGGGGCGCCCCTCTATCCTGCTGTTATTTGTTCCGAAATCTACCAGCAGACTCTTCTTTCTGTCCCGGAGACAGAAGCAGTCTCCGAAACCTACATTATACATTCGTACCTTCATTCTTTTCCCTCTTGTTTACAATGGTTGGTTTTATTTTAATATAGGGAAATTGGAAATGCAAGAGGGTGTTGTTTGTGTTATTATAGTGTCGTATGATTACTGGTTACTGTTCACATATCACTATCCCGCGAGGTGTTTTTAGCATAAAATATGCCAAAAATCCCGAGACATACAAGCCAAAAATCCCATTGCCGCAGGCAATCTGGAATGAATTTTGGCTGCGTTACTGAGAACAGAGTAAACAGTAACTCATCTGAAATAAAAGAGCGTGTTTGAAAAATGTTTTTCGCAAGATGTGTGTCACAATTTGTGAGAATGTTTTTAAATACACCTGAGGAAAAACAAATATAAAATATCAGCAGAATGGAGATAGAACACTTATGACAAAACAGGAACTGGCTCTCGAGGTCATTGAACGGTTAAAAAAGGAATATCCTGATGCAGACTGCACTCTGGATTATGATAATGCATGGAAATTACTGGTAAGTGTGCGTCTGGCTGCACAATGTACAGATGCAAGAGTAAATGTAATTGTACAGGATCTGTATGCAAAGTTCCCTACTGTAGAAGCTCTTGCAAATGCAGATGTTGCAGATATCGAAGCAATCGTACGTCCCTGTGGTCTGGGTAAGAGTAAAGCAAGAGATATCAGTGCCTGCATGAAAATCCTCCACGAACAGTATCATGACAATGTTCCCGGGGATTTTGATGCTCTGCTGAAGCTTCCCGGAGTTGGAAGAAAGAGTGCCAATCTGATTATGGGAGATGTATTCGGCAAACCGGCGATCGTGACAGATACCCATTGCATCCGTCTTTCCAACCGCATCGGTCTGGTCGATAATATGAAAGAACCTAAGAAAGTAGAAATGGCTTTATGGAAGATCATTCCGCCCGAAGAAGGCAATGATTTCTGTCACCGCCTGGTCAATCATGGCCGTGATGTCTGTACAGCACGCACTAAACCTTACTGTGACAGGTGCTGTCTGAATGATATCTGTGAAAAAAATGGTGTAGACAGCCGGGAATAATTATTTTATACACATATAACCAAAATAATCCATACCATTATACACATTATCCCAAAGAAAATCCCCATCTCTGTGTTTCTTTAACCAGAGCGTGTCTGAAAAAGGCTTTCTGCAAGATGTGCGTCACAATTTTGTGGGGATATTTTGCCCGGATGAGGGCGCGTAGTGGGCTACGGCAACTGAATTCGGGGTGAAATATCCCGCAAAGTGGGGGCGTGGCAGATTGCGGGGAATGATTTTTTCAGACGCACTCTAGCTCAGCAGATGAGGACTTTCTTATTTGTCTAAATGTGCTCCTCAAGGCTTGCGAAGAAAAGTTCATAGAAATCGTCTTCCCCTGCAAGCTTCGGAGAGTTTTCACCTCCACCGTTTGTACTTCTTCGCATGGTAGCATAAAATTCTTCTCCGGCTGTGATCAGATCCATCTCATAAATCTGATATCCCAGTTCCCGACACTTCGCGCAGAAAGCGGCAAGCGGCTGTTCCGCCTTTCTGGTATCCATCAGTTCCTGCCAGATGTTACGGTCTTTCAGTGCTTTTTCTCTTAATTCGTCTAACATTGCTCCGATTTCCATAATAACATTCCTCCTCTTTGTTTTCTGACCTTCATCAAATAACTATTCCATCGTTATCTGCAGAATTGTTACTTCATCAGTTCATAATAAAATATATACTGCTGCATCACGCCCCGGCAGCCTTTATAACGTCTGTTTGGAAATCCCCGTTTATAATGGGCATCCAATGCCTGGCGGATGTGAGTATCTACAGGAAATGCATCCAGCTGATGCAATCCGAAAAGACAGATACAGTCAGCTACTTTCTCACCAACTCCATACAGTCCCAGCAGTTCTTTTTCGTGCAGCTTTATAAGTCATATCATGCAGACTGTTAAGTGAAATATCTCCGAAACAGACTTTTCTGGCTGTGTCCAGCACATATTTTGCTCTGTATCCCAGATTACACTCCCGAAGCTGTTCTTCCGTTGCCAAAGCCAGTGCCTCTGCAGTCGGAAACGCATAATATTCTGCACCTGTGCTGCTTGTTTTTCTTACTCCAAATTCCCGGCTGATATTTTCAATACACTTCTTTATTCTTGTAATATTATTCTGTTGAGAGATCAGGAATGAAATAATCATCTCCCACAGATCCTGCTGCAGAATGCGGATTCCGCTTCCCATCTCTCCTGCTGCTGTCAGATATTTATCCCTTGTATTGATCATGTTTATATATTCACTGTAATCACAATCCAGATCAAAATACCGGATCCAGAAGAAAATGAAATCTTCTTCCGGACAAAAGAAATTGACAATTCCTCTCTCCTGAGTCAGTTCCAGATATTTATCTCCCGCAATCACCCGGTAACGGTCATCACCGATCTGATCCATCCGAAAGCACTGCCCGGATCTGCAGATCTGCCCCAGGTCAAAATTATCCATTTCTATTGTCAGCATACTATATAACCCCTTATCCTTCTGTTACCAATGTTACTAATAACTCTTTTTTTTCTTGATGAATATATGAATGTATTATATACTATTCTAAGTATAAACGTAAGCAGAAAGGGGTTCTTACCAATGAAATTTATATATCCTGCGGTTTCCGCAAAAATGAAGAAGGCAGATATAAAGCATTTTTCCGGATCTTGCCTGTTGTGAAGCTGAAGGCGACACTCTTGACGATGCGATCGATAATGCAAACGAGGCTGCTTATAACTGGATTTATGCAGAAGTAATGGAAGATGAAATGGATCTCCCTGCAATTTCCGATGAATCCGATCTGGATCTGCTGGAGGGAGATATTGTAAGAAATATTCAGGTCAATATCCGTATGTATGACGGATGGGATGAGTAACCACTACCCGCAACGACAAATTACAGAAATTCAGCTCCGTTATGTTACAATAAATCAAACATTAACGGAGCTTTTTTATTATTTAAATCTGCTCAGACACACTTCGGTGTACTATCTGCAAAACGATTTTTTTCTCTCGTTTTGCACTTCAAAAGGAGGTTTTACTATGAAAGCAAGAAGTTTTAAAAAATTCTTTGTGAGTATTGCACTCAGTGCTGTTCTCACGTTATCGTCCGCTTCCTCTGTATTCGCAGCCACAGCACAGCTGGTACCCGCTGAACAATCTGTGGAACTGACTCAAAGTGACGATTCTGATGCCCCTGCCATTGAATCATCCGATGCACAGAATGCCTGCGCTTCTCTTACCGCCCAGCCAGGGATCAGACAGACAGCAGCTTCCGAGAATTCTGTAACTATTCAGTGGAACCCTGTTACCAATGCTTCCAAATATGCTGTCAATATCAGCCCTTTAAGTTCCTCTTCCTATCGTTTTCTCGGCTATATTGGCAATACCCGCAACAAAGCTAAGATCAATAAGCTAAAAGCAGGAACTGCTTACGTTATTAAAATCACAGCACTGAATTCATCCGGCATTGCGATTTCTTCCCGTACTGTGGGATGTACCACGCTTTATTCAAAGGTAAAGATTAAATCTTCCTATGCATCAACCGGCAGATATACCTTCAATATGCAGACTGTAAACCCTTCAAACTCCATTACAGGTTATAAGGTTGTATACCAGAGTTCTGCAGCCCATAAACTTATAACTAAGTATTTTAATACCAGATATTCCTTTACCATTCCAATATCCGGCAATACATTTTATCAGGTGAAGATTTACCCTTACCTGGTTCTGGGAAATAAACGGTATGTAAGTTCAACCTCTACGGACAGATATATTTCCAATGTCATCACTCTTCAGAAAGCAGGCAACACAAACAGCTCCATGAGCGTAAAATGGAACAGAACTGCCGGTGCAGACAATTACAGTATTTACATAAAATATCCGGGAAGCAGTTCTTTCAAAAAAGTAAAAACAACAACTTCCAATTTCTTTACACTCACCGGAATGAAAAAGAATACCAAGTACGGCATTAAGGTAATTGCCAATAAAAAAATGAAAAACAAAGTATGGCATTCTGATTCCAAAGCCTATAATATGTCCTTAGTCTGACCATAGTTATCCATAGCAATTGCATAAATCCGGCTACGTTATCAATGACGTAGCCAAATTTATATTGACTTTCCCATATCTAAGTGATACACTGATTGTAATTGAGACAAGGGGTGCTTGTGTAAACAGGCTGAGAGTAAGCTGTATCGCTTTAACCCATTACCTGATTTGGATAATGCCAACGTAGGGAAAGTTATAGTTCTTCCACACTGCAATATGCTTGTTGGCATATTGCAGTTTTCCTTTTACTCTGAACGGACATATCATATTATCTCCCCCCTGTTTTAATTGCGGACAAATAGTCAGGCAAATGATTTCATACGCCTGAAAGGCAATAAAATATTGCCACGACAGACCGGGGGCACCACTCTCTGTCACACCAATAGTTTACTTAAAAACTTACGAATATGCGCAGGTGCAAGTCCCTGCTGTATGCAGGAGGCGCAGTTCATTTAATATTGCTGTTTATCTATTACTATGTGCAGCAATTAAGAGCCCACAGTGCAGGGCAAGGAGGAAAAAATGACACAGTATACAACGCAGATGGACGCGGCACGTCAGGGAATCATCACACCACAGATGGAAATCGTAGCAGAAAAAGAACACTTTGACGTGGAAGAATTAAGAGAACTGATTGCAAAAGGACAGGTAATTATTCCCTGCAACAAAAATCACAAGAGCATCAGTCCGAGCGGTGTCGGTGCAAAGCTGACCACCAAGATCAATGTAAATTTAGGTGTTTCCAGAGACTGGAAAGACGTTGATATGGAATATGAAAAGGTACATTCAGCAGTAGAAATGGGTGCAGAAGCCATCATGGATCTCAGCTCCTACGGAGATACCAGAAGCTTCCGCCGCAAACTTACATCCGAATGTCCGGCAATGATCGGTACTGTTCCAATCTACGACGCAGTAGTATATTATCACAAAGCACTTGGCAAGATTACTTCTGAAGAGTGGATTGATATCGTACGTATGCATGCAGAAGACGGCGTGGATTTTATGACTATCCACTGCGGTATGAATCGTGCAACCGCAGCACGTTTCAAACAGAATAAACGTCTCATGAACATTGTTTCCAGAGGTGGTTCTATTATGTTCGCATGGATGGAAATGACAGGAAAAGAGAACCCGTTCTATGAACATTTTGATGAAATTCTTGATATCTGCAGAGAGTATGATATCACTTTAAGTCTGGGAGATGCATGTCGTCCCGGATGTATTGCAGATGCAACTGATACTGCACAGATTGAAGAGCTGATCACTCTCGGTGAGCTTACCAAACGTGCATGGGAAAAGGATGTTCAGGTTATGATCGAGGGACCTGGCCACATGCCGCTGAACCAGATCGCAGCTAATATGGAGATCCAGAAAACTCTTTGCCATGGCGCTCCTTTCTATGTACTTGGACCGCTTGTAACAGATGTTGCTCCCGGATATGACCACATTACTTCCGCAATCGGCGGTGCGATCGCTGCTTATTCAGGTGCTGCTTTCCTCTGCTATGTAACACCTGCAGAACATCTTCGTCTGCCAAATGCAGCTGATGTAAAAGAGGGAATTATTGCTGCCAAAATTGCTGCTCATGCTGCTGATATTGCCAAAGGAGTTCCCGGTGCCGCAGAATGGGATTATAAGATGAGCGAAGCGAGAAAACGTCTTGACTGGGAAGAAATGTTCAAACTCAGCATGGATCCTGAGAAAGCAAGACGCTACCGCGCAGAGGCCAAACCTGAGAAAGAAGACACCTGCAGTATGTGCGGAAACTTCTGTGCCGTAAAGAATACAAACCGTATTCTGGATGGTGAAATTGTTACTATTTTTGATGAATGATGCTTTTATAAAAGCCGTATTTCAACATGTTTGATTGTTGAAATACGGCTTTTTATTTACTATATCTTCATCATATCTGACATAATACATCCACCGGCTGAACCATGTTCCATAATCTCATTTAACTGTCCTGTTCCCGGATGTATCCCTCCTATGGCATATACAGGAATCTTTACTGCTTTACAGACATTCTCCAGAAATTCCAGTCCTCTGGGTGGAAGTCCTTTTTTACAGTCAGTTGTATAAATATGTCCTGCCGTAAGATAATCAGCTCCCAGACTTTCTGCTTTCAATGCATCTTCTACGGAGTGAACCGAACTTCCGATCTGCCGGAAACCTCCAAGCTTTCCCTCATATTTTTCCAACAGAAATATTGGCAGATGAATGTATGGATGATGCAGTTTTTCTGCTACGTTTACATAGGTATGTAATATGCAGGGAACCTGATATCTCTTACAGATTTCCAGTATCTGCTCTGCCAGACGAGAATATTCTTCCTCCGGCAGATCCTTTTCCCTCAGAATAACCGCCTCGGATGAAGGCTGCATACACGATCGATCTGTTCTGCAAAGGGACGTTGACACAGGGAGCGGTTGGTCACTGCAATTACATTTTCATAAGGATTTTTCTGCATTTTAGAGGTACACATAATCATTCATAACCGGCTGAAGATCATGATCCAAAAGTGCCTTATAGACTTCATCTACAGACCTTCCGTCTGAAATCTCAAACTGGTCATCTCCTTTATCTTCGATATCCTCCACATGACTTCCGATTCCTGTGCTGACTCCTGCTGAAATCTTTGTCGCAGCAATTCCAACCAGGTTATCGCGGACACGCTCACACTCTCTGGTAGATACCGTAATGCTTGCAAATGGCATGAACAGACGATAGGCGCAGACCACCTGAAGCAGCTGTGGTTCATGTACATCCATAGGATTAATACGGTCATTGTTGATGATCGGCCGAAGTCTCGGACAGGAAAATGCAATCTCTGCATGAGGATATTTTCTCTGCAAAAGATATGCATGATATCCGGTGGCAAAAGCATCCTTACGGAAATCATCCAGTCCCAGAAGTGCAGCAAATCCTACTCCTCGCATACCACCCTTTAAAGCACGTTCCTGTGCGTTCAGACGATAAGGAAATATACGCTTGTGCCCTGCAAGATGCAGAGTTTCATACTTATCTGAATTATAAGTCTCCTGGAATACCGTTACATAATCAGCTCCGCATTCATGGAGATATGCATACTCATCTGAATTCATAGGATAAACTTCTAGTCCGATTACTTTGAAATATTTCCGGGCAATCTTACATGCTTCTCCGATATATTTTACATCAGATTTTGCTCTGCTCTCTCCTGTAAGAATCAGGATTTCCTGCAGTCCTGTCTTTGCGATAGCAGCCATTTCCTTATCAATCTCTTCTGCATTCAGCTTTGCTCTGCGGATTTATTATGCAGTTAAATCCGCAGTAAATACAGTAATTCTCACAGTAATTTGCAATATAAATAGGGGTAAACATATACACACTGTTCCCAAAATGTTTCCTGGTTTCTTTCTTGCGCAG
>ENA-OQAX01000071-OQAX01000071.1-human-gut-metagenome-genome-assembly--contig:-NODE-71-length-20089-cov-4.002004_pt1 | contig 20089 bp, 20 predicted proteins | sample MGYA00242741_ERZ504539 | MGnify/ENA primary metagenome ERZ504539 (study PRJEB26092, sample SAMD00036277) | human gut metagenome | host: Homo sapiens | study: EMG produced TPA metagenomics assembly of... | reverse complement strand
GTTCGCTGTTTCCGCCACTGGCGGCGCTCACCTTTGCAGCATCCAGTATTATCTGCGCTTTTGGCTTGGCATCTGCCGCACCTCGCTCGCCGTATCGGCACTTAGAATTATGCGGTATTGCCCTTGAAAACCAAGGCATTCTGGCTTAGTCCCTTCTTTTTTGACCGAAAGCAAAGGACTTTCGCAAGAATCAAACAAGCCGGAGTGACGGTTTTTTCGCGGTAACTGCAAAAGACCGCCCTCCCCCTGTATTGATCAGGTGGTACGGCAGTCTTTATTTTGATTTTGTTCTCTTTCCGGTGATCTTTACTCCACCTTGCAGACTGGTTCCCGGATAACGGTCTTGCATTTTCCGGGGCGAGTGCGGCGGGGATCGCTGAGGTAAATTTCGTGGTGCAGGCGAACGGAGGTGCAGTCAATTTTATAGTGCCGCTCCGCCGCAAACTGCTCCATTGCGTTGAGCGTTGCGGGCTCGGTATCATAGTTGCCAAGGTGCATGCACTGCACGCACAGGCCCTCATCATAAGTAAAGTACTCCACTTTGCTGAGATCCAGCTTTTTCTTGACGGCAGCTTCGGCCACGGCCCAATCGAACTCCTGTTTGGTTACAAACTCCGGCAGGCGAATCATGGCGATCCAAGAGAATGTTTCCTTATGGGCGTAATCGACCCGGCTTTGCCCCTCCTGCCACCAAAGGCCCTCCAGCGGCGGCACCACATATTCAAAATAGCCGGGGATCTGATGGGTACCTTTGTAGCTCATTTTTATGGTAAAGGCAACCGCATACAGCATACCAATGGCCGCCTGATATTCTCCATCCTGCGCATTGGGGTCACCATGGCCGCGCACCGCCACATAGTTCATGGGCGGCACTTCCAGCAGCTGCGGCTTTTGGGGCGGGAGATAAAATTCCTTATACTCCTTTTTATAGTCAAACGGCATCGGTCAGGTCGCTCCCTTCTTCTTTTTGGGCTTTGGCATGGGCAGTTCGCGGCAGGTAGCCTGCACAAATGCAATCATGTGTTCCCGGTCATCCACATCCTCGTACAGAAAATAATCTTTTGCACCATCATACGGCGGGGCTTTGGGCAGCTGCGGAGCAAGGGCTGCCCCCTCTTTGGTAATTTTGATGAACAGCTGGTCATCGCACACCAGGCAAACATTTTGCCGTCCAGATACACGCCATAATCGCCAAACATTTTGTGGTAGGTCACCTGCCGGCCGGGGCAAGCTGGTCCGCAATATACTGAACAAATTCGGGATTGGAGGCCATAAAGGGTTCCTCTCTTTTCATCATCATTTTACAATATTATATCATATCCCCTTACTCTTTACAACCTTTTTTCTTATATAACAACCAATTATTGTATGTCGCCAATGCTATAGCCACATTTTTTAGCCGCATTTTTTACAACTCAGCGCTTTACAGTGGTGCTTGGTTCGGTGTATCATAGAAGAATATTAAGGCAACACCGCACAATTCCCGCCTGACGGCTTAAGCACCGCTCCGGCGGCTGCGGCACGGCATCTGCGTTGCCAAAATGTCGATAAGACATCCAGTATTATCTGCGCTTTTGGCTTAGCATCTGCCGCACCTCGCTCGCCGTATCGGCACTTAGAATTATGCGGTATTGCCTTAAAAAGGAGATGAGCGCATGAAATGTCCGAATTGGGGTAAAATTTTGGCTGCGGCGGCGCTGTGTGCTGCGCTGTGTGCCTGCAGCAAGCCGCAGGATGTTCTGCCCGATCATATCGCCACGCCGGAAGCATCCGCCACGGTTGCCCCAACTGCCGCCGTTGTTCAGGCCACCGCCACCCTCGCCCCAACAGATACCACCGTGCCCACTATTCTGCCGCAGACAGCTGATGCCGGGCGCAGTTATGTGGACGACACCCTGTTCATTGGGGATTCCAACACCGTGCGCTACACCATGTACGCCGATGACACCGGAACGGCGTTTTCCACGCTGAAAAACAACATTGGCGTGGTCAGCATGGGGGCCGGTTCCATCACCACCCTGAAATGCGAAAAGTTCAAGGGGGACAGCACCCTGTACACCATTCCGGATGCCGTTGCCAAGTTGCAGCCCAAACGCATTATCATTGGTTTCGGCTCCAACAACCTTGGTGGCAGCTCCACGGATGCCACCAAGTTCATCGCACAGTACCGGGAGGGGCTGGCCGCCATCACCAAAGCGTGGCCCTATGCGGATATTATCGTCAGCGCCATTCCCCCGCTGGACCAGCAGCGGGACAACACCAACCTGACCATGACCCAGGTAGATGCGTACAACGCCGCCCTTGTGACGATGTGCGAGGAGGACGGCTACAAATTTTTGAACACCGCCGAAGTACTGCGGGATGACGCCACCGGCTGGGCTAAAAAGGACTATACCCTTTCGGACGGGGTGCATCTTTCCAAAGAGGCTGTCACAGCCTATTTTACTTATGTGCGCACCCACGCTTACGTCACGCAGGACCGCCGCCCCGAAAGCACAGCCGCCATCCCGGAGCCGGACGCGTACCGCTGGGGTTAATCTCCTCGGATCCGATCGCCGTGCGCGGCGCTAAAGTGCCGGTGGAATTTGTGGCCACATCCGGCGGCAGCATCAGCGGTTCCACCAGCCAGAAAGTGAAAAAGGGCGGCACCTGCTCCGCCGTGAAAGCCGTACCCGATGCAGGCTGGAAGTTTGCCGGGTGGACGGCATCGCTGGGGGCGGCCTCCAGCAGTCCTTCCCTGAGCTTTACCGTGCCCAGCAATGCGGACGCCAACGGCGTGATTGTGACAGCACACTTTGAGCCGGACGAACACGAACATGAATTTGTGGAAGTAAAGGATACCCGCATTGAGCCCACCTGTTTGGAATACGGCACCGTCAAAGTCAAGTGCACCATCTGCGGCAAGGTAAAAGAAAAAGAACTGCCCGCCCTGGGGCACGACTATGACAAGGGCGTTATCACCTTGCAGCCCCAACCCGGTGTGGCCGGGGTGATGACCTACACCTGCCAGCGCTGCGGCTACATCAAAACAGCGCCCATTGAACCGCTGCCCACCGCAACGCCGACAGCTTCGCCCACGTCACCCCCTTCACCGACACCGGCAGTTACCCAGACGCCGGAACCTGTTGTCACACCAGAGCCGATAACTACCCCGGAGCCCTACGCAGGAACCTGTCATTACGCCGGAGCCCGAACCGACGGGTGCACCGGAGCCGGTAATTACCGCGGAACCGGCCCTGACCCGGAGCCGCCGCAGGAACCGAGCCTGCCAGCGAAGCCCCCCACCGAGGTTCCGCAGGAATAACCCCTGATTTTTTGATTGCATTTATTTTTGATTTTTTGAAAAGAAGAGGAACTTAATCTTATGAATGACCCCAGCCAGCAGCACATTGGCACCCCGGCGCTGATCCGCCGGTTTGCCCCTTACCTGATGCGATACAAACGCATTTTGATTTTTGATTTGTTCTGTGCCGCACTGACCACTTTGTGTGACATCGTGCTGCCTAAAATTATGAGCTACCTAACCAACGCCGCCACCGATCCCGGCACTGTGCTGACGGTTGATGCAGTGTTAAAGCTCGCCCTGCTGTATCTCATTTTGCGGCTGATTGATGGTGCCGCACAGTATTTTATGTCCGGCACCGGCCACATCATGGGCGTTTACATTGAGACCGATATGCGGCGGGATGCCTTTGCCCACCTGCAGCGGTTGAGCCACACCTATTATTCCAATACCAAAGTTGGGCAGATCATGGGCCGCATTACCAACGACCTGTTTGATGTGACCGAATTCGCCCACCACTGCCCGGAAGAATTTTTTATTGCGGGCATCAAAATTGCGGCTTCGTTCATCATCCTGTGCGGGGCCAGCATACCGCTGACTTTGGTGGTGTTTGCCTGCGTGCCCTTGATGGCGGTTGTATCCATCAAGCTGAACCTGAAGCTTCGCGCCGCGTTCCGCCGCCAGCGGTTCCAGATCGGCGAGCTGAACGCTTCGATTGAGGACAGCCTGCTGGGCCAGCGGGTTGTGAAGGCGTTTGCCGCGGAAGAGGAAGAGAACAAAAAAGTTCGAGCAGGGCAACACCGCGTTCCAGACCATCAAGAAGAAAACCTACCATGCCATGGCCGCGTTCAACACCTCCACCCGGCTGTTTGACGGGTTGATGTATCTGGTGGTCATTGTGGCAGGCGGCCTTTCGCTGGTATATGGCACCATCAGCGCTGGCGATTTGGTTGCCTATGTGCTGTATGTTTCCACTCTGATTGCCACCATCCGCCGCATTGTGGAGTTTGCCGAGCAGTTCCAGCGCGGCGTGACCGGCATTGAGCGCTTTTTTGACATTATCGATACCCCCGTTGAGATCACTGACGCCCCCGACGCCAAACCGCTGCAGGTGGAAAAAGGCGGCATTGAGTTCCGCGATGTGAGCTTTGAATACCCGGACGACCACAACAAGGTGCTGCGTCATGTAAACCTGAACATCCGCCCCGGCGAGAATCTGGCGCTGGTTGGGCCTTCCGGCGGCGGCAAAACCACCCTGTGCAACCTGATCCCTCGCTTTTATGATGTGACCGGCGGCGAGATTTTGATTGACGGGCAGGACATCCGCCATGTTACCCTGAGCAGCCTGCGCAATGCCGTTGGCGTGGTGCAGCAGGATGTTTACCTGTTCAGCGGCACGGTGGCCGAAAACATCGCTTACGGCAAGCCGGGTGCACGCGGGAGGAGATCATTGCCGCCGCCAGGCTGGCCGGTGCTGATGGCTTTGTGCGGGAGCTGAAAGACGGGTATGATACCTATGTAGGCGAGCGCGGGGTCAAGCTTTCCGGCGGGCAGAAACAGCGCATCAGCATTGCGCGGGTATTTTTGAAGAACCCGCCCATCCTGCTGCTGGACGAAGCCACAAGCGCGCTGGACAACGAGAGTGAGATTCTGGTTGGGCAAAGCCTGGATAAGCTGGCCAAGGGCCGCACCACGCTGACGATTGCCCACCGCCTGACCACCATCAAAAACGCTGACCGCATTCTGGTGCTGGGCAAATCCGGCATTGAGGAAGAGGGCCGCCACGAGGAATTGCTGGCAAAGAAAGGCATTTATTACCGCCTGTGGAACGGGCTGGTCAGCGGGCAGACGCTGTGATGGAAAAGCGGGCGCTATCCGATATAAAATATATAATGCAGAGCCACCCCGCCGGTTGGGGCAGAAGTTTCCCGCGGCGGGGTGATTTTTGTGATTTTATAGGGAACGGTTTTGAGCGTTCTATTATCTGCCGGCTGTTTCCAACACATAACAAACCCAATATTTTCTGAGCGGCACACCGCGATCCGCCACCATTATTCATTATTATTATTTATTTTTTCCCGTCTCCTCTCCGACCAATTTCTAATTTCTCATTTCTAATTCCTAATTTCCCTCTCAGTTCCGACTTCCTCCCTCCTTAATTGCCTTACCATTCTCTCCGTATTCAGCCCGCAGGTCAGCAGGTAGAGGCTGTCATGACCGCCAGAAAGCCCGGCATACCGTATTGCGGCATCAACCACAAAATGCCTGCAATGCGCAAAATGGAATCCAGCACCGAATAGCGGAAGGTCGCCAGCTGCTCCCCCATGCCTTTTAAGATCGCATCCACCATGCTTTCCAGGTACATAAAGGGCGCCACAAAGCCCAGTACCTGCACATAGCGGCCCGCCTGGGCATCGTGATAGAGCAAAATGGCGGCATCCTTGCCAAACAGCACCAGCGCGGCCCCCACCAACAGCGAGAACCCACCCGTCAACCCCATGGCAAGCCGCACAAGGCGGCGCAGGGCAGCGGTATTCCGGGCGGTGTGGGCACGGGTGATCTCCGGCATCAGCAGGCCGGAAAGTGCCGCCAGCACCGAGAACGGAAAAAAGATAAGCGGCAGTGCCATGCCTTTTAAGGAACCATACTGCGCCACGGCTTCGGCGCGGGTGCCAAGGTAAGCGGCAAGACAGGCGGGGATCAGCACGCTTTCCCCTGCCTGCAAAACGCTGGCCACCAACCGGCTGCCGGTCACGGGCAGCACAATTTCCCACAGCTCCCGGCTGGTATAGCCGCGGGGCGGGTCATCGGCGCATGGGCGGAAGCTCGGTTCCTGCCGGGCAAACAGCGCCATAATGCCGCAGGAGACCGCCTCGCTGACAGTATTGCCGATGAGCACCGCACAGCAAGCGTAAGCCGCGCCCCAGTGGGCCAGCTTTACCAGCGCCAATGCGGCCACGGCCATCCGCACGGTCTGCTCCACCAGTTGGGCAATGATATTCGGTTCCACCCTTCGCCGCGCCAAAAAGCACCCCCGCAGCGCCCCGGCCGCCGCAATAAACGGCAGGCTGGGGGCCAGCGTACACAGCCCCAGCTCCGCGCGGGAATCATGCAGGGCAAAGCGGGCCAAAGGGTCCGCCAGCGCCAGCTGCGCCAGCATGGCGGCGGTGCCCAATACGGCCGCTGTTGCCGCAAGGCTGCGCAGCGTCGGGGCCATGCCGCGCCCACGGGTCAGGCACTGCGCACCCAGCCGTGTGGACGCCACATTGATGCCCGCTGAAGCCAGCGAAACAAACACCATATAGACGGATAAGATCAGCTGGTACAGGCCCATACCCTCCGGCCCCAGGCGCGCAGCCACAAACACCCGGAACACCATGCCCAGCGCCCGCAGCGCAAAGCCCGCCACTGTCAGCAGTGCTGCATTTTTCAGATAGGTTTTCCCCCGCAGTGCCGTTTTTGCCGCCCCCTTTGCCCGTATAAAGCCAGTATATTCTGCATTGCTGCGGTTTATGGCAGGGTTCTATGAAGAAGTATCACCCATACAATTCGGACATTTTTGCTGGTTTGGCGTGCTATTCGTTTTGATAGTACTTGCATTTTGTGCTCTGACGCGGTACACTAATAAAGTGCGGCCCATGCCGCAAAACGGAGAACGGTGCCGAAACGGGGCAATTGCAGCGCCCCGCCCGGCACAGATAAAAGGAGCTATACCCACATGAGTGAAGCATGTACCCACGATTGCAGCAACTGCCACGCTGACTGTTCCAGCCGTGCGCCGCAGCATGAACCGCCGCACGCAAAAAGCCACATCAAAAAAGTGATCGGCGTTGTTTCCGGCAAGGGCGGCGTGGCAAAAGCATGACCAGCGCCATGATGCTGTTTCCATGCGCCGCAAAGGCTACAAGGTCGGCGTGCTGGATGCTGACATTACCGGCCCTTCCATCCCCAAATTGTTCGGCGTTCATGGCCCGGCCATGGGCACCGAGGACGGCATCAACCCGGTGGAAAGCCACACCGGCATCAAGATCATGTCCATCAACCTGCTGCTGGAAGATGAGGAAGCCCCCGTTGTGTGGCGCGGCCCCGTGATTGCCGGTGCGGTCAAGCAGTTCTGGCAGGAAGTGATCTGGGACGACGTTGACTTTTTGTTTGTCGATATGCCTCCGGGAACCGGCGATGTGCCGCTGACCGTGTTCCAGACCCTGCCGGTAGACGGCATCATTATTGTATCCAGTCCGCAGGAGCTGGTCGGCATGATCGTTGGCAAGGCTGTGCAGATGGCCGAAATGATGAAGGTTCCCATCCTTGGCATTGTGGAAAACATGAGCTATGTGCTCTGCCCGGACTGCGGCAAGCATATCAACGTGTTTGGCGACAGCCATGTGGACGAGACCGGCAAGAAGTACCACCTGCCCGTGCTGGCCAAAAATGCCGCTGAACCCCCGAATTTGCCAAAGAGGCGGACGCGCATGATTGAAACCTTTGCCGGGGATTATCTGGACGGCGCAGCAGACGCTGTAGCCAAGCTGTTGAAGTAACTTTTTTATTTTGGAATCCGGGCTCCATGCCCCGTTTGCAGCCTGTGTGGGGCATGGCCCTGAAAAATTTATCCATACAGGAGGAAACACATTATGAAAAAGTTCCTGGAAGAGTTCAAAGCTTTTGCCCTGAAAGGCAACATGATGGACATGGCCATCGGTGTTCTCATCGGCGGCGCATTCTCCACGCTGGTCACTTCTTTGACAGACAACATCATCAACCCCATCATTGGCATTTTGTTCCAGACAGATTTCAGTGATGTTGTGCTGCACCTGCCGTTTGACATCAACCTGGGCATCGGTGCATTCATCTCTGCCGTCATTAACTTTATCATTCTGGCATTCGTTCTGTTCTGTATGCTGAAAGCCATGAACAAGCTCATGGACCTGGGCAAGCATGAAGAAGAAAAGCCCGCCGAGCCGGAAGCCCCTAAGGCCCCGACGCAGGAGGAGCTGCTGACCGAGATCCTGACCGTTTTGAAAGAGCAGCAGGCTGCAAACGGCAAATAACACACCGTTTTGCCCGGCAGTTATTGCCGCAGCTTAATTTTGTTAAGTTTAGCCATTGCAAAGCAAAGCAAATAAGGTTTTTGCGTTAATTTCATAAAAATCTTTTGTTTGATGATTGCCATTCCCCTACTGGTGTGGTATAGTACATATAAGAACAAAGACGTTCCCACAAACGGGTTAGTGTACCCGTTGGGGAACGTCTTTTTTCGTATCTATGCCAGGGTGGGAAATGTGCGTTCCCGCCCGGCCCCGCAGGAAATTACGGGAAGGAGCAAAAAACGGATGGAAAACTTTACAGAGCGCAAGGCCCCCGCCGGGCTGTATGATCCGCGGTTTGAACATGACAACTGCGGCATTGGTGCAGTTGTGGATATCAAGGGCCGCAAAACCCACAAAACGATCGACGATGCTTTGCAGATCGTGGAGCACCTGGAACACCGTGCCGGTAAGGATGCTGAAGGCAAAACCGGTGATGGTGTCGGTATCCTGCTGCAGATCGGCCACAAGTTCTTCAAAAAAGCTGCCGAAGAAGCCGGCATTACGCTGGGCAACGAGCGTGACTACGGCATTGGCATGTTCTTTTTCCCACAGGAAGAGTTGAACCGCAACCAGGACAAAAAGCTGTTTGAGATCATCTGCAAAAAAGAGGGGCTCAACTCCTTGGCTGGCGCGAAGTGCCCACCTGCCCGGAAATTTTGGGCCACAAGGCACGTTCCTGCATGCCCAGCATCTGGCAGGCATTTGTGGAACGCCCGGCCCGCGTAAAGCCCGGCATTGACTTTGACCGCAAGCTTTATGTTGCCCGCCGCGTGTTTGAACAGTCCAGCCAGGATACTTATGTGTGCAGTCTTTCCAGCCGCACCATTGTGTACAAGGGCATGTTCCTGGTTAAAGAACTGCGCCTGTTCTATCCCGATTTGCAGAGCGAAGATTATGAATCTGCCATCGGCATGGTGCACAGCCGTTTTTCTACCAACACGGCACCCAGCTGGAACCGCGCCCACCCCAACCGCTTTATCCTGCATAACGGCGAGATCAACACCATCCGCGGCAACGTGGATACCATGCTGGCCCGCGAGGAAACCATTGGTTCCAACTACCTGAAAGAGGATATGACCAAGGTTCTGCCCATTGTGAACCAGGGTGGTTCCGACTCCGCCATGCTGGATAACACGCTGGAGTTTATGGTTATGAACGGCATGGAGCTGCCGCTGGCTGTTATGGTCACTATCCCCGAACCGTGGGAAAACAACCATAGTATGGACCCCAAAAAGCGTGCGTTCTATCAGTATTACGCCACCATGCTGGAACCGTGGGACGGCCCCGCTTCCATCCTGTTCAGTGACGGCGATGTGATGGGCGCTGTGCTGGATCGCAACGGTCTGCGCCCCAGCCGCTACTATATCACCAAAGACGGCCGCCTGATCCTTTCCAGTGAGGTCGGCGTGCTGGATATTCCCGCCGAAGAAATCGTGCGCAAGGACCGCCTGCGCCCCGGCAAAATGCTGTTGGTGGATACCGCCAGGGGTGAGCTGGTGGACGACGAAAGCCTGAAAGCCGATTACGCCAGCCGCGAGCCTTACGGCGAATGGCTGGACCGCAACCTGGTCAGCCTGGCCGAGCTGAAGATCCCCAACGAGCGCGTACCCAGCCACGAGCATGACGAGCTGGTGCGGCTGCAGAAAGCATTCGGCTACCAGTACGAGGATGTTTCCACCATGATCCTGCCGATGGCAAAGAACGGCGCAGAGCCGCCGGTGCCATGGGCAGCGATACCCCGCTGGCCGTTTTGAGCCACACCCATCCCCCGCTGTTTGAGTATTTCAAGCAGATGTTTGCCCAGGTCACCAACCCGCCCATCGACGCCCTGCGCGAGAAGATCGTGACCTCCACCACCGTATACGTTGGCGCACAGGGCAACCTGTTGGAAGAGGACGCCGAGAACTGCAAGGTGCTGAAAATCACCAACCCCATTTTGACCGAAACCGACCTGATGAAGATCAAGGCCATGAAGGTTCCCGGCTTTAAGGTGGAAACCATCTCCATCTGCTACTATAAGAACACCGACCTGGAAAAGGCCATTGACCGCCTGTTCGTTGATGTGGACCGCGCCTACCGCGATGGTGCCAACATCCTGATTTTGTCTGACCGCGAAATTGATGAGTACCATGTCGCCATCCCCAGCCTTCTGGCTGTGGGCGCAGTTTCCAAGTATCTGGTTCGTACCCGCAAGCGCACCGCCATGGCTCTGATCCTGGAAAGCGGTGAGCCCCGCAAGGTTCATGATTTTGCCACCCTGCTGGGCTACGGTGCCTGCGCCATCAACCCCTATCTGGCACAGGAAACCATCGGCGAGTTGATCAATGAGGGTCTGCTGGACAAAGATTACTATGCCGCCGTGAACGACTACAATAAAGCCGTTCTGGCCGGCATCGTCAAGATTGCCTCCAAGATGGGCATTTCCACCATCCAGTCCTACCAGGCAGCCAGATTTTTGAAGCGCTGGGTCTGAGCAACGAGGTAGTGGATAAGTACTTTACCAACACCGTCAGCCGTGTGGGCGGCATTACCATCCGCGACATCCAGAACGACCTGGAAGCCCGCCACAAGCAGGCATTCGACCCTCTGGGCCTGGATATCAGCATGGAGCTGACCAGCCTGGGCGAGCACAAGCTCCGCAGCGGCAAGCTGGCCGAAGATCATCTGTACAACCCGCTGACCATCCACCTGCTGCAGCAGGCCTGCTGGACCGGCGATTACAACAAGTTCAAGGCTTATACCGATGCCGTGAACGCCGCGGGCGGCGATGCCATGCACCTGCGCAGCCTGCTGGACTTCAATTATCCTGACGCCGGTATCACGCTGGACGAAGTGGAAAGCGTGGATTCCATCGTACACCGCTTCAAGACCGCTGCCATGAGCTATGGTGCCCTTTCTGAGGAAGCCCACGAGTGCATGGCCGTTGCCATGAACCGCATCGGCGGCAAGAGCAACACCGGCGAAGGCGGCGAAGCCGAAGACCGTTTTGGCACCGAGCGCAACAGCGCCATCAAACAGGTAGCATCCGCCCGTTTTGGCGTGACCAGCAAGTATCTGGTTTCCGCCAGTGAGATTCAGATCAAGATGGCACAGGGCGCAAAGCCCGGCGAGGGCGGCCAGCTGCCCGGCGGCAAGGTTTACCCCTGGGTTGCCAAGACCCGCCACTCCACCACCGGCGTGGGCCTGATCTCTCCCCCGCCGCACCATGATATCTACTCCATTGAGGACCTGGCCCAGCTGATCTATGACCTGAAATGCTCCAACCGCAAGGCTGCCATCAACGTCAAGCTGGTCAGCGAAGCCGGTGTCGGCACCATTGCCGCCGGGCGTTGCCAAGGCCGGTGCCGAAGTGATTTTGATTTCCGGTTTTGACGGCGGTACCGGCGCTGCACCGCGCAACTCCATCCACAATGCCGGCCTGCCGTGGGAGCTGGGCCTTGCCGAAGCACACCAGAGCCTGATCATGAACGGCCTGCGTTCCCGCGTGCGCATTGAAGCCGACAGCAAGCTGATGAGCGGCCGCGATGTGGCCATTGCCGCCATGCTGGGCGCTGAAGAGTTCGGCTTTGGCACCGGCCCGCTGGTTGCCATGGGCTGCGTGATGATGCGCGTGTGCAACCTGGATACCTGCCCCATGGGCATCTGCACCCAGAACCCCGAGCTGCGCAAGCGCTTTAAGGGCAAGCCGGAATACATCATCAACTTTATGCGCTTTATGGCCGAGGATCTGCGCGAATACATGGCCCGCCTGGGCGTGCATACCGTGGATGAACTGGTTGGCCGCACCGACCTGCTGAAAGTCAAGGATGCCCCGGCTGGTTCCCGCGCAAGCGAGATGGACCTGACTGCCCTGTTGAAAAACCCGCTGGTGGAAAACAGCAGCGTACACTTCAACGCCAAGGATGTTTACAACTTCGGCCTGGAAAAAACGCCGGATATGCGCGTGCTGATGAAGAAGTTCAAGAAGAGCTTTGACATGGCAGAGCCCAAGCCGATGACCGTTGAACTGGAAGTTGGCAACACCGACCGTGCGTTCGGCACGATTTTTGGCAGCGAGATCACCCGCAAGTTTGGCAACACCCTGCCGGAAGATACCTTCCATGTGATCTGCAACGGGTACGGCGGCCAGAGCTTTGGTGCCTTTATCCCCGCTGGCCTGACCTTGGAACTGGTTGGCGATTCCAACGACTATATGGGCAAGGGCCTTTCCGGCGGCAAGCTGATCGTTTACCCGCCCAAGGATGTCACCTATGACCGCAGCGAGAACATTGTCATTGGCAACGTTGCCCTGTACGGTGCAACCGCTGGTAAAGCGTTCATCAACGGTGTGGCTGGCGAGCGTTTCTGCGTGCGCAACTCCGGTGCTACCGCTGTTGTGGAAGCGTCGGCGACCACGGCTGCGAATATATGACCGGCGGCACCGTGGTGGTGCTGGGCAAGACCGGCAAAAACTTTGCAGCCGGCATGAGCGGCGGCATCGCCTATGTGCTGGATGAGGACTGGGATTTCTACACCCGCGTCAACAAGGATATGGTCAGCCTGGAGCCGGTGGAACACAAGTATGATGTTTCGCTGCTGAAGGATTTGATCCGTGAACATGTGGAAGCCACCGGCTCCCCCCCGCGGCAAGGAAATCCTGGATAACTTTGGCGAGTATCTGCCCAAGTTCAAAAAAGGTCCTGCCCCATGACTATGACAAGATGCTGCGCCTGATTGCCCAGATGGAAGAAAAAAGGCGAGGACAGCGAGCAGGCACAGATCGAAGCGTTCTATGCAATGAAGAACGCTGCTAACAAATAAGGGAGGCGCAAACGATGGGAAAACCGACAGGATTTATGGAAATTGCCCGGCAGACCAGCACGGAGCTGCCGCCCGAAGAACGCATTCAGAACTTTAACGAATTTCACATCCCGCTGCCGCAGGATGAACAGCAGGCGCAGGGTGCCCGCTGCATGGATTGCGGCGTACCGTTCTGCCAGGCTGGCATGATGATTGGCGGCATGGCAAGCGGCTGCCCGCTGAACAACCTGATCCCCGAATGGAACGACCTGGTCTACCAGGGCAAGTGGGATCTGGCTGTACATCGCCTGCGCGCCACCAACCGCTTCCCGGAGTTTACCAGCCGGGTATGCCCTGCTCTGTGCGAAGCTGCCTGCACCTGCGGCTACACCACCGGCAGCCCTGTTACCGTGAAGGAGAACGAGCACGCCATTGTAGAATATGGCTATGAATCCGGCCTGCTGACCGCCTGCCCGCCCCCGACCCGCACCGGCAAAACCGTTGCCGTGGTAGGTGCCGGCCCTGCCGGCCTTGCAGTTGCCGATTACCTGAACAAGCGCGGCCACAAAGTGACCGTGTACGAGCGTGAGGACCGCGTGGGCGGCCTGCTGATGTACGGCATCCCCAACATGAAGCTGGAAAAGCAGGTCATTGACCGCCGCGTGAACATTATGAAGGCCGAGGGCATTGACTTTGTAACCTGCGCCGATGTTGGCGGCAGCACCCCTGCCCAGGATGTGCTGGATGCACACGATGCCGTTGTGCTGGCCTGCGGTGCCAAGCAGGCGCGTGACATCAACGCCCCGGGGCGCGATGCACAGGGGATCTACTTTGCCGTGGATTACCTGACCAGCGTGACCCGCAGCCTGCTGGATTCCGGCTTTTCCGATGGCAAGGCCGTGAGTGCCAAGGACAAAAAGGTGTTGGTCATCGGCGGCGGCGATACCGGCAACGACTGTGTCGGCACTGCCATCCGCCAGGGCTGCGCAAGCGTGACCCAGCTGGAAATGATGCCCTGCCCGCCCACAGAACGCACCGCCGCCAACGCCTGGCCCGAATGGCCCAAGGTGCTGAAAACCGATTACGGCCAGCAGGAAGCCATTGCCGTGTTTGGCAGCGACCCGCGCATTTACCAGACCACGGTCAAAGAGTTCTATAAGGACGAAGCCGGTCAGGTTTGCGGTGCGCTGATTGCCAAGCTGGAAAGCAAAGTGGTGGATGAAGCCACCGGCCGCCGCGCCATGGTGCCCACCGGCGAAGAATTTGCCATCGAGTGCGACCTGGTGCTGATTGCCGCCGGTTTTACCGGCTGCCAGCCCTATGTGGCCGAAGCGTTTGGCGTTGACCTGACCAAGCGCGGCACCGTTGCCGATACTAAGTACGCCACCAACGTGCCCCATGTATTTACCTGCGGCGATATGCGCCGCGGCCAGAGCCTTGTTGTTTGGGCCCTGCGCGAAGGCCGCGATGCCGCCGCCGAGGTGGATAAGAGCCTGATGGGCTACACCAACCTGTAACAAGCCATTTTCTTAAGGCAACACCGCACAATTCCCGCCTTGCGGCTTAAGCACCGCTCCGGCAGCTACGGCACGGCATCTGCGTTGCCAAAATGCTCGATAAGACATCCAGTATTATCTGCGCTTTTGGCTTAGCATCTGCCGCACCTCGCTCGCCGTATCGGCACTTAGAATTATGCGGTATTGCCTTAACATCCGTTTTATAATAGACAGCAGCCCCCGTACCGATGTGCGCACAAAATCATCGTGCGGGCTGCTGCTTTATGATTTTATTATGGCTTCAGGTTATTTATCCTTATTGTCCTTGTGGAACGCCACATAGAAGCAGAGGATGAGCCCCGCGCACATGGCCGCTGTGGAGATGATGAACGGCACCAGCGTTTGGGTACCCAAAAAGCTGCCCAGCAGGCCGTTAATGCCATTATAGTTCCAGGGGTTCATAACGGCATAGATAAAGCATAACGAAGAAAACACAAGGCCAACCAACGTCAGCAGCAGGCCGCATAACAGTTTGGGTTCCATAGTTTTCTCTCCTCTTCATAATACACCGTCATATTTTATTTTCTGTTCTTGCAACCATCAATGTCTCGCTTACCGAGCCGCTGATGGTTGATCTCACAGCATTTTATCCAGCAGCGGCCAAAGCGCCTGGGTGTTGGCGTTGAACTGGGGGTAAAAATCATCCTGGATGGAATAATCAAAATACAGGGCGCGTGCAATGCGGCGGGCGGCGGCAGGTAGCGCGGGTTTTCGCGTCCGCCTGCCTGCTGCAGCTTATCCGAAAGCTGGGTACACACCACAGCCCACCGGGCGTCAATCCCGCGCGGGCGGTGATGGCGGCATCGTCCAGGTAATTTTGCAGGGTGCGTTGTTCCTGCGCGGATACGCAAGCACCGCACAATGGCAGCTGCACGTAATATTCCATGGCGGCTGTTTCCGGGTCAATGGCCTGGCCCAGGACGGGTAAAGAGCGCAGGCCAGCGGGCGGGCGGCGTGATGGTGCAGGCATCGGCCTCAAAAAAGGGGCAGTTGCCTGTGCGGGCATTGGGGCGCAGCACCACGGCAGGCAAAAGGGTCTGCGGGGCAAACTCCTGCTTGCAAAAGGCATCCGCCGTCAAGCGTGGGGGCAGGCCCAGGCGGCGGGCAATGCGGTACAGGTCATAACCGGAAAGCACCAGGTCCCGCCGATTACGGCAGCATTCCCCGCAGCCTGCACAGACAAAGTCAAATGGCTCCCCTGCCGCCAGCCGCGGGCACTGGGCCAGCGCAGCGGCAGATTCGGCACGGCCCGGTTCTGTCACAGGCGCACCTCCAGTGGGTCGTGTTCGCCATCCGCCATGGCACGCACAGCCTTAAAGGCGCTTTCCACCATGCTGGCCACGTTCACATCGGTATAAAACGCGGTGTGCGGGGTAAAGATCACATTCGGGAAGCTGCGCAGCATGGCAAGTTCGCGGTTCTGCAACGCATCGCCCATATGGTTAAAGTAGAACAGGCCGTTCTCATTTTCCACAACGTCCAGGCCGCTGCGCCGATCTTGCCTCTTTCCAGCCCGTTTACCAGCGCTTCCGGATCAATCAGGGTGCCGCGGGCGGTGTTGATCAGCACAACGCCGTTTTTCATCTTGGCAATAGCGTTGGCATCGATCATATGGCGGTTGGCGGCGGTGGCATTGGTGTGCAGGGTGATGATATCGCAGCTCTTGTACAGGGTATCCAGATCCACATACTCGGCATACTGGCGGGCTTCATCGTTGGGGTACAGGTCGTAAGCCAGCAGCTTGCAGCCAAAGCCGCTCAAGTGGCGCAGCACAGTGCGGCCAATGTTGCCGGTGCCGATCACACCCACCGTCATACGGGTGATGTCGCGGCCCATCTTGCCGCTTAAGGAATAATCCTGGGCATCGGCACGGCGCAGAATCTGGCCCACTTTGCGGTTGCACATCAGCATCAGCATAATGGCATAATCGGCCACACCTGCCGGCGGATACCAGGAATGGGAGATGCGCATGCCAAGCTCCTTGGCTTTCTGCTGCGGGATATGGTCATAGCCAATGCTGCGGCAGGGCAGGAATTTGACCCCCATCGCAGCCCAGGCTTCCAGATATTCCGGTGCAATCAGGCAGGGGTTGGTGCTGACGGCATCGCAGCCTTTGGCAAGTTCCAGGTTATCCGGCGTGGGGACCTCTGCGGTATAGGCATAATCAATGCCGTACTGTTTGCTGTATGGCTCACAATAGGCTTGCTCGTCGAAAGGACGGAGGGCATAAAACATGATCTTCATGGTATAACCTCCTTAATAATAGGGTTACAAAAACGGCTTCTTAATTGGGCTGCTCAAATCACAGGGTAAAATCCAGGGTCTCCCCCAGCCAGCCCATGCACAGGGGCAGCCAGGCATTGTTATGCTTGTTAGGGGTGTTGACCTCGTTGGTGCAGGTGCTGGAGCATGGCCGCCATGGGTGAACAGGTGCAGCTCAAACGGCACGTTGTTCTCTTTCAGGGCGCCTGCCAGCAGCAGGCTGTTTTCCACGGGCACAGCCTGATCTTCACGGTGTGCCAGATAAAGAAAGGCGGCACATCGGGGCGCACCTGGTTTTCCAGGCTCATGGTCTGCAGCAGGGCTTCATCTGCGCCGCACAGGTTCTCAAAAGAGCCGCGGTGGGCAAACTTGCCGCTGGTGATAACGGGGTACCCCAGCACCACCGCATTGGGGCGGGCTTCGATTCCGGTAATACCAAGGGCCTGCTGCACGGGAGCTGCATCCCACAGCAGGGCGGTGGAAGCCGCCAGGTGGGCACCGGCAGAAAAGCCGACGATGGTGATCTTATCCGCCGCAATGCGCAGGTCCGCCGCATTCCGGCGCAGGTACAGGATGGCGGACGCGGCTTCAGTCAGCGGCTGCCACAGCAGCGGGGCGTGGTCGGTGGAATAAATCAGGGTGAACACATGGTAGCCGGCCTGCAAAAACTGGACGGCAACAGGGTCCGCTTCGCGCGGGGAGCAGTAGCGGTAGCCGCCGCCGGGCAGGATCAGCACTGCCGGGCGGGTGTTGTAGCTGGGCATTTCGGTGGTTTCGTCACGCAGGTAGCCGGTCAGCATGGCACCGGTGGCAAGTTTATGTTCTACAAATTTCATAACATCAGGCTCCTAATGATAAATATGAAGATACAGTTATTAGGATAGCGCAAAAAATGTGCTTTGAAAAGCCTTTTTCTGTATTTTACATACAGTTTTTTAACTTTTTTGTAAAAAGGGCAATCAGGACTTGCACTTTGCAGGTAAGAGTGCTAATATATGCTTAGCACTTAAAGCACGCGAGTGCTAAACCATAAAATATATAAAAGTGAGGTCATTGTAACTATGGCAATGCATCAGTTTAAGGCCGAGAGCAAAAAGCTGCTTGACCTGATGATCAATTCTATTTATACCAACCGCGAGATCTTCCTGCGCGAGCTGATCTCCAACGCATCGGATGCCTGCGACAAGCTGTATTTCAAGAGCCTGACGGACACTTCCATCAACGTAAAAAAAGAAGACCTGCACATTCATATTGCAGCCGATAAAGAGAACCGCACCCTGACCATCAGCGATAACGGCATTGGCATGACTAAGGATGAGCTGGAAAAGAACCTTGGCACCATTGCCCGCTCCGGCAGCCAGGACTTTAAGACAAACAATCAGAACGAGAATATTGACATCATCGGTCAGTTCGGCGTTGGCTTCTACTCCGCTTTCATGGTTGCCAGCAAGGTGACCGTTGTTTCCCGCGCGGAGGGCAGCGAGGAAGCCTGGCAGTGGTCGTCCTCCGGCGTGGAGGGATACACCCTGACCGAAGCCGAAAAGCCGGAAGCTGGCACCGAGATCACCCTGGTGCTGAAAGAGGACACCGAAACCGACAAATACAGCGAATATCTGGACGAGTACACCATCTCCGGCCTGGTCAAGAAGTACAGCGATTACATCCGCTACCCCATTACCATGTACCGCGAGAAGAGCCGCCAGAAGCCGAAGCCGGAGGACGCCGGTGACGACTATAAGCCGGAGTACGAAACCTACACCGAGCTGGAAACCCTGAACAGCATGGTGCCCATCTGGAAGCGCGACAAGAAAGATGTAAAGCCGGAAGAATACAACGAGTTCTACAAGAGCAAGTTCATGGATTATTCCGACCCGCTGCGCGTGATTACCAGCCGCACCGAGGGCACCGCAACCTACACCGCCCTGCTGTTTGTGCCCGGCCAGACGCCGTATGATTACTACACCAAGGAGTACGAAAAGGGTCTGGCCCTGTATGCTTCCGGCGTTATGATCATGGAAAAATGCGCTGACCTGCTGCCGGATTACTTCAGCTTTATCAAGGGCGTTGTGGACAGCGAGGACCTGAGCCTGAACATCAGCCGTGAAACGCTGCAGAAGGACGGCCAGGTAAAGCTGATCCGCAACAGCCTGGAAAAGAAGATCAAGAACGAACTGCACGCCATGCTGGTGAACGACCGCGAAAAGTACGAAACCTTCTGGAAAGCATTTGGCCGCCAGATCAAGTTTGGCATTTACGGCGATTACGGCATGCACAAAGACCTGCTTTCCGACCTGCTGATGTTCTACTCTGCCAAGGAGCAGAAGCTCATCACACTGGATGAATACATTGAGAAGATGCCGGAAGGCCAGAAGGCCATTTACTTTGCCGCTGGTGACGAGGCGGCCCGCCTGGGCAAACTGCCCAACGCACAGCTGGTGCTGAGCAAGGGCTATGACCTGCTGCTGTGCAGCGAAGATGTGGATGAATTCTGCCTGCAGATCATGCACGACTACAAGGAAAAGGAATTCAAAAACATCAACTCCGGCGATCTGGGCCTGGAAACCGAGGAAGAAAAGAAGGCTGCCGAGGAGACCGCAACCGAAAACAAGGACCTGTTTGAGGAGATTAAGAAGGCCCTGAACGGCAAGATCAAAGATGTGAAGGTCAACCCGACTTTGCAGGATCACCCGGTATCGCTTTCCAGCGAGGGCGGTATTTCCATGGAGATGGAAAAGATCCTGCGCAAGATGCCTGCCGGCGGCGAGGGCATGGAGAGCACCAAGGTGCTGGAGCTGAACCCCAACCACGCCGTGTTCGGTGCGCTGAAAGCCGCTCATGAGCCGGTGACACCGACAAGATCAATAAGTACGCCGAGCTGCTGTACGACCAGGCCCTGCTGATTGAAGGCCTGCCGCTGGAAGACCCCGTTGCCTACGCACAGCTGGTCTGCGACCTGATGAAGTAATGGCAGCCAGGCTTTACGCCAGACAATTTAAGGCAATACCGCATAATTCTAAGTGCCGATACGGCGAGCGAGGTGCGGCAGATGCTAAGCCAAAAGCGCAGATAATACTGGATGCTGCAAAGGTGAGCGCCGCCAGTGGCGGAAACAGCGAACC